>Ga0316217_10002269_pt1 | contig 23414 bp, 20 predicted proteins | sample 1anoAmetaG_FD_203633 | JGI IMG/M metagenome (GOLD analysis project Ga0316217, IMG submission 203633) | Freshwater microbial communities from Trout Bog Lake, Wisconsin, USA - 1anoA | ecosystem: Environmental > Aquatic > Freshwater > Lake > Hypolimnion/Profundal zone | place: USA: Wisconsin...
GCACGTCATGCGTCTGGTTCATGACCCGCCCCTTATCGAGGCCGTCCTGGATGTCGCGCGAGAGGGTGTCAATGGCCCACCAGCCCAAAGCCGCGAGCCCGATGGAAAAAAAGACTTGCGTGCTGAAAGCCATCCCCAAGCGCCTGGAGAGTTTCATGCTGGTTAAGTTCAAAAGATCTAAAATATTCATAACAATAATTGGGTTGGAATGAGATTGATGCGGCTTTCCATTCGTTCGTTCACGGGGTTCCAATGCATTCATGCAAGCCCGCCAGCAGGCGGTCGCGGTCCAGTTTGACCTGGTATTGGGTGACCCCGGCGGCCAGGCCCTTGGCCACGTCGTCTTCGCCCGCCAGCGAGCTCAACGCGATGACCGGCAGTTGCGCAAAACGTTCGGTGCCGCGGATCCGCGCCGTGAGACCCAGGCCCGTGAGGCGTGGCATTTCAATATCCGTCACCACGGCATTGATCTCCTCGGCATGCTCCTGGAGTTGCTCCCAAGCCGCTTCCCCATCGGCCGCCTCAATAACCTCGAACCCGCCTTGCTCGAGATATTTCCGGATCTGGGAGCGGAAGAAATCGGAGTCCTCGGCCAGGAGCAAACGCTGCTTGCCCGGGACGACGCCCGCGGCAGTTGCCGCGACGACCGGGATCGGGCGGGCCCAATCGGGATAGACCGTCTCGACCAACTCGAAAACATCCAGTAGCAGCGTGGTCTGGTTGCGGATGATGGCGGAGCCGGAGATTCCTTTTTGGCGATGGGTCACCTGGTCGACGGCAGCGGAGCTCTCCACCACATCGACGGGCATGGCGCCGAGCAGGCCCACCTCCCGGCCGTTGATCCCGAAGACGATGACCGCCAGGTCGGCAACCTCGCTCAAGGGCTTGACCGAGGCGGCGTCCGACAGCGTCACCAGCGGCAGCGAGGCCCCGCGATATTGAATGGTACGGCGATTTCCGGCCATCTCGATTTGCTTGGCGGTCGCCCGCTCGATGCGCAACACCGTTCCCAAGGACACCGCGCATACCTCGTCCGGCGCGTTATGGAACAGCAGCAGGGAATGAAGGTCTTCCTGCCGCCGGCCTTCGCCCAGTTCGGCGGCGGCGCTCTCCCGGCCCGAGGTAGTCCCTAACTTGGCCTTGGTGGAGACGCCGGCCACGTCCAGGATGAGCGCCACCGCGCCATCGCCCAGGATGGTCGCGCCCGCGTATTCGCTCAAGCCCTTGAGATGGCGTCCCAACGGCTTGACCACGATTTCCTCGGTTCCGTGGAACGAGGACACCACCAAGGCATATTGCTGCGAGCCGGTGGTCACCACGGCGATTTCCAACGCCTCGGTCTCGGGCGCGGCGGACGCGTCCCGCGAACCCAGGAGCAGGTCCAATCGCACCAGGGGAAGCACTTGGTCGCGCAGGAGCAAAACCTGGGCGTCACCGACAATGTCCAGGCGTTTGGCGATCTCTTCGGGACGTACCCGGAGCAGTTCGGACACATTGATCTGAGGGATGGCAAAACGGTCCCGGCCCACCGAGATGATGAGCGAGGGGATGATCGCCAACGTAAGCGGCAACTTGATGCGGAAGGTCGAACCCTTGCCCATTTCGGAGGTAATCTCGAGCTGGCCGCCCAATCGTTCGAGGTTCGTCCTCACCACATCCATGCCCACCCCGCGGCCCGAGACGTCCGTGACCTTTTGGGCCGTGGACAAGCCGGGCAAGAGGATCAGCGCCAACTTGTCGCGCTCCGACATGCCCCGGAGCTTCTCGGGAGTGATCAGGCCTTTGGCCAGGGCCGCGGCGGCGACCTTGGCGGAATCGATCCCTTTGCCGTCGTCGGCGATTTCCACCACGACCTGGCCGGCCTCGTGGCGGGCCTCAATGCGGATGTGGCCGCCCGCTTTCTTGCCGGACCGGAGGCGATCGGCGGCCGGTTCGATCCCGTGGTCCGCCGCGTTTCGCACCATATGGGTGAGCGGGTCGGACAAGCCTTCAACCAGGCTGCGGTCCAGGGCCACGTCCTTGCCTACGATCTCAAGCTGGATTTCCTTGTGGAGCTGGGCGCCCAGGTCCCGCACGATCCGGGGGAGCTTGCCGAAGACGTTGCCGATCGGCTGCAGGCGCGTGCGCATGATGGCGTCTTGCAGTTCGGAGGTCACCTGGTTGATGCGCTGGTCCGCCACCGCGAGCGCCTTCTCGTCCTTCTGGGCGATGGCCGAGTGGAGCTGGTTGCGGGCCAGGACCAACTCTCCGGCCAGGTTCATGAGGGTCTCAAGCAGATCGACCCGCACGCGCAAGGTCGCATCCGCGGTCGCGGCGGCCCCAGCCGCGGCGGTCGGGGCCTCAGCCGGCGCGGGGATCTCGGCGCTGGGCGGAGGCGCGGGGCTCGCTCCCAGCGCGCCGGAGAACGCGGGAGCGGCGGGCTCTTCCGTCGGCGGCGCGGCGACCGGCGAGAATTCCGGCGCGCTCTTCGGAGTCCTGTCCGGCGCCGCGTCCAGACCCTCCCTTTGGACCGGGAGCTCTGCCGTCGGGGCCGGAGCCGGAATGGCCGCAGGCGCCGTCGGAGGGCGATGATTGCGGGCGGGATCAAAGAGCAACTGCACCCGGTCCGCGGGTACCAGCAGCAGCTCGGGCATCAAATCGACCCCAAGCGTCGTGGCCAGGATGAGCCGCAAGGGCAGCGCGTTGCCGACGGGACCTTCCAACGAACCGGCGGCTTCAAAATCCAGGGAACAATCAAGAATTTCGCCCGATTCAGCCAGCTCGCGGAACAAGCGCAAGACATTCACGCCCTTCTTTTCAATGTCGTGAATCAGATCGTAGTTGATGCAATAAACGCACTGGCCCGAGCGCCGGGCGCGCTCGAAATCCACTTCGGGCAAAGTGACTGATCGGTCCTCACCCTTGGCCTGGAGCGTGATGTTGCGCGTCAGGAGGCCCTTTTGTTCCTTGGGCAGGTAGGAGTTGGCCAGGCTCCCCAAACCCTCGATCAGGTCGCTGATGTTCGCCTTTTCCCGTTCGACCGGGTTGTTGATCATCTCCCGGAGCTTGTCGAAAGCGGCCAGGAGGACGTTCACAACTTCGGCGTTGGGCGTCATCTTCCGGGTCCGCAGCATGTCGAGCACCGTCTCCGCTTTATGGGCCAGCTCTTTGACCAGCATGAGACCCAGGAAACTGCTGCCGCCCTTGATCGAATGCGCGGCGCGAAAGACCTTGTTGACGCGCTCCTCATCCAGATTGGCTCCGGCCTCTTCAATGGCCAGGAGGTCGGCCTCGATCGTGGCCAAATGCTCCCGCGATTCGCCCAAAAACTCCCTCAGTAGTTCGTCTTCCATAAATCCTTAAATCATACCGCGCGTTCGCTAACGTTGAGTCGCTCAATCAGCCGCATGCTGCGGAGCAATTGGAAAATCTCGGGCGAAGCGTTGGCCACCGCGAGGCGCCCCTGCTTGCGCGCCAGGCTGTTGTGCGCGGCGATCATGAGCCCAATGCCGCTGGAATCAATCACGCAGGTCTTGCCCAGGTCGAACACCACTTGCAGGGCGCCCTGATCAATTTGTCGCTTAAGATCTGTCTTCAACTCGTTGAGGATCGAAGCCCCCAAATCGCCGGTGAGGACGACGCGGCACTCGGCTCCGTTTTGTTCGATGGTGTATGCTTTCATGATGCAATTCTCGATTCCAACTGGTTAATGGGTTGGGCGGCCGCGGGCTTGCGGCCCGGTTGGGGGCGCTGGTTTGCAGACTCGGGGGGCCTGCGCAGCCACAGGGTAACCCGGTTGCCGGCCCGGTTAAACTGGAGCCGCTCCGCATACAAGGCCAGGATGGGCAGGCCGCGACCGCCGTCAGCGATGTCCGAAGGGAGCGCTTGCGGACGGTTTTTCCAATTGAATCCCGGCCCCTGGTCGCTCACACTCAAGCGAATCCATTTCCGGCCGCAATGCAACTCGAAGACTACCCGTTTGCCCTCATCGCCGGCGTTGCCGTGCAAGACGGCATTATTGAGCGTTTCCCGAGCCAACAACTCAACGGCAAAGGCCGAAGCGGCCAGGGGTTCTGGGGTGAACAAGGCGCGAAGCTCATGGCAAAGCGCCTCCACCTCCACCAATCGGGAGGCGAGATTGCGGTGGAGGCGGAAGCTCCGGGTGGAAACCGACCCCTTCATACTTCCACCCCCATCAATACGATGTCGTCAGTCACTTCCACCGCTTCGACAGTCTGTTGGTAGATGCGTTGAACCTGGTCTTGAAGGCGGAGACCCCGCGAGGCGCAGGCCGTCTCCAACAACCGGCTCATGCCTTCCTCACGCGCGCCGCGCAGCTCGATGAGGCCGTCGGTGAAAAGGAACAGGCGATCTCCCGGCCGCACTTTGACCTCCATCGAATCGAAGACCGCGTCTGGAAAGGTCCCGACCACGTCGCCGCTCTGGCGCAAGAACACGCCGCTCGCGCCGTCGGCAGCCAGGAGGAGCGCCGGCGGGTGGGCGGCGTTAACCAGCCTCAGCTTGCCGGTTTGGCGGTTGAGTCGGGCGTAGAGGAGGGTGAAATAGATGCCTTGGGGGAGAATCCGGCAGAGGGCGTTGTTGATCGAACGAAGGACCTCGCGCGGAGATTGGAACGGGGTGGCGTATTCGCCGAGCAGGGTCTTGAGCGACGCCGTCCAAAAAGAGGCCGCCAGGTCATGGCCGCTGGCGTCGGCCACCATGTAGTCCACCACCCGGTTACCCGTGGGAATGACATCATAGAAGTCTCCACCCGCCAGAAGCACCTGGCGCAGGGCGATCTCAAACCGAGCCTCCGGGAGATCCGCCGGGGGCGGCATGAGGGTTTCCTGGGCGCTGGCCAGTCGTTGAATTCGCTCCGCGTGCAATCGGGCCAGGGTTTCGGAGGCCTCCTTGAGGCGCAGGTGGGTGCTGACCCGGGCGATCACCTCTTCGCCGGAGACCGGCTTGGGGATGTAATCCACGCCGCCGGCCTCAAAGCCCTTGAGCTTGGAGGATATGTCGTCATTGGCGGAAATGAACAGCACGGGCGCCGGCGAGGCGCCCGGGTGAGCCTGGAGTTGAAGGCAGACGTCGAATCCGCTGCCATCCGGCAGGTTCACATCGAGCAAGACTAAGTCAGGGTGGTGTTCCTTAAAGGCGGCCAGAGCGCCCGCGGCGCTGGCCGCGGTGGCGGTGCGAAAGCCGGCCCGGCCCAAAATGGCCTGGATCATCCGGTTGGTCGTGACGTCGTCATCGACCACCAGCACCAAAGGAACCTCACGCTTCGAACTCACGATCGATGCGCCTCCGGAAAGTAGATTTCCATCAGGTCTTTGCCCTCTTCGCCCAACTCCCGCAGCAGGGCCTCAACTTGTTTGAGGGCCAGCGGCGAGGGTTTCGTGTGCCCATTCTCCCACCGGTTGATGGTGGGGAAAGTAACCCCGAGCCGCGCGGCGAACTTCTCTTGGGTCAACCCGGTTCGCTCACGTAGATCCAGGATGAGTTGGCAAGGATCGGGCGCTTTGCTCCCGGCGCCGTGTTTGCCTGGATCAACACTCAACTTTTCCGCATCAGAATTCATGTTGCTTGAACAATCAGATGCTATATCGGCAACTATTGCCCGTGCTTGAGCGTGGTTTTTTTGCGGCTTGAGGTTGACCAGGAATCCGCGCGTGGAATGCTCCGAGCCGCAGCCGACATTCCGGACGATCCGCGGCGAGGAAAATCACCAAGGGGCGAGGAAGTTGCCGCTTGCCCCCCTCACCCCCCTGTGCTAGCTTACGCACACATTCTCCTAATCATGATCGGGAAGAAAAACCAAGTCTCCCTTGCCCGCGGGACCGCGGTGAAGCCGCGGTGGGCAAGAAACCCTGTTCGTTCAGTTTCCATGAATCGCTCCCACACCACGCCCCCAGCCAAGGCCTTTACCCTGATCGAATTGCTTGTCGTCATCGCCATCATTGCCATTCTGGCCGCGATGCTCCTTCCGGCGCTAACCAAAGCCAAATTAAAGGCCACAGGGGCCGCTTGCCGCACCAATCAAAAACAACTGATTGTCGCCTTCTCGATGTACGCGACCGACAACGCCGATGTCATGCCGGGGCCCTATTTCCAAAAGGTGTTCATGGAGGCTGGCGGCTACTGGGCGGGGCCGACGCCAGCCATCAGCGCCGGCATGAGCGCCCAAGCCGCCATCAATGCGGACACCGTCGGATTCAAGGCAGGCCCCCTGTGGTCCTACGATCCCGCGGTCTATGCCTATCATTGCCCGGGGGATATGCGCTTCAAGACGCAAAAGGTCGGGGGCACGTGGGCCTTTGACAGCTATTCCAAAACCGACGGGATGAATGGCCAGGAATGGCTGTCCACCTCTCAAAACATTCTCAAGCTCAGTGCGGTGCCCAATCCCGCCACGGGCATTGTCTTCGTCGAGGAAGCGGATTCCCGCACCTACAACGAGGGCACCTGGGCCTTTAATCCCGGAACGACGCCGGCCACGTGCGAGTGGGTGGATACCCCCGCCTGCTTCCACCTGGATTCCAGCACCTTCAGCTTTGCCGATAGCCACGTGGAAATGCGCCGCTGGCTCGAGGCGTCGACGATCGCCGCCGGTTCCGCCGCCTCCCGCGGCCTGCAAAACCCCTTTTACTGGAGCCGCCATAAGCCGGTTGACCGCGATATTAATTGGATCATACCCCGTTTTCAGTACAGCAACATGCCCTACCCCACCAACTGATGGGCCTCCGGCCCAGGCGGGCGAAGCCCCCCCAAGCGCCGGGACAAGCCGCAACTGGGTCAAAAGCAGCGGGGCCTCGGACGGGGTCTCGATATGAGGGCCCGATTGTCAGTTGAGCATTGAAAAACCGTCACGGGTCATTGGAACCTCGATGGCCAATGACTGTTTCGCCATGTACCGTCCTCAATTAACCTTCAATCCCTGACGAGGCATCCCCTTCCCCCTCTTAGGCCCAGTGGTTCTTCAAACGGCGTCGCGAATTTGGTTTGCCGCGCAGCGTGGGTTTGCTTAAGCTGAGCTGACCCTTAAGCCCTGTAACTCATGCAAACCACAACGAAACACGTTTATGAGCCAAGATAAACCCTCCCACTGGCGAGGTTGGACTGTCGTCGGCGCCGCCCTGGCCATCAACCTTGTGCTGGGTTCTCTCTACGCCTGGTCCACCATGGGGCGGGTCCTGCGCGAGCAATGGCATTGGGCGGCCCAGGATGCCGCCTGGCCCTTCTCGGTCGCCACCGCCACCTTCTCGATCACGATGATCTTTGCCGGCCGGCTGCAGGACCGGATTGGGCCGCGTTTCGTGGCGATGGCGGGAGGCGTCATGCTGGGTCTCGGGCTGTTTACGTCGTCGCTGACGCACACGCCGACGGCCATGCTGATCACCTTCGGCATTATCGGAGGCATGGGGATCGGCCTGGGATATTCGGCCACGACGCCGCCGAGCATCAAGTGGTTCGCGCCAAGCCGGAAAGGCCTGATCACGGGTCTGGTCGTCAGCGGCATCGGGCTCTCGGCCATTTATATCTCGCCGCTCACGCAGTATCTGCTCCGGGTAACGGACATCGCTCAAACCTTCAGGATTCTTGGGGTGGGGACGATCGTGATCGTGGTGCTGTTGGCGCCAGCGCTGGCCAACCCGCCGGCGGGCTACGCGCCCGCGCCCGGCGCTCGGGCGGGCTCAGCGCCGGCTCGGTCCGCGGCGCTCGGGCGGCGGGATGTGAATTGGCCGGAAATGTTGCGCAGCCCCCAGTTTTACCAGCTTTGGCTGATGCTGGTGCTGTCGGCCTTTGCCGGCTTGATGATCATCGCCCATGCGGCTTCGATCGCCAAAGTGCAGGCCGGGATGCAATGGGGATGGGGCCCGGTCGCCACCCTGGCGCTGTTCAACACCCTCGGCCGCCTGGCGGGCGGAGCGCTCTCCGATCGATTTGGCCGGACGCGAACGCTGATCCTGGCCTTCCTATTGCAGGCGGTCAACATGTTCGTTTTCGTTCACTACACTACCCCCGCGCTGATTCTCTTTGGCGCCGCCTTCACGGGCGTCTGCTATGGAACCCTCTTCCCTCTGATGCCTTCCGCGATCGCCGACTTTTTTGGGGTGCGCAACCTGGGCGTCAATTATGGCTGTCTATTTACCGCCTTCGGGCTGGCCGGGGTGCTCGGACCGATTGTCGGCGGCAAGATGTTCGACCTGCATCATTCCTATTCGTATTCCTACACCATCTCGGCCGTGATGCTGCTGCTCGCCGCGGGGGTTGCCTTGACCGTCCGCCCGCCGAAACCGGAAGCGGCGAGCGCGCCGCCTCCTGTGGCCGCCGACAAGCCGCAGATTGCGCGAGGCTAGCCGACTCGAATTCCAAACCCTTTTGGCGACCAGCCAGGGGCGCCGCAGGCAGGCGGTCCGCGCCGCGTTAGGCTCAGGACTCCTGAAACCGTGGAAATCAGGTGACACCGCGATTCCCCTCACCCCAGCCCTCTCCCGAGGGAGAGGGAGCAGGATCGTCCGCCCGGAGAGCTCCACCGGCTTTCCAGGTCTGCGAGTTTCTGTGCGGCGGGATCAGGAATCCTGAGGCTAACGCCTCTGGAGAACTTGCATCGCCCGCTCCCACCCGGGCGGAGAGTTCCAGCACCTGTTTTTCCAACGCCCGCATGCGATGGAGTAACTCCGGCAATTGTTGCATCGCGATCATCTGGCGCTTGGCCTGCTTATCCGGAGCGGCGGGCGCGCCCAGCACGCGGCCTCCCGGGGCGATATCGCGCATGACGCCCGACTTGGCGCCGATGACGGCCTGACTGCCGATCTTCAAATGGTCCGCAATCCCGGATTGGGAGGCCACGATAACATAATCTCCCAGCGTGGTGCTGCCGGCGAAGCCCACCTGGCCCATGACGAGGCAGTGCTTTCCGATGACCACGTTGTGGGCCACGTGAACCAGGTTGTCGATCTTTGTGCCTTCGCCGATGACAGTCGAGCCCAGAGTGCCGCGGTCGATCGCCGTATTGGCGCCGATCTCGACGTCGGCGTGGATGACGACGTTGCCCAGTTGCAGCACCTTGCGGTGGCGGCCCTCGTCGAACACGTAGCCAAAACCGTCCGAACCGATGACCGCGCCGGCGTGGATGGTAACGCGATGGCCCAGGCGCGTCTGCCGGTACAGCACCACGTTTGGGAATAAACAGACATCCTCGCCAAGCTGACAGTCCGCCCGCAGATCATTGCCGCCCATGAGCACCGAGCGCGCGCCGACTCGGACCCGGGCGCCCAACACGCAGTGCGGGCCGATGTGAGCGGTGGGATCGATCTCCGCGGAGTCGGCAATGACCGCGCTCGGATGAATGCCTTGCGGGTGGCCCTCCGGCGGGAAAAAAACCGGCAGCACCCGGGCCAAAGCCACGCGGGCGTTGGCGACGCGAATGAGCACTTTGCTGGCCGAGACGAACGGACCCGCCACCAGAATAGCGGCCGCCTTGCTGAGCTCGGCGGCGGCGAAGTAAGCGGCATTCTCAGCGAAGGTCAGTTCGCCCTCCCGGGCGTGTTCGGCCGGCGCCAAGCCGGTGAGTTGGACCGAGCCGTCGCCGGTGATTTCGCCGCGGAGCGTTTCGGCGATCTGAGAGGCAGTGAAAAACATAGGTGTTTGGCGGGATGAGGTTAGCGGGGTCTGGAGGGCGGCCCTTCATAAATCCGTCAGGCGTTCGGCGACGCCGGCGAGGACTTTTGGTTTCTGGCGGGGAGGACGGAATTCACCCAAGCCCACCATGCGTTGAGCCTCGCTATCCCAGACCTTCAATCGGAGACAACGCAGAACTTCCAGGGGATGCAGCGACGTAGTCTTGGGCGTCTGCAACTCGGGGATGGCGGCAAGGGCTTCCGGCAGGCGGTAAAAGGGGATATGGGAATTCAAATGATGAATGTGGTGGTAGCCGATGTTGGCGGTGAACCAGGCCATGACCGGACCCGTGGTCATGAAGCTGGAGGACTCCAAGGCAGCCGCGTCATACGCCCAACCGGCATTGTCGCGGAACGAAACGCTGGGGAAATTGTGCTGGGCGTAAAAGAGATAGCTCCCGATGGCCATCGCGATAAAGTGGGGGAAGATCAACGTCAACAGGAGCGCGGTCCAGCCAAAGCCCCAGGTAATGGCCACCCCCAGCAAAAGGTGCGTCAGAACGGCGATTAGGCCATCCCGGTTTTCCTTCGGTTTGGTCAGGAACGGATGCAGGCACATGCCATAGAGGAAGACGAAGACATACCCAAACAAGATGGTCAAGGGATGACGCATGAAGAGGTATTTCCAGCGCAGCGCGTTGGGGGCCTTCAGGTACTGCGCTTTGGTCATGATGGGGTACGACCCGATATGGGAACCGCGGAGCTTCGAATTGTGATTGTGATGATAATTATGGGAGCTTCTCCAGACATTGCTGGGGCTCAGGATCAGGATGCCAAAGAGCCGCATCACCACTTCGGCGAGCCGGGAATGGGGTAAGAGCGCCTGGTGCTGTTGATCGTGATAGATGACAAAGGCGCGAAGATAAAGCAGCCCCGCGAGCAGGCTGCACGCGATCTTGCCGGCTAGGGAGAAGTTCCATAGCGTCCCGGCCAGGGCGCCCGCCAACAGCATCGCGGTGGAAAGCACATACGCCCAACTCCGGACCGAGGAATCGATGGCGTAGGGCTTGGTGGCCAGTATGAGTTCTTTTCCCGTTCTCATGCGGAGGTCAGTCCATTCGGATTTGGCCGAGGTTGTTCCCTTGGCGCTCCGGAATCAGCGAGCGGTTCGGTTGCGTGATGCGAGCCATAGCGGGATCCCTCAGCCTTTATAAAGGTGGAACATGCCGGCCAGCAGGACCACCTCGGGATGCGCCGCCGCCAGCTTCGGCAGGATGAGCCGGATGCGCGAGCGGTGGCCGGCCAGTTTTTCCAGGAGCGGACGCAGGTCGCTCACCTTGTCCCATTGGAGCCGGTTGAGGTCCAATACCAGGCGGCTCTTGCTGCGCGTCAGGGAGTCGCGGATGCGCTGCCCCAGGCTCGCGGCCTCGCCGGGAGAAAGCGCCCCTTCCAACCGCATCCAGACGCGCTGTTTGGCGTGGTGCAACTCGACGTGGATCGAGAGATTGGGGAGCGCGGTTTTGCGTTGCAAGTCCTCCCAAAGATCGAACCCGGCCCAGCGCTTGGCGGGCATCCGATACTCCGTCCGCATCAACTTGGGGTGCTGAAACAGGTTCAGCTTCAACGCCAAGCCGGTCCACAGCGCGGCGCCTACCGCCAAAACGGACCGAAAACGTTCCGCCAACCTGGGAGCGCCCAGTTCCGCGTGGAGGCTCCTCTGCAATTCCCCAATCCACCGACGCACCCGGGGGTTGGGACCGAGCAACCGTCCCGCCAAAAACGCCGGATAGGCGGCTCTGAGTTCCTTGGCGTAATAGTCGGCCTTGCGGCGCAAGAAGGCATTCGGCGAAGCTTTGAGTTTTCGATAGCCGAGCAACCGCCCTTCCAGCGTCCGAAAAATACTCGGACCGAGCCGCTCGAAATCCTCCTTGAAACACCAGCGCTGGATATCCTCGATCTCCTGGGCGGACAACGCGGGGTGTTTGACGATCGCGGCGAAGCCGTCGCCGCGCCGGTAAAAGAGCTCTTTGTCTTTGGCATACGCCTCCCGCAGCAGATTGTCTTTGACGATCCGCTCGTAAAACGGCGTCCCGGGCACCGGGCCATAGATCAGAAACTGCGCCAGGGCCGGTTTGAGTTTCATCAGCCCGTCCAGTTCTTTCGCCACGACTTCCCGGCTCTGGTAATCGAAGCCGACGATCATCGAGGTTAGAATCGTGATGCCGTGCTCGCGAAACTCCGTGAGCAGCTCCGCTACCGGCCGGCCCTGCTGCTTGGCGTAACCGGATCGCTCGCCTTCGTACCCGATCCAGAAGCCATCAATCCCCATTTCCAGGATCTCCTCGACCGTATATTGACTCAGGGCCTTGACACTGGAGAACGCGAAGATGGAAAGCGTTTTCCCGCCTTTCATGACGCAGTCGCGAAATTCCATCGCGCGCTTCTTGTTGAGCAGGAAATCCTCATCGATGACGAGCAAGACCAGGTCCGGGTTCACGTCAAGGTAGCGCTCGGCGACAGCGTAGATGTCCTTGCCCTCGGGCAGCAACCGGATGTGCTTGCGGGAGAAGAAATGCGAGGTGCAGCAGAAGTCGCAGCCGTTGGGGCAACCCAGCCCGCCAAAGATCTTGCCCGTGCCCGACACCTTCCAGCCGAAAACCTTGAGCCAGCTCACCAGCAGCGGCTGTTTGTAAGGCATGGGGATTTCCGGCTCGCTCAAGAGGCGGCGGAAAAACCCCACCCCTTCCTCCCGGCAGATGTAATCGCCGTAGGGCTTGAGCTCTTCGTCCGTGAGCATAGTGCCATAGCCGCCCAGGACAATCTTGCTTCGCGGCGCGTATTGGCGGACCAACGCGACCGCCTCCTTCATCTTGTGCATCACCGCCAGCAGGAAGGAGATACCGACGTAGTCATAGCCCTTCTTGAGCTCGCGGATGAGTTCGCTCTGGGACGGATACTGCAGCACCACGGCGGGGACATCGAGATTCTCCGCGATGTACTCCAGGGAGAAATGGATGTTGAAGGTGCGCGGACTAAACAGGCCCTGGGCGCGCGTCACCTGGCCGTAAAGCAGCTCATACCCCACCGAAGGCGCATCGCCATATTTCGGCCCGAGCGGGCGGCAGACACTGGTGAGTAGAACTTTCTTTGGCTCAGGCGATGACCGACCGGACGCGGGTTTCATAGCGCGGTTCGCAGTAATGCTCTCATACGCTCCGAACCTTCCCCATGCGAGGCCTTTCCGCCAATGCTTTGTTAGTATCCGGCTCATAGCCAAAAGCTATGAGCCCAAGGCCACGAAAAAGGCGTGGGACTCGCGCCCCACGCCTGGATTAAGATGGGTTGCTTAGTAGCGGCGGCTAAACTCGCGCCGTCCGCCGGAGCGGTTGCCACCGGCGCCGCCCTCTTCGCGAGGCCGAGCCTCGTTGACCGTCAAATTACGGCCGCCGAGCATCTTGCCATTCAACGCGTCAATCGCCTTCTGGGCTTCTTCGGGGGAGCTCATGGTGATGAAGGCGAACCCGCGAGGCCGACCCGTGGCGCGATCCATCATCAGGTTGGCCTCGGTCACGGAGCCATGCGCCGCGAAGGCGTCCTGGAGATCGTTTTCGGTGATGTCGAACGAGAGGTTCCCAACAAATAATTTCGTGTTCATGTGATGTATATGTCCCTAGTTTTACGCTGTCATCTCCAAACTGTTCCCGAACTTCGGGTTTCAAATCATCACTGAACGACGTTCACTTGAGGATTTACCATGTCCTGGAAGCTACAAGCTATCTATTAGACCACCCTCATCATGCGGTTTCGCCGGCAAATAGCAAGCGCTATTCAAAACAATCGGGTTTCACCTTCGCTCCAACGGCATGGCGCAGGTAACGACGGTGCCGCGGTCGCCCGCGCCTCTCACCTCCAGGGCGGCGCCGACCAGGTGAGCGCGATAATTCATTATTCGCAAGCCCATGCCGGTGGTCCATTGGCCTTGGAGGTCGGGGAAGGGCGCGCCGGTGTTGCGCACGGTCAGGATGAGTTGCTCGGCGTGGCTGACCAGGCGAATGCCCACCTGTTCGGCTTTGCCGTGTTTGATGGCGTTGGTGACCGCCTCCTGGGCGATCTTGTACAACTGGCTGACAACATTGGCGTCCAGCGAGGGGGCCGGACCCTCGGCTTCGAAGCTGCAGACGATGGCGAACAACTCTTGGGTGCGTCCGGCCAGGCCATTGAGGGCTTCAGGCAAGTTGTTTGGCTTGAAATCGAGCGTCGCCAGGTCATGGGCGAGACCGCTGGCGTGGCTCATGGCCTGCCGAACCAGTTCATGAATGCGTCCGGCATCCACCGCGGCGGCGGCCCCCGATTTTGTTAGCTTAAGCTCCAACCCCTTGGTCATGAGCGCGATCCCGGTGAGCTGTTGGCCCAGGTCGTCGTGGAGATCGAGGCCGATGCGACGGCGTTCCTGTTCCGTGATTTCAAGCAACTCGTGTTCTAGGCGGCGGCGCTCGGCGATCGAAGTATGGAGTTTGGCGTTGGCGGCCTCCAGTTCGGAGGTCCGCTGCCGGACCCGAACTTCCAATTCGTCATGCGCGCGCCGCAGCGCCGCTTCGGCGTTGCGACGTTGAATGAACTGGCCGATTTCGCTGCAGATCGCGCCCATCATGCTGGTCCAAGCCGAGTCGTAAGCGAGCCGACGCAAGGAGAAGAACTCCAGCACGCCGAAGAAGGCGGTCCCCTCCACGACGGGAAAAGCTAATCCGCTTTGCAAACCGGCGAGGGCGGCCGCCTCACGGCGCGGACAGACGGTATCCGCCGCCAGATCCACCATCCATTCCGGCCGCAAGTCCTGCCACACCCGGCCGGGCAGGCCTTCCCCCCGATGCAGGCGCAGCGAGCGGCTGTGGCGCGCGAAAGTTTCAAGGTCTCGGTCGGGTCGGCGCAGGTCCGCCACCAGCGGTTCGAGAATTTCTCCTTGCGCGCCGGGCCTCCAGAGGGCGCCAAAATCCGCCTCCAACACTTGCAGCAGGGTGCGGAGGATCTCCGGCGCGGCGCGCGTAAAGGACTCCGCGTGGGCCAGGATAAGCGTGATGGCGTGTTCGGCCCGGGTCTTTTCCTCCGTCTTGCGCTTTTCCCGTCGAAGTTCGACCTCGCGCAGTTCCCGTTCCACCACCGGCCCGAGGCGCGACAGGTTGTCTTTCATCACGTAATCGTGGGCCCCGGCCTTCAGGGCGGCGACGGCGGTGTCTTCCGTAATGTGCCCCGAGACGATGATGAACGGGACGTCAATCGCTTTTTCTTTGACCAGCGCCAGCGCCTCCAGGCCGTTATACCCGGGCATCACATAATCGGAGACGATCAGGTCCCAGCTCTGCCGCTCCAAGGCGGCGACCATCGCTTTGCGCGTTTGCACCCGATGGCACTGCGCCGCATAACCGCCCCGGTTGAGAGCCATCTCCAGCAGCAAGGCGTCGTTGTCGTCGTCTTCAAGAATCAGCACCTTAAGGAGCTGTTTCATCGGGGCTAAGGGCGCGAGTCGTCCGTCCTCACTTGGCCTCGCGGCGGGCCAGGACGGCTCCACCGGTAATGCCGGCGCTGTCGCCCAGTTGGGAGGCGACAATCTCGACGTTCTTCAAGGTGCCTGGCATCGCATAATCCTGGGCTGTTTCCACAATGATGCCCATCATTTCATCGGCCAAGGCTTCGATGACCCCGCCCCCAAGCACTACCACCTCTGGATTCAGGATGTTGACGAGATTGGCGGTGGCTATGCCGATGTATTCGGCCGCCCCCTCGATGATGCGATCCACGAACTTGTCCCCGCGGCGAATGGCCTTGCGCAGGTCGCCGCTGCGAAGATCGTTCAAATTGTTGCCCAGCATGTCGCTGAGGATCGTCTTTTCGCCCGCCTTGATGCCCGCCTTGATCTGCTGAAAAATGGCGGTGCGGCTGGCCAACGCCTCGAGGCAGCCTTTGTTGCCGCAGCCGCATTTGGGACCGTTGACCTCCAGGACCATGTGGCCGATCTCTCCCGCGGTGTGGCAGAAGCCGCTATAGAGGTCGCCATTGACGATCAACCCGCCGCCGATACCCGTCCCGACAAAGATGCCAACCATGCTGCGGGGTTTGGATTTCAGCTCGGTCACATAGACGCCCAGGGCGCAGATGTTACAGTCATTCTCGACAAACACCGGGACGCCGAGTTGCTTTTCCAGGGCCTTCTTGAGCGGAATGTCTTTCCATCCCTCGAGATTGGGCGCGAAAATGACGGTGCCGTTGGCGAAATCCACCGCCCCAGGCGCGCCGATGCCCACGGCCGCGACCTGTTTCATCGTCAGGTCCGCCTCATCCACGGAATCCTTCACGCAACGAGCCACCCGTTCGATGACCGCCTCGACCCCGCGCTGGGACTTGGTGCTCAGTTTGTTGCTGCTCACGGTCTCCATCGAGTGGTTGAAAACCCCGGAGAGGATCTTGGTGCCCCCCAGGTCGACCCCAACATAGTATCCCGCCTTGCTGCTTGGTTCCGCCATAAGATGATTGCGTCGTTACTGGTTCATGATCGTCGTTCAGCCATCATTTTGACCCTCCTTAGCCCCTCCTTCAAGTGAATAAGCGCGCCGGGTAGGACTGACCGGAGAGGCGGCGAGTTGCGCTTGCGCCAGGGGAGGCTGCATGATGAGTGGATGCCCACGGCCACGCTCTGGCCCGCGCGCGGCTCGGGGGCCGAATTGGAGAAAATGCGCGGGCGGTGGGCGACGGCGTTGGCGGGTCGCGCCATTAACGCCGAAGGCTACGTGAGCTGCCAGCAACACGACGGCCTGGCCCACGCCGAGGGGTGGCCTTTCCCCTTGTGGACACAGGCTGGGTGTCGGTTGGCACTTCCGCGGGACCGGCGTCTCCGGTTACGACGCGCCCCTGACCACGCCGGAACGGTGGGTGGTCGCCGGCGCCAAGGCGGGCGAGGTCAACGATCGGGGTTGGGTGGTCGAGTTGACGGAACCCAATGCCTGGGCGCAAACCCCGCCCTTCGACCTGCCGGCGCGCCACGGGCCGTGGTTGCGGTTGAACTGGTGGGCCGAGGGGCTCGAACGGGCAAACTGTTACCTCGAATGGACCACCCGCGAGAAGCCCGGCTTCAGCCCGGACCGGAGGTTCTACTTCTCCCCCGCCGCGTGGTCGAGAGCGACACTTCCACCGGCGCGGACATTTATCATTGGCGCTTTGGCCCCCGGGCGACCACCCGGCGAAACCTCGATTACTATTTCTGGGCGTGGTCAAACCCGGAGAGCATCCCGTGGGGTTATCAGGTTCAGGACGGCGGCGCGGTGTTGGGCTTTTCCTATCATGACCTGATGTGCCGCCTCAAAGTCGATGGACCCGACGACGCCTGGAGACGGCTGCGGGAAATCCTCGCCTGGTTCGACGAGACGCAGGCGGAAGGGGGCTATCGCGCCTAAAATGCCCAAGACCCGGCGCGCGGTTCGAGGGCAATCGCCTCACCCTGCGATTGCCGGCGGACGCCATCGAACTCTCGCCGAAGCGGTGAGTTGAAGCTCTCGCTCATGTCAATTGCAGCGCTCCAAAAAGCGCTGGCGGCGCCGGAGGGTGGGTGATACCATAGACGCGCTATGACCACGCGGGAAGTTTTGATGCATGAGATTTGAATCGGTCGGAACCAATGCCGCGGCGTAGGTCCTTGGCCATGCATCTGCTCCTCTGCGCCGAAGATTCCGAAGCCGAATTGAGCGTCGAGCTTTCTCGGTCGTTTTCCGACGCCCCGCTCCAAACCGCCCATCCCGGGCTGTTCGAGACCGAGTTCGCCCTGGGGGCCGGCTGGCCGCTGCCCCGCTTGGTCTTCGCCCGGCAACTGCTGCCCAACGCCCGTGTGACGCGCGCCGAGTCGATCCGCGCCTGGGCCGGCGCGGTGGTGGACGCGGTCGCGGGCGTGTTGCCGGATGACCAACCCTGGGCGTTGCACCTCGAACCGCACTACGGCGCGCGGGTGGTCCACCGCATTGGCGCCCGGGCCTGGCACAGCGCGACGCGGGCTCGCAAGGCGACGGTGGGTGACTCGAACCCTGAGGCGGGAGCTTCGGTTGTCGACGCCGAGGCCGGCCGGAACCGCTGCCGGCTGATCCGCGAGGCGGCGGTGGCGTTGCTGCGAAAGAAACGCCGTCATCTATTGCGCCAACTCCGCGCGGAACCGGTCCCCTTCACGGCGAACGACTCGCTGGCGCAATTGCTCTTGACCGCGCCGGATGCGGGGTTCATTTCCGTCGCCCCGGCGCCCCTCCCGTTCGACGCTCGACACTTGGTCTCGCCCTTTCCCAAGGGCGAGGTTCCTTTAGCCGCGGACAAGGCCGCGCCAAGCCGCGCCTTTGCCAAACTGGCGGAAGCCGGGTTGCGCTTGGGCCGCGGCATCGCGGCGGACGAAACCTGCGTGGATCTCGGGGCCTCTCCGGGGAGTTGGACGTGGTGGGCCGCCCTTCGCGGGGCGCGCGTCACCGCCATCGACCGCTCCGCGCTGCGCGTGGATCTCATGGCCCACCCCCAGGTCGAGTTCCAGAAGGGGGACGCCTTCCGCTTCGAACCCCTTCGACCGGTGGACTGGCTCCTGTGCGATGTCATCGCCGCCCCGGAGCGGACCGCGGCGTTGCTGCTGGACTGGGCGCGCCGTCGTTGGTGCCGGCATTTCGTGGTCACTTTGAAACTCGGGGACGACCCCAGCGCCGACGCGCTGGCGAGGCTCAAAGAGGAGTTACCCCCCCTGACCAGCGAGCTGTATTTGACGCGCCTCTGCGCCAACAAGAAAGAGGCGTGCGCCTTTGGCTCGGTCGCCGCCGCTGGAAACACTTGAACCCCGCGGACAAAACGGTTAAGAGTTCTCTTAATCTCAATCATCAACGCGCCAATCAATGCTCGAACCACAATTCAAATACCGCATCATGAAACGCTCTCTTTCCTGGGCCGCGCTCGCGTGGTTGCTTTCCACTCTCAATCAACCCGCCTCCAGCGCCGTAGCCCAGAACATCTACGTGGCTAACGATAGCGGCCCTTCCGCGACCGCCTTCACGATTTTAAAATTCGATCCAAGCGGCAACGGCGCCATATGGGCGCCCAACAATGGCTGGAGCGGCGGCGCTTGGGAGGTTCCCAGCGGCCTGGCGCTGGACAGCGCCGGCAACCTGTATGTCGCCTATGCCGCCGACACCAACGCCTTCATCAAAAAGTTCGACGCCCAAGGGACCGGCGCGCGCTTCGCCACGCTCAAACCAGGCTCTTCCCCCAGTGGGATCGCCCTGGACGCTCAGGGCAATTTGTATATCGCCATTAATGTCGCCAACGCTTCTAGCGGAACGATCGAGAAATTCAGCGCCAGCGGAACCGACCTGGGCGCCTTCGGCGATGCCGTCCTCCAATGGCCCGACGCCCTGACCTTCGACAAGGGCGGCAATCTCTATGTTTCGGATCTGACGGGCGCCAAGATTTGGAAATTCAGTCCCGGTGGGCACGGCGTCGTCTTCGTCAGCGGCGACAATTACCGCGGTCTGGCCTTTGACAGCCAAACCAATTTGTACGTGGGGGTCGGGTGGTCCATTGACAAGTTCGATGCCACCGGCGCGAGCCTGGGAGTCCTCTCACCCCGCTCAGGCGAATTTGCCGCCGAAGGCTTGGCTTTTGACGGCGACGGCAATCTATTTATGTCGGATTATTTGCATGGCACGATTTGCCGCTTTGACCCGCTCGGCCATGAGACCACCTTCGCTACGGTGACCTTTGAGGGACAAAACGATCTGGAATTTCTAGCGGTTCAATCGGTGGGGCCGCAATTGGACCTTTCGCGGACGCGTAGCGGCAAGGTGGTCTTGAGCTGGCCTTCCACCGCTTCGGCCTGGGTGTTACAATCCGCCACAACCCTTTGGCCGGTCTCGCCGTCGTCTGCCAACTGGACCGATCTCGCCGTTTCGCCCGCGATCTCCGGCGGGCAGTGCCTGGTGACCAACGCGGTTTCCGGCAAGGCTTTGTTTTACCGGTTACGCAAGCCGTAGCCAACCTGACGTCGGTCTCGTGCGGCTTTGCCATCATCTTTTTGATACCCTATGCAACACTCCGCCCCGTGGATGATTGGTTCAGGTTCCTTACGCTTTCGGATCGCCCGCTTGGTTTCCGCTGGCTAGAGGTACGCGACCTCGGCGAATACCAAGACTATCGAACGGCGAGGATGCCGCCGATCAATACCGGTTTGCTCGACGGAGAACTTGCGTGGCGCCAGCATGACGGCGGTAGTGAAGACCGCTTGAACATGAAGCGCTTCATCGCGTGGGCGAACCGCCTTCTCAAACTCACAACTCCTTGAAAGTAATATCAACGATCAGATCTTCGGCGATCTTTTCGAGCTGGGCGCGGACGGCGGAGACGCTGGCGGAGACGGGGATGGCGAGGTTGGCGCGAGCCTTGAAAAGCGTTTCGCCCGACATCGCGGCGCTGGCGCATTCGGTCTCAAGCTCCTCGACGTTAACCCCGTGGCTGGCCAGGGCGTGCGAGATTTGACGAACGATCCCCGGCCGGTCATGGCCGACAATTTCCAGGACCGCCAGGCGGGCGGCCGGGGCCGACGGGCCCGCCTCGTCGGGGTGGACCACGATGGCAATCCCCCGGGCTTGCAACCCCGACAACGCCGCAACGAGCGAGGGCATCGAAGCCTCGGGCAACTCGACGCGGAGGATCCCGGCGAAGTAGCCGCCCAACCGCGACATCCGGCTTTCGAGCCAATTGCCTCCGTGCTCGGCCACCAGGTTGGCGACGGATTCCACCAGGCCGGGCCGGTCCTGGCCGATAACTGTCATGACAAGCGCGCGTTGCATAATACCAGATTTGTTGGCGGATACTCCCACCCGGCGCCCGAGCGAGTCAACTCTTTCCGTCTTAACTTTCCATCTCGAACTTCAGTCGGGGTTGGGAGGCGGGCGCGCTAAAACTCGTGTTGTGCCGCGGCGCGGCGCTGGAGAAGAGCCGATTTCTTCGCAACCGGGGAAGCGGTATTTGGTTCGATATCGGGAACGAGGATTGCGTCGCGCGCAACTGCCTGATCGCCGACAACGAAGATGGCGGGATCTTCTATGAGATTTCGTATGGTCTGCGCGTCCTGGATAATGTGATCGTGGGGAACGGTTTTGCGGAAACCGCGGGCGCTTGGGGGGCGCAGGCGGGAGTCACGCTTTCCAGCAGTCCGGGATGCGTCATTGAGCGCAACCTGATCGCCGGGAATCGCGAGGGCTTCAACTTCCGGGAGCAGTCGCGCTCCACGCCCCGGATCGGAGATCGAACCGAGCGCCCGATATGGAACCACGACGAAGTGATTCGAAGGAACCTGCTCGTGTTCAACCGGGACGCCCAAGTGTGGGGTTGGTTTGACATGAAGGATGGGAGGCACTGGCCGGCCCGGGGCGCGGGGACCAACGCGGAGGTCGCAATTCGTCCCTCGGGCAACGCCGACGCCTATGCGGCAACGGGGAACGAAGGCCAACCACATGGGCTGACGCTGGAAAAACTGAAGCTGCTCTTTGAGGACAATGTCTATTTTGCGGGCGCCGGGCAGGGCTGGTTTAAGTGGGGCGTGAGCTGGGGCCGTCCTCCGCCCGCCCCTCGCGCCGCGCCCGCAAGTCTTCCTCGAGCAACCGCGGGCGTTGCTGGAAATCGGACAGAAGTTGCTTGGACTCAATCATGGCGCGGTTGAGTTAATTTTCGATCAGGCGTCTGCCTTAATCCGCTGGCCGGGGCTGAAGTGATCCAGGCGCAACCGCTTTGGGGAAGTCTTGTGGGGATCAGCCCGGATGTCGGCCGCGCCTTTTGGCTAAAATCGCCCGAAGCCGCCTCGTCCAAGCAACCGGGCCAATGGGTTCTGGCGGGGAGGACTCAACGCGGTTGGGTGGTCCTGGATCATTCCCCCCTCGCGTACACCAACCGTTGGAGCGAACAATCGGTCAAGAGGAACCATTTCGACTTAACAGAACTATGGAGACAACAAGAATAGCCATGTTCGGGAGGCTTTCGCTCTCCCTGTTCGCCGCCATCGGCATCGCGCTCGTTTCCTCCCGCGCTCTCGCCGCCGTCGCGGTTCCTCCGCCAATGAATGACACAACACCACCGACCCTGGTCAGCCTGATTTTTTCTCCTGCCTCCGTTGACGTCACTTCCGCTGACGCCACCGTCCAACTTACCGTGCATGTGACCGATGATCTGTCGGGCATAGATTTCAATTATGGCGACAAGTACCCCTAAATCGACTTGGTTGCCCCGAGCCTCACCTCGCGAAGGGGGTGAGGGAAGGGAGCTTCCCGTGAGGCCCAGGAACTCTCCCAGCCGAACCTGGCATCCCGGCGAAGCGGCTCGCCGCGCGGTCAATCTCCCGAATTGGAGCCGCCATTGACACCTGTATCCATCACCGATAGATATCGCGGCGTGAAACAGAGATCGCTTCTTTCCGCTTTGGTCCTCGCCATGATTCTCGCCCCTATCCCTCAGGCATCCGCCGGAACCGCGCCGTTGCCGCGCAGCGCGCCGGAGGCCCAGGGGATTTCGTCCCAAGCCATTGTCGAGTTCGTCGCCTCAGCCGATAAGATTGATACGCTCCACAGCTTCATGCTCGCGCGACACGGACGCGTGATCGCCGAAGGATGGTGGAAACCCGAGGCGGCGGACAAACCGCATGAGTTGTACTCGCTCAGCAAGAGCTTCAACGCAACCGCCGTTGGACTGGCAATCCAAGAAGGCAAATTAAGCCTCGACGATCCGGTGCTGAAGTTCTTTCCCGGCGACGCGCCGGTCGACGTTTCAGACAACCTCAGGGCCATGAAGGTGCGCGACCTGCTCACCATGACCTGCGGCCACGATACCGAGCCGAAGGCCGTCGACGGGGCGCCGTCGGTGAAGCAGTTTTTGGCCCATCCTGTGTTGCACCAACCCGGGACGCATTTCCAATACAACACCATGGGCAGCTACACCCTCTCAGCCATCGTCACCCGAGTGACCGGCCAGACCACGCTGGAATTCCTGAAGCCGCGCTTGTTCGAGCCACTGGGGATCGAAACTCCCGAGTGGGGCCGCAGTCCCGAAGGCAATTCGCTGGGCGGCTATGGCCTTAAGCTCCGCACGGAAGATATTTTGAAGTTCGGCCAGCTTTACCTCCAAAAAGGGAAGTGGAATGGCAGGCCATTGATTCCCGAATCATGGGTCGCGCAGGCAACGAGCAAGCAGGCGTCGAATGACCAGGAATCCCACGCCAAAATGGGCATGGATTGGCGGCAAGGCTATGGCTTTCAATTCTGGCGTTGCACCCACAATGCGTTTCGCGGCGATGGCGCCGGCGGCCAGCTATGCGTCGTAATCCCCGACAAGGACGCCGTGATCGCAATCACGGCGGATACTGGCGAGTTCCAGCGTGAAATGAATGCTATCTGGGATAAACTGTATCCCGCGTTTCAAGCCGATCCGCTGCCGGACGATGCCGCCGGACGGCAAAGGCTGAAAGAGGCGCTCGCCCATCTGGAAGCCCACCCGGCGAAAAAGGGAAGGTGATCCGCTGATTGCGCGGCGCGCCCACGAAGTCCCCGCCGCCCGCCCGCCTTTCGACTGACAGCACGTCGCCGCAGGTGGAAACGGCGCGCCCCAGGGGTCCCGACGCCGTCCTGTTCGCCGCAGGCCAACACGCCCAGGCAGAGGCTCAGGACTCCTGAAACCGTGGAAATCAGGTGACACCGCGATTCCCCTCACCCCAGCCCTCTCCCGAGGGAGAGGGAGCAGGATCGTCCGCCCGCAGAGGTC
>Ga0316217_10002270_pt1 | contig 23412 bp, 19 predicted proteins | sample 1anoAmetaG_FD_203633 | JGI IMG/M metagenome (GOLD analysis project Ga0316217, IMG submission 203633) | Freshwater microbial communities from Trout Bog Lake, Wisconsin, USA - 1anoA | ecosystem: Environmental > Aquatic > Freshwater > Lake > Hypolimnion/Profundal zone | place: USA: Wisconsin...
CGATTATCGGGAGATGCTCCAGGACCCCTCCATTGACGCGGTGACCATCACCACACCGGACCACTGGCACGCCCAGCCCGCCATTGAAGCCGCCCTGGCCGGCAAGGATGTTTACGTGCAAAAACCCTGTTCGCTGACCATTGCCGAAGGCCGGGCCGTCAGCGACACCATGCAGCGCACCAAGCGCGTCTTCCTGATCGGCTCGCAGCAGCGATCCACCGCCCAGTTTCACCGCGCCTGCGAACTGGTGCGCAACGGGCGCCTGGGTAAATTAAGCCGGATTATCATCGGCCTGCCGGGCGACCCCGGCGGCAAGGAAGAGCCGGAGATGCCCGTGCCGGCCAACCTGAATTATGACATGTGGCTGGGCTCCACGCCGCAGGTGTACTACACCGAAGCCCGTGTGCACCCGCAGAAGGATTTTTCCCGTCCCGGCTGGCTGCGCTGCGAACAGTTCGGGGCTGGCATGATCACCGGCTGGGGCTCGCACCATGTCGATATCGCCCACTGGGGCATGGGTACCGAACAGACCGGCCCGCTGGAAATTGAAGCGACCGCCGAATTTCCCACCAGCGGCCTGTGGAACGTGCATGGCACCTTCCACGCCTCAGCCAAATACGCCAACGGCGTGGTGATGCTGCTGAGCAATACCTACCCCAACGGCGTGCGCTTTGAAGGGGAAAAAGGCTGGATCTTCGTCTCCCGCGGCGCGGCCAAGGCCACCGCCAGCGATCCGGTGTCGCCCGGTAAAACGCTCCAGGCGCTCGATGCCAGCGACCCGGCGCTGCTCAAATCGGTCATCGGCGAAAATGAAATCCATCTCTGCAAGAGCACCGACCATCACGGCAACTGGCTCGATGCCATCATCAGCCGCAAGGAAACCGTTGCCCCCGTCGAAGTGGCCCACCGTTCGTGCAGCACCTGCCTGCTGGTGCACGCCGCGATGAAACTGGGCAGAAAACTTGCCTGGGATCCAGCCGCCGAACGGTTCGTCAACGACCCGGCCGCCGACGCCCTGCTCTCCCGCACCCAGCGGAGCCCCTACGGCACGGAACTGGTCCTGAAGAAGGCCAGCGCCAAATAATAATGCAATCCCTGTTGGAATTTGCGGCTACAATACCGCATTAACCGGAGGTCTACCGTGCCCAAGCCCCCCACCAGCGTCATGATACTGAGCATCATCGGGATTATCCTGGGCATCCTGGGTGGCTGCGGCATGCTCTTCACCGTAGTCATCATGTACGTGCCGATCGGCCCCCCCAATCCGGCGCTCACCACACTCTACAGCGACACGATCTATCGCGTGGTAATGGGCGTGTCGATCCCGCTGGGATTAGCCGCCACGGTCTGGCTGGTCTGGTGCGCCATCGGCAGCTTACGCCTGAAGCCATGGGCCCGGCGCGGCATGCTTATTTACGCCTGGTTCGGCCTGATCCACACGATCCTGGGCGGAGTATTCAACCTGGCCTACACCTTTCCCAAGATGATGGCTGCCGTACCGGCCGGCAGCGGGCCGGCGCATGCCGGCGCGATCGGCGGCCTGATCGGCGGAACCTGCGGCGCGTTTCTGGGCTTGATCTATCCCGCCTGCGTGCTCTACTTCTTCACCCGCACCAACGTCTGCAACGCCTTCAAAGGCATCTTCCCCGCCTCCCCCACCAACTTTCCTGTGATCTTCCCCCCGGATCAGTCCCCCCAGGCATAATCCATCGACCCACGCCGCCAGAATCCCGAAGAGGGTGTTTGTCTTCATTCGTGTTTATTCGTGTTCATTTGTGGCTAATTTACGTCACCCCCGCCCCAGCATATTACAGCGGTTCCTGCACGACTTTCGGCGCGCCCGGCTTGGCCGGAAGACTTGGTCGCGTCATGGGCACCACGGTTCGCAACAAAGGCGCCACCCGTTTTTTCCGCGGCGGCGGCACCGGGATGGCCGGCTGCGTGGCCGGGGTCTCCCCCGCCACCGGATCCTTGCGCGCCCAGACGCGCACCCGCCAATCGTGGTCGATGAAATAATGCCACTCGTAATATTGCCGGTAATGCCCCTCGCTGATGAGCAGCCAGCCCGGCAACAGGGCCGCCGTCGCGGCGTTGCCCAGCGGGCCCTCCGGCAGATCGCCGTCCTTGTCGGCCAGCACGATCACCTGCACCGTTTTATCCGCACTGACACTCTGCAAAAAGTCCAGCGAGTCCGCAACACTGCTCAGGCCGCGTGCATCCTGCCAGACCTTCCGGGCCGGTTTGCCGCCCACCGCATGTTCGCGGCTCAACGCCTCGTAACGCAGCTGGAACGCCTGGCGCACCGGTCCGCCGACAATATTCTCCGGCGTCGGCTTGATCCCCATGGCATGCAGGAACGCACACCAATCCGTCTGCACCGTGTACCGGCCCCGCGGAAAACCCAGCGCCACCGCCCGCGGCTTATCCGCAGAGTAATACCGCACCGCCGTCTGCGCCAGCCGCTCCCACGGCGTTTGCCGGTAGATCAGGTAATTGCTCGACGCCGAGGCCACGCTCGCCCCCAGCACCAATAGTATCGCCGCCATCCGCACCGGCCACGTCGGCAACCGCCGCAGCAGCACCGCCAGCGTCAGGATAAACGCCGGGCAGATAATGCCCAGGTAGCGCGGCTCCCAGGCCAGTTTGTGCGGGGGCCAGCACAACCGCCACCCGCCCCACATCAGCAGCCCGCCCAAGGCCAACACCGCCGCCGGCAGCGCGATCCACAAAATCTTCCGCCGCAGGTTCAGATAACCCCGCCGCTCGCACCACACGCCCGCCATCAGCCAGGCCAGCACGGCCGCCGCCACGTAACGCATGCCGCCTTGCCACCACCACGCGCCGAGCCCCGGCCAATACAAAAACAGGCCCGGCTTGCGCAGCGATCCAATCCCCAGCACCACCACCGGCAAGATTATCCACACCCCCACCCACCACCAGCGGCCCGCCGTCAGCGTCAATGCGCTGCGCTGACGCAACGGCAGGTACGCCGCCATTTGCCCGGCGCGGCGCGGCGCGCGCCCCCGCCACGGGAACAATCCCAGCACAACCAGGCCCGCCAGAATCCCAATCACCCCCATCTGCGCCTGGGCCAGCAGGGCATGGCCGCGGGTCGCCAGGTGGTCCTTAAAATCGCTCCCCAGGTCAAACCAGTTGGTGGTGATGGCATCCGGCGGATAGTGCGGTATTACAAACCCCAGCAAGTGCACGCACGGCAGGCTGGCGAGCGCATTCCAATCCATGCGCATGTAATCCTTTATCCACTCCAGACCGTGCAAGGAGCCCTTGTTCTCGAAAACCTTTATCCATTGCGACACATGCTGGTACCACCACACCGGCAGAAGGGCCATCACCGCCACCCCCAGCAGCCACAAGGGAGCATCGAGCCCGCGAATCCGCGGCCGGGTCAACAGCCACAGCAACTCCACCGGCACCACCAGCCACACCAGCGAATGCAGGGCAGTACAGATCACCCCGGAGAGCAGCCACAGCGGCCACCACCACCCCTGCCGCGGGGATTCGAGCCATTGCAGCAACAGTCGCAGGTGCACCGTGAGCATCAGCCACACCGTCATGTACATTTTCAGATCGCGGCTGTAGTAGATGAAATACGGATTGACCGCCGCCAGCAACGCCACCAGCACGGCCCCGCGCCGATCCAGAAACGCCCGCGCCAGCCAGTACATGGCCAGGGGCATAAGCGTTCCGGCCAGTGCCGGCAAGGTCCGCAGCAGCCCCGGATCAAACGCCCGCACATCGCCGAAGAGCCATATCAAGCCCCGCAGCCACGCCCAGAGCGCCACGTACCAGCCCGGCGGAAACCCCTGCTCCTTGAGCAGCTCGGCAATGCGCGTAAAATCCACGCAGATGCGCTGCACCGTGAAAACTTCATCCACCCAGAACGATTGCTGCCCCAGCCGCCAGAACCGCAGAAAACCCGCCAGCAGCGTAATGGCCCCCAGCACCACGGCCAGGCGCAGGCGATGCTCAAACCGATCGTGCCACCACGCTTCCGCCAAAGCCCGTCCGTCGGCCAGCATCGGCCAGACGCCGCCGGGCGCGGGCGTTGCTCCCACCGCAGAATCAGTTGTTACAGACATCCGGCACCGCTACCCTGGTCGGACACAATTATCCTGCAAGGCTAACGCTCCCGAGCCGGATTTGTTCCCCGCCTTCAGGCCGATTCGCGCGTCATGATCGGATAATTCTCCCGCTCGCCCTTGCCGGTCACCGGATAATCTTTACGCAGCGGATGCGACTGGAAGGAGTCCCAGGTCAAAATCCGCCGCAGGTCCGGATGCCCGTTAAAGCGGATGCCGAACATATCGAAGACTTCCCGCTCCAGCCATTCGGCGCCGGCGTACAGCGGCACCAGCGAATCGACGGCCAAGTCGGCCTCATTCAAAAATACGCGCAGGATCAGGCGCGGCGATCCGGCTGTGATCGAATTGAAAACATACACCAGCCCAAACCGGCCATCGTGCTCATTGCCCGGATAGTTCAGGTAATCCACGCACGTGACGTCGCAGAGCATGTCGTAGCCCAGCGGCCCATCCTTGAGGAACTTGACCACCTCGGGGAACTTGGCCGCCGGCACAATCACCTGCGTTTGCCCGCGAAAATGCGCCCCCTTGAAGCTCACGCCCGGAAACTGCTGTTTAAGTACCGCCGCGGCCGGATGTTCCAATGCCATGGTCAACCTCTGCTAATGCCCCACAAGAAACTTACACGGGCAGGCATTATACGATCCCCCCCCACCCGAGCCAAGGTAACGGGCGCGACCCGAATAACTTCCGGCATGACGAACGTTGGACGTTTGCTCAAAATCGGTAAGTTATTTCGATCTCATTCCTAAAGCCATGTTGCATGCCTATTATCATCATCAGGAATCGCGATAATGTGTTCCATCAGGCACCGAACTCTTAAACCATACAAGAGGACTACCCCATGCTATCCGTCGCCCTCAAAGAATGGCATCTCCTGTGCTCCGCATTACTTACGGGACGCCAAACCATCATGCTACGCAAAGGCGGCATTCTGGAAGCCAATGCCGAATTCGAACTTGAACACCCGAAGTTCCTGCTGTTTCCCACATTCGTTCACCAGGATCCTGCCTCCGTCAAACCGGCCTGGCGGGACCAGATCGTCCGCCGCACCACCGAACCCGAGCAGGTCTTCATCGAAGGCTGGGGCCAGTGCGTCAAGATTTTCGAAGTCCCCTCCCGCCCCGCCATGGACTCCTTGGATGATTTGCACCTGTGGGACAAGCCGCTGCTGGACATGCGCTTCAACTACCGCCCCAACCAGCCGCTGTACCTGCTGGTCGTCAAAGCCTTTCGCCTGCCCCAGCCCGTCACGTTGCCCTACGCCATCGAATACGCCGGCTGCAAATCCTGGGTCACGCTGCAAGCACCCCTCCCCACCGCCGGCAGCACCCCGGCCCTCGCCGACGACCAACTCCATGGAATCATCGCACGCATCACCATGGCCTTTGGTGCGTGACCGGACCGTTGACCCCATAAACCATTTAACCCATTAACCACCCACCGCCCCCTCTTCCATCCACCACCGCCGCAGAGTCGCCGGCAGCAGCGCCAGCAACCGCTCGGCCAGGCTGGTATGCAGCGTCCACCGCACCAGCAGGATCGCCAGCACCGTACCGGCGATGGTATCGGACACATAGTGCGCATGGTGCAGCACACGCTGCGCAGCGGTAATCACCGCCAGCGTGTAAAACAGCCCCCGCCCGCGCGGGTAAAACCACGCCAAACCCGCCGACAGCGCCATCGCCCCCGTGGTATGGGCGCTGGGAAACGACTGGTACGCCGCGCCATGGCCGCCCCAAGGCATGAATTCCCAAACCCCGCTAAGCATATGGGGCCGCGTGCGGCCAATCGCAAACTTCAGCAGGTAGCAGGCCGCCACCGTCGTAAGGCAACCCAAGGCAAGGGCCAGAGCCTTGCGCCGGCCCTGCTTAGCAACCAACCCCACGACTGCAATGACAATAACCGAGCAGACCCACTGGCCATACTGCTCGAGCATCATCAGTTCTCGTGCTGGATCCTTGTGCACCCGCCACACGTCGCCTTGTTCGGTCAGCGGATCATTCAGGATAGCCCAGGCGGCCACGGGCTTATCCAGCCATACATACGCCGCCGCCGCCGCCACCACGCCCAGGAGAACCTTGGCCCACCAGGGAAAAGCTGCATCCCGGCACCCGCCGCCGGAAGTCAGCTCGGGCACCCCGCACGGTTCACGACGATATTCCATCCTGGTCATGTTTCCCAACTCGCAATCCGCACGTATAGTGTGGCATTCGCCACGGAGTTCATTGTACCGCTTATGGCTATCAATCGCATCGTACCCCCACCCCCGATCCCGGATTCCACCCGCTGGTGGAACCGCGAGGATCTGGTATTGATCGTGCTGCTGGCAGCACTGTTTTATCTGCCGGGACTCGGCAGCACCTGCCTGTTTGACCGCGACGAGCCGCGTTTCAGCGAGGCGGCCCGCGAAATGCTCCGCAGCGGCGATTACATCGTGCCCCATTTCAATGGCGATCTGCGCCCGGACAAGCCGCCGTTGCTCTACTGGTTGATGAGCCTGAGCTATCGCCTGGTGGGCGTTAACGAACTGGGCGCCCGCCTGCCCAGCGCCGTCTGCGGCACGCTTACGTTGCTGGCGGTCTACTTCATTGCGGGGTTCCGCTTCGGCCGCGTCACCGGCCTTGTCGCCGCCCTGTTGCTGGCCAGTTGCACGCTGTTCATCGCCGAGAGCCGCCTGGCCACCGCCGATGCCACCATGATCTTGTTTACCACCGTGGCCCTGGGCTGCGCCTGGCGCGCCTGGGAGGCGCCCCGGCCCGGACTGGCCGCCGACCATCGCATTGTGCCCAAGGCGCAGCAACTGGCCAATGTGTCCCGCGAAGACATCCTCGATCATGGCAGCGTGCCGCCGGAGCGCCGCCCCATGGCGTGGTGGACCCCGCGCCTGTTCTGGGTGGCCCTGGCCGCCGGCACGCTGACCAAGGGTGTGCCCCTGCTCTTTGTACTCCTGCCGATGATTGCGCTGTCCATCGCCACCGGCGCGTGGCGCGACCCCTGGCAACGCTGGCGGACCCTGGGCCTGCTGGAAAAAATCTATCACGCCCCCGCCCTGGTCGCCCACTGTGTACGGCGCGGCAACTGGGGCTGGTGGCGCCACCTGCGCCCGGCCACTGGCTTTCCGATGCTTATCGCCTTGGTAGGCTGGTGGGTACTCGCAGCCGGCATCCAGACCGATTGGGAAATCTTCAAACAGATGATCGGACACCATGTGCTGGCCCGCAGCCGCGAAGGCCTGGAAGGCCACCACTACTGGCCCGGGTTTTACCTGTGCATGGTCTGGGCGACGTTCTGGCCCTGGAGCATGCTCCTGCTACCCCTGGCCTATTTCACGGTGCGACGCCTGCTGGAGCGCACCGCCCTGGCCTTCGATCCCCAGCCCTACCAATTCCTTGTGGCCTGGATCGTGCCCAGTTGGATCGTCTACGAGTTCATCCAGACGCGCCTGGTCCATTACGTGCTGCCGCTCTACCCGGCGCTGATCATTTTGTGCGCCGCCATGCTGGTGCAAAGCTGGAACCGCCTGACCGATGTCCTGGCCGCCCGGTGGTTCAAGACGGCCGTATGGTTCTGGCTGGCGGTCTGGACCGGCACCGCCGCCGCCATCCTGGTTTATTTCTGGCTGTTCCTGCCTCCGTATTTCTGGCGTGCCGTCCCGTTGGCCACCGCGTGGCTGGCGGTGGGCGTGGGCGGCGCCCTGGCCTGGAACCGGCCGGCCTGGCCCTTTGTCACCGTGCTGGCCTTTGCCTCCGCCCTGATGCTGGGCCACACCGTGCTGATCCCCGAGATACAGGAACTCCGCGTGAGCCGCCTGGCCGCCGCGGTGCTGGCCGATTATGCCCGCCACGGCTACGCCATCGGCGCCTGCGGCTATGAGGAGCCGTCGCTGGTCTTCTATGTCGGCGCCGAACTTGATAAAGACCCCGCCCAGGGGCGCACGCTGGAACTAAACCGCCAATGTCTGGCGACGCTGCAAATGCTCGACATGTTTGCCCGCCTGGGGCACCCGCAGAAATTGGCGCTGGTCGTGGATGAAGCCACCTTTGCCGCCCTGGGCCCGCGCGGCGCCGCCATGGAAGTAGCCAGCTTCCGCGCCATGCCCGCGGTGCGCCTCCACCCCGTCAAAAACGCGCTGCCGCATGTGATCCATGTCATCAGTAACCAGCCCCTGCCGCTTAAGCCGCCCCTGCCCCCGGCCACCCAATCCTGAAACGCCATCCACGTCATGGGCGCCCGGGGATCGCCAGTTCCAGCCTGCGCCGTAACTTGGTCCACGGGGTTTGGCACGCCAGCACCGGGCTTGATGTCGCGCTGGCTCCAGGTCTGTTACCAGCAGCACCGTAACAGATCGGTTCCCTCCGGCGCAACGCTTACCGGTGTAACCGGGCGAGATACAGCAGCACGGGCTTGCCTTGGATCCGCGCCAAACCCGCGGGTTCGCCGGCATCGGCCAGGCACTCAAGCAACGCGTCGTCGCTGAGGCGTCGCCAAGTCGGGGGTTGCGGTCGCAACGCCAGACGCCGGCGCAAAGTGGGATCGGTGGGGATGCGGGTAATGACAACATTCGCCAGGCGCGGTCGCAGCGTCGCAGGGCCGACAACCGCAAACTCCGGTGCCGGGGTCGGCGGTGGTGGTGCCACCGCGATCCGCGCCGGGGGTACGCGGTAAATGCTCCAGACCAGCGCCAGGGCCAGCGTACCGGCCGCTACCACAGATAGCCCCCCGACCCGCCGCTGGCGCCGGCGGCGGCAGGCGGCGCCTTGGGCCAGTTGCAAAATCTGTTCCCGCCGCTGTTGGCCGGCGGGCGATAGCGAAAGATCGGGCGGGGTCATGGCAGGGTCTCCCGGGCGCGTTGCCGCAATTGGCCCAAGGCTCGCCGCAGGCGCCCATCGATGGTGCCCAGCGGCAATCCCAGGCACTCAGCCATCCGCGCCAGCGTCCATTGGTGGGTAAAACGCAATTCGATCAGGTGCACCAACTGCGGATCCAATCGTTCAATCTGGTCTTTGAGCCACGCCAGTTGCTCCACATCGGGTGCCGGATCGGCCGGGGCACCCACGGGCACCAGCGCCTCCCGCACGCGCCGCCGCCGCTCGGCCCGCAGCAGATCGTAGGCCGTCGTCCGCACCACCAGTTGCAGCCACGCCATCAACTGGGCCTCCGACGCCACTGGCCGAATGGAACGGATGATCCGCAGCACGCTTTCCTGCACCACATCCAGGCAAAAGGCCTCGTCGCGCCGGGTGGCACGCTGCGCCTGGGTGTACAGGCTCGGGAAGTAGCGGCGATAGAAAACCTCGACCGCCGCTGCGTCCCCAGCCGCCATGGCGGCTGTGAGTTTTTGCGTTGCGTGGGGCACGCCACATTATTCCTTGGGTGCATTATGCTCATTTTTCGCCCCGGGGTCTTCCTTTTTCTGGAGCATTTCCAGCCGTATCTTCAACCGCTCGTTCTCCAGCGAAATCTCCTGCAAACTCTTCTGGGCCTCCTCGACCTTGATAGTGGCGGAGTCCAGTTTTTTCTTGAGATCGTCCACCAACCCCTCGGCCACCGCCTTCTGTACTTCCAGGTCACTCCGGGCGGCCTCTGGCGAGGGCGCGGGCGCCGCCGCGGGCTTCAAGCTCTCATCCCCCAGAGCTACCAGGGCTCCTTCCAATGCGGCCCGTTCGCTGGCGTTGCCTTTGAAAATCAGGGTCTGCGTTTCCTCATGTACCTGTAGCACCGGTTCATGGCCAACCCGCGCCACCTGCGTCAGGGTTGCCTTGATAAGTGACAGCACGTGGTCCAGCGCTTTCTTGGGATCGTCGATACCGGCTTGAACCTGGTTCTGCACCACCCCGTTGAGCGGGTAGACATGCACGCCCACTTGCCGCTCCGGGTTCCCGGCCTCCGGCTCCTGGACGTTCAGACAAAGTACGCTGCCGACCTGGTTCGGCGTGATGCCGGGATACGCGTTTTCCAAAACTTGCATGATCTCGTTGACGGAAACCTTTTTCAATTTCAGCGTGATCAGTGGATAGTCACCCGACGATCCCGGGGCGCGAACGACCACGGCATGAAAACTCTTGCACGCAGCCTGCAGGAAATCAACGCAGTCCTCCAGCGCCACGGATTGAAAATTGACCTCCGGAATGATCTGTGCGCCGGGTTCTTCGGCTGCCGCCGGGGAGGGCGCACCTCCCGCTTCGCCATCCGCAAATGCGACGCCCATCAGCCCCACCACGATCCCCGCCAACAACCAGTTCCAAACCCGCATGTGTTTCTCCTTAAAACTCGCGACAAAACAACGCTCGATCAATCCCCGACAGAACCGACGTAAATGAGCCACAAAGGAACACCAATAAACACGAATGGAGACAATTGTTGCCGCTGCGGTCATTCGGCAGGAATTTGCGTTCCACATCTTCTCGATTTGTGTTCATTCGTGTTCATTTGTGGCTAATTTATGTCCATGCCGACCGCCAGCAGGGTACTACTCCAAACACCCCTTATACGGCACCAATCGCGATTTTTCGCGCGCCGGTGCAAATTATTCCGCGCCGTTCTGGAACCCCAGCCCCCACTCCGGTATACTCCCGCGCGTAAATTTTCTTCCTCATTCAGGAGCTCACATGGCCACCAAAGGCAATGCGGTCGTTGGACAATCAGGCGGACCCACCGGGGTCATCAACCAGTCGCTGGTCGGCGTGATCAACGAACTGCACAAATACCCCAATATCGACAAGATCCTGGGCGCCAAGCATGGCGTCCGCGGGATCATCAATGAAGAGTTCATTTCGCTCCGCGGACTGCCGGGCGAACTGCTCGAACGCGTCGCCCAGACGCCCTCCTCGGCCCTGGGTTCCACCCGCGACAAGCCCGATGAAGCCTACTGCCAGAAGATCTTCAAGAGCTTCGAGAAAAACAACATTAATTATTTCTTCTACATCGGCGGCAACGACTCGGCCGACACCGCCCGCATCATCAGCGAGATGGCGGCCAAGGCCAGTTTCCCGCTCAATGTTTACCACGTGCCCAAGACCATCGATAACGACCTGCGCACGACCGACCACTGCCCGGGCTACGGCTCGGCCGGCCGGTTTGTCGCCCTGGCCCTGATGGGCGACGATGCCGACAACCGCTCGCTTAAGGGCGTTAAGATCGATGTGATCATGGGCCGCGATGCCGGGTGGCTCACCGCCGCCTCGGTCCTGGCCCGCACCGACGAGACCGACGGCCCGCACCTGATCTACGTGCCGGAAGTCGATTTCTCGGAAGACAAATTCCTGGCTGATGTCGATCGCGTGTATACCAAGCTGGGCCGCTGCGTGATCGCCGTCTCCGAGGGCATCAAGTACAAGGGCGGCGATAAGAACACCCTGGTGGCCGACAAGATCGTCACCGGCGGCGAAGTCGATGCCCATGGCAACAAGCAGCTTTCGGGCACCGGCGCCCTGGGCGATTACCTCAGCGGCCTGGTCAAGGCCAAACTCGGCAAGGCCTTGCAGGATAAAACCGGCGCCAAGCTCCGCGTGCGCTCCGATACCTTCGGCTACCTTCAACGCAGCTTCCCGACGATCATCAGCGAAACCGATGCCCCCGAAGCCCGCCTCTGCGGCCAGAAGGCCGTGGAATACGCCATGACCGCCCCCAACGGCCTGGCCAGTGGCTCGGTCGCCATGAAGCGCCTGAGCGAAGATCCCTACAAGATTGAAACCTTCGCCACCGCCCTGACCAACGTGGCCCGCCAGACCAAATCGCTGGATACCAGCTTTGTGGTCAATGGCTGCGATATCAACGCGGAATTCATCAAGTATGCCAAGCCCCTGGTCGGCACCCTGCCGCGTCCCGGGAAGCTCTTCTAACCGCCCCCCCAACGTTGGGCATGGATACAACAATGCGGCGTGACGCTCCAGACGGGACGTCACGCCGCATAATTTTTCAGGCCTTCCCTGCCGCACGGCCCGGGAGGGCCGCGGCAGGCGCGTTACTTGGCGCCGTCGCGTACCGCCGGTTCAATCTTAATGCGCACATGCGTGGCCAATGTGCCCGGCCACACCTCGACGCGTGCATCTTCATTGTTCTTGCTGAAGCGCAGCGAGACTTCCTTGTGCGCCTGGTCCTGGGTGACAAACGTCCAGCCATGCTGCGGCAGAACATCGCGATAGAACCGCACCACCTGCAGCACGCTGTTGCCGCCACTGTAGGAATGATCCACAAAACGCAACCCCGTCGCGGGAATTACATGGCTGCTGGATTGGCCGTTCATCATGCTGTAACCGACCGGAACCGGCGCGTCGGCGATGGGCGAGTTGGGTTCGGCGATCAGGGCCGGGGCGTTGTCGGGGTCATGCTGCCCGCTGCACCCGGCCAAGGCCAGGGGAAGGGCCAACAGACTAATGCCACAGAATAATTTCAGTGTCCGCATCGAAACCATCACGTACCTCCGTGTAACAATGAGAATAATGTACGCATTGTTGGGCTGATGGGCTCGGTTGTCAATACTTCAGGCGTTTAGCGCCGTCGCAACGCGACGCGGCGCACGGTTTGTCCGCGTGGCCCGGTCGGGTACACTCTGGGCATGTCTGATACAAAAACCTTACCCCAAACCGTGGCCCTCCCGGTCGCCGAACGCTGGTATGCCCACGGCCTTCATTTTAACTGCACCCAATGCGGCAACTGCTGTAGTGGCGGGCCGGGCTACGTCTGGCTGACCACGGCGGAAATGCAGCAGATCGCCGACTTTCTGCAATTGCCATTCGACACTTTTACGAAAAAATACGTGCGGCACCTGCGTGGCAACTACAGCCTGACCGAACGCCCCGACTATGATTGCATCTTCCTGCGCCGTGCCGGCGGCAAGAGCATGTGCAGCATCTATTCCGTGCGCCCGGCACAATGCCGCACCTGGCCATTCTGGGAACAAAACCTGGAAAGCCCCCAGCATTGGGCCAACGCCGCCGGCCGCTGCCCCGGCATGCAGGATACCACGGGCCCGAAACACAATCTGGCGCATATTGAAGAACGCCGCGCTGCCAGTGATTCATAACCATGACCCCGCATCCGCAAGGCCGTCTATGACCACGCCCGACTCGGTCCCCCTGATTGCCGCCGCCGTGGCCGACATTCTGCGCCAAGCCGATGCCGACATCGCCGCCCGCAAACCCGTCTGCCAGGCCAGCGGACGCTGCTGCAAGTTCGAACAATTCGGCCATCGCCTCTACGTCACCCAGGCCGAACTGCTCCACTTTCAATCCCGCATCCACTTTCAGCATTCAGAATTCAGCATTCAGAACTCCCCCGCCAAATCCGTCTCCCTACCCCAATTCTTCGCCCAGGACCAGCCGCAAGGCTGCCCCTACCAAATCGACGGCCTATGCACCGCCCGCGACGCCCGTCCCCTGGGCTGCCGCATCTACTTCTGCGATGCCAATGCCCAGTCCTGGCAAAACGACGTCTATGAAAAGTACCACGCCCAGTTGACCGCCCTGCACCAGACCTTCGGCCTCCCCTACGCCTACATGGAATGGCGGGCCGCCTTGAAAACACTTGTCACCCCAGCGCCGCAGGATTAGGACCGCGGGCGTCTCGCCCGCCACCCTGGTTGCCTTGGCTAGACTTGTCGCCCCTTCCCCGCAGGATTAACCTAATATCCGGCACGGCCGCGAAGAAGGCAGAATGCAGAAGAAAGAAGTTGGAAGTTGGAAGTTGGAAGTTGGAATAAATTGTCCCGTTTTGTCATTACCTCATTGGTCATTGAGATTTGATTCGTTCCCGATACCGATCGGGATCATTCGTCATTAGTCATTCCCGCCGTTTCGTGTCGACCTCTGGTGACGCGGCGAGACCGGCAAAGGATTACCATGGCACCACTCCGCCTCCTCCAACCCAGCGTCCTGATCCTCCTGCTCTGCGGCACCGCCGCCCTGGCGCAAACCCACCCGGCGGCCACGGCTCCCACCCCAAGCGCCGCCATGACTGCGGTCGCCCTCGCCTTAAAAAAGCTGCCGCGTTACACCGGCGCACCGATCATCTTTGCCGATCGCGACCCGGGCACGCATCAAACCCTCGAAGCGCTCCAGCGGATTCCGGCCAAGTTCGAGTGCACCGATATTCCCCTCAAAGCGGCCCTGGAACGCCTGGCCCTGGAAACCGCCAGTAACTTCAGCGTCCATTGGACCATCCTGACCAAGGCCGGTATCACCCGCGAAACCAAAGTTACACTGCGCCTCGGCCATGTCACCTACCACAAGATCCTGACCCTGCTGCTGGCCGCCGTCAGCCCGCCGGGGCACCCCCTGGCGTACCAGATCCAGGAGGGCGCGGTGGTGGTCTCCACGCAGGAAGTCTTTGCCGCCCGGCACGAATTTGCCGCGTACGACCTGACAAACTTTGTCACCGTTTTTTTCAATCACAACATCCCGGTCGCCCAGCAGGATAAACGCGCCGCCGAACTGCTGGAGCTGATTCCGCAGGACATCGCGCCCGGCCATTGGAAGACCGGGGAATACACCCTGGGCAATTTCCGCCGCACCCTGCTGATCACCGCCCCCACCGATGTGCAATTGCAGATCGCCCAGATGCTCGCCGATATCCAGTCCCCCGCCAAGCTGCCCAAGGCGCCGTCCCTGCTGCGGCAATCCGATAATCGCCCCGCCGCCAGTGCCGTCCTGCAAAAACCATACGCCGGCCCACCCCTTGCGGCCGCGCTGGGCCCAGCCCTCCAACAGGTCCAGAATTCGCTGGACCTCAACCTGCAGGTGGCCTGGCCGGCGCTGGCAGCCGCCGGCATCACGCCGGAATCTCCCGCATCCGTTACGCCCAAGAACTCCCCGGCCGGCGCGGTGCTCCAGGCCGTGTTGGAATCGGCCGCGGGCAAACCCGGCGTGCTCGATTTTGTGCTCGATGACGAAGGCGTCGTCGCCATCAGCACGGCGGCGGACCTGGCCGGGCAAACGGTCGTGGGCGTCTACGACCTGCGGGACTGGGTCAAGCGGCAGCAATTCCGCGCCCGGGATCCCAAGCCCACCGCGGACGACCTGATCCCGCCGGTCACCGCCGCGCTCCAGGCCTCCGTGGCCCCGGATACGTGGGACAAGACAGCATCCATCCACAACTTCCAGGGCGAACTGATCATCAATGCCACCGTCGGGCACCACCGGGCGATCTTTGAAAAGCTCGCCGCCCTGGCAAAACCGAACTAAAATTCCTTCTCGGGGAATCGACTTTTTCCATGAGATGGGCTATCCTGATACGGGCTCGGCCGGATGCCAGAGTGGACTAATGGAGCGGATTGCAAATCCGCGATTCGTGGGTTCGAATCCCACTCCGGCCTTTTTTCCTCCCCCCTTTATCGACCGCACCTTTCACTCATGTCCTGCCTATCGGGGGAATGCTTTTCTGCGTTGGTGAAGACAGCGGCGCCGGGGTGGCAAACGCCGTGGTTGTGGCGTATCCTACGCCACAGATCTGAGGTCACTACAAATACAGGGGAAATTGAAGGTTCTTTAAGGTCACAAATTGTGACCTTAAAGCGCGGAACCCACATCAAATACCGGCCCGCCGCGTTTACCGAACATGGCGTCATGATGGCCGCCAACGTGCTCCGGAGCCCCCGCGCCGCCCAAGCCAGCGTCTTTATTGTGCGAGCCTTTGTGAAATTGCGGGAACTTCTGGCGACCCACCATCAACTGGCGGCCAAGCTCGAATCCCTGGAGCGCAAAATCTCCGAACACGACGGCCAATTCACCCTTGTTTTCGACGCCATCCGCCAACTCATGGAAGAACCGGAAGCGCCACCAAAACCGCCCATCGGTTACGCTACCGAGGTTGCTGCGCCCAAACATGCCGACAGTGCCGGCCGCCGTGTCTTACGTTCCCGGAGTACCCCCCAATAACGCCCCCTCCCCGGCGGAAGTGATATGGATTTCCCAGCCTTGCCATGGCGGCCGGCGCCAATCGCCGGGATTGCCCCGGGCTCAACGCAACGTCCTGCCACCTGCATCCGCCAGACCACGCGGCGGGCCTGCACGGCAGCATGGCCGCAGCCAGGACCGACGTACGAGGCCGACGGGGCGACGGTGGTGGTGCTGCACGGCGTTGGTCCCCCGCCCGGAAGCAGTCGCGTGGATCACATAGGACGCCACCTACACCGTCCTGGTGGTGATCGGAGCCCAGAACCATAAACCCACCGCCCCGGTGTGCCCGCGGCCTGCGTGGCTCGGATACGTAGCCGCGGGGCCCGGCAGAGCGGCACTGACCCACGGTGCCCCGGGCTGCATCAATAGGTGGTGCCGAAGGCCACGTGCATCGTCAGGAGGCCAGCATGGAGACGCTGCATGGCGTTGGGGCGTTCGCACTGGGCGGGCGGCGTCCGGCACCCTGTTGTGATGGTGGCCACGGCGCTGGTCGTGGCGGCTGCGGTCGGTGCATCGGAAGACCCGCATGGTGATGGGCCACTTGAGTGCCAGCAGTGGTGCCAGGGGCAAGCAGGGAGGTGTGGGCGTAGCTGGCGGCACCAAGGGTGGGGGGATCTAGGTGGCGTGACTCATCGGGAGCCGTGGTCTGGCACGCGAACAATCGCAAACGTCCTTCCTGTCGGCCACCACCCTATATCATTGATGCGCCATCGTCCAGCGTCTTTCCGCACTGTTATCCGCGCGCGTGCGTAGCGGGGGTGTTGATCTTTCAAGTCCGTGGCTTGAAGATAGACGTGGAACCAGTAGTTGCCATCATGTTGCGCGTCCGTGTTTAGCTTCGGCTGGGGCACATGAACGAAGAAAACCCTAATATCGCGCACCGGGCCATGGAACAGGGCACGCGGTGAACCAGCGATTGTGCTGGCGTTTCCGCGTCCCTCTGGTGTAAGCAACGTCGCCCAAGTCTTCTGATCATTGGCGTTAACTGCGTCCACGAAATCGGCGATTAGTTTCGTCACTGCTGGTCGAGCGCGGCAACATTCCGTCGGCATTCCGGCAGCCCGGTGCTTGAGTTGCTCCAGATGACCAATGAACCACGTGAGTATTTGACGATCGGCCGGGTCCGTGGCGGTTCGCAGTGCCTTTCGAGCCATACCGCCAAGTTGGCCAAGGGGGCCTGTCAGGACATCCCCTCCCGGCGTGTCTGTCGCCAAGGCATGGACGACGAGGTACGGCGATAATACTTCGCCATCGAACATCCTTAAGATAAACGCCGCCCCCGGATCGAGCTTACGTCCGCCTTCGCCGTTGGCAGGGTCCAGAACGAACCCAAACGCATTATCGAAAGACTTGGCGAGTTTTGCTGGTGCAATCCACATGCGTGCTGGATTCTCGTCATCGTCGCCACATTCCTGAAGCTCCTCTTCAGTTTGGCTCATCACATCTGCAGCAACGAACCGATCCGCTGCCGATGGCGAATAATAGGCACGGACTTCGGCCGCTTGGAACATCATTTGTCGGTATCGCTGGAATTCTTTTCGGCCAAGGTCTTTCCATGGCGCGTCATTCACCATCGCACCGGCCAATACGTACAAACGAACGTTATCGGCGCGACCTATCGGTGGTTGTCGCCCGGAATTTTTTGGAATCGCGGGGAGCTTGACTAAAGTATCCGAGAGTTTGAATTTGTTTTGGGCTAGTACATCAGCCAAGCGGCGTGCAAAGACCTTGGCCGCGGGTGATTTGAGATCGCCAATCGCTTCCACCAAGCCAATATAGTATTGCTCACCTTGCGCGTCGGTCAGCGATCCGGGTAGGTTGGCACGTATCGCAGACGTTTCATGTCCGAACGCATCAATGGCGGCCTGCGCCGCATCTTCGGGGCGCGCCTCCTCGGGCTGCGTTGTCGGTGCAGTGCTTGGCGCCGTGGCCGATGTGGCACACCCGATGATGCACAGCAGGATCGGCAGCATGAAGATTGAACGGATGAACCAGCGGTACTTCATGGTTGCACCTTGCCGTCTTTATCAAATACCACCGGAAACGCCTCGCCTATGGTTTTGGGTCGGGTACGACGCCAAGCGAAGAACAGAGCTAGGGAAGATAAAAAGATTGGAAACCAGCAAGGCATATAAACGGTGTGGCTGATTGCCGTCCACTCGCAGCCGAAGCCATAAAAGCTTTGCGGGGCAGCATTCGGTGGTGGCCAAAAGTGCGACCCGGCAGTAGTGGGCTCTCTACCCAAATACCAGCCATTAGAAAAGTCCGTTTTGCCGTATCCAAGACCAATGCAACCCCAGAATGTGTCGCAACCAACAAAGTTTCCCCGAAGGCAATAGAGAATCCACACCCAATGTGTTCTGCTCCACCCCCAGCCGACGATGCACAGCAAGATCGGCAACATGAACAGACCACGGATGAACCAACGGCGTTTCATGGGCCCCATCATAACCCAGGCCGCACCGACCGCCATATACACGGCCGATCCCTAGCCGCCAGCCGCTCTGGCCAGCGCAGGGTCGCGGTCCCCCCCATGCTCCTGCACCCAGAGACCAGCACCGCAGTGGTGGTGGCGTTGCCCGCAGCGAGGGGATGCCGGCCCGCGACACATCGCGCTGCTGGTCACCCAATGGCCCCGCCGCCAAGCCATCGCCACGATGACCACCACTAATGGGTTGGCCCGCCATGACGCCGTGGATGTGCCGCTCAACGGCTTGGCGCTGCACTGTCGCCGCTGCCTGGGCCTGGGGCCTGGGCTAAACCACGTCCAAGTCAAAGCCCGCGCAGGCTTTGGTCCAGCACCCCGCCGGCAGGCGGCCGCAACTATTTCCCAGACACCCCGTTGGCATTCCCCGTCGGTTTATTTTCCGGCGTGAGCTCCGCACGGTAAATCCACGCGGTGTTGTGCGCGGGCACGGAATTACAGTCGAACCCGCCGAAATAAAGCGCCTTGCCATGATCCTCCACAAACGGGGAAACGGCGATCACCCGCGTCGAAACCAAGAGCGGTTGACGCGCATCCGTGACTTCGGCCACCGCGAAGGTAATGTTCGCCCCAGCGGCGTGGCGGATGCAGTAGCGCGCGTTGGGCGCAAAATAGGCCGGCGGATTCTCTTTTTTCTGCGCCCGCGTCTTAAGTTGTGGATCGGCATTGACCACGCGGGCCGGATAACAGCATTCAAATCCAAATACCCAGAACGGCTCCGCCGTTCCCGGCACCGTAAACGGCAGCAACTCGTTGTAGGCCGCGAGGGCATAGGTGACTCTCATCCCAAGTTCCCGGGTCAGGTACGCGGGGATATCGAGTTCGATGGTTTCCTTGAACCCATCGGCGGGATCGAGCCGGCGGGCCTTGCTCAGGGCCGCAAACCACAGCACCTGGCCGCTGCCGGCGGGGTTGGGCACGGCGGATAACCCGCGAATGCCGCTGGGGCTGGTTTCCTTCGGGCAGAAGTAAACTTCCTTCCAGTCCGGCGCGGGGCCATCGCGGCGCTGGTAGATGTGGCGCGACGTGGCACAGTACACCATACCGTTGCACTCGCAGAAACTCATCACCCGTTCGCCGGCGGGCGTGGCCAGTTCCGCCGACTTTTCCCAGCGGATGTGCCCCGGTTCGGCCGGTGCGTAATATCCACCGATCACGCCCAGTTTGTCGTTGCCGGCGAAGATGCGGTCAATCCTGGTGACCGTGTCGCGGTGAGAGCCGATTGATCTAGTGGTAGCGTATTTCGTAACCGTGCCCAATTCCGAGGCCGACCATTCCCCGTTCTGGTCGTCGCGGCAGTAAACCTGCACGGGCCCGCGAAAAACATCCGGCGCCGCCAGCAACAGCGTGGCCGGGGCGATCGGCTTTCCCTGGGCATCGGTGGTAAATGTGACGGCCTTCAAGCTGCCATACCGCAGATTGTTTCTGGTGAACTGGTGGTCAACCCGCCAGGGCCCTTGGGGCGAATCGAGCACGAGCACCTGGCACGCCTTGGGAACCGCCGGATCGTTTTCCATCCACAGGCTTGTACTGGCGTAGAGCCGGCCCTTGTACGGCACCAGGTGCATGACCTCCGTGCCGGCCACCAATTTCCCGTTCGTGTCGCGGAACCCGGCCGCCATGGAGGGTTGAAACGAAAGCCGCGCCAGCGGCCAATCCGCGACCGCAGGCGCCGCGCGAACCGCCGCGCTGGGGCCGCCCAAGGCGACCAATAACAGAACCACGAGACAGGTCATCCATCGACACCACGGCACCGCCGCCGCGCCATGCCGGGGCAAGACCAACCGCTCGCCGCCGAAAGCCACCTTGTTGATCGGCGTGGCCATAGCATTCCGAAAAGTCGCAATGCTAATTTCCATGGATACAAGCCTTTCATTCAACGATAGAAGCCAGTATCACTATTAACGCTATAAGGCCAAGGACACCACAATGGCCGAGGAAGAACAGCGCACGGTTCTGAAAGCGATGCGTGACTTCCTTGCTGCACAGAAGTAAGCGACCACCTCCAGAGGAGGTGGTCACTTACTCGTCAGTAGTCATACGCCACTTCAGTTGCTTCCCAGCTTTTTAAGCTGGTCGCGCAGCAACGCCGCTTGCTCGTAGTTCTCGGCATCGAGGGCCTTTTGCAGTTCGCGGCGGAGGCGCAACGTAACGACCTGGCGCACCGGTTCGCCCTGGCGCATCTTCACCGGCACCTTGCCGGCATGCTGGGTGGCCCCCTCCTGGGCGCGGGCCAGCAACGGCTGGAGCTTGGCATCAAACAGGGCGTAGTCATGCGGGCAACCCATCAAACCGCTCTTGCGGAATTGGGCCCAAGTTAAGCCGCAGACCGGGCATTGGTCGGCCGGCACCGTCTCGGTGCGCGTCACGGCCAACCCCAGCGGAGCCGGGGCCGCCGGCACGATGGCGGTGGGCACGGCGTCGCCGTCCTCCGCCGAGCCGGCCACCGTTACGTTGGGGGTATTCTCGGGCACGGGCGTCTCGGGAGCCATCAGGCCCGCTTCCATGGCGTGGCCGGCGCACAAATGCACCTCCACCGGATGCTTCGTGCCATCCGTCTCGCACACGATCTCCGTGAGATGAACCGCCGCCGGTTTGCCGCACTTTTGACATTTCATCAGAGCATTTCCGCCTTGTCTACATCCCAATTATACGGCGTTAATCGCCTGCTCCAAAATTTCCAGGCCCCGTTCCAGGTCCGCCGCCGAGAGCGTCAAGGCCGGGCTCAGGCGGATCACATTCTTCCGGGTTACGTTAATGATCAGCCCGCGGGCCAGGGCCGCCTGCAGGATCGGGGTGGCATCTTCCAGGCGCATTTCCAGGCCCAGCATTAAACCCCGCCCACGCACCGCCACGATGCGCTCGGCGCCATGGCGGAAACTGCTAATCCGCTGTTGCGCCATGCATCCCAGTTCCGCGGCCTTTTCCACCAGGCTTTCCTTTTCCAGCGTTTCGAAGACCGCCGCGCCCACCGCTGCACAAAGCGGATTGCCGCCGAGCGTGCAACCGTGGGTGCCAGGCACAAACAAGGCGGCCTTGTCCGGCCGCGCCAGGATGCCGCCCACCGGCACGCCGCCACCCAGCGCCTTGCCCATGGTCATGATGTCCGGCGTTACGCCAAAATGCTGGTGCCCGAAATAGCGTCCCGTGCGCCCCACCCCGGTCCAGACCTCATCAAAAATCAGGCTGATCTTCCGCCGGTCGCAGAGTTCCCGCACCTGCCGGAAATAATCGGGGGATGGCACATTAATACCGCCTTCGCCCTGTATCGGTTCGAGAATGATCCCCGCGGTTTGTTCGTCGGCCGCCGCTTCCAGCGCCGCGATATCGTTGTACGGCACGGTCGAGAAGCCGGGGACCAGGGGCTCGAAACCCTTCTGGTAAGGTCCGGGCGTGGCGCTCAGCGCGCCCATCGTGCGCCCGTGAAAACTCTTGAGCGCGCTGATGATCTTAAAGCGTCCGGGGCCGGCCGCCAGGCGCGCCAGCTTAAAGGCCGCCTCGGCCGCTTCGGCACCGCTGTGACAGAAAAACACCCGCCCGTCAAAGGCGTGACGCTGCAACTGTTCGGCCAGGCGAATCTGCGGCTCACTGTAGAACTGATTGCCCACCGTCCACAGCGTGCCGGCCTGGCGGGTAATGGCGTCCACCAGGGCCGGATGGCAATGCCCCAGAATCGTGCCGCCGAAGCCGGCGAAGAAATCCAAATATTCTTTCCCGTCGGCATCCCACAACCGCGACCCGGAGCCGCGCACCAGCGCCACGGGCAACTTGCCATAGTTTCCAATCAGTGCCGCCTGATGCCGCTTTGCCAGTTCTTCGTTCGACATGTCTGTGTTCCGCTCAAGAGACCATGAAATCAAAGGAATGCAAAAGATAAAGCACCCGGGGTGCCAGAACAAGCCAAGGGTCGCGAAATTCGATGGTCATCGGGTCATCGGGCCATGGAGCCATTGGGGAATTGGACGATCGCAAGAGCAATGCCCCAATCGCCCGATGACCCGATGGCCCGATGGCTCAATCACCAGGATTGATCATTTTCACGCGGGTGCCGATCTTGACCATCGGATAGAGCCGGCAGGCATCCCAGTTGGTCAGCCGGAAACAGCCGTGCGAGCCGGTCTTGCCGATCAGTTCGGGCTTGGGGTTGCCGTGCATGCCATAGCCGGGCAAATCCAGCCCGATCCACACGACCCCCACGGGATTGCGCGGGCCGGGGGGAATGGTCAAAATCCGATCCACATTGTGCACTTCGGGCCAATGCTCGGGATTAAACGTGTAGTTCGGATTGGCCGCCATGCGGGCCACCACCGCATCGCGATCGGGCAGCTTGGCCTTGTCGCGGGCCACCGAGCAGTGCAGCAGCAGCATCTGCTGGTCTTTCTCGTCATAGCCGCGGATAAGTTTCTCTTTCAGATCCACCGTTAAATACGCCACGTGCGGCGTGGTGGCGGCACGGGCATCGACACCCTCGGCGCTGCCGGGAAACGGCGGCGTGTTGGGCACCACCAACTGCGCCCCCACCGCCAGCGACCCCAGCGGCAGGCCGGGGTTGAGGGATTGCAGCAACGTACGCGTGCATTGGAACTTTTCGGCCAGGCAATCCTCCAGGGACTCATAGGGCAGACGCGACAACGTCGCCTTGACGTTCCAGTCATCGGGCAGGTCGCCCACCTGCGCGGCATCCTCCGCGGTAATGGTGTAGAGGACCAGGGCCTGGGGCACATCCACCCGCAGCGCCTCATACACCTTGCAATCGAACTTGTCGACACCGGGAAAGAAGCGCGCGGCATACTCGCCCAGCGCCAGCTCCGATTTGCGTCCCCAGGCACCATCCAGAATTCCCGGGGAAAAATTGGCCTGGGACAGGGCAATCTGCCAGGCCAGGCAGATCTTGAGTTTCTCGGGCACCGCGGGCGCGGTGCCGGCC
>Ga0316217_10002271_pt1 | contig 23407 bp, 23 predicted proteins | sample 1anoAmetaG_FD_203633 | JGI IMG/M metagenome (GOLD analysis project Ga0316217, IMG submission 203633) | Freshwater microbial communities from Trout Bog Lake, Wisconsin, USA - 1anoA | ecosystem: Environmental > Aquatic > Freshwater > Lake > Hypolimnion/Profundal zone | place: USA: Wisconsin...
TACCACCAGAATATTCTCTAGTATTAGTAGCACCAATAATCGTCTTAAAACAAAGAGGAACACAAAAGCTAAACCAAAATGTAGCAAAGTAGAGGCAAAGTCGCAGATGGTGTTCATAAGTCTACTTCGAACAAAAAACACTCAAAAGTCACTCTCGAGTAAAAAGAAGAGATCTAGAAGACTTTGGCCTAAAAGTTTGTGACTGTGGGCTATGGCTACACCGCCAACATGAAAGCACTCAAAAAACGACACAACATTATCATCACTTGTCCTCTCTACAATAATATCATGACTAGTGTGGTAAGAAGATCTTTTCGGACGCTTTAGACCTTTCTCATGCAAGAATGCAAGCAGTAAGACCTCAAACCTTTGACCCATTATGAGTGTTCACTCATACGATCTCCAATGATTCAATGCACAAAGTGGCTCTCCAAGGATGAACTTAACACCTTTTACAAGTTCATCCTCAGGACTTATTCGCTCAAAAAGGTTTACATCCCTTCAGATCAAGCTTCTCGGCTTTACGGGCAATTGGTCCAAAGTGCCAAAAAAGAGCATTAAGTTTCACATATTATTCTGCATCGAAACAGAAAGAAGTTAGCTGACCCTAAAGCAAAGTAAGGCCTTAAGTTTTCTTTTGTTCCTTCGAGCACAGTAGCAACTAATCGGCTTTGATATTTGTTTTAGTTTTATTCCTTAAAGAAAAATAAACTCATATCATGAATTTCTTTATTGATTGTTGTGAACCTTTGTGGCACTCCGATGCTCATAGTATTTAACTTTTTACTAAAAGATAAAATGCTATTCTTGATTAGCAGTTTGAGTCTATCAGCCGAAAGATATTCCATCGATGGGATGATTTATTGGAAGGTTCTTCTGAGGTTAGCCGTCATAGGCACTAAATTCAGCTAAGTAGTAAAGCAGTACATACCACAAGTTTTGTACAAATTTGACAATATTGACTATTAATGACTTGAAAAGCTATATTAGGAATTGGGAATTAGCAACTCTAACACATCGAATAGATAGTGGATTCTCTTCATTTTGACTTTTTGCACTTTAATAATTTATCCTTCTTATTCTTCAAGCTTCACTATACTCCTCGTTAGAGCTTGTTCTATCTTCACGCCAGTTTGATGCCCTCTCTTCTGATATAATCATTAAATATCATCGTTAAAATTCAAATTCAAGCAAAACCAAGGCGCCCACAAGCTTATCCTTTGCTCGTGGTTCTTTAGGTGATAAGCGAGCCTTGCTAAGCTGAAGTAATAGGCTGGTAGAGGATTACCCATATAGGTGATTTTTGTATGTTTGTTGTACCCTCTCTTCTAATCCCACCTGATCATCAATCTCTTCTCTTCCTTATTATTGGTATACTAGTAGCCATTTGTCATTCATTTTACTCAAGTGTTCGTCAGTCATATTAATTCTTCTAGCCCCTCTGCATAATGTTATTCGTATGCACTCTCTGCTAGTTTTTTTAGGATATCCGAACCCCTCTGCCCTTTTATCCTCAGTTCTCGAACTCTACAGTGGTTTTGGCATGAAGGAGGCGATAGAAGTAGTGAATAGAGCTCTTGTTGCCAGCTTGCGATAAAGCAGCGACAATTTTTGTATTTACACTTTGCTTAAGAGTAGTTTACTTTGCGAACTGCACATCAGTACTGAACCTTGCTGTGGTCAAATTTGTATTTCCATATGAACCCTCATCCTCTCACGCTTTCTAGCATTTTCTTGCGGCATCTACTTTCAATCCGACTTCTAATCAAACTGCTCTCGTTCTTCTTTTTGGTGCTTATCAGCCTTTTCGGTTTATCGTACTACTCTGTTCAGTAATGTTCCTAAGCCTCCTCGCAACCATCTCACCATATAGTTTTGGGTACTCTCACTTATTCCACCAAAGCTTCTGAACTTGACAGCTTCTTACTTTCACTCTAAACCTATTTGCCTGAACAACTCTATACTGGATTTCTTGTATGGCTTAGGCTAAGATTGTTATCTGAAGCCTCCAAAATTAAATACCGAATCACTTTTTCGAGATGACAAATAAAATGAAAAGTTTCATTTTGAATAAAAGAAAAGTTTTTAAGAATCACCTTTATCAATAATTTGAATGATCTTTTCGCTTTAAAGGCTTTCCAGCATTTTTGAAACCCCATCTCTAAAGTCATTATATATGCCTAGGAGTCCTACCGGTTCTTTTAAAAATAAAAGAACGATAAATGCATGCAAAAGCTTTGCCAACTTTTTGGTTTTTTGTGACATTTGATGAAACTAAGTGTTTCCAGGTGTTTTTCTTTAGCTTTATAACTTTCCAAACCGTTAAAACCAAACAAGCCGGGTCGCTGCATATAATTAGTTTTTGGCAAAGTGCGTTTTTTCAAAACAGAGACAATGGCGGTTCAAATAAAATTCAGTTTCAAAACTTCCAGATTAATATAAATCATATAATAGGAAAAACGATAAAACACTTACTAAACTCTTATTCATAAGTAGCATTTAGATGTTAGGCAGACGGAAAGAAAGGCTGTAGGACTATCGGCAAACCTATTGTGTATTGTCTGTGACTTATTTACAATTACCTATTTTAAATTTACAAACTAAACAAAATTTTTCATCTTTTAGCTCAAAACCGCCCAAAAGACTCGCCAAGGCAGCTGGGTGTCTTTTTGGGTTGATTAGAAAATTTTTTTTAAGGACTTCAAATTATAAGTATTTCCCACGCTAGCCTTCCCTAAGACGATTTGGGGCGAAAAAGGCGAAAAAGCTTTGAGGAATTCGAAAATATGGCACAAAATTGGGGAAGAGAACTGGGATCGCATGAAATAAGTTTTCTTAAGAGAAGTCAGCTGAACTTATTATATTAATCAACCCGAATCATTTATAACTCGATAAACTATTTTGTTTTAGCAATCAAGCAAGATAGTTATCCTAGGCTCAGGGCCGCGTCAAGAAGGCTCCCGAAACAAAAAAAAGTAGGGCTTAACACCTCAGCAGAGAAGGGAACAGATGAAGCAAATCTCCTATAAACAAATATGGAGGGTGGAAGATGAACAGCTGCCGGAAAATAGCTGACTAGTCTACAATTTATGACATTTCGTATAGTGTGGCTTGAGTTCGCTTGATTTAAGATAACTTAACTTAACTTATTAATAAACCCGGAGTCTTAAAAGCCTGCTTTAAAGAAGCATAAATGAAAGCTGTCTTCGCAGAATCAAGCATTTTGAAGTCAGCCCTTGTTTGTGCATACAAAAACTCCACAGGCCAGCCTGTGTTTTGAAACTTCATAGTTAAAGTCAATATGAAAGTAGAGAAAAATTGGGATCTCATAATACGATAAACTGAAAATCATTCTTTGAATATGCTCTAAAGAAGCTCCCTGCTCTTCTTCATCTGCTCCAATTTACTTCTATTCCTTATTTTGGTTGACTTTAGGAGAACCAAGGAGAAGTCCACTCTGAAGAAGCGGTTCAAGACGAGTCTAAGAACCAGCAAAAGATGGCTGGGCCACTTTGGGTTTCTGATGAAGGCTTTCAGCTATTTTGAGCTGATGTAAGAGCGGTTGATGGAGAAATGCTCTTTGAAGAACTCATAAAACTCTGAAACGTCATTTTTTAGCTTGAGCTTGGAATAGAGTTCTTCTATGTAGGGCCTCATCCCTGCCTAGTCATCAAGGTGGTTCGCCAATGCCTTGAGCATATTTGACATGATGTTGCGGTCTTTGTTTTGATGCCTCCATCCAAAGTTCTAATCTTGCTCTTTCTGAAATAACACATAAAATACCTTGGTAGGTACCTTTTTCTTCCTTGCTGCCGGCTTTTGGGTGGGAGAGGCTGCAAGTGATTCTTGAGTGCTGAAGTTTGCCGGCAGAATGAAAGTATTCTGGTCTGTGAGCGGGGAGTGGGTGGGATAGAAAATAGGAGCCTAGAATGAATTGGGCACGTAAGGAGGGGATGAGATTTGAATGAACTGATAAGGACTTACGCCTGTGTTGTAGACAGTGATGATGGGATAAATGAAGTTCATATGTTAATATTATTTATAGTGAGAAATAAAAAAAGGCTGTATAGGGAAGGCTGATGCCCAACCTTGCCTACAATAGCTGCAGATTGACCAACCCCAGGGCCTTTCTTGCAAAGCTGGAGTTGTTTTCAAGAAAGAATTGGCAATTCATTTTTGAGCAAGACTGCTGCGAATTTATTAATCGAACAAATGATGCGCAGCTAACGTATACACATTCAAGTTCGAAAACTGAGCTGGCCTCAGACGCCGAGTCCGCCAGGGGGAACAAACTTAAATTTGCAGGAATTGATATTTTTATCTTTGTTTGGTTTAAATCCATTTCATTAATTATATCAATAAATAAATTCGCGGCTAACTGCCTAACGACTAAACATCTCATGCTGCTTCTTATGGAAGAGCAGATATTTCGGGGAGACTAAAAATGGGCGCCGCTAGATTTTACTTCTGATCCTTACGGCTTTTGACTTAGATACATCATCATGAAGTATGATTGGAGTTATTCTGCAGCTGCAAGGTGGACAAACCCTGAATTCTGGCTTCTCAAACGCCCCAATACTCTTGACTCGAACTTGTTTTACCTTCCACCTTTTATCGTCTTTTGATTGATAGAAGAAGTATTCTCATCAAAATTCTTCAGTTCCTGACTCAGATTTTCCCTCTCCGGTTCATCAAAAATCAAGCTCAAAAAATTCAAAAAATGTAAAGGAAGCTGCAAAATATCATTATGATGAATGTTTCCCAAAAAGTCGAAATTTTTTTGGAGAAAAGGTCCCAAGGCTTCCATTTCTTGATCATTTGATTAAGAGATGTAGTATTAGAGCAAATTAGCTCTAAATCTCTGTAGCTACAAGATGCCCAAGCGATGCCAAGCCTGTTAATGCAGAATTCCTGGAGTTCATATGTGTTAATAAATTCAAAAGTGCATAAAAAGGGCTTTTGGAAGGGAAAATTAATCATAAAGTCCATAAAATAGCCGGAAAAGCAAAAATTATTGAGAAAATGATCAAGGAGTGATGATTTGAGTTCTCTGTTTGGATGTCTGTACCAGGCCGGGGAGAGAGCCAATGACTTTGTTTTTATAGTTAAGAAATGATTATTTCAGTATTCTTTAGTATTAGATTTTGTCTTCTCTCAGCTTATTCCTCAACTAATCTATTTCCGCATCTTGATCTTCGATTTGTTGGAAAAGCTATCTCTCCTTTACGATATACCTACTAAGGATCAGTTCCTTTTGATTGAGCTAATCATAGACTTTAGCCATAGAATTGATTTCGCTCTGTGCAACTTTGAGCTGTTAAAGCACTTTTTAGATGTGTTTCTTTTGAATTGAGTTCTAATTTCGCAATTCTTGGATCAGTATCTGGAGTTGGCTGTTATCGTCATGGTACTTTTGGTTCTCTTTTTTGAGTTCTCTGACATCTGTGCTCATCCTTTGAAGCTGAATTAGCTCATGAAATTACCTCAGTTTTGTATTAATCCACACTTTTCTCCATATACTGGTACCTCTCTTTGTAAAATATCTCTTCGGGAGGCTGCGAAACTGCTTTCACAGTTGTCCTTTATCTTCTTAGAACGTCTATTTCCTGCTGAAGCCTTTGAAATTAGCTACATTTTTCATTATAGGCATAGTAAAGATGGTTGTAGTTTTGCTGAATAGCCACAAAAGTACCCAAAAAATGTACAACTCACCCGATTTAGACGCAAGCTTGTCTCTGAGCAAGTCAAGAGGCTCATCATTGGTGCATCGGACCTGCAAGTTTCTATGGTTCATTATATATTTTAAATCTAATCATAGAATAATCATGGTTTTTAATTTTAGCAATAAATCTTTGAGGTGGAGTTAAAATTAATAAATTTTGAGGGACATGATTAGATGATATAATTCGTTTTATCCACTATCCTTAGCTTTCATACTGGTTTTATTTTTAGAGAGAAATCTTTAAAGAAGTGTTGTTCTCAGGCAAGACAAAATGGATTCAAATAAAGAGAAAAGAAAATTAAAGGAAAAAGCTAAAAAATAAGTAAAGTAATCTAACTGGAAAAGAAAGAAAACAAAAAAGGCACAAAGGCACAAAGGCACAGAGGTACAAAGAAACTAAGGAGGAAATAAATAAAGAGCCACTAGACAAGACAAATAAATCAAGAAAGAAAGAAGTCAAGAGACTACAAATACATCAGGAAAGGTAAATTAACCTTATTATTAAAAATGAACAAAACTCAAAGAACTTTGAAAAAGATTACTTTATAAAGAAAGTAAAGACTCAGTGACATGCCAAACAATTCATGTGCTTATACAACTGCAGTTGATTTCATTAGAGGAATGGAGTGGCTTACATCGGTGTGTGCATCATTTGACGACTTCCCTCATTTTGGTAACTATCATAGGAGAAGACAATGTGTGGAAAGGGCTATAAGCTACTGTAATGCAATGCAATCCAGGATGTAATGAGCAGGGGATCAGGAAAAAAGGAAAGAGAGAAATCAAGAGACAAATATATCAGGAAAGAATCAAAGAAAGAACTAAAAAAGAGCTAAAAAAAGAACTAAAGGATAAAAATCAAAGAATCAAAGAATGAAAGAACTAAACAAAGAGCTAAAAAAAGAACTAAAGGATAAAAATCAAAGAATCAAAGAAAGAAGTAAACAAATAGCTAAAAAAACTAAAGGATAAAAATCCAAGAATGAAAGAAATAATGAAAGAATGAAAGAATCAAAGAATGAAAGAATCAAAGAATCAAAGAATCAAAGAAAGATAGAAAGAAAGAACAAAAGAATAAAAAATTTTTTCCGGCATTGTGCATTCCAAGAGGGCAGGGTCACTCCTGAGGTCTTACTTCCTTAATTACTAGTCAAGGGGTTTTAGTAAAGGGTAAATTATCAAATGAATATTAAAATCTCTTGTTTCTGCTTCTAAACTTATATTCTATCAAAATGCATATCTCTTAGCTTTCAAATCTCTTAATTGCTTTAAATTTCTTCCTATCTACATTCATTCACAGTTTAATCTTTCTCTTACTTTCATTTAGCGAGCTTCAACCGAGCAAAATAAATGTTCATTTTTCAAAAAATACTTTTTGACCTTTTTATGGTCTATAGAATGAATGATAATGATAATGAGGCCCTATATAGACTCAAACTTCAAGCCTTTGGTGTAAGCATGGAGGTAATTTTGGGCCTGAGGGCGCGGTCTTGGGTTGAAATGGTGGTCTTAAAGCCTAATAATACGACAGTGTGCCATAGTATTTAAGTGATAATCATTCTTATAGAATGAATATGAAATTTAAAAAGACAAAACTTAAGGCATCTAAATTCATGCATCTTAGTGGAAACTGAATATCTGGCTAAGTTCAACCAATATTCTGATTGATAGTTAGTCCTCAATGCATCGAAAGCGTTGATAGTGCTCAGAAGCTTGTAATCGGGCTAGATTCCAAGAAAAGGTTGCTTTCTAATGTCTTAGCACTATTCCTACTTATTTTACTCATACTTATACAGAGATGTTGTAACTTAAGCCAGGAAATTTTCGAAAGTTTTGTTGCTTACCATGGTCGACTTCGAACCTCTTTCTCCACTAACTCATAAGGGACTTATAGCTTATCATGAAAAATGAGACAATTGTCTTCGAATTGAAGTTGGAAGCCCAAATAAATAGACAACACTTCCTCAAAGAGAATCTTAGCACCTTTAAAGTTGCAAAGAAGTACAGCAAATTACCGTAAAATCTTTTCAGCCTCCTCTAGCCCTCTTTTTCAAAAATTGTTGCCAACACCGAAACCTACTATATTAAGGCACCTATAAGAGTAGCACATGATTGGTTCTGAGAAATACTGCAAACGCTGATACGACTAAGGATAACCCACTTTTGAACAGTAGTTTTGAAGGGAAACTTCAAAATAAGGAAGTAAAGCAGAATTAAAGATTCAAATAGATCTGCGGCCTACCAGATAATTGAAGGCTATAACAGCCTAATGATACTATACGATCCCACACTTGAATGGGTGATTGCCTGATTATCTGATTATATTGTAGATGTAAACTACTTTCGAGGACTTAAGAGATATTAAGTTGGTATAGAGTCAAAATAAAGGATGGATAGATCGAGAGAAATCATTGAAAATGGTGAGACTAGCTGAATTATCACTTGCCAAAAAAAGATTTGCAAACTCTAATGAAAAAGCCATCACCTCACCCCGAACCCTCATAAACCATAAAAAGGAAACAATAATTGAGCAAATTAGAGATAAACTCACTCAAACAGAAAACACTGAGATCCACTTTACAAATCTAGCTAAACAAGATTCCAATCAAACATCTAATGTGCTTCGTTTAGAGAGGCTCTTGGAAAAGATGAAGAGAGAAAGATTTTCAGCTATTTAGCCTAAAATCGTACACAAAAGATAAGTGGTCAACCAAAGCAATGGTCGAAAGCAGGTTTCTCGTAGAAATGAAAATTTGTAGCAAATGTTAAAGGAAGTTACTGAAGCCAGGGAAGAAGTGAGAGAAATAAAAAAAATAAATAGCCTTTTACTTGGAGAAACTAAAAAACCCAGTTTTGCTGTTGATAAAGCTGTTGAAAGTAGCCACAAAAAGCACTACCTTTAAGTGTAAAAAACAAAATCCAATCCAATTAATGACGTCTACAAAGAAAAAAGAGTGCTAAATTTTCAATTTTAACGAGAAGGCTCGAATAACTTCATGTAAAATGCAGATATACTCTCAGCCTCTTCTTTTTATTTGGAGTAAGAGAAGAGCAATTCCAAGAATAATCATCTAGGCTAACTTTATTATCACAACAAACCTCCATCTGAGGTCATTTACAGCTGGAATTTTGAGAAAGATGGAAAAATAGTCGGCAATAGCTCCTTCACTAAGATCCCTTTCTAGAGTTTGCAAAAGTGATATATAGAGCGAAAAATATTTTTTATTCAAACACTTAAGCACTGAATCTGAATTAAATGGCACTTCTTTTCATAATCTGGCAATCCTTTTTTCCATTTTAAAGGTTTTAAACCCTTAAATTCTAATGAACTTCGGCTTAATTTGGGTTGATTTCAATTACTCTTCGAAAGCACTAGGTTCAATCTTTATGGTGCCATATTTGAACTATAAAATTAACCTTTGTCATTCACTGTCGATCACATACAGTTAACTAATCTAGCCAAAATGAGGTCATTTTTTTCTTATTTGTCACAACTTGAACTACAAACATCAACGAGACAATCGTCTTCATTAGATATTCTCTTTTTTGTCTGTCTTTCTTAGATATTCGCTTTTTTCTTAAGCCATTATCTTTTTATTTTCTAGAATTCATCCCTTTTTTTCTCGATGATTTTTTTGTATATAAGGCTAGCTAAACCTATATCTTAGAATCCAAGATATGGCCTACTGGATTATTAGGCTATCTGAACCCATGCGGTGCTCTCAGGCTCCATTTTTGATTAGCTAGGTTTTTCCCATGGCTCATGGTTTACTGGCTGATCACAAAAATAAGGTTCAAGGAGTTACCTTAGGGCCTTATTCCATTCCTCTCATAAGAAATTCGATTTATTATTTACAAGCGTCTACGCATATTAGGCAATGTTTTTGTAGAAAAATCGACCTGATTGGTTACCTGGAGGAGTACCAGTCTAAGGCGAACAGGAGGTCCGTCATTAGGCGGATTAGAGACGATATACGTTTTGCTGAGGAGAATTCAAAAATGTGGGCGAAGGTGAAGAAATCAGGTGGAATGGAGGTGGCCAACTCATTGGTTTGAGCGCCTGGCCTCTATGCTCCAAGATTAAGGGGCTTGATACTATGATCCTATAATCCTATTTCAAGCGAAGATGAGATTAAAACTCAAGACAGCAAGATATCAGAGTGCCACATTCACTTGTCAACTACCTTAGGCATTAGAACCAAACTGCTGCTTGCATAATTCTCCATTAAAACAATCTTTAAAGCCCTGTTTATAATTTCTTCTTACCAACTTTTTCTTAGTTAGGCTTTCATCTATCTTTGTGCAAAAAAAATGACCTAATATTGAACCTTCCAGTAGAAATCTTCACAAAGGCTTAGGTCCCGTGAAAATGCCAGTCGATTGATTCCTGCAACAGATGAGTTAGACCAAAGCCTTGCTTAAATCTTTTGCAAGCAAAGTCATCCTCAAAAAGCCAACTTGAGAATCTCTAGCCAAAGCTCTCATCGATGCAAAGGCATTTGTTTGATTACCTTCTCAAAGTTTACTCAAAGTCTCTAAAATCTCGTTGTTTTTACAAAGATGTTCCTGCCAATCACTATGACTGGATGCCTAGATCGAGAATATTGACTGATAGAGCTAGTTGTGCGCCTCATGATTGCATACAACTTGCAATTGCTCAAAGGGATGTTGAGTTTTTAAGCCAACTTGCAGAAGCAACTCAATCTAAAGATGAAAGCTTTGTATCTTTTGTGTGAAAACCTCCAAATCTTCAGCTGTTCTGTATGCTGCTGAGTTTGCGTTTGCCACCAAATACAAAAATATAAATAATTTAAGAAGACCATGAGCAATCCTTCTTTTCACTATCTTTTCAAATTCATCGTAATCGGAGATACAGGTCGATTTGCTGTAATGTAGGAGTTGGCAAGTCATGTGTGGTCCAACAGTTCGTATAGCAAAAGATCAACTAAGACCATGATGTGACCATTGGAGTCTAGTTCGCCTCCAAAACCGCAAAGATAGGCAAGAAAATAATAAAACTGCAGATTTGGGATACAGCAGGACAGGAAAACTTCAGGTCTATCACGCGATCATATTATCGCAGCGCCATAGGAGCCTTTCTTGTCTATGATATCACCAGGTATGTCCTAGCTAACCTAGGAGAGAAACCTTCTAACATTTGAAGGAGTGGCTTTAGGAAGTCAAGGCAAACGGAAATGCGGCGATGCAAGTTCTGTTGGTAGGCAATAAGAATGACCTTTAGAGCGAAAGACAAGTTTCGGCTGAAGAGGGAAAAACCTTCGCCAAAAAGGAAGGACTCAACTTTATTGAAATAACTGCTAAATAATACAATAAAGTGGAAGCTGCCTTTAATACTTTGGCCTAAAATGTACTCAAGTTGATCTAAAACGGTGAAATTTCGTAGCAAACAGTGGGCATAAAGGTCTCAGATGATTTCAAAATCGATCCCTTGGGATCTGCCAACGAAAAAAGTAAATTTAGACGTTGTTGTTGAGGTAATACTTATAAATGGGTCAAAAATAAAAGAATAAAATAATTGAAATAGTAAAGCAATAGAATGGTAACTAGTTTCAGTCTCAACTTTGTTTACTTTGTTGAGACTATCACAACCCCAAGTCTAATGGTTTTTTGTTTGTTTTTTCTTAGTTGCTTGAACCAAATTCTAGAAATCTAAGATTCACTGCCAGATTCACGAAAGAGAACGCACCAATTCGGCGTTTATGCCTTTCGGCTACTTTTTCTAAGAATTGATGGGTTTTTTGTGCCTGGTTGTTTTGAGGGCTGAGAATAAATTTTAATATTCATTACCTTCTAGTTTAGGATGGACTTTTTAAGAGAAATAGTGGGTGGACCCAAGAACAGATACAAAGAACATGGCTACAACTTAGACCTCACTTACATCACCAACAGAATCATCGCTATGGCCTTCCCCGCCTCCGGAATAGAAAAGCTTTATCGCAATAGCATAGACACTATTGCTTAGCTTTTCTAAACCAGGCATTCCAACAAATATCTAACAGTAAATATCAGCGGAAGAGGGATTGATGAGTCAGTTCTTAGAAATGTGCTAAATTTCCAGTGGTAGGACCACAAAGCTCCGCCCTTTGATACCCTCTTTGTTATCTGCGATGAAGTTGCACACTTTTTGGCAGCAGACCCCGAAAGAGTTGCAGTATTCCACTGTAACCACGGGAAAGGGCGCACAGGTACCATAATATGCTGTTTTTTCCTGTTTATGGGGATATTCAGTGACTATAAGGAAGTAATGTAATTTTATGGGAGACGGAGATTTGAGAAATAAGGGTACGGCGTGACCCAGCCATGCCAAATACAGTACATCAAGTATTTCCAGCAATACCTGCACCACCAAAACTACTATCCTCAGGTGCTCAACATAAAAAAGCTAACTTTCAAAGGCGGATTCAACTTCACAGATCCCTACATCAAGCTTGTCAACATGAGCACTGGGGAGGTCATCTACAGCACTAAGGAGATAGAGAATGCGCTCCATATCGAAAAGGATAAGCAGCATGTGATCGTCTTCACCCAGAAACACTTCTTTGCTGGAGATATCACTCTGTAGCTCAAGGAGTATAGGGCAATTGGCAAAAATTTGTTGATCAGCTATGTCTATAATACTGCTTTTGTTGGTTGCGAGAAGTAGGAAGCAGAAATTTACAGGCCTACTGTTGTCAAATTGGAGGAAATGTCGCCTTTGGGAAAGCAAAAGCAAAGAAACTTCGAAAAAGATTTCTAGCTCGATATTGAGTTTCGGAAACACTGTGAATGTGGAGATCTACGCAGAATATAGGGATGCAGCCGTTGCAAAGGCATTCTGAAGGGCGAATTTGAAAAATGGTAGCGAATAAAATCAGCCATTCGAGTAAAATGTCTTTTATTTAGAACAGAGAATTGCTGCTGCAGCAAAGTGCAGAGATATGCTTCGGGAGCGAAACCGATTTAGGGTCCTGAACTGATACTTACTTAGACTTTCTTGCAATTACTTTATATTGATTTTATGAATTCATAGAATAATGAAGACTCCATGAATTTTTCAATGATCGACAAACCAGAAGATGCCAAACCTGCCCTCGACTTCAGCTTGCCTTCTCTTCTATAGCAGGAACCTGTCCACCCGAAACCCATCGAAACTGAACCTGCCTCTCTGCAAAAGTCAGTGGAGTATGTTTTCAGTAAAATCAAGAAGATTGCTATTCCGAGTGCTCCGCCAGGCTTGAAGCCGCAAAAGGATGAGAATGGCTTCTTGTACGCTTTGGAGAGGATGGAGAAGGAGTTGAGCTTTTAAAGTGAGTCATATAATATTTACGATTAAAATCCCAACTTTTAGACATAGATCATTCAAAATAATAAGTCCAAGACTCTATCTTGCCTGAAAACGACCAAGGAAACCAATAAATCCACTAATCGCTCAGCTAACTAGTAGTCAATCGCCTTTAATGACTACTTTGGGCCCTTGATCATTGACTTCAAAAAGAAGGAGAGTAAGATTGAGGCTGCCGAAAAAGTAAAAAAGCAGCTGAAACCAGAAAAAGACAACAAAAGCCTCAGTAAAAGTGGTAGCAACGTGTCAAATGATAAAACCGAAGCACTGAAGATCAAAGAGCGTAGAAACACTAAAAGTAAATCAAAAGAACTATAATCTGTTTTGAGGCTGAGAGAGAAGAGCAAAAGCAGTAAAAATTATCTGCTTCCTTTTGATTTCCGCAAAAGCAAGAACAAATTCAGCAATCTTGACAAAAGAAGCGTTTCTAGGAGTCACAGCAATTTGAAAAAAAGTTCATAGGCTGATACCTATGCTTCTAAGGTATTCACTGAATACTATGGGACAAGTATGAACTTCAAGAGTATTCCAGAGTTGAAGTAGAAGAAGCAGCAAGGATTCAACTTAAATAAAATTAAATCAAGGTAGAAAAGCAAGTCAAAACAAAAACTAGGGATGCTTTCTCCCAGGGGAAAAGTTTCTCAAGTTATTGCCCGCAAATGATAGATTGATATTTGTTTTTTTCTTGAATCCTCTTAGTTCTCCTCACTGGTCAGAAATCATGCTGAAAACTTGTTAAATCAAAACAGGAGTAGATTATTAATAGTTAATGAAAATCATCATTTGTCTGTGCCTTGCACTCCTATTCAGCCTTAGCTTTGCAGAAGGACTAATTTGCAAAGACTACCTCAAAGTTTTAATCACCAACCCTCTTAAAGCCAATATCAGCAATATACCAATCGCAACCATTCTTTACTCAGGACTGACCACAAACAACCCTGGGCAAAAATACGAATGCTAGCATAAAACTCCCATTAGTGACCCTTATAATTATTTCCTAATAGGTACAAAGAACACTACCTTCAACGTCAATACGTTTACTGGGCTGTGTGTTCCCCAAAAATGCACAAAAGCTGAGATTTAGAAAATCTTGGTTAATTAATTCAAGTGGAAGAACGTAGAAGTATATGACTACCCCACTGAGGCATCAAGTAATGGCTTGCTTATAGCTTGTTGGGTCATTTTAGGCATTTGGGGTGGGGTTTTGGCTCTGTGGTCAATCTGGACTTCAATGAGGGAAACAAACGAGAACGAAAATGCTAAAAAAGATGAGGAAGTTCCACTGCCAAACGACAGAGAACACGAGGAACCAGTAAACTCTTTGGCGCAATAAAGAGCAGAAAAGAAAGAAGAGTATAAATTATTTAACTTCTATGAAGGATACTGCAAGATATTCTAAAAGCAAAGCCATAAACCTTTTCTAGGCTCACTCCTCTTCTTAGCAACATTCAGTGTCGTTTTCTCGACTGAGTTCAGCTACCGCCAAACAATAGCCGCAAACTAAATCAAATCTCTGAATTGGTTCAAGTCCTTAGGAGGTGTGCTCTTCTGCAACATCGAAATAGCCTTTGCCGTAATTATGTTCGTTTTGGGCACTAAGCTAGCCCTTTGCTTTTATAAGCTGAGCAATTTCACTGAAATAGGGCGTTACTTTTTCGATCAGCTGCTGATGAAATGGATAGGCTTGATCTTTGCAACAATGGCTGCGTACATTCTGCTGAGCTTCACAGATTAGCCTCTCAACAAGATATGGAAGAACAATTATGGGGCTGACTGCCCATCTCTGATGTATCAGATGTGGCTATTGTTCAGAAACTTCACCATGGATTGCAAGGTCTGTTTACAATGGTTCTGGATCATCTAAGCTGACATCCTCTTGACCATTGTTACTGCCCCTTTGTTTCTGGTTTATCGCACAAAGAGATGGCTGGGCTACACTCTCTTCTCGTTGGCAATCTTCATTTCCCTCATCTTTGGCTATGGAGTCCTTTAGAATAGCAACATTTTGTTCTAGCCTTACAAACTTTTCAACATGCCCAAGTAATTCACCATCAATTACCAAACTAATACCTTGGTCAGAATAGCCCCCTACACTATTGGGATCCTTCTAGGCCTTTTCATTAGCGACAGCAAGGAAAAGCAGGATAGTGGTAACGCCTAAAATGACTTGAAAATAGTGCAAATTATTAGGAGAAACTAAAATGTTCAAATAATTCTTCATTTGCTTGGTTTTGGAGTAATGCTTCTAACTTACCTGCTGATTATACCTTACTTGCCTGTTGCCGCTCCTAAATAAAAAAGACCCTAGGCCTATGCCTACCTCGTTTTTAGTCCTTTCGGCTATTTGCTAGGACTTTCACTCTTTTTGCTGCCTTGCCTGCTGAAGGGAGAAAGCAAGCTGACCACATTCTTGAATGGCGTACTAGGAGCAAGCATCTGGAACAGCCTAGAGAAGATGGCCCTAGGGTTCCTGTGGGTGGGACCTGTGGTGATAGGCTTCACAACCTACAGCATCCAAAACAGCATCTACTTCGATTTCTAGACAGTCCTGGTCTACTTCCTAGGAGACTGCGTGATTATCTATGTGGTGACGCTAGTGGCCGTGGCCAGCATTGACAACCAGCTTTCAACTTTGTCGAGGTGGATGCAGGCTAAATGGTTGGGAAACGAATCTAAATACAGCATGATCGTGCTGGCTGATTGATTATGCATAGCCTTAGTGATTATAAGTTTCACCAAGCGACAAATATCAAACAATGCTCATATCAATCGATAATGGCTATGGGTATCATTCAAACAATATAGGCGTCACATTCCTCCGTATGTTTTGTAGGTGTAAACCGTCATCTCTTACTACTCCCAACTTCTGGATCGCTTGAGCATGGCTATCAAAACCCTGTTGGCTATTCGATTCTCGCCTTCGCAGTCTATGTAAGGAAGCAGTAACAAAGCTTGGTTGGGGCTCTCGTGAGTTTGGCCACCCAATTTAGACAAAAGTCAGTCGAGATGCCTGTGAAGCTATTTCATGCTAAAAGTACTCCTATAAGTATAAGCAAATGTTGTCGATGGTTTTATTGAGCTGCAGTTAGCTTAGAAAAGTGTACTATTTGATTGGATTGCCTTCTTTGTTATGCTGGATTTACCTAAAAGTAATGTCGAGAACCTGGGAAATAAGCATTTCCTCAGGGCTCTCCCTTACGCAATTTGATTCCTTTCTTTATCGATTGTTTAGTACCTAGGCCAAGCTGTGAAAGATTAGGACAGTCCAAATACGCTACAAACTCTACGTTGGCGAGATTGCAGTTTCCTAGGTCAACGTATTCAAACTGAGATGAAGTATGGATAGATTCGTAAACTTATGGGTGTGTTCAAACAGCAGCAAAGGGCAGTCGATTTCTGAGTTGCAACAACTGTACCAACGATCATGATGACTTCTGCTAAAAGAGGAGTGTGCAGTGTTTGGTTGGAGACGAGCATAAGGAGTTAGCAGAACTATGCTTGTTTGGCTGCATATTAGAAAACAGACTGACATGCCATCTGGTTTTGTTTGGAGACTAGGCTGAAATTGGCTTAGAGGGTTTGGTTTAGCGATGCATGATGATTGAAATAATGAGATATAAGAAGTTGACTTAGATATGTATAAAGAGCGAAAAGGATTGGAAGATAGGGTGAGAGATAATAATGTAGATAAAACTTTGGAACAGATTGCCTATCCAAACCTTGAATAGTCCAATCCAACCTATTCTCCAATCCCATCATCAATCCTTCCAGCCTAATCTTCCAATTTGCATTTGAATATTGCCCGCCATCCATAGAAGCCAATTTATTTCATTTCAAACACTGTATACTCAACCCCCGTTACCGAACAATAACTTTATTAAATGTGGAAAGCAGTAGGTACGGTCAACCCTCAGGACAATAAGCAAAACCGCTCCAAAGACGAGGTCAACTGCGAACCCTTCGGCCAAGCCAGCAGGCTCAGGCTCAACTAGTCCCATCTCTCGGGATAGAAATCGCATCAGTTCATGAATGAGTACTTTACTAAGAGGAGGTCGCCTGAGTCCACTCTCCATCGGGTGCTCTCCCAGAAGACTGTCGAGGTCAGGCAGGCCAACTCACCCCCTGCCTCACTCAGGCAAATCGAATCTCTCAAAAATATAAACAGAACTGAGGTCAAACTAGGCTAACTTGGATAATAAGGAAGTTTGCATGAGTTGGAGAAAGCTTTGGAAATGAGATAAGCTGAACTCTAAACCCCTGGGGTAGCTGTGAGTGCCAGATGCGAAAGAATCGTAGAAGAACTCAAAGTTGTGCGATAGGAACAAGTAAAGCTAAGCAAGCTGATTGCTAGTAAGATGGGGAGTTTCAAGCAGGAGCTGAAGGTATTCGAAAGAGAAGTGGCATAAAGGTTGTAGAAGATGGAGGCAGAGAGGGAAAAGAGCAGCAGAGAAAACGTGAATCCGTAGCTGCTGGCCAAAATAAAGCAAGACGGAGCACGTTTCAATGAGAAAATGAAGGAGCTGGACTTGCGGAAAGAGCAGATTCGAGGGAGGTACAAGGATAGAAACCGGTTCGAGTGAATACCAAAGCAACCAAAATGGATCATATTTATAGGTTCTATTGGCAACTCTTGAACCCAGCATTATCTAATACATTGTAGTAATTGTTTGATCCTTGTTTTATGTTATTCGTAACTTTTTTATAACATATGCAACATACATTCATTATACGTATATCCTCAGCTCCAATCAACTCCATTTTCACTCTATCTCGAAGATTTCCATCTTCTTGGTAGTGCCTCTTTGAACCTTCGATTCTTGCTTCATTTTCAACCTCAATCCTGCCTCACAGTTGATAAGATCTTCCCTGTGGCACCTCTGCCTATAATACATTAAAATAAATACTGGCAGTTAATAAGTTGATGAAGAAAAATACCAACCGATTCCGACGTTGTGCCAACTGTCCTCACAACACTCCAACCCTATCCAAATGCTGCTGCCAAACCACCATCAATTCCTGCGCCCGCAGGCCCAAAGCCACCACCTCCCGCAATAAAAGATAGCCATCCACCATCGACAACTCTTCAGCCCTCAACTCCACCATCCCCACTATCATGGCCTAGTTCTCAGCACTCAGGACCTAAAATAACCACCTTAAACGCTAGCTCCTGAATGTTTCCACTTTCATCAAGGACGAAAACCAGCACCCCAACATTTCCCTCAATGACACCAATCTAAGTGAAAAACTGTTTATAGCCAACAGGACACTCAAGTAATCTCTTCTGTAGATCGACAATCTGTCGAAGGCGAACAAAGAACTGTGTGAGCGAAACAGCCGTTTGACATAGCAATGCGAAGGCCTCAAAATTCAGTTGAGAGAAGTTGAAAACTACCTAGAGAAGTACAAGAAGCGCTGCAAGAAAATCGAGAAAGAACATTAGGTTTTAGCAACCAAGGAGGAAATCGAAAAACTAGTCAGCCAGAACACTGAACTTGAAGACCAGAACTAGAGACTCAAGGAACAGGTTAGATGTCTGAGGTTTGAAAGTCAAAATGCCAACATGATCGGCACTCACTCTCCCTAGTGGGTAGCCCACACAGGCAATAAGGCAAGGTATCTCGAGCATCAGAACAAAGACGAAGAGGTCTCCAAGTTTTATGAGATCTAGCTCTGGAAGAAAAGCCTTTCCGAAACAATCAATCTCTTGAAAAACTAGGGAAACCAGTTCAGCCATAAGGAGTAAAGCTACACAGGACAGCTGCAGCTGAACTCACTGGTGAATCAGCTTTTGAAAAGCTACTCAGAGTCGATAATGCAGCATTTCCAGCTGCTCATCAAAGAGATCAATCGCAAGCTAAGCAACTATGATAAGAAGATGAGCAATCTGGCTTCCAAACTATAAAACTTGCTGATGGTGTTTGGCAACAAAAGGCTCAAGAAGAGGCTGCAGGGGCCTCCTTTGACTTTGGTCAAAACAGAAAGGCTGACGGTGCCAGATTTGGGCGTAAGGATCAGTTGAATAAGTGATTAATTTTTGCTAAGCTTCCTCTTTTTTCATCAATTTCTATTCCCTTTTAATCTAACTATGTTGTTAATTGTCTAAACTCTACTTTTTAATATGGACTCCTTTAACCCTTCTTTCATTCTTCAATATTTGGATTTGATTGATGCTGTATGAAGTATAATTAAGTAGCTACTAATTTGAAGTAGTAATATAATTGAATTGTGTACAATGCCTCGTTCAAAAGCTGTCGCTAAAAAGAGCTCAGAAAAACCAAGCAAGAAAAACCTCCATGCCCAGAAAATAGCGCGCAAAAGCGCACCTGTGACCACTGGAGTCAAGAAACGTCGATTCAAGCCCGGAACAGTCGCACTCAGAGAAATCAAAAAGTATCAGAGATCCAATGAGCTGCTCATACAAAAGGCACCCTTCCAACGCAAAGGTACAAATAAGGCAAGTTAGTTCGGCAAGTCCTACGCAGTTTGGTGCCTTTGAGCGATGAGGAAGGAAAAACCCAGGTCCACCGTTTTCAGGCTTCTGCCCTTTTGGCCCTCCACGAAGCTTGCTAGGCTGCAGTTGTAAACCTTTTCTAAGATGCCTATCTCTGCACAGCACACGCGAAAAGACTTACTTTGTTCCCATCAGATTTGATTCTGGCCCGCAGAATTCGAGGAGACCGCTACTGAACATGATTATCCGAACATTCAGCCTAATGTTTATAGTAATGACTTGCCTAGTGCTTAAGGCTTTTGTTTGCTAGTTTTGGGGAGTTCGGCTATGCTCCATTTTAGTATATTTTAGAGTTATAATATCAATTTGTCAGGATTCATAGAACGGCTAATATCATTCATTTTCAACCAAACTTCTTGATCTCTCAACCAGCACACGTAACTAGGTTACTACACTGAAGGCTTTGATACTGCTGCTATATCAAGCAATTGGGAGTTGTTGATATGCATGGTATGTGATATTATTTTGTTATAAGCGGATGGACATTGAAAACGGGGAATAAGGCGGAGAGTACCTATAGAGCAGCAACTCTATAAACAAGGTGGTAAGTGGCATCTGACTCAGCGCACTCTGAAGACCCTGATTACCGAAATCCTGCTGTCAAACAGTGCGTATGACTGCATGCCCATCAATTCCGCTATGTGCTCAATCGACAAGTCCGTTTCCTTTCTCACCGCTATCAACATCATGATGACTGAAGACATCGATGAGTTGCTCGTCTGGGATGAGAACTAGTCCAAATGGATCTGGATGATCACACTCGCTGACATCATCCGCTTCATCACTCACTCCATCAAGTGTGTCGGCAACAAGCGACCCATCGGTAAGGCCAAGGCTATTAAGATTTTGAGACTTTTGAGGAGAGGAGGTCTGAAAACTGTCCCTCTCTTGAAAAGTACGCCATTCGTAAGATAGGTAGCAGCTATCGCAGGTGATGATCCAACTAAACAACAAATCTCTCAACGATATAATCCGCGAATTCCACAAAGACACGACTGGCCGCAGAAACTACATCAGACTAAAATCAGTGGTCAAATAGGCCAAACTGTCGTATATAGTGCTGACCATGATAACAGAGAAGATACACAGGATACTGATTGAAGATGTAGATTCAAGGATGATCATCTCCATTATCAACTTCAAAGATATACTCCTCTTCCTGCTTAGGATAGCCAACGAATCTTCCTCCTAGGTCTACTCGAATGTTCCCATCAAATCTTTGCTTTAGAATAACTGTCTCAAGGACAAGTATGTGTTTCGGGATCAAAAGCTGATTGAAGTCTTCAATCTCATGGTCGAAACTCATCGGAGTCTCTGGCTGAACGTGCTTGACCGGAACATGCAGTTTTCGGGCATGATTTTCAGGAGGGATTATCGAGATATTCTGAAAGGCTGGAATCTTGACTGGGTAGCATTGGTTTTACTTAGCTTTGGATGACCGTGGGAGAGTACTTAGACCACAAAGCCTAAAAGGATAAGTCCAGGATCCCTGAGTTCAGGTACTTCGATCTTTAGGACACAACTAAGGAGATCATATGGAAAATTGTGATGTGTCGAAGGAATGCAATAATTTGTCTGAACAAAACGAATAACAGAGTTATTGCGACGATCGGACTTATGGAACTTTTCAACCTTTACGTACAAAGTGCTTGAATGCTGCAATTTATGAGCCCAATTGATTGTAACGCTGTTATTACACCATTATCTTTCTGCGAATCAACTCTCTCCATCAACTACTACTGCACTAAGCCTTTAAAGATAGATTGATTAAATGAGAAGTAAAGTTTGTTGTAAAGACAAATCAGCTGGTGATCTCAAACTAAAGACTAGCAACTACTTTCTAGCCAATTCTGCCAAATGCTTAAAGCTTATCTCCACCTTTTACTGGTGCAACTCCGTCAGGACTACCCGTCAGCAACAAGTCTCCTTCTTAGAACTTTATATACTGGCTCACATAGCTAATCATTTCATCGATTTTGAAATGCATGTGGCCTGAGGAATCTTTTTGTCTGGTTTGTCCGTTTATCTACTTAAGCTTTTGCTTACTCTTAACTCAAGTTCGATTGAATAAGGGTCGACGTCTTTGTCGATAAGTCCCGAAATGGGGCAGAAGTTGTCTTGAGACTTGGAAAAAGTCCAAGGAAACCTCTTTTATTTTTATTCATTTTGAAAATCTCGATAGTGACAAAGTTACCTCTATCCGAAAAATCAATACCAATAAAATACCCTCCAACGTGAGAGAGAGCATCCTATTTCTTGATGTTACTGCCTCCTTTAGAGATGAACACTCCAAGTTCAAGCTAATGGTCGACTCTGTGGATCTTGGCGATAGGAAGATGGAGTTGTTTTGGTTAGTAGGCTATAGAAGACCAAGGCTTCAGGAATACGACAGGTTTTTTGGGGATTTAGGCTCCTCCCATCTCCAACACATGCTTAAGATAGTTTTTGCCTATGCAGATTATCTTGGGGAAAGATTTCAGAGCGTTGCTTTGGTACATTTATTATTATGGATGGGCATATCTTATTTCGGTAGATATAAAAGAAGAATTGGTATTTGCTTGATTTGCCAAAACTGAGGATAAACCTATTTAAATCGATAATCTAAAGCTTATTGTTTTTCAGTAAAGGTTGTATTTAAAAAAAGATCACCATATTAAAATTTATTCGATTTCCTCTGCAATTTTTTACAATTCCTCTCCATTACCTTCAATTCCTAGCTTTAGTGTTGGAATCTTATCTTCCTAGAACAGTCCCTAGAGCTAGTTGGCAATATTGATGGGCTAAGATTTATAGAGACTTCCTTTTTTTCGCTATTTGCCCTTCTGCTCTATCGAATGAGCTAGTTTCTACTTTTATTTGATAGTTTTGTCAATTTTCTCGATTCGCACCATCCTTTTGCTGATTGTACTGCCTAGCTTTTCGCAAAACTTCTAAAGAGTACTTGATGTGGAGGTGAGATTGAACTTCTTCTTAGTCTTTCTTACTTCGTGTGTCTAATCAATGCCCTTCACCTCATCATAAATTGAACATTTCATGCCCTCTTTTGAGTCACAAAGCAGCGCATTGATGTTTTTCGGTATTTTTTGCTTCTACTCCTCTCGCAACGTAATGCTGCTGCTAAGTTCCCCCTTTCTGTAGTCAGAGGGGCATTCTTGGACTGATTTGCACCCTTTCAGAAAGTTATGATAAGATATCATCTCACTGTTGTTAATTGAGTTTTATGACTAGCTAGGAACGTAAATGCCTTGCTTACTTGCGTTGACTGCCGTAAAACTGCCTCTGTTGAGCCTACTGCGCCATTCCAAAAGCCGAATGGTCTCTTCAATAGTTGTGATATTAGAAGCCCTTTCCCACTCGTACATTTAGCTCTAGGCCATGGCTAGAAAGGCCACTATGAACTACTTTTCCCCCTCCTTGCCAACTTTTAGTGGCATCTGCGGTTAATTACTAAATACATCTTCATTTATCCAGACTCTAATATCTTTTCGCTATATATTTATCATCTCGCTGGTTGGCCTAAAGAACCCAAATATTTTTGTCAGTGCTACAAATCCTTTGAAAACACGCATCAACTGCTCGTAGGGATTCCCCAGCCTGCCCTGATTGAGCTTTTTAAAGAAATTTCGAGAAAATTGAGGGGACTGTAGAAGGAGCCATTTCTAACTGGAGTGAATAATCTCAACAATAGGTATATCCACCCCAGCGATGTGATTCCTAGATGCATAGGACTAGTCCAGCCCAGGCGGAGGGCAGAAGAAAGACTTCCTAAGCGAAAATTTTTTCAGTTTAAAGGGAATGATCTAGAGAGTATGAAGGCTAGATAAGCTTGAAG
>Ga0316217_10002272_pt1 | contig 23398 bp, 22 predicted proteins | sample 1anoAmetaG_FD_203633 | JGI IMG/M metagenome (GOLD analysis project Ga0316217, IMG submission 203633) | Freshwater microbial communities from Trout Bog Lake, Wisconsin, USA - 1anoA | ecosystem: Environmental > Aquatic > Freshwater > Lake > Hypolimnion/Profundal zone | place: USA: Wisconsin...
CAACCATCCCAAAATCCTCCTCCGATTCAATCCAATAAAACCAGAGAATCAGAGAATAAAAAGATGCGCAACTGAAGATGTGTGAATAAAATAGCCTTGCAAGGAGAAGGTGTCATGCGGAGCATGACGGATGAGGTTCTGGTGCTGGCCGCGTGAGGCTGAACCCTTGCAGGCCCTAAAAGCTACCACCAGACCCTCATCCGGTTGCTCCGCAACCACCTTCTCCCGAATGGGAGAAGGACGATTTATCTTATACCGTTCTAATGTCCGCCGCCCAGATATGCAGCCTTCACCGCCGGGTCGTTCTGCAACGCACTGGCTTCGCCGGATGTTCGGATATGGCCATTTTCCATTACATAGCCAAAGTCTGATACGTCCAAAGCTGCTGCTGCAAATTGCTCAACCAGCAGCATCGTAATATTGGCTTTTTTCAAGCGCTCGATCGTGTGGAAAATCTCTTCCACCAAGCGCGGCGAAAGTCCCATGGAGGGCTCATCCAACAAAAGCACATCGGGGTTTAACATCAAAGCGCGCGCCATTGCGAGCATTTGCTGCTCGCCGCCCGAAAGCGTTCCGGCCAATTGGCTTTTACGTTCTTTGAGCCGCGGAAAGAGTTCGAACATGCGGTTAACATCACCATCCACATCGCCCTTCGCGCGCATACCCGTAAGACGCGGGAAAGCGCCGAGCAATAGATTGTCCATCACCGGCAAGGTTGAAAACACACGGCGCCCTTCCGGCGAATGCGCGAGGCCAAGGCGCGTAATATCATGCGCGGTTAGACCCGTAATATTTTTGCTACCCAAAACAATAGAGCCGCTCTCCGGCTTTAACATGCCCGAAAGCGCGCGCAGCGTTGTTGTTTTGCCCGCCCCATTCGAGCCAATCAACGCAACGGTTTTACCCTTTGGCACATGAATGGAAATGCCGTGCAGCACTTTCACTTTGCCATAGCCTGCAACGAGATTGTCGATCTTCAACATGGCTCGCTCCTTTTACGCGGGCTCGGCAGCAGCGCCGCCACCGAGATAGGCTTCAATCACGCGTGGGTTGCGTTGCACATCCGCGGGCAAACCTTCGGCAATTTTTTGACCAAAATCGAGTACCGTCACCGTGTCGCACAGGCTCATCACGACGTCCATGTGATGTTCGATAAGCACAATCGTTAATCCCGCCTCGCGGATTTTGCGGATGATCGCCATCAGTTCAACGATATCGGGCGCGGTTAATCCGGCAGCAGGCTCATCGAGCAATAATAGGCGCGGATCAAGCGCCAGCGCGCGGCTGATTTCGAGCAGTCGTTGCTTGCCATAAGGCAGATTACGCGCTTCCTCGGTCGCTAAACCATCAAGGCCCGTAAACCGCAAAATATTCATCGCGCGCGCCCGCGCCCGCGCCTCTTCATGGCGCGCCAGAGGCGTTCTTAACGCCACGCTGAAAAAGCCGGATTGATAGGAATGGTGCAAACCCACCATCACATTTTCAAGCACGCTCAACTCGCCAAAAAGCTGAACATTTTGGAAAGTGCGCGCAATGCCATGCAACGCGATTTCAGGCGATTTTAAACCCGCCATCGCATGACCCGCAAAGCGAATAGCCCCAGAAGTTGGCACATAAATACCCGTCAGCACATTCATCATCGTGCTTTTGCCGGAGCCATTGGGGCCAATCAGCCCATGGATCGTACCGGGTTTTACCGATAGCGAAACGCCATCAATGGCTTTTAGGCCCCCAAACTGCATCAGAATGCTTTCAACCGATAATAATGCATCGGCTTGCGATGTTGATGTGGCTTGCACCGTAATCGCCTGCGTTTCAGGTGCATTCGAAAGCGATGGATCAATCGCCAAAACCTTGCCACGTTTGGCCCACATTTGCGACAGGAAGCCAACAATACCTTCGGGCAAATAATAGACGACAAACAAAATCATCGCGCCAAAAATCGCGAGTTTATAATCCGTGATTTTTTGCAAGGCCAACGAGAAGACAAAGAAGGCCACGCATAAAATAACCGGTATCAAAACCCGAATGGCGTTTTCACGGTTGCGATAAAGGCTTACGCCGCCTGATACAACAGCCAATGCCGCGATAACGCCCGCAATGATGCGGAACAATCCGATATCAGCCAAAAGATTGGGCAGAAACACGATAATCGCCGCGCCAAGTATGGGGCCTAATCGCGATTTACGCCCGCCCATCGTCACGGCAAGCAGGAATTGAACCGAGAGTTCAAAGGTGAAATTATTTGGCGCTATATATTGTTCCGAATATGCAAATAAAACACCCGCAAGCCCGCATAAAGCAGCAGACAGAACAAACGCGATCACTTTATGTTTATAAACGCTAACCCCCATGCAATCCGATGCGATGGGGCTGTCGCGCAAGGCTTCAAACGCGCGGCCATAATGGGACGCCAAGACGCGGTTGATCACGATGATCGTCAGCAACAAAGCCGCCGCAGTAACATAAAAAAACTCCATCTCCTTCATGCGCTTAAACGACATATCGAGGAAGGGGAGCACATTGCTGTAAGAGCGCAAGTCTAAAAAAATCGGCGTATTAAATTTAACGCCTAAGGGACCATTGGTAAGATCAACCATTTCATTGATCAAGATTTGAATGATCGTGCCAAAGGCCAATGTTACCATCGCCAAATAAGGCCCTGTGACGCGTAGTGCAGGCAGCGCCAAAAGCGCACCAAAGCCTGCCGTGATCACAATCGCAATGGGTATCGAGGCCCAAAATCCAATGCCAAAATGCATCGCTAAAACCGTAGCCGTATAGGCACCAATCCCAAGCAACGCGGCATGTCCAATCGACACTTCGCCCGTATAACCAAACACGACATCAAGACCGAGCGTAACGATGGAGAAAATCGCGATTGTTACACATAGATGCAGATAATAAGGGCTTGTCATCCCAAAGGGGAGAAGCGCAATCGCCACAATGGCGAGGATCCAGAACACTCTCGACATCGTGCTTAAACCTTCTTAATGGCCGCTTTGCCAAACAGCCCCGAGGGCTTCAGCGAAAGCACAATCAACAATAACAAAAGGCCGGGAACGTCTTTATAACCCGTCGAGATATAATAGCCCGTCAGCGTCTCGGTGATACCTAAGATCAAACCGCCAATGACAACGCCTAATCCGCTCGATAATCCGCCAATAATCGCCACGGCAAAGGCTTTAAGGCCCAACACTGCACCCATCGAGGCACCCGTTAGCGTCACCGGTGCCACCAACACACCGGCAAAAGCGGCGCTCATGGATGAAAGCGCGTAGGAAAACGTGATGATGCGGTTCGTGTTGATCCCCATCAAACCCGCTGCATCACGGTCATTCGAGGTTGCAACCACCGCTTTGCCGTAAATCGAATAACGGTTGAACAATTCAACGGCGACCATCAGCACAATCGCACCGATGACAACGACGATTTCCATCGGTTGAATGCGAATGCCCCCAAACGATAGCGAGGCTTCCGGCAAGGGGGAGGGAAATTTCAGCGCATCGCGACCCCAGATATTTTCAGCAAGGTTTTTAAAAATAATGCCGAGCGCAATGGTGGACATAATCCAGCCCGCCTCGGACTTGGCCCGTATGGCGGGGCGAACGCCCAGCCATTCAACAACGCTGCCCTGTAACGCGCCAAAGGCCAAGACCACGGGCAGCATGAGCACATAGGCCCAAAAATTTCCAAGCGCGTTGCCGATGAGAAAATTGACCGTCGTCAACCCTACGAGCGCACCTAACATCAACGCTTCGCCCTGTCCAAAATTCAACGTCTTGGAGGTCGCAAAAGTGAGCTGATAGCCAAAGGCGATAACGCCATAAATCATACCAACGGATATGCCGCTGACGATCAACTGCATCAAGATTTGCATGGCAAGGGTCCTATAAGCGAAGCCCGCCCGCGAAAAGCGGGCGGGTTATGGTTTCAATACGTTAAAGTCGCTTAGGCCTTTGGCTTGATACGAAGCGCCTGGTCACCCACAATATCTTCCGGATGGGCAGGCCCAACGCGACCACCCTTCACGAGACCGAACACTGGAATATTGTCGGAAACCGCCTCATGATCGGTCGCCGTAAACGGATGATCATAGGTTGTCACCACGCCCTCGACCTTGGTGTTTAAGTTTTCAAGCGCTTCGCGAATAGCGCGGCCTTCGGTGCTTTTGGCTTGCGTGATCGCAGCCGCTAGCAGATAAATCGAGTCATAGCCCTGCGCTGCGGAAACGGGCGAAGGCATACGATCAACATTATAAGCCTTCTGATAAGCTTCGATAAAGGCCTTACGCTTCGGCGTTGTTGGTTGTTGAATGAAGGTCTGTGGCATCATCGCGCCATCGCCATTCGGACCCGCCGTATCAATGAAGGTCGCCATGGAGAGCGTCCAAGAGCCAATCATCGGCACTTTCCAACCAAGCTTTGCCATACCATTGGCGATTTGAGCAAGCTCAGGGCCAATCGCATAAGTGAGGATCACATCGGCACCCGCTTCTTTGGCGCGCAATAATTGAGCCGTCATATCCGTATCGCCAATGTTAAATTTTTCGGTTGCAACTGGCGCGATATTAAATTTCTGCAAAGCATTGGTCAAATCGGTCTTACCAAGTTGGCCGTAATTGGTGGCATCGGCCAAAATCGCGGGCTTTTTAAAGCCCTGACGCTTCACTGCCTCCTCCGCAATCATCGCGCTTTGGATCGTATCATTCGCTGCATTGCGGAAAATGTAGTTGGCCTTATAATCTGGACCAGCAAATTGCTTTGTTACAACGGAACCTGTGGCCACATTATTGAACACTGGAATTTCAGCTTCCTGATAAAAACGCTGCGAGGCAAGCGCCACACCAGTATTGATATAGCCAACGGTTGCAACAACATTTTCTTTATTGATCAGCTCTTGCGCAATCTGCACACCGAGTTCGTTTTTCGCTTCATCATCGCGCTCAACGAGTTCAATCGGACGACCCAGAACGCCGCCAGCCGCATTTATTTCGCTAGCCGCCAGCTTCACGCCATCGCGCATACTGACACCCATCGAGGCCGATCCGCCCGTAAATGGACCCGATACACCAATCTTGATTGGATCAGCAGCCATAACTGGTGCGGTGATCATTGTGGCTGCCAGTAGCCATACCATTTTCATTTTCATATCATGTTCTCCCCTATTTTATGTCATGTTACTTATCGTTCTACGACGATCTGTAAAGTTACGAAAGAACAATACACTCAGATTGCTCTAAGACGAAAGGACAATGCTAAATCGATGCTTGTGAGCGGCGAATACCAGAAAAAACAGCATTTAGCCTTAAACCGAAGGGCTAAGGCTTGAGGCAAGAAGTTTTTTGGCCAAAATGACGGCAGTTGGACCATTGGTCGCCATGCCGTCGGCACCCACACGCTCAACAAGGCTCGGATCGGCCACAAAGGCGGGGCCGCCCACCATAATGCCGATATTCGGATTACGTGATGCTTTACGCACCTGCGTAATCACATCGGTTAAGGGGTCGATATGGCTTTCCCCCGCAAGCGAGAAGCCTGCCACCCCAAACCACTCCTGGGACACGGCTTCCTCGATCTGTTCCGCCGTCATCTGGGCGTCGGTGCGCACATTCCACCCGCCCGCTGTTAAAAACCGACGGATCACGGTAATGCCAAAACTATGCAATTCCCCGGGTGTTTGCACAACAAGCACACGGCGCATTTCATCATAGGGCGGAATTTGATCCAGCCGCGCGAAATAATGTACCATGCGTTGTAATCGGGCGACGCCAATGGTCACGTCCAGAAAATCGAGCAGATCCTGATCCCATAAATCGCCCAAATGACGCGCCGTCGGCTCTAATAACTCCTGATGCAGGAGATCAAGCGACAATCCTCGCTCGCGCAACGATTCCAAATAGCTGATCGTTTCAAGATCATCCGGGCCTAAAACGATGGCGGCGAGCCGGATGATTTCTTGCTGGCCCGCATGGATCGTCAAAGGGTCCTGCAATGCAAACGTATCTTCGAATTTGGCCAGCAATTCGGGAATGACCGATTTGGCCACAACATCCACAAGCTTTGACGTGCGCTCTTCAATATCTTCGGCGTGAACATTAAATACGGAGTGATCGACGCGATATCCCGCGTCCCCACTTTGCCCGTCATCAATATGTCTATCGTTCAACTCTTCAGAAACATCCATCATGGCTGTTTCCCCCCAAGGTCTGATAATCCCGTTCCACCAATTTTTTAACGTCGAAGTCCTATCGCTTCGAATTTGGATTAAATGCTACCGTTGAATGGGATGCTTAACAAGCCCGAAATGAGGTATGCGTCACATAATTGTATAAATTTACGGTTTTAGACAAAATGGCACACTTAAAGGTCAAAAACCTCATAAAATTTGGGCTTATTGGGCTTGCCGCCATCATGTTCACGGCAGGTGGATGGGTCGCGCTGCTGCGCTTTACCGGAAATATACATGAGATCAATGGCAGCCTTGTCCTCCGGTCGGCACAATTGGCACCAGAGCAACTGGCCGAATTGGTGCAGACTTACCAGATCAAAACCGTGCTTAATCTACGCGGCGAGCACAAGGAAGAGAAATGGTATCGGGCGGAATTGGCTGTCAGTGAAAAACGAGGCGTAACCCACGAAAATCTCGCTTTATCCGCAACCCATGAGCCGGATGATGCGACGCTTAAACAGCTCATTCAAACCATGAAAAGCGCCCAAACCCCGCTCTTAATCCATTGCGAGGCAGGGGCGGATCGCTCAGGTCTTGCGGCGGCGCTTTATCGGTTGGCGATCATGGGGGATGCACCCGATACCGCATTCCGCCAGCTTTCCTTTCGCTATGGCCATTTCCCGTGGCTTTGGAGCCGCACGGGGGCTATGGATAAGGCATTCTGGCGCGTTGTCGCTGCGCCAGAGGCCTTTGCATCAACGCCGTAAAAACGCCCGCGCCAAAGGCAGAGATGCCGTTGCCAGCGCAATTTTCAGCGTTTCTGCGGGCAGGAACGGGATAACGCCAACGGCCAAAGCCTTCTCTACGCCCATCAGCGTCGAAAGCCACACAAAGCCAAGGGCCAGAACCAAAGCATCGGCAACGACGAAAACCGCCGCCGCGCCCAAAAGCGTCTTGGCAAAGCCCTTCTCAAAGGCGAAAGCCGTAACAAGGGCTGATACGAGGAAGCCTACAAGATAACCACCCGTCGGCCCCGCCATAAAAGCAAGCCCCGCCCCCGTTGAAAACACAGGGAGGCCAACAGCACCCTCCATCAGATAGGCTAAAACCGTTGCAGCGGCGAGACGAACCCCGCCATGCGCGCCCATCAACAACACAACCAAGGTCTGCATCGTCATCGGTACCGGCCAAAAGGGAACCTGAACCTTCGCAGAAATTGCGAGCAGCGCCGAGCCCAAAAGCGCCAAAACGCCCGTGCGAACAAGGCTTTGCCGGGTACCGAGCGCGGCGGTTGATGCGAAGCGTGTATTGATCATGGTTATTTCTTCCTTAAGAGTCAGATGGTCTTTTACGAGCCGTATATCGAAAAAGCCTTAGCCTGAACGGCCAGAGGCTTCAAGGGAGGGGGCATAACGCTTTCGTCGGGATTTTTTTAAGTTCCACAAAAGGTTTGATAAACGCGGTTCGACGGGCCAGCAGGCAGGGTAAAGGCCTCAAACCCAGCCTTTTCCTCAAATGGATGCGCCAAAACATCATGAAGCCGCTTGAAGGGGCCAAGATCACCTTCTTGAATTGCAGCCGATAAGGCCGCCTCGACCTGATGATTGCGCGGAATATAAATCGGATTGACTTTGTTCATCGCAACGATCCGCGTCTCAGCGTCACCCCCGTCGCGTTCCACGCGGGCAAGGTAGCGCGCAAGCCAATCCATAAAACCCGCATCGCGATGGACGAGGGTTAGAAATTCAGGGGCTGAAGCATCCCGATGTGCATCCGCCAACCGTCGAAAAGCGAGGGTAAAATCCGTTTCCGTGCGTTGCAAAGCATCGAGAAAATCCTCTGCCAGCGCCCGGTCCCCGTCTTCTTTTTGGCGAAGGCCCAGCTTTTCCCGCATCCCGTCAAGCCAAAACCCGTGATAGATCGGCGCAAAATCGGAAATCGCCGCTGACGCCAACTCGACCGATATTTTCTCGTCCTGATCGATAAAAGGCAGCAGCGCTTCGGCAAGACGGGCCAAATTCCACTGCGCCATACCCGGTTGCCGACCATAGGCATAGCGTCCAAATTGGTCGATGGAACTAAACACCGTATCGGGATGATACGCCTCCATAAAGGCACACGGGCCAAAATCGATGGTCTCGCCTGAAAGCGTCATATTATCCGTGTTCATCACCCCATGCACAAAGCCGATCATCATCCAGCGCGCGATCAATTTCGCCTGACGCTCAATAACCGCCTGCAACAGAGCAAGTGTGGGGCTATCAGAGTGCTGCGCTTCGGGGTAATGTCGCTCAATCCCATAATCCATCAGGCGTTTGATCGAAGCCTCATCCTCTCGCGCCGCAAAATATTGAAAACTTCCCACCCGAATATGGCTTGAAGCCACACGCGTCATCACCGCGCCCGGCTGATACCCCTCGCGCAAGACCCGATCACCCGATAACACAGAAGCCAGCGCCCGGGTCGACGGCACACCCAAAGCGTGCATCGCTTCGCTGACCAGATATTCGCGTAAAACGGGACCAAGGGCTGATCGTCCATCGCCCCGGCGTGAAAATGGCGTCGGACCAGACCCCTTTAATTGAATATCCCGCAAGCGCCCGGCCTTGTCGCGCACCTCGCCCAGCAAGATCGCGCGGCCATCGCCAAGCTGCGGTACAAAATGGCCAAATTGATGCCCGGCATAGGCCGCCGCTAGCGGCTCAGCCCCCGTGGGAATCCGATTACCTGAAAACACGAGCGCCAATTCTTGATTGGAAAGAGCCTGCGTCGCAAGCCCCAATTCATCGGCCAACTCGGCATTAAACGCGAGTAAGATCGGCTCACTGACGGGCGTTGGATTAAGCCGTGCAAAAAAACCATCCGGCAGCTTGGCAAAGCTGTTTTCAAATTGGCCGATGGTTATTTCCGGTTGCGTCACGGCAAAATCCTTCAGAAGTTATCAATCGTTTATGCTCGTTTTATACCATGATATGATCTAAATGAACCCCATCATGCGGTAGCACACGTGACACCGCTTACCGTTCAATGGTAACCAACTGCCTTGATGAGTTCATATCCGGATGAGAGCATGACGCAGGATACCAACCAAGCCTTTGACGACCTTTTGGCTTATTTTAGCACCATAAAGAATCGTCCGATCAGCGCTCTTTTTGAATCCGACCCGCAACGGTTTGAGCGCTATTCAACCAAAATCGGCCCCTTTCTGTTCGATTGGTCCAAAACCTCGATCGACGATCACGCCCGCGCCAAACTCATCGCCCTAGCCCATGCAGCCCAGATAGAGGCCAAACGCGACGCAATGTTTTCAGGCAAAGCCATCAACACAACCGAAAAACGCGCGGTGCTTCATACCGCTCTGCGCCGATTTGATGGCGAGCATATTATGGTCGATGATCGCAATGTCACGGCCGATATCGTCGGTGAGAGAAAGCAAATGCTCTGGCTCGCCGAGCAAATCCGTACTGGTGAAATGGTCGGGTATTCCGATGAAATGTTCACCGATGTCGTCAATATCGGCATTGGCGGCTCTGATCTAGGTCCCGCCATGACGACAGAGGCTTTAAGACCCTATCACACCGGGCCTCGTATGCATTTCGTTTCCAATATCGATGGGGCGCATTTAGCTGATACGCTTGAAAGTCTATCCCCCGCGCATACGCTGTTTATCGTTGCTTCCAAAACATTCACCACCATCGAGACCATGACCAATGCGCGTTCGGCGCGGCGATGGATTGAGGAAACCTTGGGCGAGGAGGCCGTCCCCGATCATTTTATCGCGGTCTCCACGGCGGTTGAGAAGGCCGTTGATTTTCCAATCCGCCCTGACCGGATTATCGGGTTCTGGGACTGGGTGGGGGGCCGTTATTCGATCTGGTCGTCTATCGGCCTGCCGCTTGCCATTGCCATCGGTAAAGCGCTTTTTGAGGATTTTCTTAAGGGGGCCGAAGCCATGGACCAGCATTTTTGCTCCGCCCCCATCGACACGAATCTGCCTGTTCTGTTTGGCCTGATCGGGATATGGCATCGCAATTGTGCGGGCTATCCAAGCCGTGCCTTGATCCCTTATGATCAGCACCTCGCTCGCTTTCCCGCCTATGTTCAGCAGCTTGATATGGAGTCCAACGGCAAACGCGTTGACCTTGATGGTCGCGCACTTGTACGCGCGTCTGGTCCGATTATATGGGGTGAACCTGGCACCAATTCGCAACATGCTTTTTTTCAACTCCTGCATCAAGGCACAGATATTATTCCGGTTGAATTTTTAATCGCATCCGAAAACCACGAGCCGCATTTGCAAGAGCATCACGATCTTTTGATCGCCAATTGTTTAGCCCAATCAGACGCGCTATTGAAAGGCCGCACCGAACGAGAAGCCGAACACCAGCTCTTAGCGATGGGACGGACACCAGAGGATGCAAAAGCACTAGCACCCCATCGCGTGTTTCTAGGCAATCGCCCTTCGATAACACTCGCCTATCCACGGCTGACGCCCGACGTGCTCGGCGGCCTTATCGCCTTATATGAACATCGCGTGTTTGTCGAAGCGGCGATTTGGGGCATCAACGCCTTTGATCAATGGGGCGTTGAGTTAGGCAAAGAGCTTGCCACGCAATTGCTGCCCATTGTTCAAGATAAGGCACCCCCAACAGGGCTGAATGGTTCAACCGCAGGGCTATTGCACTGGCTAAAGGCCGCCTCGCTTTCAAAACGATTAAGAGTTTAATCAAGCGAAAAAGGATATCTTTACCGCATGTCAATGATCTTTAAACGAGTAGCGGTTACATCTTATCCATCCAATGTAAGGAAGCGATGCGTATGATGAACGTGGCGTTACAACACGAGAAAAATGGCTCTCCGCAAGAGGCGCTTCGCCTTTTAAACGATGAACTCGTCAAAAAGCATAATACCAATCAGTCTGTCCCGGTTGAACTCTATTTTGAGCTGTCGCGTTTGTCGATCAATCTGGGGCATTTTTCGGATGCCCACACCTATCTGCAAGAAGGGCTGAAACATTATCCGCGCCATTTTGATTTGTGGAATTTGTTAGGGATCACCTTACGACGCTTGGGGCGTCCGGCTGAGGCAATCCAGGCGCTTGAAAACGCGATCAAAATCAATCCTAAAAATTCAGTCCCTTTGGTCAATAAAGCCAATATTCTGCTTGATCAGAAGCGTGCCGTTGAAGCGGCTGAAGTCTTAGGTATGCTGGTCCGCCTTAATCCCAAAAACCACGAATTTCAAAGACTTCTTGGAACAGCCTATGTTCAAATGGGGGAACTCCAAAAAGCCGTTATACGGTTTGAAACAGCGCTACGTTTAAAGCCCGATGATATTGCCAGTTGGATTGACCGCATTAAAGCGGCGACCGATTTTGAGCATCACGATGAAGCCATTGGTCTTGTCGAACGAGCCCTTGAAAAATTACCCGGTAATCATCGCTTGATCGAAGCGCGGATTATGGTCTTGCGCCGCGCAGGGCGTTTTAAAAGAGCAGAAGAATTGTTACTTGCCCGCATCGCTGAAGCACCCGATGATGCGTGGGCGCATTTTCAATTCGCCGAAACCGTTGGACGGTTTGATCGCGAGACGGGCAATAAGCATTATAAACGTGCTGTCGAAATTGTGCCGAATAACGCCATCTATTGGATGAGTTATGCCAATAGCCTTGATCGATCGCGCTATGGCAATGAAGCCGAGCATATTCAAGCAGGTTACGAGGCTGTTACAAAGGCCTTAAGCTTAGGCCCTATACCATCGCGCTTTGTGCGCATGGCGCGTAATATTTTGGTTCGTATCGGGCGTTTTGATCTCGTTGCAAAACTTGGGTCCTTCAAAGACTTAGGCCGCATTTGGGCGAATGAAAGCCTGCACGATGCGCTGCATTATCATCTCGCCCGCGTCGAGACGCCGGAAGATCGTTATGAAATCTTGGAGCAGCACCGCATCTGGGGCCGCATCGAGCAAGCCAAAGCCGATATGAATCCGTTGCCGCGTCCGGCTATCATCGAAAAGCGATCCAAAATCCGGCTTGGGATTATGAGCTCGGATTTGCGCAATCATCCGGTCGCTTATTTCGCCATGCCGTTGTTTGAATTTCTCGATCATAATCGCTTTGAGGTCTATTGCTATTCATGGTCTCGCAACGATCCTGATCCGGTACAAAAATATATTGAAACCCGTGTCGATGCGTTTCGCTGGCATAAAGCGATTTCAGATCGTGACGCGGCTGAGCTCATCGCCAAAGATCGTGTCGACTTGTTGTTTGAACTCGGCAGTTCAACCGATATGAACAAGCTTGAAGTGATGGCCTATAAAGCGGCCCCTATTCAGGCAAGCTGGCTTGGCTATCCGCATTCGGCGGGCCTTGAGAGCATTGATTATATTTTGGTCGATCCCTTCATCAATCCGCCTGATCCGGCTTTACTAATTGAAAAGCCTTTTATCATGCCTCATTCATGGGTTGCGATGGGTAATCTTGGGTTTAATGAGCAAGAACCAATCAACCCGATTATTCCCTCGCAACGTAATGGTTTTGTAACCTATGGAACGGCGAATAATCCTTATAAATATAGCCCAACCGTATTGGCGACATGGGCCAAAACCGTTGCTGCAACACCGGGGTCCAAATTCATGTTTGTGCGCCCGGAATCAGGCGTTCCATCGTTTAAAGAGACAGTCATTGCCGCCTTTGCCCAACAGGGCGTGAGCGAGGATCGGTTGATCTTTACCGCCGTTCGCGGGCGGCATATGCGCTGGTATAATGAAATGGATATTTCGCTCGATACGTTCCCGCAAACGGGCGGCACAACCACGTGTGAATCGATGTTTATGGGTGTCCCCGTGATATCCCTCGTCGGCCCCGCCTTTTTCGAGCGCTTGAGCTATTCCAATCTTTCAAATGCCGGATTAGGGGATTTGTGCTGCTTTACAATCGACGACTATATCCGAAAGGCCGTGCAACTGGCGGGGGATACCGAGCGGCGTAAACTGTTACGCAACGGATTACGCTTTGATATCCGCGACCGACCACTCGGCCAGCCCCATATTTTTGCGAGAGATTTCTATAATATGGTCGAAAAAACAATCAAAGAACACGCTTAACGCATCGCAAGTTTTTCAGCACCCGCGCGATGCATATTCCAATTGTCGAGATAAGATTTCGCCAAAAGTGTATCGTCTAAAATAAGTAGATTTTCGGCGTTTTTTGACTCAGCCGCTTTGGTAAAATTATAAGAACCCGTCAGCAATCGATGTTCATCAATGATGATCACTTTGTTATGCGCAATCGCGCAGCAATAATCGATAAACACCGGCATATGCGCATCGCCCAAATCGCCGAGCACCGAGTAGCGCTCGCTCGTCTGGCTTTTGTCGAAAATCACGGCGACATCCACCCCCCGCTTGGATGCCGCAATCAGCGCGTCCGCAATGTCACGCGAGGTAAAACTATAGGCCTGCACGCGGATGCTATGCTGGGCGGAAGCAATTTCGTCGAGAATATAACTGGCGCAATGCCCCTCGGGCGAGAAGCAGACTTTGGGCGGCTTAGGTACTGTGTCCGCATGGGCGCTTTTATGAAGCGGCAGTGCCACATAAAAGACGACACAAATAGCCGCTATCAGGCTTGAAGCCAGCCGCTTTCTGCTCAGAGAGAGGGTCCAATGCGCCATTGCCGTGCCGGATAAAAACGATCCTTCAACCATGACCGAATCATGGTTAAGCAATGCTTAATTGGTAGCGATTATACAATCAATACGTGTATTTTAATTTTACACAACCAAAACCTGTTTCGCTATTGTTCACGAATCGAATCCGTCAGGTCCCGTTCCGTAAGATCGGCCTCCTCCGCCGGAATGGCATAAGAACCGCCAATCCATTTGGCCAAATCAAGGTCCGCACAGCGCTTGGAGCAAAACGGGCGATAGTCTAATGTGGCTCGTCTTTTACACATGGGGCATCGGCCCAGCATCAGAATTTCCGCCGATTTTTTATCTGGTTTAAGGTCGTTTTTGCGCATAGTCACTGTCTCAATCGATATCCTAATCCCGTCAGCATCTGCGAGGTCTCATATAACGGCAAGCCCACCACGCTCGAATAGGAGCCAACCAGACGGCTCACAAAAGCGGCAGCCCGCCCTTGGATCGCATACCCCCCGGCTTTGCCCTGCCACTCGCCACTCATAAGATAGGCCTGCCGCTCCTCATCCGATAGCCGCTTCATCGTAACCCGGGTTTCAACCCGTCTTTGCCGAACAAGCCCTTCGGATGTTGCGATACATACCGCTGTATAAACCCGATGCGACCGCCCGGAAAGAAGCGTAAGACACGCCTCCGCTTGCCCCTGCGCATCGGCTTTCGGCAAAATTCGACGCCCAACAGCCACCACCGTATCGGCACCGAGCACCAAAAACGCCCCCTCTTGAGCAAGCTCGCGCCGCGCCAGTTCGACACCCGCCAACGCTTTTGCACACGCCAGACGGGTCGCTACATCGCGCGGCAATTCGTTCCGCAGCGGCGTCTCGTCGATATTGGCCGCCAGACATGCAAAAGGCTCCACCCCGATCTGTCGCAACAGATCAAGACGCCTAGGCGATGCAGAGGCCAAAAAGAGTTTAAGAGAATCCACGTCGTTCCCCGCGCCATGTCGATATCGCATAAAAATGACTGGCGGCTTTATGCTTCAAGACTATTTGAAGCGATAGGTAATTCGCCCTTTGGTCAAATCATAGGGCGTCATTTCAACGAGCACCTTATCGCCCGCCAAGACACGGATCCGGTTCTTGCGCATTTTGCCCGCAGTATGTGCAATAATCTCATGATCATTTTCAAGCTGCACACGGAACATCGCATTCGGCAACAATTCGGTTACCGTGCCCGGAAATTCAAGAACTTCTTCTTTCGCCATTCAAAACCTTCAATCGACATAGGAGACGAAAAGCCCGCCCCTTCAAACTGGCCGGACCCTAAACGAAACAAACCCATTTGTGAACCGTTTCAAGCACCCGGATGCGAGGCTTTTTGCGCCTGCTCCAATATCCGGTAGCGTTTGACACCAAACGGGATCAAAGTCAGATAAAGTATTGTCACCGATGCCAGAAATTGGAACGGATACGTCACTAAAAGGCCAACAATCGCAATGGCGATCACAAAAAACGGCACAACCCATTCCCGCGGCATCCGGCTACCAAAGGTTTTTCCGGCAAATGTCGGCAGGCGGCTGATCATCAAATAGGCGATAAACAACAAATATATCGCCTCCACCACCGAGAAAAGGGGCGGAGGCGCAAAGCCAAGCTCCATCCCATAGGCAGGCAAAAGCCCCGTCAACGCCCCAGCGGGCGCGGGGATGCCTACGAAAAAATTCTTCTGCCATTCAGGCCGCTCGGGATCATCGATCATCACATTAAAGCGCGCAAGCCGCAACGCAGCAGCAGAGGCAAACAGCAGCGCCACGATCCAGCCAATCGATTTCAAATGATTTAGCCCATTGATGTAGAGAATAATGGCGGGTGCGACGCCAAAGCTGATGAAATCCGCAAGACTATCAAGCTCCGCTCCAAAGCGGGAGGTTCCCTTAAGAAGCCGCGCGATGCGCCCATCAAGCCCATCAAGCACGGCTGCCACCAAAATCGAAATAATCGCCTCGCCCAATTGGCCTTCAAAGCCAAAACGAATGGCGGTTAGCCCCGCGCAGAGCGACAAAAGCGTAATGACATTCGGCACCAAAAGCCTCAGCGGCACGGTATTAAACCGACGCGGCCTGGATTGCTTATCAGGCTCGAAGGGCGGAAATAAATCGGTCATTGCCGGGTAAATTCCCGTCGTGTCGCGGCCTTGCTCTGCATCGCAATCACCGTCTCACCCGCCACCATCGTCTGCCCCACGCCAACGACAGGCTCAACACCGTCTGGCAGATAGACATCAACCCGCGACCCGAACCGGATCAGGCCAAAGCGTTGTCCAACCGCTAGACGATCGCCCTCATCAACAAAACTCACAATCCGCCGCGCGACCAATCCGGCGATCTGCACCACGCCATAGCGCTCATAGCCCGTGTCCACAATGATCGCATTACGCTCATTATCTTCGCTGGCTTTGTCCAAATCGGCATTCAGAAACAGGCCCGGACGATAGGCAATCTTCTCAATCGTCCCCGACACGGGCACACGATTCACATGGCAGTTAAACACATTCATAAACACCGATATCCGCGTCAGAGGCGCATCCGAAAGCCCCAATTCCGGCGGCGGCACGGCTTGCATGATCAGCGAAACAACACCGTCGGCTGGCGAAATCACAAGCCCCTCGCCAACCGGAACCGTGCGCTCTGGATCGCGGAAAAAATAGGCGCACCAAGCGGTTAAAATCGCGCCGATCCATCCCAAAGGCCCCCAAATCCACGCCAGAAGATTGGCGATGACCGCAAAAATGGCAATAAAGGGCCAGCCCTCCCGGTGGATGGGAACGAATTGTTTGCGAATGGAATCAAGGATCGACATTAAAGCTCCCGTGGATGCGCACACCCTCTCAAGATCACTTATCGGCTGAAAGTGGCAATGGCGTCAATATTTCACCCGTGTTTTCAAGCGTTTGCCGCGCTTCATCCACCTGACGCTGCTTCTGCCAGAGGCTCGCATAGATACCCTTGGCATCGAGCAAGTCCTGATGACGCCCGCGCTCGGCGATTTTGCCCTTTTCGAGCACCAAAATCTCGTCGGCATTGATGATGGTGGACAGGCGATGCGCAATCACCAAGGTCGTCCGCCCGCGCGAAATCGTATCAAGTGCATTTTGAATTTCGCGTTCGGTAAAACTATCGAGCGCTGAAGTCGCCTCATCCAGCACCAAAATCGGCGGGGCCTTCAAAATCGTCCGCGCAATCGCCACGCGCTGCTTTTCGCCGCCAGACAATTTTAGCCCACGCTCGCCCACATTCGTCTCGTACCCATCGGGCAGAGACTTAATAAAGCGATCAATTTGTGCAAATTTGGCCGCTTCTTCGATTTCCTCATGCGAGGCATCCCAGCGGCCATAGCGGATATTGTATAAAATCGTATCGTTAAACAACACGGTGTCCTGCGGCACCATGCCAATCGCGGCACGCAGCGACACCTGCTTTACTTCCGTAATATTTTGCCCATCGATCAAAATTCGGCCTGATTGCGGCTCATAAAACCGAAACAGCAGACGCGAGATCGTCGATTTGCCACCGCCCGATGGCCCAACCAGCGCGACGGTCTTTCCCGCCGGAACGGTAAAACTGATCCCGTCTAAAATGATGCGTTGCGGGGTATAGGCAAACCGCACATTCTCAAACACGACTTCCCCGTGTGAAATATGCAAAGGTTTGGCACCCGGCAGATCAGCTATTTCAGGCTCTTGATCGAGCACGTCAAACATCTGGTCAATATCAATGATCGCCTGCTTAATTTCGCGATACACCATGCCCATGAAATTCAACGGCTGATAGAGCTGCAAAAGCATCGCATTCACCAGCACAAAATCACCAATCGTATGCCGCCCTTGGCGAATACCATCGACAACCAGCACCATGCAAAGCGTTAGCCCCCCTGTGAAAATAATCGCCTGTCCGGCGTTTAATACAGCCAGCGAAATATAGGCTTTAACGCTCGCCCGCTCAAACCGCTCCATCGCTTTGTCATAGCGCGAGGCTTCGCGCGCCTCAGAGCCGAAATATTTCACCGTCTCGAAATTCAACAGACTATCAACCGCCTTGCCGCTCGCATCCGTATCGCTCTCATTCATCGAGCGCCTTATATTGATACGCCATTCGGTCGCCTTTGTTGTGAAATACATATAGGCATAAATCATCAGCACCGTGATGATCGCGTAGCGCCAATCAAATTCGTAAAGCAGCACCGCCAAAATCATCACAAATTCGATGATGGTCGGAAACAGCGTCAGTATCGTCATCCGCACTATGGACTCAATACCCGCTCGCCCGCGCTCCAATACGCGCGTCAATCCGCCCGTCTTGCGCTCCAAATGAAAGCGCAACGACAAACGATGCATATGCTCAAAGGTTTCATTCGCCAATCGGCGAACCGAATGCATGGCGACTGCCGCAAACAAAGCATCCCGTACTTGCGTCAACAGCGCCATCAACGCGCGTGTCAACCCGTACACAATCGTCAAGCCGACGGGGATGCTGATCACCCACCAATCCGACGCCCCAGAAATGACCGAAGGGGCCAGCGCGTCCGTCGCCCATTTAAACGTATAGGGAACCGCAATGGTCACGAGCTTCGCCAGCACGAGCATCAATGTGGCCCAGATGATCCGCATCCTGAGATCGGCGCGGTCATCCGGCCAGAGATAAGGCCAAAACCCCCGCACCGTCCGCCACATGGAGGCATCGGATCGGGACGAGGAAGCAGGTGGGGTCGAACGACCCCGCGATAGGGTACGAGCCATAAAAAATCCTGATTACGCGGCACACGCAGACGACCGAGCGGGCCTGAGCGACACATGCGCCAAGCGGAGGCAAGGTTCAACCCACCAGAGAAGAATTTTCTATGCGTGAGCGCAAATTCACGGGTTTAATTTTGGAAGCACAAAGACTTGCCCCGGAAAGATCAAGTCTGGGTCTCGAATTTGCTGCTGATTGGCCTCGTGGATCACCGTATAGCGATAGCCCGAGCCATAGGTCTTGCGGCTGATCCGCCACAGGCTGTCACCACGGGTAACGGTGGCTGTCTCAATCGAATCAACCATGATAGAAGCCTTGGTTTTTGCCGCTTCCGCACCCGTTGATGCTACAGCAACTGTTCCTGCCGATTTAGAGACAAAATCAAACATCACTTCCGCGCGGGATAACACCTTGCCTGTTGCCGGGTCCACATCATCCACCCGCACTTTATACTGCCCCGGCACGACGCCCTTGGCGATTTTGAGCGACCAAGCGGCATCAGCGCCAACATCGGCGGTGGCAAGATAGGTCTCATTCAAATAAAGCCTGACACTCGCGCCTGGGGCGGCTTTACCCGCCGCATAAAGCGTACCCGTATCCTCCGCCTCGACAACCGTAATCGCAACATTGGCCCGGCCACTGGCCGGATCAGGTGTTGTTGCCGCCCCTGCTGGTTCCGGCGTGTTCTGCGCTAAAATTTGCGTCGGCTTTCCGGCTTCCGTTTTTGCAACCAGCAAGGAGCCGTTGTTTGTCTCAGGCACATCAACCGTTACATTCTGGGTTGATAAAACGGTCTGCCCGTCCGCCATCTTCATCGAGAGCGTTAAATTATGCGATCCCGGCGTCAATGGCTTCGGTACCATGGCAAATTGAGCATTTGAACCAACTTTTGCCACATCAAACGGCTTACTATCGTTGAGCAATGTTACTTCGGACTCCGGCTCGCCGCGGCCACCAACAACCAGTTCACCCGTTGGCTCAACCCGAACAACATCAAAACTCGGCGGCGTTATGGATGGGGCAACAGCAACAGGTTGTTCCGGTACTGCTTGCGCGGCGGGCTGCGGAGGAGGAGAAAGAGTAAGAGAAGGGGGAGGCGCTTCAGCAACGGGCTTTTCAACCGGCATTGTTGGGTTGGATGAAACCGAAAGATAGGCAAGGATTCCAATCAAAACGGTAGCCACAATACTGAGCACGAGCCAACTTCTCATGAAACCTATTCCCACACCAAAAACACTTTATTCTTACTCAACCACGAATCGAAAAGAATCGCTATATCCCTTAACTCAACATATTTGACGCTTTCTCTCTTACCGTGCGAAAAAAACATCTATGACCATCCTTCGATCTCTTTGCGTTTATTGTGGCTCCGGCAGTGGTGCTGATCCGGCCTTTGAAACATCCGCCATCATCCTTGGCCAAGCCATGGCACAATCGGGTATTCGCCTCGTCTATGGCGGCGGCAATACCGGGTTGATGGGAACCGTTGCGCGCGCCGTCATCGACCATGGCGGCTTGGTGACTGGTATCATTCCCGAATTTTTAAAAGACCGCGAAGTGATGCTCAAAAATGCCGACGAAATGATCGTCGTGCCTGACATGCACACGCGCAAACAATTGATGTTTGAAAAGGCGGATGCCTTCGTGGCGCTGCCCGGTGGCGTCGGCACGCTTGAAGAACTCGTCGAACAGCTTACATGGGCGCAGCTTGGCCGCCATACGAAGCCCATCCTCATCGCCGATATCAACGGATTTTGGAAACCACTTTTAACCCTCTTCGCCCATATGCGCGAAACCGAATTTATACGCGATGGCTTTAATGTGAGTTATCTCGTCGCTGAGAAGCCTGAGGATATTGTACCGATGATCCAATCAAAAATATCACAAACACTCGCGCACGGCATGAGAGATGACGTCGCGGCGAAGCTTTAATCATCACGCAGGCTGTTTCAAAAACCGCTCCGCCGCTGCACCAAGAATATCAGCACTCCACTCATTCATGCTTTGTCCCGATAATTTGGCGGCAAGGGCGGCGCGTGCATGAACATTGGGCGGAACACGCAACATCAAATTACCCGAATATGGCTTATCGGGTGCTTTATCAAGTTTGGCACATGTCGCAAGATAATCATCGACAGCTTCGTGAAACGCCTTTTTAAGCCCTTTTACACTATCTGCATGAAAGCCAACAACATCATCAATATTGGCAATGCGCCCAACAAAAAGCTCATCCTCAACATCAAATTCCACACGTGCCATATATCCTTTATAACTCACAATACTCATGGCTTTACCCCTAGTTTTGACAAATACTCTCGAGCATCGCTTAAGCCTTAGCCCCGCTCCGCACCAGCTTATAGGTGATCGAATCACTTAAAGCCTGAAACGAAGCGTCGATAATGTTGCTGCTCACGCCCACGGTAGTCCAGCGTTCGCCCGTTTCATCCGCGGTTTCGACGAGGACGCGCGTCACGGCATCCGAGCCGCCTTGGAAAATACGGACCTTGTAATCCACAAGCTCAAGCCCGCTGATATAGGTTTGATATTTACCAAGGTCTTTGCGTAAAGCAAGATCAAGCGCATTGACGGGACCATTCCCTTCTGCTGCTGAAATCAGTGTTTCGCCATCGACATCGACCTTCACAAAGGCTTCGGCAATTGTCTCCGTATCGCCGCCATCAGAGAAACGCCGCTCAACATTGACGCTAAAGCGCTGCACACGGAAAAATTCCGGTACCTCACCCAAAATCCGTTGCGCCAGTAAAAAGAAACTCGCATCCGCGCCTTCATACGAATAGCCAAGCCCTTCGCGTTCTTTCACCTCCTCAAGCAGACGCGAAATGCGGTGATCGTCTTTTTTAACCTCAATCCCAAGGCGTTCTAACTCAGCCAGAATATTCGAGCGGCCCGCTTGATCCGACACCAAAACCTTGCGCCGATTACCAACGCTTTCCGGCTCGACATGCTCATAGGTATGCGGGTCTTTCATCACCGCAGAAGCATGGATGCCCGCCTTTGTCGCAAAGGCCGAAGCCCCCACATAAGGCGCATGTCGATTGGGCGAGCGATTTAGCAGTTCATCCAGCGCGCGAGAGACTTGCGTGAGCGTCTTTAGCGCTTCATCGCTGACACCAATAGAAAGCTTTTCGGCAAACTCTTTTTTCAGTTTTAACGTTGGAATAATGGTTGCGAGATTGGCATTGCCGCACCGCTCACCCAACCCGTTCAGCGTCCCTTGAATCTGCCTTGCCCCCACTCTCACCGCAGCAAAAGAATTGGCAACCGCCTGCCCCGTATCATCATGCGCATGAATACCGACATGTGAGCCGGGGATATGCTTGATAACCTCGCCGACAATATGCTCCACTTCATGCGGCAGTGTTCCGCCATTGGTGTCGCACAACACAACCCACCGCGCGCCTGCTTCATAGGCGGCTTTAGCGACCTGCAAGGCATAGTTAGGATTAGCCTTATACCCATCAAAAAAATGCTCGCAATCCAGCATCGTTTCGCGCCCGGCTGCAACAACCGCCGCGATGCTTTCGCGCACGGAGTCCAGATTATCTTCAAGCGTGGCTTCAAGCGCGACACGCACCTGATAATCCCATGCTTTCCCAACAAAACAAATCGCATCGCTCTGCGACGCCAAAAGCCCTGCAATACCGGGATCATTTGATACCGAGCGGCCAATTTTCTTCGTCATGCCAAACGCGGTAAACCGTGCTTTCTTGGTGCGTTTTTTTGAGAAGAAATCCGTATCCATAGGGTTTGCACCCGGATACCCGCCTTCAACATAATCAATGCCCAAACCATCGAGCATATTGGCAATCTGAATCTTATCCTCAAGCGAAAAATCAACGCCTGTTGTTTGTGCCCCGTCACGTAACGTTGTATCGAAAAGATAAAGGCGATCCGTCATGGTCATGGCCTATCAATGGGTCGACGCGGGAGCCGCGCCTAGCGTTTTGGTCATCGTCGTATTGGCAAGCCACTCATCGCCCAGAGACACAGAATTGCGCCGCTGCGGCTCATAGCCCCGCAGTGAAAAAAGCGGCACCGCACCATCGCTCGCCTCGACATGAAGCGCTGTTACACCACGCGCTTGCACAAGCTTTTCAATCGCATCCACCAAGGTCGTTGCAACCCCTCGCCGCGCAACGCCGGGGGCGACATATAAAAGATCAATCTGGTCCTTGCCCTTCAACGCAATAAAGCCAGCGGGTAATCCTTCAAGCGTTGCAACAAGCGTTAATCCGCTCTCAACCCGCTTAGCAAAAGCAGCCTCATCGTCAAAAGCCTCGATCCACGCTTTGATTTGATGTTCGGAATAATCTTCCGCCGCCAATTGCTTAATACTCGCCCGCACAATGCGCAGCAGAATGGCCAAATCTTTTGGCAGATAGGGCCTGAGCGCCGGCGCAGACCATTTGGGGGTTGCAGAGAGGATCATGGGGCTACACCTAGACTTTCGTCCTTCCCCCTGAGGGAGGCCGGAGGCGTGGTTCGACACGCGGCGCTATCGCGCCACGGCTCACCATGAGGACGATATCTAACCACCTCACCCAGAGCCGGGGCCACCCTTTCCCTTCTCCCTGAGGAAGCCGGGGGCGTGGTTCGACACGCGGCGCTGTCGCGCCACGGCTCACCATGAGGGCTATATCTACCCCCCTCACCCTGAGCCAAAAGCCCCGGGTCGCAACACCATCCCCCTTCTCCCCTCGCGGGAGAAGGTGTCATGCGTAGCATGACGGATGAGGGCCTAGCGCTAGACGCGTTAAGCATCAGACCCTCACCC
>Ga0316217_10002273_pt1 | contig 23395 bp, 9 predicted proteins | sample 1anoAmetaG_FD_203633 | JGI IMG/M metagenome (GOLD analysis project Ga0316217, IMG submission 203633) | Freshwater microbial communities from Trout Bog Lake, Wisconsin, USA - 1anoA | ecosystem: Environmental > Aquatic > Freshwater > Lake > Hypolimnion/Profundal zone | place: USA: Wisconsin...
TGCCGTTGTTATGGAACAGAATATTGTGCCCCCAGAAGGTGCAGAACAGGTCGTCCCATCCGTCGTTGTCGTAGTCGCCCACGCAGATGCCGGTCTGCCAGCCGCTGCGTCCCACGCCCGATTTCTCCGTCACATCGGTAAACGTGCCGTCGCGGTTGTTCTTGTAGAGATGCGTCGTCGGCGCTTTGCCGGCGGGCCAATGCGCATCGAGCCGGCTGCCATTCGAGAGGTAAATGTCAAGCCAGCCGTCGTTGTCGTAGTCGAAGAAGGCGATGCCGCTGCCCTTGGTCTCGATGATGATCCGCTTGCGGTCGATGCCGCCCCACACGTTGGGAGCGGTGAGTCCGGCCTGCTGCGCCACATCGATGAATTGCACCGGAGAGGTTGCGGATGGGGTCGTGGCCGCTTCGACCACCAGCGGGTTCTTCCACTTCCAAAGGGGCGTGGTGAGAGCGTCGAGCAGGGAACCGCCGAGCAATACCGAAGAGGTGCCGAGAAAGCGCCGTCGCGGGAAATTCATGGATTCTAACCTTTATACAAAAAATGCTGTTCTTGCGTTCGTTTTCAAATTGCGCGCGCCGTGCCCGGTTTGCTATTTGCTTGGCACTTTCGGGAACGAGCGGGGCACGATGCCCACGCCTTCCTTCACGGCGATAATCTTGTCGACGGGCACGTCGGTCAGTTTGTCCACCTGCCCGCTCGGCCAGGTGATGACCAGCGACTCGATCTTGGTCCGCTTGCCCAGTCCGAAATGAATGCGCGGATCGCTGGCCGACATGTAACTGGTACCGCCCTTGGCTTGCTCGACGTGCGAGACGCCCTCGGCGGTCAGTTTGAGAGAAGCGCCCAGGCCGTCGCGGTTGGATTTTGTGCCGATCAGCAGAATCTCGCTCCAATGGTTGGCGTTGCCGCCGTCGTTGCGCAAGATCTCAGGATAGTCTCCGCGGCAAACAACCGCCATGCCGACCGCGCCGTCGTTGTTGAAGTCGGCCGTGGCCAGGCCGCGCCCGGCGACCGGCTTGTTGAAGTCGGGGCCGAGAGAATCGGAAGATTTTTCAAACTGGCCGTTGCCCAGGTTGTGGAACATCAGCAGCGGCTCTTTGTAGGAGATCATGCTGTGATAGAGGGCCACGTTGTCCACCATGGCGCCGTTGGCCTGCACGATGTCGGGCCAGCCGTCGTTGTCGTAGTCGACGAATTTGGCTGCCACGCCGCTGAGCAGCATGGCCTTGTTGCCGATGCCGGAGCCGTAGGTGTTGTCGGTAAACGTCTCGTCGCCGTTGTTGTGGTAGAGGCGATTCAACTCCATATCGAGATGGGTGATGTAGACATCCATGAAGCCGTCGCCATCCACATCGGCGGCGTCGATGCCCATGCCCGCTTCGTAGCGCCCGTCCTCGCTCACCGCCAGTCCCGAGATCAGGGAGACGTCCTTGAAGGTGCCGTCGTGATTGTTGAGGAAGAGAAAGTTCGGCCAGGTGTCGTTGGCGATGGCGATGTCGGGCCAGCCGTCGTTGTTGAAGTCGGCGATCACCAGGCCCATGCCCTTGGACTCGGGCACGCCCACGCCGGACTTCTCGCTCACGTCGGTGAAGGTGCCGTCGTGGTTGTTGTGGTAGAGCTTGGTCTTGCGTCCGCGGTAGTTGTTGGGGCTGCAATAGGATCGATAGCCGGGGCCGCGATCTCCGCACCACAGGTTGTTCTTGGGATTCCAGTCGAGATAGTTAAGAACCACCAGGTCCAGCCAGCCGTCCTTGTCGTAGTCGATCCACGCGGCGCTCGACGACCATTCGCCTTCGTCGCCCACGCCGGCCTTGGCGGTAACATCGGTGAACGTGCCATCGCCGTTGTTGTGGTAGAGAATAGCGCGTCCGTAGCCGGTTACATAGATGTCCGGGAAGCCGTCGTTATCGAAATCGCCAACCGTCACGCCTTGTCCGTAGTGTCCTTCGCCGCCCAACCCGCTTTTTTCCGTGACATCGGTAAACGTGCCGTCGCCGTTGTTGCGATAGAGCGCCGAGCGCAGCGGCTTGGCGGGCTTGTAGGCATCGGTTGCGCCGGCCTGCACAAAGTACAGATCCATCAACCCGTCCTGGTTGTAGTCCAGCCAGGCCACGCCGGTGCCCATGGTTTCGAGATAGTACTTCTCTTCGGAGTTCGTCGAGTCCTGCACGAAGTCGATGCCGGCGGATTTGCGAATGTCGGTGAAGCGCACCGGGATCGAAGTGTTCGGCGCCTTCGCGGGCGCAGGCGCAGGCGGCGCGCCTTGCTGGGCGCAGGAGATGCCGGCCACGGTCAGCAATGCGATCGCCGCCGCGGTACCGACGACAGCGGACGATCGCGAGATGTGAGCCAGTGTCCTCATAGTGTCCGATCCGCGAGCGAGAGCGCCAGTTGCAGCAACTGGTTTCTGTTGGCCATCGTCAAGGGCTCGTTGGGCGCCGGCGCGGTCACCGGCGCTTGCGCCAGAAACTGCTCGATGCGGTTCACGTCCAGGCTGCTGTTGGCGCTGCTGTTCCTGAAGCGGCCCAGGACTTCCCGCGCCTTGGCAATCTGCCCGGTCTCGAAGTAGAAGACGCCGAGCAGCGAGTAACTCCCCGGCCACTCCGGCAGCAGATCGACCGAGCGCTCGAACCGGTCCGCGGCTTCCGGCGTGTTGCCTTCGAGAACCGAAGCCAGTCCCAGGCCCCAGAGAAGTTTGCCCGAGCCGGGGATGCGCGCCTGGCCTTTCAACAGCGTCTGCTTGGCGCCCGCAATGTCTTTCTCGCGAAGCTGGAGCAGGGAAAGCGCAAGATAGTTTTGATCGTCGTCCGGGTTGCGGCCGATGGCGTCGCGAAACACTTCGGCGGCGTGGGCGGTGTCGCCCAGGTGCGCATCGATGTCGCCCAGCAAGGCAAGATACGCCTCGTCCTTGCGGCCTTCTTCCGAGACTTGCCCCAGTGCTTGCAGCGCATCGGAGTAGCGACGCTTTCTGAACTGGGCATTGGCCAGGTCGAACTTCACCGCATCCGAGTTCGCGTTCACTTCGAGCGCCTGCTGAAAGTGCCAGATGGCATCGTCGAAGAGACGATAGCGGGCCAGCAGAACGCCGAGTCCGGTCAGCGTGCGGAAGTCTCCCGCGCTCAGCTTGTCGAGTTGCGCAATGGTGCTCTTGGCCTCGTCGATCTTGCCGGCCTTCAGATATGCCTCGGCCAGCATGTACAAGTCTTCCGGCTGATCAGGATGCTTCTTGAGTTGATCGGCGAGTTCGGTCAAATCCAGTTGGTCGCGCGCGACGGGCGCAAGTTTCGAGCGGCTGTCGAGGTAGTCGAAGAGATGCTCGAAGGGATAAGGGCCGGCCGATACATTCTTCGATAGCGTCTGAAACACCTTCAGATCGCGGTCCGCCGCTTCGGTCTCGTGCAGCGTCCGCTCCACCTTTGCCAGCTTGTAATATCCGGTGGCGGGGTCGTGGCTGACGCGAACATATTTTCTCAGCAACTCCTCGGCCTCGGTCAGTTTCCCGCCGACGGTCTTCAGGTTGGCCAACTCGAGCAGCGCATCGGAAAAGTCGGGATTGGTGCTGAGGGCCTGCTCGAACATGGAGATGGCCGTGGCGGAATCTCCCTGGCGCTCGGCGATGTAGCCCAGGTTGAAGAGGCAGGAAGTGTTGTGCGGGTCCAGCTTGAGACCCTTCTGGAGATACTGCTTCGCCTCGTCGAATCTGCCCAGCTCGCGGTAAGAAAGTCCCAGGAAGGAGTAAGAGCGCGCCGACTCTTCGATCTCCAGCAGCTTCTTGAACTCGTCGATGGACTTGTCGACCTTGCCGGACATGAAGTAGCTCTCGCCCAACGCGGCGCGAAGATCGGCGCGGCGCGGGGCGATCTCGACGCCGGACTCCAGCAGCGGGATCGCATCTTCGAAGTAGTTCTGCGACATGCTGACCTTGGCCATGAGGAAGATGACATCGGTGTTCTTGGGCGCCATCTTGTGGGCGCGCAGCAGCAGGTCGAGTGCATCCAGCGGCCGGGACTCGTTGGATAGAACCTGGGCCAGCAAATAGAGAGTCTCGGGTGAGTCGGGGTTCAGCTTGAGCGCCCGGTTCAGCGTCAGTTCGGCCTTCTCATTGTCTCCGCTGCGCAGCAGGGCCAGGCCGAGGTTGTACAGAATCTCGAAGGTCCCGGGCCGCAGCGCATCGGCCTGCTCCAACTCCAGTTCGGCGGGCTTGTACTGCTTCTCCGAGGCCAGCAAAAGGCCGAGAGAGAAATGAACCTGCACGTCGCTCTTGTTCTGCGCGGAAAGCTCCGTTGCCAGGCGCAGCGCCTGCGCGGCGCGTTGTGTTTGAAAATACGCGCGGATCAGGTTGAACGTGGTTGCGGTGTTTGCCGGGCGCACGCGCTCGAGATGCGCGATGGCCTCCGGGAACGCGCCCTTGGCCATCAGCAGCACGCCGAGATTGTAGTTTCCGTCGCGATTTGCCGGGTCAAGACGCAGCACCGTGCGGAACTCTTTCTCCGCCAGATCGAACTTCTGCTGGGCGACATAGACATTGCCCAGATTGTTGTGCGTCTTGACGGAGGTGGGCGCAATCTGCAGAGCTTTTTGGAAGGCCGCCAGGGCGCTTGTATAGTCCTGTCCGCTGCTTTCGATAATGCCCAGCAGGTTATAGGCCTCGATGCTGGACGGGGTTCTGCGAATCTCCGCAAGGACGGCGGTTTTGGCTTCGTCCAGGCGGCCCTGCTGCATCAGCGCTTGGGCTTGTTGCAGCGCCGCGGGGATCTTTGCGGGTTGCGCTTGCGCCGCGCACGCGGGAGGAAGAGAGACAAACGCCGCCAACAGAAGCGCGCCCAGCGTGCTGCACACCGCGAGGGCAAAGGCGTTCGTAGGTTGAGCTGAGTTGCGATTGCCCATCGAGGCGATCATCGTAGCATCTCCATGGCTTGCTTTGCGCCCGCGCTCTGGGGCTGAAGGCGCAGCAGTTCCTGCAACACTTCTCTCGCTTGGTCCTTGTCGTTTCGCATCGCGTAGAGGCGGGCAAGATTGAGATAGGATTGCTCGTAGTTGGGGGCAACGCGTATGCCGGTTTTGAATTCCGCTTCCGCCTTGGAATAATCCTGCGCGCGCACAAAGAGCACGCCCAGGTTGTTCAACGCCTCGGGATAGTCGGGACGCAGATCGATGGCCTTTTGCAGATACTCGGCTGCCTGCTGCATCCGATCCTGCTGGGCGTTCAACATGCCGAGACTGTAGTTGATCTCCGGGTCGTCGGGCTGAATGGCGAGCGCGTGGCTCAGGCACTCGTCCGCTTTCTGGAAATTCCTCTGGCGGCGGTAGACGTTGCCTAGATTCAAGAGTGCGATGGCGTAGCGCGGCCTGAGTACGAGCGCCTGCTGGAAGTTCTCGACCGCTTCGTCCGGGCGGCCCTGTTGTGCGGCCATCATGCCCAGATTGTTCCACGCCTCGGGATAGTCGGGGCGCAGCTTCAGCGTCTTATCGAGATATTCGCGCGCCTGCTGAAAGTCGCTGGTTCGCAGACTGAGGGTGCCAAGGTTGTAGTAGGCGTCGGGATCGTCCGGCTTGATGGCCACGACTTCGAGAAACGACTCCTTGGCCTGCTTCAGATAGCCGTGCTGGAACATGGCCGTTCCATAGGTGTAGTCGTTGCGGCGAAACGGGCTTTGGTAGGCCGACCCAGGGAAGGGAATTGCCTTTTGCGCGCGCTCCGCCGGCGTGGCCGGCACGGACTTGGCATCGGCGAGCAGTTGCTCGGGATCGACGGAACCCTGATACACCTTGACGATCATGCCCTCTCGATCCAGCAGGAACGAGGTGGGAATCCCCAGATCTCTGCGGCGATCGAAAAGGTGACGATAAATAATGTTGTAGATTCCGGCGACTTCCTCGCTGGCAAAGAGCGTGGGAAAGTAAAGTGCTTCCGACGCCGCGAAGGAGCGCGCCGCCTGCACGTCGCTCTCTTCGTTCAGGTTCACGGCAACGATTTCAAGTTGCGCGGCGGCGATCCCGGCGCGGTGCTGGTGGAGCAACTTCAACTGGCTCAGGCTGAGCGGCGACTTGGTGGCCCAGAAGCTCAGCAGCACAAAGCTGCCGCGCCACTGTTTCAGTTCGCGCGGGTTGCCGGCCAGATCGGGCAAGGAGAAATCCGGCGCTTTCAACGGCTCAATCAGCCAGGTTTCCACTTGCGTGGGAAGTGCTTCCAACGGGGGCGGGGGGCCGGCTTTCGCATAGGGCGAGGCGGCGGCGAAAGGCTTGGCGACAAACGCCGCCGAGCCCTCTTCGATCTCGATGCGCCGATTGACCGGCAGATTGTCGAAGGTCTGCTTGAGTCCGTTCGGCCAGACCAGCGTGGCGCGGATCGTGCCTTCCGTCTTGCCCACTCCGAAGAACATTTCTTTCGAGTGCTGGGCCAGGAATCCCGATCCGGCTTGCAGATACTTTGTCTGGCGCAGTGATCCGGCTTCTACGGTGATGGATGCTCCGATGGCGTCGCGGTTGCTCGTGTGGCCGCGCAAGCGAAACACGACGCAATTGCCGATCGCCGTCATCGCGTTGTGCAGCACCCGCAGTTGCGGCGCGTTGCGGTTTTTGAGAACCATCTCCAGCCGCCCGTCGTGGTCGAAGTCAGCCAGCACGAAGGTGCGGCTATCTTCGAGGAAATCCAATCCCACCGGGCCGGAAACCTCGCTGAAGGTGCCGTCGTGGTTGTTGGCGAAGAGCACATTGCGCGCGTAGCCGTGCCAGGTGCGATCCGAGCGCACCAGTTCGTTGATGGCGTTCCATCCCCGCTCGTAGGCCAGAGCGCCGGTCGCGTCCTCCGACGACTTCGCCACCACCTGCCGCCAGAAAAAGCTGGCCAGGTCTTCGCGATCGCTTCCGGAGAGATACCCGTTCGAAACATAGAGGTCCGAGTAGCCGTCGTGATCGAAGTCGAAGAAGTCCGAGGACCAGGACCAGCGGCCCGGCTCGACGCCGGCTTGCCGCCCGACATTGCGAAACGTCCCGTCTCCCTGGTTGCGGTAGAGCGCGTTGCCGCGCGCGTGCCGCTTGTACAGTTCGCGGATGCTCTCCGGGGCCTGCTCGTGAAACTGCTTTTGCCCGGAGACTCTTTGACCGGCGGCCTCCCACATGCTGGGCACGTAGACATCCTGGTGCCCGTCGTTGTCGTAGTCGCACCAGGCGCAACTCATGCCCGCGCCCACGCCTTCCACCTGGGCCTCGTGCGATACAACCTTGAACGTGCCGTCGCCGTTGTTTCTATAAAGCTGCGAGCTGCCGAAATCGTTGACCACGAACAGATCCGGCAATCCGTTGCCGTTCGAGTCGCCGAAGGCGCACGCAAAACTGTAGCGGTCGTTATCCGCGTTCAATCCGGCCGCCGCCGTCGTCTCGACAAAATTGCCGTTCCCTTCGTTGTGAAACATGCAGTTGGGCGGACCGTTCCGGGCATCGTAATAAGGAATCGGGTAGTGGTACTGGTCAAGGCCCAGGTAGTACATGTACATGCAAAAGTAAATATCGAGGCGTCCGTCGCGATCGTAGTCGCCCACCGCCGCGTGGGTGAACGTCCCCTGGGGCGCTTGCGCAAACTTGAAGGCGTCGCGCTTTAAGACGAAGGTTCCGTCTCCCTGATTGCGGAAGAGCAGCGGCCCGGTGCCGCAAACCACCAGCAGATCCTGCAGCCCGCGATTGTCGAAGTCGGCAAACAGCGCGCAGGCGGTATTGTCCAGCACGCCCACCCCGGCCTTGTCGGTGACATCCTCGAAGGTTCCGTCGCCGCGGTTGCGATAAAGCCGGTTGGGCAGCCCGGCCGGCTGGCAGACGTAGAAATCGTCGAAGCCGTCGTTGTCGAAGTCGCCCACCGCCACGCCATTGTTCGAGTAGACATCCACGCCGATCGCGCCATCCAGCACGGTGCGCCAATAATCGACGCTGCGCAGCATTTGCTTGGGGTATGAGTCGCATTCCCCGAGCGCCTGCTGGGTGACGTCGATGAACCCCGGCCCGTGCGCCACGCTGACGATCTCTTCGCCGGCCTCCCACTTGCGCGCCTTCCACACTCCGGCCGCATCGCGGCGCCACTCCGTCCGCCAGGAGCCAACGCGCTCCTCGCGCTGTTCGGCGTTGCGCGCGGCCACGATGTCGTAGCGGATATCCACCCGCACCGTTAGCGGCGCGGCGGCGATCTCTTCGATGCCGTAGATTTCGAATTCCGCAACCTCGACCTTTGCGAGATGCCCTAGCCAGCCCTGCATCTCCCGGAGAAACCGCTCGCGTCCGGCAACCGTGTTGGCAGGAAACGTCCGCTTCACGGCGTCGATCCCGAAGCCGGAACGCAGCGAGATTTCATTGGCTGCCGACAGCGGCGTGGCTTCGATCGACGCGTCGAGCCATGCCGCAAGTGCGGATACGCCGCGTTCCGGCGCAGTGAGCGCCTGGCCCCACCTATTTAGTTGTGCCTCGATCTCGACGGCGTACTTCTCGGCGATGTATTCGTCCGAACCGGGGGCCACCAGTTGCAGAACATCGGTCAACGGGGACTTGGCGGGGTAGTGGGGCGTCAGACGAGGATCGGAGAAAGGAAAAGTCGAGCCCCGCTCGGGGAACAAGCTGGCTGGGTGGAAGGGAAACGGAGAGCCAAAGAAGGGGGCCGAACGAAGGAGCAGGGGCGTCAGCCCCAAACTCTTGAGGAGTGCCCGTCTCGATAGGGAGCTGCTATTTCTCGGGTCATGCGACATCATTCTCAAGGTATCCGCGGAGCTTGCTAGGTGTCCGCAGAATAGCACCCGGATCATCTCCCGCCCAAATTCCGGTCGCGCCGTACAAAGGCGGTCCGGCGCGGCCTCCCGAAGGGCACTCCAAGGAGAAAATTCCGGCTGTGGAAAAGCGGTCCGATTTCTGCCGGATTTGCGCCGCGGAATCGGGTGGAGAGGACTGACCAGTGCGCGGCTGGAATTGGTGCTTTTCCGGGCCGGAAGGGCGAAAAGGCGAAGGTGGGAGGAGAAATATGTCCTCTAAGTTGTTGATTGCAAGCGGTAAAAATATCCAGGGGGGGCGTCTCCAACTTTCGGTTGACAAAGAATATAAGAATGTTCTAAAGTCGCTGGCACATCGATTGAAAGCGTTTACGCCGTGAGGTAAACGCAGGTCGATGAAATCGTTTACACTGGTAGGCGGCGTTGGGGAGGTTTCTCCTCAGCGCCGGCAACCACGTAATCGAGAAAGCGGAGGCAATTCGGATGGCCCTTGATCGCAAAGCTGTCAGCTTGTTCAGACAGTTTGGCTACATAACCCTCGCATGCTTGTGTTTCCTCCTCGTCGCTAGCCAATCTTCTTTTGGCCAGGTCGATGAAGGATCGATCGCAGGTACAATTCAGGACACCACCGGCGCGGTCGTTCCCGGCGCGCAAGTGACGCTCTTGAACACAGACCAGGGAACTACCCTGCAAAGCAAGTCCGGCGGTAACGGCGAATATAGTTTCTCGCCCGTTAGAATCGGTCACTATTCTCTATCTGCTACCGCCAAGGGCTTCTCCAAGACGACTCAGGAGAACCTGGTTGTGGCCATTGCACAGCATTTGACTGTCAATGTTCAACTCAAGCCCGGCGCCGCGACGGAAACCGTCGAGGTCAGCACCGCTCCCCCGTTGATGCAGACCGAAGAAGCTTCTGTCGGCCAGGTCATCACCCAGGAAAGCGTCAACTCCCTGCCCTTGAACGGGCGCAACTTCACCTTCCTCGCCCAGCTCGGCGCCGGCATGCAGACACCGCAGGCCGATACCCGTGGCAACGCCGCTTCCGGCGCATTCTCGGCCAACGGCCTTCGCCCCGCGCAGAACAACTACCTGCTGGACGGCATTGACAACAACTCCAACGCCGTCGACTTCCTCAACGGCACCAACTTCGTCATTCTGCCCCCGTTGGACGCCATTCAGGAGTTCAAGGTGCAGACCGCCGATTTCAGCGCCGAACTCGGACGTTCCGCCGGCGCCGTTCTCAACGCCACCATCAAGTCCGGTACCAATAGCCTCCACGGCGCTGCCTGGGAGTTCTTCCGTAACGACAAAATGGATGCGGCCGATTGGTTCGAAGACAACGGCGGCACCAAAAAGGGCGAGCTGCGCATGAACCAGTTCGGCGTTTCTGCCGGCGGTCCGATCATCAAGAACAAGATCTTCTTCTTTGGCGATTACGAAGGTCTGCGCCGCGTGCAGGGCACCGCATCCACCGGCTCGGTCCCGACTGCCACAGAACGGAGCAGCAACTTCACCAACCTCGCCGACATCCTGACACAAGCCGGCGGAACCCCCCGTGCGGACTTCCTCGGTCGTCTCATCCCGTCGGGAACCATTCTGGATCCCGCCACCACGCGTTCAGTAGGTTGCGGCGTTGTCGATCCGGTCAGCGGCATCACCGGCCCGCCTTGCGCCAATGGCGTGGCACTGGGAACGGTAGTGGGCTATGTCCGCGATCCGTTCACCAACGGCGCCGCGGGCTGCACTCCGAACACCAAGACCGCGATCTCCACCACCGCTTGCGGTCTGAACCAGCTGCCCAGCGGCCGCGTCGATTCCAACGCCGTCAAGCTCATGAACCTCTATCCGGCGCCGAACTCCGGCCTGTCCACTTACACCTCCAGCCCCAACCTCTTCGAACATCGCAACGCGTTCGATACCCGCTGGGACGTCAACCCCTCGCAAAGAGAGCAGATCTACTTCCGCTTCAGCTATTCCGATGACCCCGAATACATCCCGGGCATCTTCGGTGGCGTGGCCGACGGCGGCTCCTTCCAACAGGGCCTCCAGACCGCCAAGTCCGACCAGGCTGCCATGGCTTGGACCCACGTCTTTACTCCCAACACCATCAACGTAGCCCGCGCGGGCTTCGCTCACCTGCACACCACCCGCTTCGGCCCGGTCGGCGCCACCATGGGCATCCCGGCGCAGTACGGCATCCAGGGCATCAGCCAGACTGCCGAGAACGGCGGCCTCCCGGCCTTCGGTATCAGCAACCTGTCCACCTTGGGCAGCAACAACTTCCTGCCTTCCGACGAAGTCAGCCAGACCCTCCAGGTCACGGACGATTTCACCAAGATCTACGGCAAGCACAGCTTCAAGGCCGGCTTTGAAATGCAGCACGTGAAGTTCTCCACCTTGCAGCCTGCCTGGTCGCGCGGCCAGTTCGACTACAACGGCACCTTCACCGATATTCCCAACGCCAGCAACACCACCGGCGGCATGGCCCAGATGTTGCTGCCTCCCACCAAGGCCACCGTCGCCAATGGCTACGATTACTCTGGCGGTTCCGACTACGTGTATGCCTCCAACATCAACAAGACCTACGATGCCAAGGTGTACTATGCCGGCTACCTCCAGGATGACTGGAAGGTCAACGCCAAGCTGACCGTCAACCTCGGCGTTCGCTGGGATTACTTTGGACCGATCAACGAAACCAATGGCGGACAGGCCAACTTCGTTCCGGCCGCTGCGGGTCCCATCACCAAGCCCACCTTCATCATCCCTGCCACCGGCAAGGACAACAGAACCCTGTCGACCAACGGCACGTGCGCCGGAATCGGCTGCAACGGCTTCGTCGACTTGCTGGCTGCGGACGGAATTGCTCTCATGAGCAGCGACGCTTATGGCCAGGGCCTCCTGCAAACCCAGAAGGGCAACATCTCGCCTCGCGTGGGCTTCGCCTATCAGGCCACTCCGAAACTCGTCGTCCGCGGCGGCTTCGGTCTGTTCTTCAACTCCTTCGAGAACCAGGGATACGGCCCGAACATCGGCGAAAACTATCCCTTCGTTTACAACCTCACCTACGGCATCACCCCCAACCCCAACGATCCTGGCGTCTCCTCGCAGGTTGCTCCGGTCAAGTACAACACTCCCTATGCCAACTGCGCCACCGCGGGCGTCGGCGGAACCGCCTCCTTTGAGTCCGGTTTCTCCTGCATCCCCCTGACGCCTTCGGCATTGAACGCCTCCGGCCTCGGACTGCAGGGTCTGCAGTTCAACTACTCCACCCCGCGCACTTACAGCGCCAATGCCACCCTTCAGTACTCCATCACTCGCAGTCTGTCTGCCCAGGCCTCGTATGTTATGACCGACGGCCAGGACCTTCAGGGCGGCGTAGGCTACCAGAACGTCAACAAAGTCCTGCCCAACGGCTTCTCGACCAAGTCTGGTTGCCCTGGTTCGGGCATCGCGGGTCTCTCCGGCGGCAGCTGCGTTCCCTTCCCGGATTTCGGCGGCGGCAGCTACCAGGCCACCTACGGCAGCAGCCAGTACAACGGCCTGCAAACCAAACTCGAACAGCAGTTCGCCAACGGCATGTCCTTCCTCCTCACCTACACCTGGTCGAAGACCATGTCCGACGCGGGCGACTTGCTCAACGGCGGCAGCACCGGCAGCCTCCGCGCTTACAACGTCCCCGGCCTCGGCCCCAAGTTCGATTGGGCTCCTGCCGATTTCGACATCCGCAACGTCATCCACTTCTCCGGCGGCTACAACCTCCCCTTCGGCAAGGACAAGCGCTTCCTGAACCAAGGAAAGCTTCTCAATGCCATCGTGGGCGATTGGTCCACCAACTGGATCGTCACCTACCAGGGTGGTCAGCCCCTCAACTTCGGCTGCCCCACCGGCACAACCACTGGAACAGGCTGCAACGACGTGCGCGTCGCTGGCGCTGCCCAGGGTCTCAAGATGTCCTTGCGGCCTGACACCTCCGGCACCATGCGTCCGTTCTGGATCAACAACGCAAAGGCCTTCCAACAGCCTTGCCAACTCGGCGCCAACGGACCGATCATTGGTTCGCCGGCAGGTTGCATCCCCCTCACGGGCAGCGACGCCCTTGGTTCCAAGGCCGGCCAGACCCTCACCCCGGGCTTCCATCGCCTGGATTACTCGATGTTCAAGAACGTGAAGATCAGCGACCGCTTCTCGGCGCAGTTCCGCGCGGAGTTCTTCAACATCCTCAATCACCCGAACTTCAACGCTCCTAACTTCGGCGGCAACGGCGTAGTTTCGATCGGCGGCTCGGGCAACTTCAACGATCCTCACTTCGGCGAAGTGGGTTCGACTCGCGATGCTCCCTACGATCCGCGTCAGATCCAGTTTGCTCTGAAGCTGTACTACTAAGCTAAAATGAAAATGCCCCGGGAAGGCACGCCCTTTGGGTGCCTTTCCGGGGCTTTCTTCTGCCCGGCGCAAGTCCCTGGCCCTGCATGGATGGTATTTTCAACCTCTCTGCCCTTGGGAGTACTGTGAGCAATAAGTTCTACCCCGCAGTTCTTTGTGCACTTCTTGCCGGTTGCGCTTTGTTTGCCCCGGCCCAAGAATCCCAGAAGCAGAAGATGGACCGCCAGTATCAGGAGGCGGTCGCCAAGTACGAGGCTGGCCGCTATGTCGATGCCGCCGCGCAACTGGAAAGCCTGCTGCCCTACGCCCCCGACAGCTTCGCCATGCATGAGATCCTGGGTCTCTGCTACGCCTCGCTCGGCCAGGAGAAGAAGGCGCTCCCGCACTTGGAAACCGCCGTCCGCTTGCAGCCCGACTCGGCCGCCGGCCGGACCAGCCTGGCGACACTCCTCAACCATCTGGGCAAACCGGAATTGGCCAGAGAGCAGTTCCGCAAGGCCCTCGAACTTGCTCCGCAGGACTTTGGCGCCAATCACAATCTGGGCGAGTTCTATGTACAAACCGGCAAGATCGCCGAAGCCCTCCCGCTGCTCGAACGCGCGCAACGGCTCGACGCTTCCTCCTACGACAACGGATACGATCTGGCGCTGGCCGATTTCTTCACCGGCAAGCTGGCCGAGGCGCGCCAGTTGATCCAGACCCTGGTGCGGCAAAAGGATACAGGCGAACTGCACGACCTGCTCGGCGAGATCGACGAGAAGGAAGGCAAGTTCGTCGAGGCGGCCAACGACTTCGAAACCGCTGCGCACCTGGACCCCAGCGAGGGCAATCTCTTCGATTGGGGCAGCGAGCTTCTGCTGCACCGGACATACGATCCGGCCATCGAAGTCTTCGAGGAAGCCACCCGCCGCTACCCCAATTCTCCCCGCCTGACCATCGGGCTGGGCATGGCGCTCGATTTGCGCGGCAAGTACGACGAGGCCGTGAAAACCCTGCTTGCCGCCGCCGACCTGGACCCCAGCGACGCCCGCTGCTATCTCTTTCTCTCCAAGGCGTACGACAATTCACCCAACCAGGCCAAGGACGTCATTCAAAGATTCAAACGCTATGCCGAACTGAAGCCGAACGATGCGCTGGCCCTCTACTACTACGCATTGAGCTTATGGAAGGGAAAGCGCGTTCAAGACGCCAGCCTGGACCCCGCGGTGGTGGAGTCGCTGCTCAAGAAGTCGATTGCCTTGAATGACCGTCTGCCCGAGGCCCACATGCAACTGGGCAATTTCTACGCCGACCAGCACCTATGGGAGAAATCCATTCCGGAGTTTGTGCGCGCCCTGGAACTGGATCCCAGTCTTGGCGATGCCCACTATCGCCTCGGCCAGGACTATGTCCACGTCGGCCAGAAGGAGCAGGCGCAGAAGGAGTTCGACGTCTACCAGAAGCTGCGGGCGCAACATCTGGCAGAGGTGGACAAGGAACGCGCCGAGGTCCAGCAATTCGTCTACTCGGAGAAGTCCGGCCACTCCGCCAAGCGGTGAGCGGGCAAAGAGCCGATCAATGCGCCGGCGCTTCGCCCGGCTTTCCCGGCTGAACCACCAGGAATTGCTTTACCTCGCGCCGCTCGCGATCCACCTTCGCCGCCTGCTGCTTCCGGATCTCGTCGTGCAATTGGAATTCCTGTTTTGCCTTGGCGGCTTCGCCGGTGCGGTCATAAGCCATGCCCAGCCGATAATGCGCCTCGGCCAGTTGCGGGTTGGCTTCGAGCGACTGGTTGAAGAACCCGATTGCCTTGGGATAATCGCGCCGAGAGAAGGCAAGGACTCCCAGCTCAAAGTAGGCCTCGGCGCATTGCGCGTCCAGGGCCACGGCCTTCTTGAGCAGCGATTCCGCTTGTTGCACGGCCTGCTCGTCGCCCGGCTGGCGGTGTTTCAGGGTGGACTTCGCGTAGAGGTAGTTGGCCTGCGCGTTGTCGGGCTGTTCGTGCAGGAACCGCGCCAGCTTGGGCTGCACGCAGGTCAGCGGGTCGGGCGACGACATCTCGATCTTGCCCAGAAAGAGATAGGGCTCGGGATCGGCCGGGTTCAAGTCGGAGGCATCGCACAGGCGCAGCGCGGCCTGATCGTAGAGCGCGCTGGAGAAGAAAGCAGTGCCCAGCGCGGTCAACATGCGCGCCGACTTCGGATAGGCCTCGGCGCCCTTCCCAAAGACCTCCTGCGCCTGCCACACGGCGCGGTGCAGCAATAACTCGGAGCCCCACTCGAAATAGTTCTGCTCGCTGGGCTCCATGCGCACTGCCTGTTCGAACTCGTGCACTGCGGCCAGCGGATCGCCGAGTTGCTCCTCGACCTCGCCCGCCAAACGATGCAGGTCCGCGCTCTGCATCTGTGCAAGGAGATGTCGAACGTGTTCGCGGGCGGGGGCGGAATCTCCGGCTTGCTTCGAAGCGAGGGCGAGACTGTATTCGTTGTCGCGATTCGCAGGATCGATCCGGTACGCGGTCTGGAGCAGCGGAACCGCGTCTTTGTATTGGCCGGCTTGAAGATAGAACTCGCCCAGACGCCGGTTGGCATCGAAACTTCCCGGAGCGCGAGCCAGAGCGGCGCGCAACTCGGCCTCGGATTGCTTGCCGCCGATGACGCCGGGCGCACCGGCGCTCTGTCCCGGCTTGAGCGTAAGCGTCTCGCGGGTTAGAGCCTCGCTGGTGCGCAGCGTGGAGTCCGATCCGTGCCCGCCCGCCGCGGTCCAATCCGTGACGCCGGCGATGGTGAAATTGGGATTGTCGGCAAACTCCATGGCTTGGGCCGCGTTGGCGCTGGAATCTTCCAGCACCAGATCCACCTGCCTGCGATCTTGTTCCGAGGCCAGAATCACGGCGGCCGCGCGGCTGTGCAGTCCGGCTTTCTCGGCGTTGAGAATGTAGGTGCCGGTTCCCAGCGCGGAAAAGACGAAAGCGCCCGTGCGGTCCGTCTTCGCTACTACATTCTTCGCGGAGCCCTTTTGCGCAATGCGCACCAGCGCGCTGTCAACGGCGCTGCCGCCGGAGTTGCGTACCGTGCCGGTTACCGTCGCCCCGTTCGGAAGGCTCTGAGGAGCCTGCTGTGCGACCAGCGCCGGGAGGGCTGCCAACAACAGCGCGGTCGCGACCGTGAGAGCGCGCGAAAGGCGTAGCGGGGAGAGAGCGAAAGACGAAGTGCCGGATCTATAGAAAGAGTTCGGGAAGGGGCGCAAGAGTACTACCTCGGGAGCCTGACTGGATTGCTTCTTCATGGTCGCGCAGCCAACTCGGCGCGCACAAAACAGGCTGCCAGTTGCGCGGAAGAGACATGCTCATTGTACAACCGGAGCTGCGTTGAAACGGCATGGGGATCGATCCGGATCGAGCCGACCGCGCCTCCCGAAAGCTGGTGCCGCGAGGAACGCGTGCCCTGGCCGCTACCTTTCAGACATCCAGCTTCAGCGCCCTGCGCGCATCCGCTTCAGGGTCGGCCAACACTCTGGGCAACACGGTATATGTGGTGGTCCGTTCGATGCTCTCGCCGATTCCGATGGTCGCCAAGGGGCCCAGAGTCTCCAACTCGACATACTCCAGCGGGTCGGGGTTGGTGTAGATTTCCGTAACGCAGCCGCCGTCGGGATACTCTCCCGGTCCAGACTGCGCGTCGATCCGCACCATGCAGTCTCGGCCCACCCAAAGCAGACTGCTCGCCTCCGTGCCGATCTTTACGCACTCTTGCGGATGGCGCACCAGCGATAACATGCGGTCTTCGATGCGCAGGCCGGCAGCCTCTGCTTCCATCAGTTGCACGAACCCCTCGGCGAATCTCTGCTCTTCGGGAAGCAGGATGCAAACGCGCACGGGGTCCTGCATTTGAGTAATCGACCAGACGCCAACCGTAACGGGATGGCCAGAAATCTTGCGATACTCGGTTCGGATCCTCATCGTGGGCTGCTCGGCATCCAGCGCCACATGCCGCACCACCTGAATGCCGTATCCCTTGTCGACCGGCGAGGTCAGCACGACGCCGAGTTCAGAGGCCCAAACTTTCATGGGGAGGGAATCGAATGCGGCTGGCGGCGGCCAGTTCCGCCCTTGATGCTGCATCCACGCCGACTGGGGAGCGGGCCAGCATTTGTCGCCGCCCAGGTTCAGCCACTCGCTGCAAACCGGCGTGTGCAGTTGGCCGTCCAGCGCCCGATTCTCCCATAAGGTTCCGGCCGCATCCCCTGCCAGGCGCAGTTGCATCACCCGCCCGATGGCGGGAACAACCACGGCCTCGACTGCCCCGTTCGAGATCAGATAGCCATCGGGCCAGCCATGATGCGAGAAGCGCGAGACAGACGCCCCTGTCCCCTGTTGGCTTGGGGGCTCGTGGACGCTGGGTATGGTGGCGATCACTTGCAAGGCGTGCAGCCTTTCCATCGATGCGCGGACTCAAAGGGGTCTCGCGGAAGCGCAAAACACCGGGCGGCTGTTTCCGTTTGGGAGAGCAGCCGCCAGTCTGAAGCGGTTACTTATCGTCAGCGGCAACCTTGTTGGTCTCGATCTCGCGCTCATTCAGATGGTCGTACCAGGTGAACTTGAGGATCAGCGAAGTCACCACGATTACGCCCGCCGCAATGGCTACGCGATCGAACTCCTTGATGACGATGTAGAGCGGCAACGCCACCAGCGAAATTTGCCAGCAGATGCCCACCGCGATGTTGAACATATCGCGCGGGAAGTCCTTGTTGCGCTTGAACGCCGGGTCTTCGGCCAGCACCTTCTTGAGCACCGGGCCCCAGAAGCCCCATGGCCGCACGCGGCGATAGAAGTCGATCAGCACCGCATCGTCTTCCGGCTTGGTCAGCAGCGTGCCCAGCAGACAGCCGATCAGCGAGACGGCCAGCACAACCGGAAAGACGATCGTCACTTCCATGTTGATGGAGTAAGTGGCCAGCAGGTGCTTCACGTAGGGAATCTGCGCGATGATGGGCGGCAGTCCCAGCGCCGAGCCGATGCCGGTGATCATGCCCCAGAAGTAGCCGAAGCCGTTGAAACGCCACCAGTACCACTTGAGCACGTTGGAGGCCGTGTAACCGCCCCACAGGCCGGAGACGATCCACACCACCACATCGTTCACCGAGGTCACGTTCCAGCCGATGGCCACGCCGATCACGATCACCGAAAGCGACGCCAGATAGCTCAAGCGCACATAGGTCTTGGGCGAAGCATGGGGGTTGATGTAGCGCTTGTAGATGTCGTTGACAAAGTACGGCGGCGCGGCGTTCACCGTGGCCGCGAAGTTGGACATGAAAGCGGCCAGCAGCCCGGCGATCAGGAAGCCCAGCAGGCCCATCGGCACGAACCGGCCCAGCGCGTAGGGCAGCACCAGTTCGAAGTCCATGTTGGTGCCCATGGCGCGAAGGTTGGGGCCGAAGAAGGCCGCTGCCAGGACGGTGAGGCCCATGATCAGGAAGTAGCGCGGCGGGGTGAGCACGATGTTCACCCAGGCGCTCATCATCGAGGCTTCGCGCGGATTTTTCGCCGACAGAATGCGCTGCATGTCGTAGTTGGGCGCGGGGCCCGCGCCGGAGATGGGGATGCCCTTGAACAGCAACATGATGACGAAGAAGCCGAACAGCCCATAGCCGTCCTGGGCCACCTTGGCGTTGGCCGCCGGCAGCAGCGTCGCCCAGTCCAGATTCAAATGCCACCCGAAGAAGAGGTTGTCCCAGCCGGCCGGAACCACGCGGTGGAACATCTCGGGAGAGACCTTGCTCATGGCGATGATGCCCACGGCAAACGAGGCGATCGACAAGATGAAGAACTGCACCACCTCGGTGATGACCACGCTGATCATGCCGCCCTTGATGACGTAGATGGCGGTGATGGCGATGAGGATCAGCGCATATTCATTGGCCGTCAGATCCCATGGCAGGTAGGTCTGGGCGAACTTGCCGATGCCCTTGAAGGCATAGGTGAAGAATCCGATGATGCTGACGAAGGCGTAGATCACCACGATCAAGTGCGACAACTGCGCGCCGCGCCCGGCGCCGAAGCGGGTCTTAATCCACTCCGCGCCGGTCATCACGTTCGACCGTCTTAACCAAGACGACAAATAAACCATCAAAAAAATCTGGTTGAAGGTTGGCCAGAGCCAGGGAATCCACACGCTCTTCAGCCCGTAGACAAACATCCAGGAGACCAGCAGCATGGTGCCGCTGATGTCGAACATGCCCGAGGCATTGGAGATGCCCAACATATACCAGGGCATGGAATTGCCGCCGAGAAAGTAGTTCTGCATGCTTTGCGAAGCGCGCTTCGAGACCCAGTAGCCAATGAACACCGTGCTCAGCAGATAGGCCACGATGATAGAAATGTCGAGAACGTGAAGATGCATGAAACCTCTCAATTCAAGCGGGCGGAATCACTTCTCCGCCGGCCTTTGATAACTAGTAACCGCTTGTTGCTGTACCGGCTTCGGGCGCCCCCGGTGCCGATTTTTTGGACCAGGGAAAGCACGAATTCAAAACTCAAGATCGAAGAGTAAGAGACTTATCGCAGTTGCCCCGCCAGCAGGAACACCAGCGACGCCTGCCAGTTGATGGCGATCTCGTTGCTTGCGTAGGAAGCCAGTTGATCGGCATAGATCTTTGCCGGCGGCAAGTCCGCCGCCAGCGCCTTCAATACATCGTCTTGCCGGCCGGCGTTGGGCCCGCCGGAGAGCAGTCCCGGCCAAGGCAGCGCATGTTTGCCGTCGCCGCTGGGCCGGTGGTGCGGATGCAGATAGGCGTGCTCGCCCACCTGCGTCACCCACGAAAGCGAAAAGGTGTTGCGTCCCAGCAGATAGTGCAGATTGTCGCGCGCCGCCTCAACAAACTCGCGGTCCTTATGCAGGGCGTTGGCCATCAGCAAATAGACGCCGTAGGATGCCGCCACTCCATTCGAGCCCCACACGTAGTCCTTGGCCGTCATGCTGGTGCGGTAGGGATTGGCACGGGTGCGCTCGACCACCGCGCGCGCCGCCGCCACCGTGCGGGCGCGGATCGCCTCGATGGCCTTTTTGTCGGAGCCATGGCGCTTGCCCAGTGCATAGCTCCATAGCCCCATCGGCGCCACCTGGCTCCAGTTCTCCGCCGGAGGCGAATCCAGGCTAGGCAGAAACGCCGCATACTCCTTGACGAAGAAATCGTTGTACGCGGCCTCGCCCGTGGTGCGCCATAACTCCGCCGCCGCCCACAACCGCTCGTCCTTGCAATTGGCGTCGCCGTACTCCCCGGTGCTGACCCCTGCGGGATTCTTGAAGAGCACCTCCGGGTGCTGCTCGGCCCAGGCCCAGGCCCGCTTGGATGCTTCCAGCGCCTGCGCCGCGAACTTGGCGTCGAAGGGCTGGTAGACGCGCGCCGCGATGGCTGCCACGGCCGCCAGATCCGCCGTGGCGCAGGTGCTCTTGTAAGGCGTCGTGCCGGCGCCAATCACCTGGCTGGGCAGGGTGTCCTCTTCTGGAGAGACGAATCCCGGGAAGTGCTCGGAGGTCTGTTTGTGCCAGACGCCTCCGTCGGCGTCCTGCATCTTCAGCATCCACTCCAGGTTCCAGCGCGCCTCGTTCAGGATGTCCGGCGTGCCGTTGCCGCTCTCGGGAATCTTGAGGGAGATATCTCTGATCTTCTTGGCGAAAATCTCCCAGGTCCACAGCAGCGTGCCGGTGGCGATGCCGGAGTTGACCACGTAGCGCCCGTAGTCGCCGGCGTCGTGCCAGCCGCCCAGGTTGTCCCTGGTACCTTGGGCGCCCGAACTGGGATGAAACTCGCCATGCTGGTGGCAGATGGGGTGGAAATAGCCGGGAAACTCAGGCCCCAGGTCCACCGCCGTCCCGCAGCGCTGCCCGTAAAAGCCGCGCATGGCCAGGTAGTAAGTGTGCGCGAAGATATCTTTGCCCACGGCGAAGTTCCAACTGCGGCCCGCGCCTGGGACCTCGACGTAGTAGGTTCCGGGCTTGCGAAGCCGGGAAAAATCCGCGGCCTGCACCCGATCGCCGCTGTCGGGGTCAGCCTGGGGCGGCGAGAGCTGGCCCCGAAAAGCCACTGTGTTGTCGTCCGAGCGTCTGATCTCAAACGTTTCAGCTTCGACGCCGACCAGAACCACCTTGGGTCCGTCCTGCGGATAGCCCACCTGATCCACCTTGATGGCGGTTCCCGCGCTCTCCGCGCCATGAAGCAGCACGGCGGGGCAAAAGAGAAGGCAGGCAACCGCCAGGGTCAGCAGCAATTCCCTGACGGATTCCGGGTTCAAAGTGGGCAGAAACAATGGACTTGCCATCTCGACTCTTTCGTTTCGCGGACGGCTCCCGGTGGAGAGAAAAGCAAGGCAAGCCGGTCGCGGTTTCTTGAGATCCGGCAACCGACTTTGCCTCTTCGGCGGGGCGCTCGATTTGCACGCGCCAAGTTTCGCACAAAAGAGCAACGTTTGCCAAAGTATTCAAAAATGCCCTGGAAAAACGTTTGATTAGCTCTTGCTCCGCGGGCTATACTGGCGGCTGGATTTCCACCAGGGGGCAGGCAACATGAAGTTCGGACATTTCGACGACAAGAACCGCGAGTACGTGATCACGCAACCGGACACGCCCTTGCCGTGGATCAATTACCTCGGATGCGAGGCCTATTTCGGCATCATTTCCAATACCGCGGGAGGCTATTCCTTTTATCGCGATGCCCGCTTGCGCCGCCTCACCCGCTACCGCTACAACAACGTGCCCATGGACTCCGGCGGGCGCTACATTTATCTGCGCGACGGCGAATCGCAGGAGTTCTGGTCCCCCTCCTGGCAGCCCACGCGCCACGAAGTGGAAGACTACTCCTGCCGCCACGGCATGGGCTACTCGGTCATTGGCTCTTCTTACAAAGGCATCGAGGCCCACACCCGGTACTTCGTGCCGCTGGGCGAGAACCTGGAGATCTGGCAACTCACCGTCACCAACCATCGCGCCGTCAAGGCATCGATCTCCACCTTCGCCAGCATCGAGTTCTGCCTGTGGGATGCGCAGGACGACGCCACCAACTTCCAGCGCAACTTCAATACCGGCCAGGTGGAAATCGAAGACGGCGTGATTTATCACAAGACGGAGTACCGCGAGCGCCGCGATCACTTTGCCTACTTCGCCTGCTCGCGGCCCGGCGCGGGATTCGACACCCAGCGCGAAGCGTTTCTAGGCCCCTACCGCGGCTGGGACAAGCCCGTGGCGGTCGAAGCCGGCCAACTGACCAACTCCGTGGCCCATGGCTGGTCGCCCATCGGCGCGCACCAGGTCAAGCTCGAACTCGAACCCGGCGAGACGCAGCAGATCGTCTTCGTCCTCGGCTACCACGAGAACCCCAAGGACCGGAAGTTCGATCCTCCCGGCTCGCAGACCATCGACAAGAGCCTGGTCAAGCCGGTCATCGCCCGGTATCTCGATGCCGCGGCCGCCGATGCCGCTTACGAAACCCTGCGCCAGTACTGGGAGAAGACTCTGGGCGTCTTCCAGGTCAACACCCCCGACATCCACACCAACCGCATGGTGAATATCTGGAATGCCTATCAGTGCATGGCCACGTTCAACATGTCGCGTTCGGCCTCGTTCTACGAGTCGGGCATCGGCCGCGGCCTGGGCTTCCGCGACTCCAACCAGGACCTGTTGGGCTTTGTACACATGGTCCCGTCGCGGGCCCGCGAGCGCATCCTCGATCTGGCGGCCACGCAGTTGCCCACCGGCGGCGCCTATCACCAGTACCAGCCGCTCACCAAGCGCGGCAACAACGACATCGGCGGCGGCTTCAACGACGATCCGCACTGGCTCATCGTGGGCGTCTCCGCGTACATCAAGGAGACCGGCGACTGGAGCATCCTCGACGAGCCGGTTGCCTACGACAACCAGCCGGGCTCCGAGCAGCCGCTCTACGACCACTTGCAGCGCAGCTTCCACTACACCCTGGAGCGCCTTGGGCCGCACGGCCTGCCGCTGATCGGCCGCGCCGACTGGAACGACTGCCTCAACCTGAATTGCTTCTCCGATACGCCGGGCCAGAGCTTCCAGACCACCACCAACAAGGAGGGCAAGGTTGCCGAGTCGGTCTTCATCGCCGGGCTGTTTGTCTACGCCGGGCGCGAACTGGCCTCGATCGCCAGCCGCCGCGGATTGGCCGAGGAAGCAGACTCCTACCGGGCCGAGGCAGCCAGGATGGAGCAGGTCGTCCTTGAGCATGGCTGGGACGGGGAGTGGTTCTTGCGCGCCTACAATGACTTC
>Ga0316217_10002274_pt1 | contig 23394 bp, 19 predicted proteins | sample 1anoAmetaG_FD_203633 | JGI IMG/M metagenome (GOLD analysis project Ga0316217, IMG submission 203633) | Freshwater microbial communities from Trout Bog Lake, Wisconsin, USA - 1anoA | ecosystem: Environmental > Aquatic > Freshwater > Lake > Hypolimnion/Profundal zone | place: USA: Wisconsin...
GGATGACAATCGCAGTATGAAGGATGACAGATTTATTGGAGCGGGAATTTCATGTGTGTGCAAGTAGGAATTCCGGGAGTGGAAGAGCGAACCGGCAGCACGGCAACGCGGGGCACGGGATGGACGCGCCTCGCCCTTTCTTTATGAGTAACTTAGCCCTGGTCCTGTAAAATCAAGAGTAAGCGGATGATAGAGACCACTCCAGCGGCTGCCAGCCAGGCCCCCCGCACCGCGCGGGAGACAGAGTTGCGGGCGCCCGTTATCCAGATCAAAAACCTCCATAAAAGCTACCAGACCGCGCGCGGCGAACTCACGCTTTTCCGCGACCTGAACCTGCAGGTGGAAGCCGGCGAGATGGTGGCCATTGTGGGCCAGTCCGGCGCGGGGAAGAGCACGCTGTTGCACATACTGGGCGCGCTTGATGCGCCTTCCGCGGGAACTGTATACTGCGCGTCTACCGACGTGGCGGCCCTGACCCCGCGCAAGGCGGCGGCCTTTCGCAACCGGGAGATCGGCTACGTTTGGCAGTTTCACTACCTGCTGCCGGAGTTTACGGCGCTGGAAAATGTGGCCATGCCGTTGCTGGCGCGGGGCACGCGCAAGCAGGACGCGCTGGCCGTGGCGGCGAACTGGATGAGGGAGGTGGGGTTGGAAGATCGCAGCGAGCACCGGCCCGGCGAACTTTCCGGCGGCGAACAGCAGCGCGTGGCGCTGGCCCGGGCGCTGGTGAGCAAGCCGCGCCTGCTGCTGGCCGACGAGCCCACCGGCGACCTGGACGAGATTACGGCGGGACGGGTGTTTGACCTGATTGCACGGCTGCACGCGCATCACGGGCTCACATCGATTCTGGTAACGCACAACATGGAGCTGGCGGCGCGGTGTACGCGGGCGCTGCGGCTGGAAGGCGGGCAGTTGGCCGCATTGGCAACGACTCCCCAATCGGTACATTCCGCCTGTTGAATTGGACGGAATTGCACCTTCACGACGTTTTTTGAGTCTTAATAGTAAGCAGCCCGGGAACGGATGAGTACGTGTCTCTTCCGGGCTGGTACGGGCAGGATGGAAGACCCCCAGGCAGCAAGACCGCCGGGACCCTGGAGCGGAAGATTGCTCGAGGCCATCCAACAAGAGCTGTTCGAAGGCAAAGAAGTTATTTTCCCTGGGACCTTCGACGGCGAAGTATAAAGATGGGCACGTACGGGCTGGGCTGAAGCCGGAACGAAGCGGACAGCTACTCCCAACGATAGCCTGGCACGGACCCGCATCACGGGGGAGGGAGTACATCATGTTCGAACGCTATACGGAGAAGGCACGACGCGTGATCTTCTTCGCGCGGTATGAGGCCAGCCAGTTCGGGTCGCCCTATATCGAGACCGAGCACCTGCTGCTGGGTCTGCTGCGCGAGGACAAGGCATTGACCAACCGCTTCCTGCGCTCGCACGCATCGGTGGAGTCGATCCGCAAGCAGATTGAAGCGCATACCACCATCCGCGAGAAGGTATCAACCAGCGTGGACCTGCCGCTCTCAAACGAGTGCAAGCGGGTGCTGGCCTATGCGGCGGAAGAGGCGGAACGGCTGGGCCACAAGCACATAGGGACGGAACATTTGCTTCTGGGCCTGCTGCGCGAAGAAAAGTGCTTTGCCGCGGAGATTTTGCAGGAGCGCGGGCTGAAGCTGGCGCAGATTCGCGATGAGCTGGCGCGGGTGACGCAGGAGAAGGCTCCGCAGCAGCAGCGGCAGCGCGAGAGCAGCCTGCTGGCCGAGTTCAGCCGCGATCTTACGCAGGCGGCGATGGATGGACAGCTCGATCCGCTGGTGGGCCGCGATGGCGAACTAGAGCGGGTGATACAGATTCTGTGCCGCCGCACCAAGAACAACCCGGTGCTGATTGGCGAGCCCGGCGTGGGCAAGACGGCTATTGTGGAAGGCCTGGCGCAGCGCATCGCCGACGGCGAAGTGCCGAGCTTCCTTGCCGACAAGAAGGTTCTGGGCCTGGATCTTTCGCTCATCGTGGCCGGCACCAAGTATCGCGGCCAGTTTGAAGAGCGGCTGAAGACCATCATGAAAGAGCTGATGGAGAATCAGAACTCCATCGTCTTTATCGACGAGTTGCATACGCTGGTGGGCGCGGGTTCCGCAGAGGGGTCGCTGGATGCGGCCAACATTCTGAAGCCGGCGCTCAGCCGCGGAGAGATTCAGTGCATCGGGGCAACCACCCCGGCCGAGTATCGCAAGTCGATCGAGAAGGACCGCTCGCTGGAGCGGCGCTTCCAGGCCGTGAAGGTTCCGCCGCCGAACGAGGCTGACGCGATCAAGATCATCATGGGCATCAAGGACCGCTACGAGAAGTTTCACGCGGTCAGCTACACGGACGATGCGGTGGAGTTTGCGGTGTCGCATTCCAACCGCTACATCCCGGACCGCTTTCTGCCCGACAAGGCAATCGACCTGATCGACGAGGCCGGCGCGCGTGTGAAGCTGCGCCAGACTTCGCTGCCCGAGGAAATTACCGAGGTGCAAAAGCGCATTAAGTTCATTGTGCACCGCATGGATTCGGCGATTGCGAACCACGAGTTCGAGAAGGCGCGCTTCTACTCCGACGAGGAACGCAAGGAGCGCGAAAACCTGCGCGCGCTACGCGACAAGTACCATCTGGACGACTCGGCCAGCGGCATTGTGAGCCGAGAAGATATTGAAGACGTGGTGAGCCGCTGGACCGGCGTTCCGGTAACCAGCATCAAGGAAGAAGAGACGCAGAAGCTGCTGCGCGTGGAAGAAGAGCTGCACAAGCGGGTGATCTCTCAGGAGAAGGCCATCAGCGCCTTGGCCCGCGCCATTCGCCGCTCGCGCGCAGGACTGAAATCGCCGAACCGGCCCATTGGAAGTTTCCTGTTCCTTGGCCCCACCGGCGTGGGCAAGACGGAGATGGCGCGCACGCTGGCCCAGTTCCTGTTTGGCTCGGACAAGGCTCTGATCCGCTTCGATATGTCGGAGTTCATGGAGAAGCACTCGGTGTCGAAGCTGATCGGTTCTCCTCCGGGGTACGTGGGCTACGAGGAGGGCGGACAGTTGACGGAACGCGTCAAGCGCTCGCCTTACTCGGTGGTGCTGCTGGATGAAATCGAGAAGGCGCACCCGGATGTGTTCAACATCCTGCTGCAGGTGTTTGAGGACGGGCAGTTGACGGACGGGCTGGGGAACACGGTCGACTTCAAGAACGTGATTCTCATCATGACTTCGAACATCGGCGCGCGGCACCTGCAAAAGAAGCAGGGGCTAGGCTTCCAGAGCGACCGCGAAGACATTGTGAGCGACAAGGTGGAGGAGCTGGTAAAGCAGGAGGTCAAGAAGACCTTCAATCCCGAGTTCCTGAACCGCCTGGACGAAGTGATTCTGTTCCAGTCGCTCAGCGACGGCGACCTGATTCAGATTGTCGAGTTGCTGGTGCAGCAATTGAACGCCAACCTGGCGCAGAAGTCGATCACGATTTCTGTCACCGAGGAAGCCAAGAAGTGGATTCTGGACAAGACGCTCGGCGATCGCAGCTACGGCGCACGGCCGTTGCGGCGCGCCCTGCAGCGCTACGTTGAGGATCCCTTGTCAGAAGCGCTGATTGCCGGAAAGATCACCGACCGGCCGGCTTTCCTGGAGGTTTATCTCGACGCCAACCAGCTCTTCTATCGCCCGGTGAGCGCCGACGAAACCGCGACGGACGAAAAAGCCGCCGGAGTACTTCTGTTCAGCAACTAAAGTGCAACGAAGTCCAACCAGCCCCCGGCGAAACTGCCGGGGGCTTTTTATTGAGCTATGATTTTGAGCGCAGTGGTTTCGCATCGCGCCCGGCGTGCGCAGCTCTTATCCATTAGCGAGGAATTGGTGATGGGCAAAATCGAAATTCTCAAGACGGACATTACTACGTTGGCCGTGGACGCGATTGTCAACGCGGCGAATAACTCGCTGCTGGGCGGTGGCGGGGTGGACGGGGCCATTCATCGCGCCGCGGGCCCGGAGTTGCTGAAAGAGTGCCGCCTGCTGGGCGGCTGCGGCACGGGCCAGGCGAAACTGACCAGGGGTTATCGGCTGGCTGCCAAACAGATCATTCATACGGTCGGCCCGGTTTGGCATGGCGGCAGGAATGGAGAGCCGGAGTTGCTGGCCAGCTGCTACCGTTCCTGCTTTGCGATTGCGCGAAGCCATGGCCTGCGGAGTCTTGCCTTCCCAGCCATCAGCTGCGGCGTCTATAGCTTCCCTGTCGAGCTCGCCGTGGAGATTGCGATGCGCGAAACGAACGCGGAATTGAAGAAAGACGATGCGATTGAGCAAGTGATCTTTGCCTGCTTCGGCGAGGATGTGTATGCGGCCTATCAGCGGGCGGCGCAAGAGATTTCTTCAAGCGGAGATTGATCAATTTCAAAAAAAAGAAAGGGCAGGCCGTGAGGCCTGCCCCAGTTGAATGGATCGATGCGCTAAAAGTTCAATGTGATCTTCGCCGTCATGGCGCGCGGAGTTACATAGTGCGTACCGCTGAAGGTGGAGAGGAAGTTATATAAAGCGTACTTATTGGTGACGTTAATCGCCGTCACATCCAGATCCACTTTGTAACGGTCGGCGTGGAAGAGGTTTTCCTTGCCGAGCGACGCGTCGAACAGGTCGCGCGGCTGAATGCGCGGCGGGTTCTTGTCGTTGTCGCCGGCGCCGGGAGCAGGGATTTTCAAGAGAGTTGAGCCGTACTGCGACGCGAGACAGACCGACGGAAGCGGATTGCCCGGCGTCGCCTTCACGCCATTGCAGGTAAGCCCGGCCTGAAACTCCTCGTCCGCGGTCAGACTGCTCAGATCCACGGCGGGCTGACCGCCAAGCGTGGTTGAAGTGGCGGCGCAGGCGCTGTTGGGGTCGTTCGAGAGCGGGTTGTAGCAGGGAGCGGCGCCAGCCACCTGGCCAGAGTCGTAGCGCCAGTTGAAGCCACCCCACAAGCCTTTCAACGCCTTGCCACGCGCGAATGTGTATTGCAGGTGCGAGGTCTGGTTGAACTTTTCGTCGTGGTCGATACGGAACGGCAGGCCGGTCTGGCCCACGGTTGCGCCCGCTCCCGCAACCTGCTGCGGATAGAACCGCGCGGCCACCGAAGACATGACGACATAAGCGCTGACGTTGTGGAACTGAGGAACCGTCACGTTGATTGCATAGCCCGGGATTTTGGAGTTATGCCAGTCAATGGGAAAGGTGATGGGCGTGTTGCCCAGAACGCTGAAGTCGAAGGCGTTGTGCGTGTACTTCCAGATGTATTCGCCGCTGACCACCACGCGCTTGCCGAAGGCCTGCTGCAGGCCGGCATGGAACTCGTTGCGATAGCCGGGATGCAGAATTCCCGAGACTCCGGGGGTGCAGTTGAGCAGCGGCGCCAGCACCGCATTGGCGCACCCGGTGCTGGAGAGCACAAGGTTTTCATTGAAGGGCGTTTCCAGGGTGCGTGCGTACGAGACGCGCAGAACGGTAGTCGTTGGCTTGATGTTGTAAGCGACGCCCAGGCGCGGCTCGGCCTGGCTGGCCGAGGTGAGGCCGTTGTAGATGTCGCCACGCATCCCCAGATTGAACAGCCAGTTGCCGGCCCTGATCAGGTCTTCGATGTAGAGAGCCAGCTCCTTCACATCGGTGTGTCCGGAGTAGCGATAAAGGCTTCCGCCGCGGGTAAGATCGTAGGGCGCAAGAACCGCCTGGTAAGCGGGGTTCACGGCGATGGGGCATTGGGATGGATTGGAATATCCGGGCACTGGGTTTCCAGTGGCATCCACGCAGGGCGAGTTATAGACAGCGTCGACCACGCCCAGGCTGTCGTTCTCGCGCAGGAAGGTCTGGCCGTATTGCGCACCGGCTTTGAACGTGTGGATTCCCCGGGCGTAGGAGACATCCGAGTGAACCGCGGCGTTGGTGAGGGTGCGGTACTGGGAGATGGATGAAGTTTGCAGGTTGGCCGGACCCAGGTCGGCCAGAGGGTTGAAGCTGGGGTAGTAGCTGTACCCATCCCTGCGGACAAATGCGCCCACGTTGACGACCGTGTTGTTGCCAATGATGCGTGTGTAGGTGGGCGAGATGTTATACGTGCCGATTTTGGAGTGCTGATCGGTGTTGCCCACATTGCCAAAAACCGGGCTGGCTGTTGCGCCGCCACTGGTTACATTTTGCACGTTGCGATTGTCGTAAGAGTCGGGCGTCTGGAACCAGGAGCGGCTGTAGTTGAGGTCAAGATGCATGGAGTCGACGGGAGAAAAGTTGTAATCCACGCGGTCGAAGAAATTTTGCTCGTTGCCCTTGTCGTGGAAGACGGCAAACTCCGGGGGATCGAGAAAACGGCCGGAGTTGAGACCGTCCGCCTCAACAAAATTGCCCCACTTCTTGCCTCCGTAGGAGAGATCGAAGCCGCCTGTAGCCGATCCGAAGGCTCCATAGGAGCTGGTGATGCTGCCGGTGGGTCTGGTAACGCCCTGGCCGGAGCGCGTGGTGGCCACAATAACCAGGCTGGTTTTGTCGCCATATTCGGCTGGCGGCGCGCCGGAGATGACCTCAATGGACTGAATGGAATTCGAGGGGATTTGATTGGAAAATACCTTGCTCTGCTGGTCGGTAATCGACTGGCCGTCCACGGAAAAGGAGTTCTCCGCGTGGTCGCCCAGGCCGTGGAAGAGCCCGTTGGAGTCTGCCGATACACCGGGAGTGGTGGCCGTGACCAGAGAGCTGAGCGAGGAAGACTGGCTCTCCATGGGCACCTTGATAAACATGCCGCGATCGACGTCGGTGTGAAAGGTGGGGTCGGTTTCAACCAGGTCGCCGCTGGATTCAACGGTCACCGTGGCGTCGGCGGCAGCGATCTGGAGAACCAGTTTGAGATTGACGCCCACCACCGAGCGAATCTCGAAGTCCTGGCGCAACGGCGCAAAACCGGCAGCGGAGACGTTGATGCGGTAGGGGTTGAACGGCACGTTGGAAAAACCGAACTGGCCGAGCGCATCCGTGGAAGCGGTGCGGTCCAGGCCGCTGGCTGCGTTGGTCAGATGAACCGTTGCGCCGGGAATGACCGCGCCGGTGGGATCGGTAACCGTGCCGCGCACCACGCCGGCGCTGCCGCCCTGGGCGGACGCGGAATGCGCCGTAACAATCAGGGCGAGAAAGAGAAGAACGAGATGAAACTTGCCGCGAGTGAACGGCATAAGCGGGCCTCCGGAAAATAGCTGAAGAATGCGGAAAGCAAGCCGCGGGCTAGTGCGCCACGGCATCTTCTGTGCATGGGAGAACTCTCTCCGAAGGTCCGCGTGAGCCGGTAGAAATGCGACGGAACCGCGCCCTCAATCGAGGGGGACGGGATTCCGAAACCTGGCGGAGCGGTAAAGAGCGGAGAGGGTCTTAGCGGCCGGAGGGAGGGGGACGGGTGAAGAGCTTGGGGTGCCAGTGGCGAACGACTGCGCGGGCCACAAAGACCGGGGCCGCATTGTTCATCTGGACCAGCACGACCGCGGCAGCCGCCACGGCGACCGGCGCCGCCGAGTGCATGACGACGCACAACGTGCAATGGTCCGCATCGCTGCTGTTGGCATGGAGGTGAGCCACCTGGACTACAGCCAGCAGCGCCAGCAGGACCAGGCACAGCAAAGTGACTGCCCCGCAAGCACCTGGCCTGGAGCGGCGTTCCCTGCTCGAATGTGTCTGAAATCCTGTCAACAAACCATCCCTTGCTTCAAGGATACACACTCTTGGACGCAGCAGTGTTGAAGAGGGTTGCGCTTGGGAGCTGGAATCCTGTCACAACAAGATCGCAAACCCAGACCGCTGCTATTCGTCTACACTGTGGGCGATGAACCAATTCCACCATTTGCGCTGTCTGCTGACCGGATTGCTGGCCATCCTGCTGGTGGCGGCGACTGGTGCGGCGGCGCAGACCCAGACGCCGCTGCCGCTGAAGCCGGATGTGCCCGGCATGGCGGCCAACCATCGCCTCATTCTGAAGGACGGAACCTACCAGCTGGTGCGCCAATACGAGATTGTGGGCGACCGGGTGCGCTACATCTCAGTGGAACGCGGCGGCGACTGGGAAGAGCTTCCGGTGGACCTGGTGGACTGGGACGCGACGCGCAAGTGGGAGCGGGACCATGCCACGATTCCCGCGGGAGAAGCGCCCTCGCCGGCCATGAAAGAGGCCGCGGAAATCGACAAGGAAGAAACCACGGAGCGCAACCTGCAAAAGGCCCGCATGCCGGAAGTGGCCAAGGGACTGGAGCTGCCCGATGAGGACGGCGTGTTTGCGCTGGACACCTTTGAAGGAACGCCGGAACTCGTCGAGCTGACGCCGACCGAGCTGAACATGCAGGCGAAGACCAGGCACGGCCTGAGCACGCTGAATCCGCTGGCCGTGTCCAAAGCCAACCTGGAACTGCCGGGCGCGCACGCCAAGGTTCACCTGCATGTGAACGATCCGGCGATCTATCTCTCGCTGGGCGCGCGCGACGATACGGAGCCGGTGCTCTCGCACGCCATGACCGTAAACACCAGCGGACAAAAAGAGGTGGCCGCCCGCAAGCACGGCGCGCATTCCGCCTCGTCGGGGTTCGCCATTGTCCACGTGGACGAGCGCAACACGGTACGCATTGTGGGCGCCATCCGCATGAGCCACGATGGCACGGTCAGCCAGGACGAAGACGTGATTCCCGCCAAAGTGGAAGTGCTGCCCGGCAAGCACTGGCTGCGCATTCAGCCGGAGAAAAATCTGCTGGCCGGCGAGTATGCGCTGGTGGAGATTCTGTCTGCATCCGACATCAACCAGTCGGTATGGGATTTTCGCATCGCTCCGGGAACCGGAGACAATCCGGGATCGCTGGGGCCCATCTTCAAGTAGAGCCGGGGCGCTAGACCTCCGGCGGCTTTACGCTGGAGAATCTCTGCCGCCGCACTTCCCATTCTTCGGAGTTGAAAAAGCGCGGGCCCACCTCGATAAGGCGCGGAATCATATTGAAGACCGCAACGCGGCTCCAGGGCTTGCCGTCGCGCATGCGATAGCCTTTTTCGTTGAGGTCGCTGACGATGCTGGAATACGAAAAATCCTGCACCAGCAGCTCCATCATCAACATGAGCGCCTGGTGCTCAGTGGGATCGACCTCCAGCCGCCTGCAGTCGTCGGAGATGCGCAGCCCGTAGGGAATGTCCTCGTTGAACGCGCCTTCGGTGGGGGCTTCGGCATCGGGCAGCTCGCGCCGCCATTCGATGGATACCATCTGCCAACCGGCCGCCGTCCGCTGCCGGATAATCTCCGGACTCAAAGGCCCGGAAACTACATCGCGCATCCGCTCAAAATAGGCCATGACATGCCTCCGCCGGCGCAACTACAGATAACTTACAGCAATTTCCCGGCCAAGGTTGCAGTGCCTGGCCAACCTCGCAAATGGCGAACCGGAAAGGCGTTAATGCACGGACCTTTTCCCGGCGATGCCTGCGGACTGTCCATTTGCGCGAGCCGGTGTTCGCTTACGAACACCTGGTATCGGAAATCCAGGGTCTCAGAATCAAGACCCTGGTCAGCTGGCATCGGTTCACCATCGTTCCGCTATGGATGGCGCGTGATCGCAAGGATGGTGATAACGGGAGTCTTCTTCTTTCGCTTGATTTCATCGGGGCCGTAATGCCAGAAGATTCGATAAGCGCCAGGAGTGCTGTTCTGGGCATAAGCCTCGAAGATTTATCGCCGTTGGCGCCAGACATCGAGGTGAACTCGTGGGTATGAAGGCCTGGGTGATGCGGGTCCAATTCCAGGTAACCGATGGCCTTGCGCACTTGATTGAGGAGCGCGGCATTTGAGGGCGCTTGTTCCAGTGCCGTCAACTGCCCATCCGCGGTGGGCGTGAGTTTGATTTTCCGTACCAAATCCAGCCCTCTTTATTTATATGTCTTGTTCCTATTTATTGGCGTATTTGGCAAACGAGCCGCGAAAGACGCTCTTGCCTTCGGCCGATTCCCTTAGTCCCTTTTTCACGCTGGCGAGGGCTTGCGGGTTCTCGTAAAGCCACATTTCAGAGACTGGAACGGTCTTGACCGGATCGAGAATGAGCTGGCCGAGCGGATTGCTGTAGACGTTGTAGGCCGTTGCGCCACGAAGCGCCTCTCCGAGCGACAGGCGCTTTTTCGCGTCGGGCTGAGCGAACTCCGAGACCAGCTCAAAATCGGAATTCCTGATGATGGTTGAAGTTGACATAGTGGGAACGTAGCACTATTGGGTTTGTGTGTCAAGTGGGACGCGCCCACCGGAGGGCCCGACAGGGGTACGATCGTGGCATCAAATTGCTGCCCGGAATTGATGAACTTGCCGCTACTCCCGCACGCCGATGCCGAGGGCTTTCATCTTGCGGTAGAGGTGGCTGCGCTCCAGGCCGAGCAGATCGGCGGCGTGGCTGATGTTGTTGCGGGCTTCCTCAATTTTTTTCAGGATGAACTCGCGCTCATAGGCATCGCGCGCCTGCTGCAGTGTGGAGAACTCTTCCGTGGAGCGCGTGCCGGCCTTGTGGGTGAGAGGCGGCAGGTGCTTGCGCTCGATGCGCAGGGCGCGGGGATTGAGGATGAGCACGCGCTCGATGACGTTTTTGAGCTCGCGCACGTTGCCCGGCCAGTTGTATTGAGCCAGCGTCTCCAGGGCGTCTTCGGCAATCTCCATGCGCGGACGCCCGTACTGGCGTCCGAAATCGGTCAGAAACTCGCGCGCCAGCAGCGGAATGTCCTGCTTGCGCTCGCGGAGCGGGGGCACGGCGAAGGGAACAACATTGAGCCGGTAAAACAGGTCCTCGCGGAAGTTGCCCTTGGCGATTTCTTCTTCGAGGTCCTTGTTGGTGGAGGCGATGAGGCGCACGTCGACGCGGAGGGGTTGCGTGCCGCCCACCGGCGTAAACTGCTGGTCGTCGAGCGCGGAGAGCATCTTGGCCTGGGTTTTCAGGCTCATGTCGCCCACTTCGTCCAGGAAGAGCGTTCCGCCGTCGGCGCGCTCGAGGGTGCCGCGCTGCTCCACGGGGCCGCCGGGCTGCACGCCGTGCCGGTAGCCGAAGAGCTCGGACTCGATATGCGCTTCAGGGATGGCCGCGCAGTTCAACTCGACGAAGACGCGATCGCGGCGCAGGCTCTCGGCATGAATGGCGCGGGCGATCAGTTCCTTGCCGGTTCCGGATTCGCCGTAGATGAGCACGCGGCCGTTGGTGGGCGCCATGAGCCGGATCTGCTGGCGCAGCGCCTTGACCGGAACGCTGGTGCCTGTGAGCACCGAGCCCACGCTGAACTGGCGTTTGAACTCGAGGTTTTCCGTGCGCAGCCGCCGCGCCTCGACGGCGTTCTTGAGCACGATGAGGGTGCGATCGAGCGAGAGGGGCTTTTCAAGAAAGTCGTATGCGCCCAGCTTGGTGGCCTTGACCGCCGTCTCGATGGTGCCGTGGCCGCTGATGATGACCACTTCCGGCCGCATATCCACGGCCAGCTCGTGTATGTCGGCCAGCACATCGAGTCCGTCGCGGTCAGGGAGCCAGATGTCGAGCAGGACCACGTCGTAGGGCGAATCCTGCAACAGCACCATGGCCTCGGCGGCGCTGGCAGCGCCGGCCACGCCGTAGCCTTCCTCGGTCAGAATCTCCTCGAGCGAGTTGCGGATCTCCGCCTCGTCGTCCACCACCAGAATGTGATTCATGAGGACAATCCTTTCAGGTTGGATTTGCCCTCGAGCGCAGGCAACTCCGCCTGAATGAGGACTGCGGGCTCGGTCATCGGCTCCATGAGGGGCAGGCGCAGCAGAAACCGCGCGCCCTTGGGGCTGTTGGCCTCGGCGCGGATGGAGCCGCCATGCTCCTGCACGATTTTGGCGGCGATGGACAGACCCAGCCCGGTGCCGCGTTGCTTGGTGGAGTAGAAGGGCAGAAACAGCCGCTCGCGAATTTCATCGGTGAGTCCGTGGCCGGTGTCGGAGACGGAAACCTCGACCGCGGCGCCATCTTCACTGAGCGCGCTGCGAATGGAGAGCACGCGCAGCAGGCTGCCCTGCATGGCCTCTGCGGCGTTGTCGATGAGGTTGGCCAACGCGCGGCGGATGGCATCGGGATCGGCCAGCACGGTGGGCAGTTCCGGCTCCAGGTTCCGCTGCACGTTAATGCCGGCGAGTCGGCCGGCAAACAGCGCCAGCGCCTCGTCGACAACCTGATTCATGTCACAGGCCCGGGGCTGCGACGCGGGAAACTGCGCCAGCGCCGAGAACTGGTCAACCAGCGTGCGCAGGGTGCCCACACAACTGAGAATCACCTCACTGCATTTGCGGATGACGTTGGGCGAATCCGCCTGGCCGCGGTCAAGATGCCGGGCGATGCGTTCGGCGGAAAGGGCGATGGGCGTGAGCGGGTTCTTGATTTCGTGAGCCACGCGCTGCGCCACTTCCTTCCAGGCCAGTTGCCGCTGCGCGCGCAATAGCTCTGTGGTGTCTTCCACCACCAGCACGGTTCCCGGCTGGCTATGAGCCAGATCGAACCGCGCGCTGGTAATGGCCAGGTGAATGGTGCGGCCGCGGGCGTGGAATTCAACCTCGGTAGACGCAGCGCCCATGCGCTGGCCGCGCCGGATGACGCCGGCCAGATCTTCCCAGCATTCGGCAGGCATCAGCGTCTCAATCCTCTCGCCTTTCAGGCTCAGATCCTCACGCCGGCCCATGAGTGCGGCAAAGGCGCGATTGGCCTGTAACACCACGCCGGCGCCGTCCAGGGTGACCACGCCGCTGGGGATGGTCTCCACGATGGTTTCCAGCTCGCGGCGGCGTTCCTCGATGGCCTGGTTGGCCGCGGTGAGCTGCGCGGAAGAGCTCTCAGCCAATTGGCGGCTGGCGTCCAGATCGGCCGCCATATGGTTGAAGGCGCGCACCAGGTCGCCCATCTCTCCGGTGGCGATGACGGCCACACGATGGTCGTACTTGCCCGTGGCGATCTCATCCATGGCGTCGGCCAGCGCCTCAACGGGACGGGTGATCTGCTTGGACAGGAACAGGGCCAGCCAGATGCTGGAGAAGAAAACAAACACCGTAATCAGCAGCAGCAGCAGGAAAAACGTGGTGCGGAGCTGGTTGCGCGAGTGGAACAGCTTCCAATAGGCGTCTGCGCCGGAACGGATGCGCGTCGTGGTCTGGCTGAGCCCCTGCGGCATGGGCAGCGCCGTGACCACCACCTTGCCCGAAGCGGTGGCCGCCAAGCCCAGCGCGTACTCCTGGCCCGCCACTTTGATCACCGGATTATCGCTGCGCCGCGCCGCGGAAAGCAGGATTCCCGACAGCGCTCCGTGCAGCGAAACTCCGCCGCGCTCGCCTTCGTCCATCCAGGTAAGCAGGCTGGCCTGGCTTGACTCCGGGGGGGCGTCAAAGCTGGCCATCATCTGCATGTCCTTGCCGTAAACCACAACAAAGCCGCCGTCCAGCGTAATGCGGCGTGCGGCCATGGCGTTCTGGAGCGTCGCCAAGTCGCGGTCCGGCGCGCCGGTGACGGCGATCGATTCCGCCTCGCCGCGCGCATTGCTGGTGACGTATTGCGCCAGTTCCAGCACCACCCGCGTTGAGTCCTCATGCAGTTCCGACGTATTGGGAGAGAACCAGCGGTCGATGGAGCGGTTCATGAGCTGAAAACTGAACAGGAACATGAAGACCGCGGGGGTAAGCGCGATCAACGCCGCGCCCAGCACCATCCGCGTGCGCAACCGCGCGCCCAGGGCGCTGCTGCTTTGGTCCGCATAGAGCTTGAGCATGTTCCTGAGCAGCAGCATCAGCAGCACGATCAGCAGTAGGAACACCACCACGGTGAGGCCGGTGAAGACCAGCGTTTCTCCGGAGGTCTCAGGATTGAGAAAAGCGACGTTGGAGGTATTGAAAGCCTGGAGCCCGCCCAGCAAGGCGAAGAATAACAACACTCCGCCCGCAAGCAGGGCAACGGACCGTCGCCGGGGATCGCCTAAAAACGGCATGCGGCGATTATAGAGCCGATGGTGGACAGTGGTCAGTGGTCAGTTGCCAGAGAATCGCGCGGGACGGACGCTGTTTATCTCCAGACGACGAATTTGAGCCAGCCTTCCCAGATATCTGTCGCCGCGTGGGAGAGGATGTTGGCGCGCAGATTCCCGCGCCATGCCGCGAGCACTCCGTAAAGAACTCCCAGCACGCTGATGATGAAGACGTTCTTCCAGCCCTGGTAGCTATGGAACAGGCCGAACACCAGTCCCTGCGCCATAACTGCCAGCGGGATTTTTTCAGTGAGCGCGTGAAGCTGGCGCTGCAGATAGCCGCGAAACACCATCTCCTCGCAAACGCCGGCGGTGATTGAGGCCGCGATCCAGACGAAGATTTCAAGCACGCTTTGCGGCAGCAGGCTGTCTACGGTTTTGGCGGTGCTGGGCCCCAGCAGCCGCGCGACGCCATAGGCCACCGATTCCCACAACACCCAGTATGGAATCACGATGGCGATGTCCACGGCAACGCTCTTCCAACTGGTCCAGCGCCCGCCTGACAGCGTGCTTACCGTGCCGCCGCTGTGATGCACGCCGGCCCAGCAGTAATAAAGAAGCGCCCAATCCATGGCGATGGCAACCAGGTAGATGGGAATTGCCTGGCTGTGGCTCCCAAGCTGGCCCGCCTGCTGCTCCACCGCCGCTTGCCGGCGCGTGCTGTGCAAGAAAGCCCATCAGAACCACTCCGGCCCCAATCAGGAAGAAGCCGGCGAGATGCTTGAGCGAGGCAACCTGGCCGGGGCGCCCCGATGCTTGCGGTTTGGCGGCGACGCGAATTTCATTGGTCTCCATGTGCGTTCTCCTTTCAGGGCGCAGGATGCAGCCGCTGCTTCTTATCGAGCTTGCGCAGGGCGGCCAGCGTTTCCTCAGCCCAGCGCACGTGCGCTTCCAGTTCGATCTGCCCGAAGCGCGCCGCCATCTTCCAGTACGGAGCGCCGGGATAGTGCTTGTATTGATCGATGTCTTCCTTTTGGATCCGGTCGAATTGCCGCAGCAGCGCGCCTTCCGTCTCAGCCATGCGCTCCACGTAGCCAATGAGCACCCGGGGAGAAACCTGTACGCCGAAAAACAGCTTCAGCAGCAGCTCGTTGCGCGGAATCTCCGGCTGGGGCGCAACCGCAAGCCACGCCGCCAGCCGCTCCCTTCCCTTTTTGGTGATCGAGTAGATGTGCCGGTCCGGCTTGCCTTTTTGGCGCTCGGTCTTCGCAGTGGCCAGCCCGCCGGCCGCCAGACGCTTCAGGTTGGGATAGATTTGTCCGTAGCTCTCGTTCCAGAAGTGGCCTACCGAGCCGCGGATGGTCTGCCCCAGGTCGTAGCCGGACATGGGTTCGATGGCCAGCAGGCCGAGCAGCACTTCCATGCTTGAACTTGAGCGCTTCGCCATATTGCTATTAGATATATGGCTAATAGATATTATATGTCAAGGAAAATTATGCCCGCCACGGCGGTCATTTCCCTTATGCCTCCAGAGCGCCGCTGCCTCCCTAGATTTGGGAGCAGGCCAGCGGGCTGAGGAGCACGTTGCTGATGTTGGTGACAATCTGATCGTAGGCGTAGCGCTGATCGGAGGAGAGCTTCTTCCAGGCCGGATCGGTGCGGAACAGGTCCCACTTGGCATCGAGTTCAGCCGCGTCCGTGAGGCTGAGCATGTACGTCAGGTTGGGCAGGCGCGGGCCGGTGAGGGCGTCGCCGAAGAAGACCGGATGGAAGCCGGCTTTGACGAAAACCTCAAACTCGCCGGAGTGGAACATCTCCACCTTGCGGACGTGCTCGCCGTTGCTGGGACTTTCATAGGTGCGCATTTGAAAGATGCGCTTGCCCTTGGTGGCTGCAGCGGGTGGCGGCGTCACGCGGGGCCAGCCGGCAAAGGCCGCGAACAGCGAGATTTCAACCCGCTGAAAGGCTGGCGCGGCGGCGGTTGCGTTCCAGAACGGCTCGGCAATCTTGAGGAAGTCCGCATCGTCGGCAAGGCGCAGGTCCAACTCGGCCAGGGTCTCCACGGAGGGGCCGGGAATCAGCGCGTAGTAGGCGGGCGTGTCCTGGCCGTAGTCCAGCTTGAACGCGCCGATGGGGCCCAGGCCCATGCGGGTCAGCGCGGGAATCAGCGCATCGCCGAAGTAGCTCTCCGTCAGCTTCAACTGCGGTCCGCTCTTGAGGTTGTAACGGCGGAGCTGGTAGAACTCGCGCTTGGGGGCCGGCTGGGCCTGCGCTGCGCCATTGCCCGCGAGGGCAACTGCTGAAGTGGCAAGGGATGCGGCAAGAAATTGGCGGCGTTCCATGGTCTCCTCCGTGTGAAGGATCATTTTACGGCAACGGAGGAGCCATGGAATTCCCGATCAGTCGAGGACGCTGGCCGCCGGCGTCCACGGGCGCAGCTGGCTCTCAGCCACGCCACGATAGGTGAGCGTGCCCAGCCAGGTATTCAGCCCCTCGGCCAGCCCGGGATCCTGCCTGAGCGCCTCGCGCGCGCCCAAGTTGGCCAGGCGCAGCAGATACGGGAACGTGGAGTTGGTCAGCGCCAATGTTGAGGTGTTGGGCACCGCGCCGGGCATGTTGGTAACGCAGTAATGCACCACGCCGTCCACCACAAAACTGGGATTGGAGTGCGAGGTGGGCTTTGCCGTTTCCACGCAGCCGCCCTGATCGATGGCCACGTCCACAATCACCGCGCCCTTCTTCATCTGCGCCACCATGGCGCGGGTCACGATGCGGGGAGCCGTTGCGCCGGGAATGAGCACGCCGCCGATAACCAGGTCCGCTTCGCGGGTGGCATGGGCCACGTTGTAGCTGTTGGAGGCCAGAGTATAAAGCCGGCCGCCGAAGATGTCGTCCAGCTCGCGCAGGCGGTTCAGGTTCACGTCTACGAGCGTCACCTTGGCGCCAAAGCCGAGAGCGATTTTGGCCGCGTTGGTGCCCACCACTCCGCCGCCCAGGATGCAGACGTGCGCCGGCGGAACACCGGGGACGCCGCCGAGCAGGATGCCGCGGCCGCCGCGTTCCCTTTCAAGATAACTGGCGCCCACTTGCACGCTCATGCGCCCGGCCACTTCGCTCATGGGCGTCAGCAGCGGCAGCGTGCCCTGGCGGTCGCGCACCGTCTCATAGGCAATGCCGATGACTTTGGACTGCAGCAGCTTGTCAGTCAGCGCAGGCACCGGCGCCAGGTGCAGATAGGTAAACAGGACCAGGCCCTCGCGGAAATAGACATACTCTTTCTCGATGGGCTCCTTGACCTTGACCACCAGGTCGGACTTGCCCCAAACCCAGCCGGGCTCGCCCACAATTTCAGCGCCGGCGCTCTGATACTCCGCATCGGGAAAGCCGGATTGCACGCCGGCCTGGGTCTCAACCAATACAGTGTGGCCGGCCTCAGTAAGCGCCTTTGCGCCCGCCGGGGTTACGCCTACACGGGCCTCATTGTCCTTGATCTCTTTGGGAACGCCGATGATCATGGGTCTGCCTCCTCGCCAGGTTGGATGCTCTCCGGGTTGCTTCAGGCGGAAAGAACTCCGGCGCCTGATCTCTTTGGAGGAGGGGATCAGGCGCCGGGGTTTGCATCGACTGGCTACTGGCAAGAATCGTACTGCGCAACGGGCTTCCAATGTGTGCAAAGTTCGTGGTAAAAGTACTTTATGGGAACGAAACGTGATGAAAATGGACCCGTAGCGCAAGAATCGCGCGAGGACTGGGCGCTGAACACGGCAGCCGGCGGACTGGACCCGATGGACGCGGCCATCTTGCGCCATCTGGAGCGGAACGGCCGGGCCACCAACTACGAAGTGGGCGAAGCGGTGGGCTTGTCGGCCTCGGCTGCCTCGCGGCGCATCCAGGCGCTGGAGTCTTCCGGGGCGATTCGCGGCTACCGCGCCCTGGTGGACGACCGGCTGCTGGGCAAGCGCATGACGGTGTACATCCGGGTGACGCTGGAGCGGCAATCGGCGGCGGTGCTGGAGTCATTTGAGACAGCCATCCGCCGCTCGAAGGGCATCGCGAGCTGCCACCTGATGGCCGGCCAGTACGACTACATGCTGGTGGTCCGCGTGGCCGATATGGACGACTACGGCCGCCTGCATCACAATGAGCTGTCGCGCCTGCCGGGAGTGACGCGGCTTGAAACCAGCTTCGCGCTCAGGGATGTGCTGGAGGGGGACAAGACATAAAGAACGGCGCGGAACCCAGGAAGGTTCCGCGCCGTTCGGGGGCTGTGGCAGAAGGCGGCCGATGATTTGGCGGCCAGGACCGTGACCGCATGAAGGTGTTCCTTTGCACTGCTGGCGTGCGCGGACGAGGACGTCCGCGCTACAGCCGGCCGGGAGGCCGGCGCTACATGTACATGTTCATGCGGTCAGAGACCTAAGCCATGGTTTCGCGGGCGTCTTTCCAGAGGTCGAGGCCGCCGTCCTGCGCATAGCCATCGATCTCCTTGAGCTCCGCATCGGTGAATGTGAGGTTCTTCACGGCATCGAGCGAGTCGTCGAGCTGCTCGACGTTGCGCGCCCCAATCAGCGCCGTGGTGACCCGCTTGTCGCGCAGCACCCAGGCAATGGCCATCTGCGCCAGGGTTTGCCCGCGGCCTTTGGCAATTTCGTTCAGCGCACGCACCCGCTTGAGATTTTCCTCACTCAAGAATTCCTTGAGGAAGGAGCCTTGCGCCGTGACGCGCGCGTGGTCCGGCACGCCGTTCAGATACTTGCCGGTCAGCAGTCCCTGGGCCAGCGCGGAAAAAGCAATGCAGCCGACGCCGAGCTCATCCAACGTCGCCAGCAATCCCTTCTCGATCCAGCGGTTCAGCATGGAATACGAAGGCTGGTGAATGAGCAGTGGTACGCCCATGCTCTTCAAGATCTTTGCCGCCTCGCGGGTGCGCTCCGGGCTGTAGGAGGAGATGCCCACATAGAGAGCCTTGCCCTGATGCACCGCCTGCGCCAGCGCGCCCATGGTTTCTTCCAGGGGACAGTTGTCCCAGGGGCGGTGCGCGTAGTAGATGTCGACGTAGTCCAGGCCCATGCGCCGCAGGCTGTCGTCCAGTGACGCCCGCAGGTACTTGCGCGAGCCGCCGATGCCGTAAGGCCCGGGCCACATATCCCATCCGGCCTTGGTAGAGATGACGAGTTCGTTGCGGTAGGGGCGGAAATCCTTGCGCAGAATCTCTCCGAAGTTCTCCTCGGCCGATCCATAGGGCGGTCCATAGTTGTTGGCCAGATCGAAGTGCGTGACCCCGCGATCGAAGGCCCGCCGGATGACCGCGCGGCCGGTTTCGAAAACATCCACGCCGCCAAAGTTCTGCCAGAGGCCGAGAGAGATTGGAGGCAATACCAGGCCAGAGCTGCCGCAGCGGCGGAAGCCCGCATCGTCATACCGTTTTGCATCGGCTACATACGTCATGAGTCCTTGTTCTCCTGATGGCCGCGTTGCGGGGCGCGAAGAAATGCGGCGCAGCGGCGACAAACAAAGTATAGGCGGTGTGGGGTGGGATGCGGGGAGTGGGTCGGTTTGGGCCCGCGGGGTCGGATCGGTGGTTTCCGAGTTGCCGGTGATCTGCCCAGAATAGTGCTCTGCCGCTTGCAGTCCGATAGGATGCTAGCTAGTTCGAGAGATCGGCTTCACTCGCGGAGGGTGGGCTAACGAATGAGTTTCAAGTGATTGTAGGGTCGTACCGTGAGATGGACATCCAAATTTGGGAGCATTTCTACTTGCGGGTTCATCGACTCTTCACCTTTCTCACCTGCGATCTCATATGTGAAGGAGACCGCGAACACAGCATCCGAACCACTGGCAAATTTCCAAGTTTCGATATTCTGTCTTGTCGCATAGAACAAGCTGATATTGCCAGACGTTCTTTCTACTCGAATCACTTGCCCGCCTTCCACTGTCACGGTGGCGACGACCTTACCAGTGACGTCAGCGGCACGCAGGTTATCCGGATAGCTTGGAAGCGTGGCACTCAGAAGAATTGGAACTTTCGAGTGCGGTGAGGCGGTCTGTGCGGAAAATGCAGGGGCAAGACAAAAGGCCATGGCGAACATCCATGTTATTTTCATCCCGTTTTTCCTTGTTTCGTTGGAATGTTAGCACGGCTAGCAGAAAGCGAGTTGAGCATTCCAATCACATTCCGGATGTCGGCAACTCGGAAATTACTATTTAATTAGTACTTAGCGTGGTTGTTTACTTAAAGGTAATCTCCGGTTTGCCGGTAATACGCCCATGTCACCGGAGATTGCGCTCCAGTCGCTCGATTCACGCCGCTGCGATTGATCGCCAGTAGAGTGATTGCGGCAGTCCTGGCAACCTACGGCCTTCCCCTTCGCGGCAAATCGATGCCGTACGCACGGTCACTACCCTCACCAACGACGAAGAATGTAACGATCGTCCCTGGTAAGCCGAATATGAAGGCCAATGATCGCCAGAGCACGCTCGGATGGTTTTGCGCACGCATACCAGCGAAGCTAATGTTGGCCAATACCCAAAGTCCCGAGATGCCGGTTTCTTTCATTTGAGACTGAGGAGTCATGTTCGCCTGCGCCAAAGCTGCAGACGTGCTGGAGACGAGGCCGAACAGGAGGACCGTTAGATCCCGAAGGAAATGAGTTAGTCGCATTCGCAACTCCGTTTCGCACCAGAGCCGAACCATGCTGGCCGATGCTTTGATATAACAAGGGAGAATTTAAGCCTGATTTGGATTGTAGCCAATACGCGAAACCGCGTTTCCGCTCTGACTCAGCCCTTCGTCGCAGATTCCGGACGGTTGGTCGCCTACTCGGAATTTAGCCATCGTATCATCGCTGGTTTCATTACTGAATTCAAGCCAACTCACTGCCGACTATTTGCCCAGGTGTTTCACAAAGAAGTTGGCCATGATGTGATTGGCTTCCAGCGCCTCAGGCAGGAGCGGATCGTACCAGAAGGCATGGGTGAGCGCGTCAAAGACAACCAGGTTGGCATCCACGCCGGCGTTCAGATAGGCGCGGTGCAGGTTCACCGTGCCGCTGAGCAACAGATCGCGGCCGCTGGTCACAAACAACGTGGGCGGAAGGCCGTGCAGGTCAGCGTAGATGGGCGAGAGAACCGGATCTTTGGAATCGGCCGTGCCCACATACTCGGCGTCGTGCGGGCCGGGCGCCGGCGGGTCGAGATGGCCGGAGAGGCCGCGCAGCGCAAACAGCGACATCGAGTCTCCGGGGCGCTCAAAGTCACCCATGCCACTGAAGACGCCGAGCGCCGCCGGCATGGGCAGACCGAGCTGCTTGAGCCTGACGGCCACTTCGGCGGTGAGAATGGCTCCGGCGGAGGTTCCGTAGAGGACGATGTGCTGCGGCTTGTAGGTCTTCAGCAGTTCCTTGTAGACGGCCACCGCGTCATCGACGGCTGCGGGGAAAGGATGCTCGGGCGCCAGGCGGTAGAGCGCGGAGACAACCTTGATCTTGGTAAAGCTGGCGATGGGAATGGACTCTGTGTAAGAGCCGGAGTCGGAATTGAAGCCGCCGCCGTGGAGGTTGAGCAGCACCTTGTCGCGGTTGGCGTCCGTCATGCCGTCGGGGGTGACGATATGCACGGGGACACCGGCCATGGTGGCTTCGACAATCTGGTTGGGGCAGAGCCGGGTCCAGGCAATGCGCGCGGCGGCCGTGTAGATATCGGTGTTGGCGCGGCGCAGAGCCAGCGGCTCCGGAGGGCCCTGGTCCGGCACGGCAGCGCCCAGCCTGCGCTGCGCCTGTGGGCTGATGGCAGCCGGCAGCGGCACGACACGCGTAACATGCGCCGTTCCCTGGGCGTCGATATAGCTGGTATCGCGGTTGGGCGCTTCCGCCGCGGTGGTGGGCAGCGGCGCGGGTTGCTGGGCAACGATCACGGAAACGGGCAGGGCAACCGAGGCCAGCAGCAGCAGGAGGGCGGCGGGACGGAGCATGGGATGCATGGGGTGGGTTCCTCCTGAGGGGATCGGCTTGATAAACCCACACGCCGCACCGCTCGGATTTCAACCCGTCCACGATAGCAGAGACCCGTGCGCAGCAGTCCACTCGTCTTCGCCCGTGAAATCAGTTGTGGAGGAACAGCAGCGTTTCAGCCAGGGCTCCTGCAACGAATGGGAGTGCTGGCGCACTCCCTTTCGTTGTCTGGTTCTTACTTGCGTTGCATCAATGCGGTAAAACCAGCAGGCCGGCTGCAAGCAATTTCTCTGTCAACCGGTCCAAAGCCTGAGGAAATTTGTAAGAAATGGTACGCACGCACATACCCAGCAGACTGGCAGCCTCGGCTTGGGTGTACTCCTGCAACACGATCCGGCTCAGCATCTGACGGTCCAGCGATCCCAGCTGGTTCAGACAGTTTTCAATATCGAGAACGAAAATGATGGCGTCTTCGAAGGTACGGATCGGCCGGCTCGATGCCCATCCCCGGGCGACCGGATCGCCAAGGATGTTGGGCGCCCTGCCCACCTGCATGGAGGCATACAGATAGCGCCGGAGCAGGCTCTCCGTGTGCCGCCGGTAAAAGGCGAGACTGACCTCCGGCAAGGTAGCGCGCACCTTTTGCTTCGGTTTTACTTCAGGTTGTACTGCCGGCTTGTTTTGCCATGTCCTCCGGGTTTCCTCAAAGATACTCTGTGAATTGCTTGCTCCCCAAACCACTGGCAACTGGAGTGCTGCGCTCATTGCGTGCCTCCCATTGCTTCTGCTATCGCCCAAACGTGTGTGAGCGGCTTACGGCCGCCGGAGCGTCCACGCCTCTTTCTGCTCTCTGGCGTTGGAAAGTCTTTCAGTTTTGTTTCGCAACCCTGGCAATAAACAGTGCCTTGAGTCTGGGCTCGGTACCAAAGACAGCCGCACCCCTCGCAAACCTTCAAATGCACGCGCAATTCCATGACTTATTCTCCGTATTCGTGTCATGTCCCGTCGGAATGTTCTGCTTCTTGTTTTTCCGCGGGGTGAAGAGAGCCAGGCCCGGCAACTCAGATTTCTTATGTCCTGATGGGGGATTGCCACCTGTGTTCCCTCGTTTTTTGTCATGCTCATAGCGCGCAGATCCTGGAATTTCCGCATTGGCCTGCCCAGACGCCCCTGCAGGCGCCTGAAACGGAGACGGGAGAACCGGATGGGATCGAATCCCTCCGGCAATTGTTCATTGTCCGGCTAAAGAGGGCAGAATTCCGCCCCGCTCAGCCTTGCGGCAATGAAGCGATTCCCAGAAAATTCCCACAAACCAATACGAGATTAAGTAAAGCCAATCTAGTGTCCTGAGTCTAATGTTCTTAACATAATTGCCGCTGTCATTCTGAGCGCACGGGGCCCCAAACGTTCTTCAGTTTGGGGGTGGTAAGCGAAGAATCTGCGGTTGCTTCTCCTTTATTTTTG
>Ga0316217_10002275_pt1 | contig 23388 bp, 17 predicted proteins | sample 1anoAmetaG_FD_203633 | JGI IMG/M metagenome (GOLD analysis project Ga0316217, IMG submission 203633) | Freshwater microbial communities from Trout Bog Lake, Wisconsin, USA - 1anoA | ecosystem: Environmental > Aquatic > Freshwater > Lake > Hypolimnion/Profundal zone | place: USA: Wisconsin...
CCGTCGAGAGCTTCAGCCGGTTGGTTGCCCGCGCGACTGTCTCGACTGCTACCGGGTGTAATGACTACCTCCCGGGCGGGACTTTCACCCGCGGAACTTCAACACCCTTTGCACGGCGCACGACGCAGCTGTTTTCAGGCGGAAAGGAAACATGATGGGTGTTCCCGGCACGGGAAAAAGCCAAAGGGATGTACAATTGCCTGCCAGTGGGTAGGGTGGGTGTAATCGCCCACCGCATTTGCCCACTCGCCTGCGGATGCGGCAATATCTTTCTGCTCCATTGCCAACACCGCCTTGGCATTGGCAATCCGGCGGTTGACGTGGATCGAAGAGAAACCGGTGGGCGAGTACACCCACCCTACCGCAATACAGCATGTATATTCATCGTTAAATCGCGAGTGTGCCTGCTACTCACGCCGAGAATCTGTTGCACAACAATCCTGATATCAGAAAAATAAATAAGTTTTCGTCGTCGTAACTATTGTCTGGACAGTAGCTTACAGCCAAGTCGCTGTGGCTGCCTTTGCCCAAAATCGCCAAACTATATAGTATCTTCCAGACCGTCCATGCCACGATCCCTCCAAATCTTCGCAGGCTGCGCAAACTTCTGGCCCAACTGGCGAAGAAAAGAATCACCGCCCGCTGCGCGCAAGGGCGCAGAGAAACCGCGGAGGGGTCAGATCGGATGCCGGAAACCTTGAGCGATTTCCTCGGCGATCCTCCGCGTCATCGGCGGTTAAACAGCTTTCGATTCATTGGTTTTCTTCGCGCTCCTCGCGCCTTCGCGGTTTATCTTCTTTGCCGGCATTCCCCGCTGGCACGATCCGAAAATAAGGACTACCGCCAAGGCACGAAGAGCGCGAAGAAAATCCATACGACGGTTTGCTTTTGGTTGTCGGCTCCGCCGCGCCGGGTTAGGTCATTCCCACCGCCGCAAAAAAATCAGAAGATTTTCCTTGACAACTCCAAACATTGGATTACAATGAGCGTCGTATGTTAGGTATGCATTTGGTAACGAGAGGATCGACCATGGATTCGGCAACGCCGCTTGAGCCGGCTCCGGCCGCTGGCGGCGCTGGAGAGAGTCTGGCCGGAGGAGGTATTGCATTGGCCGGACAAGCCTGCCCAGTTTCACAGGGGGGTGGCGACACTTACCCCATATTCCCCGAGAAAAACCCCGTCGCCGTCGCCGTCGCCACCCCTGGGACTATGGTCAAGTGCGGCATGACAAAGTACGCCGAAGTCTTGCTGCCATCCGGCCCTATGCTGCTATTTCGCCTAGTCAAAAAGTCGAAAAGTCCGGTTCCCGCCACTTGGCGGCCGCGGGTGGCGACAGGATCCCCCTATTCCCCGGGAAAGAACCCGTCGCCGTCGCCACCTAAAAAATGGGTGGTACCGCACAAAACAGTTGACAGTGGTTGAGACGCCAGGTGAGAACTGGAGTAAGAATCGTGAGAATGACCGTGAAAAAAGCCGGAAAAACGGTGGTGAGACGTACACGATAAACATTCGTTTGCTGGGCAGGAATACAAGTCCTTTGCAGGGCAGCCGGATGCGTGTGGGCATTGCGAGCCAAAAGTGCTGGAGGCGCGAAGAATGCCAACGCTAAAAGCAATTACAGTATATTAAGTTACGTGATTCTTCGCACATGGCTACAATCATTAAGCGAACGGAATATGTGCCTTTTCTCAAGCAATCGACCGGCCGCCATCCAGCTTGATAATCTGCCCGGTGATATAAGAATTCGGCTGCGCCAGGAATCTCACCAAATCGGCCACATCCTGCGGCGTACCAACACGGCCCAGCGGCACACGCTTCAGATATTTCTCCCGATCTTCCCGCGGGAAATATTCGGGCCAATCCACCACGCCGGGAGCGATGCCGTTGACGGTCACTTCCGGGGCCAGTTCACGGGCCAGGCTAAGCGTGGCATTGGCCAGCGCCGCCTTGGTAGCACAATAAGCCAGGTAAGCCGGCCACGGTTTTTCCGCCAGCAGGTCGCACATATTGATGACATGCCCGCGCGACAGCCGCAGCAAATCGGCCAGTTTCTGGCACAGCAGCAGCGGTGCCTGCACGTTCAACGCCCACATGCGCTGCGCATCGGTGGCTTGAAATTCCGCCAGCGATCCCGGCAAATAAAGTGCGGCATTGTTCACCAGCACATCCAGCCGCCCAAACCGCCGGCGAACCTGCTCTGCCACATCAGCCACCGCCGCCGGATCGGTCAAATCCGCGGCAATCGCCTGTCCCGGCCAACATTTGTATTGCAACGCCGCCAGCACCTTTTTCGCTTCGGCTTCAGATTGGTGATAGGTGAAACAAATGTCAAATCCCGCGCGGGCCAATTCCACCACAATCGCCCGCCCCACCCGGCGTGCCCCACCCGTTACCAGCGCTGTGCGATGTTCATCGGCCATGCCTATAGAATACCAGACGTTGGGAAATATACCCGGCCAGAAAGCGAGCCTGGGTGATCTTGGCTGATCCCTTTCGCTAAATCACGTTTGCGGCTATGATCGGGAACAGCAGCGGTAAAAGCTTCCTAGGGTTTTTGCCGATAAAGAAAATGCCGCGGGTGGGAATACCGCGGCAAAGACGGAATCGATAAGATCGATACCCCAGAGCCGGGAATCCATTCCTTCCTCGATCCCAGTCGAGGAACCCATCCCTGAGATGGCTCTGTCGTATCAACTGTGACCGTCCGGACGCGGTGTTGAGGCGATCCTTCGCTGCAACACCGCGGCGGACGGCCGGCGATATTTCTGTGCCGAGGCGGCGTCAGGCTTGCCGGCTCGAAACAGGTCGATCGTACGTTTGCCGTCGCCATGCAACATCCTGTCACCACAGCGACGATCACCACCACTACGCCCTGGCTTCCATGCCGGCGGCTGGCGGCGATGGTACGGCGGGCCTCCTTGCCCAATCCGCACCGGCGGCAACGCCGATCGAATCATCCATCATCAATTCATTTGGCAGGTTCAGGCATCCTTCCCTGGACTTGCCGCCGACTTGAACAGTCCATTGCTCCCGCCGGTTGTTTTCGTTCACGGTCGCGGCACGATCGGCGTCGCTACCGACGCCGTCGCCGCCTTAATCTCAAACATCTCCTGGCCCATGGCTTCAATCGCTTCGCTTTGGCTCAGCAGTTGATCGCGCCGTGCTTCCCAGGATGGCTGGTTCCACAACTCCAAGTGGTCGCGCAAACCGATCAAACAAACTTTCTTATCCAACTTGGCACGCTGAAGCAGCGTGTCGGGCAAAACGACCCGTCCCTGGCTATCCCATTCGACCCGGCAGGCGAGGGAAATCCGCAATTGCTCCCACATCACCAGGCCGGGATTCGGGGCAATGCCCGGCGGGATGCGCGAGTTGACCAGTTCCTCGTAATAGCGTTCCGGGTAGAGCCAGGGAACACCTTTGATCAAGGTGACAAAGAACGCGTCGCCATCCAGAGCCGGATCGATCCGCTTGCGAACGTCAGCGGGCACCAGCAATCGATTTTTCGGATCGATGGTCAGTTCGTGCTCACCATAGAAAAACGGCGTTCGCAATGGGATTCATCTCCACAGATCACTTTTTACAGGGATATTATGCCACTAGCATCCACTGATTGCAAGCGCAAAATCGGCGCACTCAACAGATTTTTCAAGTTTTCCGGTGGATAATGCCGAAGGAAGCCCGATTTTATTGCGCCAACGCGGTTTTATGGCCTTTTTACCGCATAAAAAGTGGGGATAACTTTTGTGGATAAGCTGGCGATTCCGATTTTTGGAGTTTCAGTGTTATCACATCAGGCAGGGATTTTACGCCACAGCCGGGCTAACGCTAGTCCGATAACTCCAATGACCGGCCCGGCAAGGCTTAACCACGGCAGCAAATGATCGGATGATGGGATCGACAGGGAAATCGCCCCCAGCACCGGCAGCCATCGGCTGGCGGCTCCCGCCAAATTAATCACCCCGCCATGGACGAACTCGGCCCGCAGATACCATACCACCGCACCGCCGATGGTAAGCCACCCGGCCAAAGCCACGCCAAGCCGGGCGGATTTTTCACCCGGATACCAGCACGCCGCCAGGAATAGCACCCCCAGCCAGGTGGAGAAATACGCCGCCGGCCAAAGCATGGTTTGCCACGACACTCCGGCCAGACATGCCGCCAGTTGCAGCATGAGCATCGCCAGCGCCCAGATTGCCGGTACACTGCGGCGGCTGGCAAACAACCATGGATGCAACAGCGCGGCGGCGCAGATCTGCACCGCCAGCATCACCGGCACGGCATTCATTTCACCGGTGGTGGTATACCGCACCGATAAAGGGAATCGCCCTGCCGTCAACGCCAACGCCCCCACTTGCACTCCGCCCCACACCAACAGCGGGCCAGGTGGATTCGACAAGCTCACCGCAGGTGGGCCAGCCGACGGTTGCGACGATGGTACGCCAACGTTTTCCGGCATCGACCTTGTGAACGTGCGAATCAACCTTCGCACGTTCACACCTTCACACCGGTTTTAATTCCCGCTGGCGAAATATTCCAGCGATTTCACCGGGTCGGCCTTCATGGTGCGCTGCCCGGGCTTCCAATTGGCCGGGCACACTTCGCCATGCAATTCAAAAAATTGCAAGGCATCCAGCGTGCGAATCACTTCATCCACGCTGCGGCCAATCGGCAAATCGTTCACCAACGCATGGCGCACCACGCCTTCGCGGTCGATCAAAAACAGCCCGCGCATGGCCACGGTGCCGTCGGCGGTCAGCACGCCATAATCCTTGGCGATCTGCTTGGTCAGGTCCGAAACCAGCGGGAAATTCAACCCACCCAGCCCGCCCTTGATCCGCGGGGTATTAATCCAAGCCAGGTGCGAATATTGGCTATCCACACTCACGCCCAGCACCACAGTATTGCGGCTCTTAAATTCCGCCAGCCGATCGTTAAACGACACGATTTCGGTCGGGCAAACGAAAGTGAAATCCAGCGGATAGAAGAACAAGACGACGTATTTACCGCGATAATCCGCCAGCGAAACGTCGGCAAATTCGCGGTCAATGACTGCCTTGGCAGTGAAATTCGGGGCGATTTTCTGAACCAGAGTGCTCATGTCTTTCCTCGATAGAAGTAGGGGCCGCACCGCCGACCAACAAGGTCCGCGGCAAACGGTGTAAGGTCAATCAAGACCAGCCCATCCACAAACCATACGTGCCGAACGATAGTCACGCCCGATCTTTTTAGTCAAGTGGCCATGACATTTCTTTTGTTGGGTCGACGGTTTAGTTACCCGCCGCGCCTTTGGCGCGCCGCTGTTCCATTTCGGCTTTACCGGCCAGAGCCATTGGTGTGGCGCGTTTACCGAGGATGCTTAATTGCTGCTCCGCTTCAGCATCGTGACCGGCCCAGACGGCATAACGCACATACCAACTGCGGCCAATAAAATCGTTGGGGTAAAACACCAAATGCAATTTATAAAACGCGGAGATGTCCTGCCAGGCCTCTTCGTTGTTGCGGAAGTAATCCCCCACGATTTGCCCGCTGATGTATTCCTTGGCCGCATAGCAGGACAAAGAGTTGTGTGCGCTCAGCAACGTCTGGGCGACGTCCTTGGAAGTGTTCTGCGTGGCCAGACATTCCCGGCCAAACGCCAGCATATCCTCCTTGCTGCCAAACCATTTGGGTTCCAGAAAATAGACTTTGTTGGCGTAGGCGTCGCCGTTGTCGGGGTGGGCTTCGACGGCCTTGATGAACCAGCGTTCCATTTCGTCGCGGCCGGAGCCTTCGCCCAGCACGACGGTAATCATTTTCGCCGCCCCGGCCCAATCATAGGGATCTTTCCGCACCGCTTCGGTGAGCGCGTCGCGGGCCACTTGCAGGCACTGTGCCATGCCCTTCCACCCTTGGTCGGTGACGGTATTGGCCCAGTCGCGCCCACGGGCATCCCAGGCCAGATCGACATAGGTATTGCCGGTGTAATTGAGCACCAGCGTGCTGCCGGGCAGCGCTCGGGAAATGACCGGGTAGATCGTGTCGTAGGCCTTTTGGTTACCGCCGAGAATTTGACAATAGCTTTGGTGCAGCGAGCGGATGGTCCAAACGACGATTCGCGGCGGCAGTTCAGGTTTCTGATCGCTTGCGCCAAACCAGGCCAACGCCTTGTCCAAACGGTCGCGCACCCGGCGTTGCACGTCGGCCGGCTGCGCTGGCCAGTTGTTATCCATATAAGTCAGCACCACATCCAGTTCCGCAAAGCATTTATAGATGGGCGGATAGGTGCTGGTTTCCATGGCATCGGCGGCTTTCGTGTAAACTTCGCGGCGTTCGGCAAGGCCGGTGTATCGCCGCGCCGTCAATTCCATGCCTTTGCCGTTCATGTAGTAAAAAAGCGGATCGTCGCAACCGTCGCTGGTCGGCTTGGTAAATAGCTCCATATCCGGCTTGGGGGACATGACCGAAAGCATCGCCGCCAACGCATCATTATCCCAAGCGCCATGATGCCCCGACTGGGCGTAGCCGTCTTTGACGAAGGCCTGGGACCATTGCGCATAGTCCGCCGCGAGCTTGGCCGCATGCGCCCGCGCGTCGCGGTTGCGGTCCAGGATTCTTTGCACCTCGACACGCACATCGGCGGGCAAATCCTTCTGCGTTGTGGCCAGATCGCGCCGGGCGATCGGCAAAGCCTCGGCGGGAAACCCGCGAATAATGCGCTCGGCCGCATCGCGCGTGGATTCATCACGCAACTGATCCATCACGCGATCCACGCCCGGCTTAAAATCAAACCTCGGCTGGGTCGTGGCGCTTTCCGCGCTCAAACCAGCCCGCGCGCAGATCAAAACCATCGCCGCCAGAACACCGACAACGCGATTGACAGGTTTCATGGATTCCCCAAAAAGTGTGTTTTGCCAACAACAATACCGCGCCGAGACGTTGAACATCCAACGACAACAAGGTATCGAATTGGTTTAGCAGAGTCAAAGGCCGGTAATCCGAGGTATGATGTGGCCGTCGTTTGCAGCCGCCGGCAACGGCCGGCAAAGGAGAAATCACCATGCGCGTCCCAATCACCTTGTCACCCTGTCACCTTGAGCCGAAGGCTCTTGTCACCTTGTCATTCTCCCTGCTCTTAGCCCTCGCCAGCACGACTCCCGCCGCCATGCTGTCAGTCGGCCCGGGCGAAAAGTTCGCCCGACCCTCGCAAGCGCTGGCCGCCGCCAAGGATGGCGACGTCATCGAAATCGCCGCCGGGCAATATCCCGGCGATGTCGCCACCCTTGCCGCCAATAAGCTCACCATTCGCGGGCTGGGCAAGGAGCGCGTGAAACTTCCCGCCGATGGCAAAAACGCCGGCGGCAAAGCGATATGGGTTACCGCCGGCAGTGACATCACGATTGAAAACATCGAGTTTTCCGGCGCCCGTGTCCCCGATCATAACGGCGCCGGCATCCGGGCCGAGGGTGCAAACCTGACCCTGCGCAACTGCCGATTCTACGATTGCGAAGACGGCATCCTTGGCGGCAACGGCGAAATGCTCATCGAGCACTGCGAGTTCGCCCATTGCGGCCCGGTGGCCGACCCGGCCACGCATTCGCTCTATATCGGCCAAAACTGCACCAAGCTGGTTTTCCAATACAACTATTCCACCGATGTGATCCAGGGGCACTTGCTCAAAAGCCGGGCCAGGGAAAGCTGGATTCTCTACAACCGGCTGAGCGACGAAGCCGGCACCGGCAGTGCCGTGGCCGATTTCCCCAACGGCGGCTACGTGGTGCTGCTGGGCAACATCCTCCAGAAAGGCGTCAATGCCCAAAACACCCGCGTCATCGCCTACGGCATGGAAGGCATCAAGCACGAGCGCAACGCCCTGCTGGTCATCAACAACACGATGGTTTACCAGAACCACCGTGCCGGCGCGTTTTTCGTCAACGTGCAGAAAGTGGCCGACGATTTTGTGCCGGTGATCCGCAACAATCTCTGCATCGGCAAAATCCCCCTGACCAACAGCCCGAAGGCCGATACCGCCGGCAACCTGCTGCTGGCCACGGTTGCCGAAGCCAATTTCGTAGACGCCGCCAAGTATGATTACCATCTTGAGCCTAGCTCACCCGCCATCGGCAAAGCCATCGCCCCCGGCAAGGCCGATGATTTCGATCTGATGCCCAAGTTTCAGTACGTGTACCCCAACGGCGACGAAAACCGCGACACCGCCGCCGCGCTGGATATCGGTGCGTTTGCCTTCACGGCAAGAGAGCCGTAGCTGGCCACTCTTCGTTTAGCCGGCTTGTATACAAGCCGCGTCCGCCCCCGCGGCTCGTGTACGAGCCGGCTAAACGAAGATGAATACAGCGGCATTTTCTGTGGTCGGCATTGACCCACCGATAACACGTTGTATCCTTTGCGTTTATGGGCGGTGCGGTGCCGCCAAACAAGTGTAAGGCCCTGGTCTGAATTGCATGAGCACTTTCTCGCACCGAGGTAACCAATCGTGGCAAATATTGAAACAACGGATGTAAAGAACCCAGCGGTCGAGATCTTCCGAAGGATGTATGGTTACGACCCCTTCGCTTGTCTGAAGGACGGCGGGACTATTTGGCTGCATCGGACGGGAACGTACGGATTCATTTTTACAATCCTCACCTTGACAGTTTTCGGAGTGGTGCTCGGAGATTTTGATGCTTTCGGGCTGACGGCCGGTTGGCCAAAGTGGATGGCGATGGCCCTTTACGCGATCTTTTTCGGTGCTATCGGCGTGCTGGCGCGTATTGTCTTCCGCGGCAACGGACTGGGCATTTCTAGTCAGAGCCTGTCGCTTCGGCGCGGCTGGCGTCCAATCGAGCAAATGCCTACCGCCTCGGTCGATTTTGTCCTGGGCATCGCCGCCGGCTGGTCTACTGCACAGTGGGAAAAGCTGCGGATCGAATGCGGGCGAACCGTTTTTCGAATTGGAGACCTAACTCCGTGGGAATCGGAGACCGCTTATCAACTCCTGATCGCCGTTTGCGGCCGAGCCATGGCAATCAGGCCGGATGGCCAGATCGATCTTGGAACTGACCTTGTGCCGGAAAACCACGCGCAATGGGCTCAACCGGTACGTGAGCGAATCCGCAAGGAACTCGGCATTCAGCTTGCGACGTGGCTGGTTGGTAGCCTCCTATGCGGGACTCTGGCGATCGCGCTCATTGTTTATAGCACGCACATCGGTCAGCAATCGCTGCAAGCCGTTACCGAGATGCTGGCCGTCTTGGGCGTCGGCTTAATTGTCGGGATTTATCGCGTCTACGAAATCAGCAGGAGACGGAAGTCGATCTTGGGCACGATCTCCGCCATGGAAAATGGCCAAGCGTACGATGTCGGGGTCTTCCATTCCCAACCGCCGCCGCCACCGGATTTTGTGTCGAGTCTTGGCCGGATTCTAACGGCACTGGCTTTAATCACCTGCTGGATTCCCGTCATCGGCTCGGTCTTTGCCTTGATGGCGCTATCAGCGACACGAAAGCGTCCTGGAACGTATCGTCGCATGGCCATTGTAAGTGTCATCATCTCGACGAGCATTGTGGTGCTGCTTGCCGCAACGGTGATCATTATCAACTTGGTGAAGCATTAGGCCCGGAACGTCAATAAGGGAAATGCGTCCGGCGTGATTGCTCCCACCATCGCACCGCATTTCCTTCGCGCCCTGCGCCCCTTCGCGGTAACCCGCATTGGCATTTGTCCGCCAGCCCCACTCACTGCACCCGCGCCACCACAATCGTCACATCATCCGTGCGCTTGGTCAGCCCGGCGAAACGCCGCATCGACCACAAGATGTTTTGTGCCACCACGTCCGCTGTCGGGCCGCCGGCGCGGAAGGCTTCCAGCAAACGCTGGCGGCCAAAGGTCTCCTGCGCGAAATTCATCGCGTCCGTCAAGCCATCGGTGTAAAGCAGAATCGTGTCGCCTTTTTGGAGTTCGACAATCGACTGCGTGTAGACCTCGGCCGGATCGACGCCTAATACCATGGCGCTGACATCCAGCTCGATAATTGCGCCGTTGCGCAAAATCAGCCCGGGCGGATGGCCGGCGTTGCAATAGGTCAGCCGACGGTTGGGGGCGTCCAGCACGCCGTAGAAAAGCGTGATGAATTCACCGATGACATTGTCGCGGCAAACCATCAGGTTGATCCGCCGCACCGCTTCGTAGAGGTAATAGAGATTGTCCACCTGGGCGCGCAGGGCCGAGCGCACCGCGGCCATGGTCAGGCTGGCGGGCACGCCTTTGCCGCTGACATCGGCAATCACCAGGCCCGTGTTGTCGTAGGGCAGGGGAATGAAATCGTAGAAATCGCCGCCCAATTCATAGCACGGCACGTAGACGGCCGACAGCTCGATTCCCGGCGGGGTGGGCGGATGCTGCGGAATCATCCGCTGCTGCACCTCGGCGGCCATCTGCACCTGGCGTTCCAGCGCCTGGGCGGCAATCGATTCTTCGGTCAGCCGGGCGTTTTCAATCGCGGCGGCGGCTTGGGCGGCCACGGCTTTCATCAGGTCGATCTGAAACTGGCTGAACGTGGCCTGCGTATCGGTATACACGCGCAGCACGCCGATGGCTTTGCCCTTGTAGCGCATGCCCACGGAAAGCATGGAAACGATGCCCTCGCGGCGCGATTCTTCCGGGAAAAGCGTGCGCGGGTCTTCGGCCAAGATCGGCACATATTCGTAGCCTTTGGTGCTCAGGGCGATGCGGTCAATTTCCGATTTGCTCAGGCGGATCATGCCCTTGTCCAGATATTCCTTGGACAGGCCGAACACCGCTTTGATGACCAGTTCATCGCGTTCGCTATCCACCAGCCGCAGCGATGCGGCTTTGGTGCCCATCACTTCGGCCACCACATGCACGGCACGCTGGAGCACGTTGCCCAGGTTGCGGGCCTCGGCCAGCATGGTGGTGACGTTGTAAACGGCGGTCAGTTCGCCGATGCGCTGGCGAAGCTGATACTCCTGGAAACACAACCGGGCCACGGCGTTGGCCAGCATGTACAAAAATTGGATGGCCGCCGGCTTGCTGCCGCGGGCTTTGGCAAGCTGGGTGATAATCTGCCGGAGCTGGCGGGTTTCGATGCCAAACTTCTCCGCCACGGCCACTAGCTTTGGCTCGTCCAAACCGATCGGCAGGGCGTTATTGTTGGCCATGCGAATGGTGCCCACGCGCTGGTTGTTGAGCATGATGGGCGCGACATATTCCTTGCCTTCGCGCTGGAAGGCATCTTCGCTTTCTTCGGCCTGGGCGATGGCCCGCTGGCGCTTAAGAAATTCCCGCGTGGGGGCAGGCTGCGTAAGCGTGTTGCCATCGGCATCGGTAATGACCGTTTTGACGTTGGCCACGGCGGCAAAGCTATCCTGAATTTCTTGCAGGGTTGGCAAGTCCAGAAAGTCGGTGAGCTTCAGATGTTCCGGGTCGAAAACAGCCATAAATAAATCCACGCCGCCATCCCTGGCGCGTGAAGGGGATTGTAGGCGCAAGCGGCTGGGACACCAAACAGGAAATCGGCCAAGGGCGGAAATGGCGTGCATGACACAGTTGGCAAGCGGTTCTTAGCCCTGAAGGGGCGGCATTTTCAGCCCAAGGCGTCGGCCTCGTTGTTCTACACATCCTTGCCCAGGACCGCACCGTGGTTTACAGCGTCGGCGAAAGCGGCATTGACGAACAGGGTAACGAAGCCCCGATGAATCCCAAGCATCCGAACCAAGCCGGCCCGCACCGTTGGAACGCGCGCAATTTCGTGGTTCATCTGGAAGCCGCGCACTGAACGGCGGGAACGTCAAGCCGGACACTTGCCGCACGCGGGTTCACTGGTAAGATGAGTTGCGGCGTTGCGTCACGTTTTGGCAGATTTGGCTGCGCGGCATGAGCCGGTGGAGATAAAGCAGATGGACCCAAAAAACTCGGCCAATGAATTGCCCTCGGCGTCCAGTCATCCACCCGCGCCGGCGGCAGCGACGCCGGCGGTTCCGGCCAAGCCCGCGCCGGCGCGAAGATCCGCCTTTGGCGAATTTGTACCGCCGGCCATGCCGGCGCCGGCACGCCCCACGCCCGTCGCCGACACTCCGGTCATCAATTACCAAACCCCGGAAGCCGCGCGGATCGCCAAAGCCGCTAAAGTGCGGCAATACATCCTGGTGTTGGGTCTGCTGGGACTCACCCTGGCCGCGCTGATTTATGCGCTGTGCGTATCCACGATTGGCTGGCACAACACGCTGTATTCGGATCGGCATCAATTCCGCCAGTCGCAAACCGCCATCAGTTGTTACTACATGCTGCAAAATGGTTACACCTTGGATTACGAAACCCCGGTGATGGGTCCGCCCTGGCGCATGCCGTTTGAATTCCCCCTGTACCATTGGGTCGTGGTGTGGGCGGTCAAGACGTTCCATGCCGGGCTGGATCCCAGCGGCCGCGGGGTCAGCCTGGTGTTCTATTTGCTCACACTGGTCCCAGTTTATTTCATCTTGCAGACGCTGAACGTGAAGCCGGTGCATCGGTCGATCTTTGCGGTGCTGATGCTGGTCAGCCCGTTTTATCTGTTCTGGTCCCGCGCGTTCATGATCGAAAGCACGGCGGTCTGTTTGTCGATGGCTTATCTGGCCTGCGTGTTCCAATGGGCCTGGCGGCGGGGCAACGGCACGCGGCTTTTTCCGCTGGTTCTGCTGCTGGTGGCGGCGCTGGTCTTGGGCGTGCTGGCCGGTATGGTCAAGATTACCACTTTCTTCAGTTTTGGCTTGGCGGTGCCCATTTTTCTGGTGCGGGATATTTTTCGCTGGCCGGTGCCGCGCTCTTGGCCGATTCGCCGCATGATCGAAGGGCTGGTGGTCCTGGCGCTAGTCGAGGGCATTCCCTTGGCCGCGGTCATGGGCTGGACCGCCCACGCCGACAAATTAAAAGCCTTGTCGCCGATTACCACCTATTTGCAATCCACCAACCCGGCGATGGAAGATTGGAACTTTGGCACCATCGAGCAACGGTTTAACTTCGAGACTTGGAGCACCATCATCGGGCGGTGCGGCACGCTGACCGCGCCGGAATGGACGTTCTGGCTGGGCTGCCTGGTCGCCGTGCTATTTACCCGCCGCCGCTGGAAGGAAGTCCTCGCCCTGGTGGTTTTGTATCTCAGTGCCCCGGTGGTTTTCGTGCATCTGCATTTGGAGCGCGACTACTACATGTACGCCAACGGGATCTTTTTGCTGGGGGCGGCGGGGTTCTGCCTGTTGGCGCTTTTTGAATCGCGCCATGCGTTGACGATTGGTTTTGCCGCTTTGCTGATCACCTGTGTCGCCGCCGTCGCCGAGTTTTCCACCGCGTATTATCCGATGATGGCCAAAAACAATACGGGCCTGCAACCCGTGATCGACGCGATCGACAAGGCCTGCGATAAAGACAGCGTGGTGATTTACATGGGCTTGTGGTGGGATCCCACGCTGCCGTATTACTCGCAACGGCGTGCCTTCATGATTGACGCCACCAATCCGGCGTGGCCCACTGAAGAGGACGTGCGCAAAGAACTGGTGGCCATGAAGGACTGCAAGATCGGCTGCATCGTGGAAATTGAGCCGGTGGGCAGGATCGAACGCGGTTTTGTGATCGTCGCCATGAAGAGCCTGGGCTTGGATACCAGCAAGGAACTTCACATGCATCGGTAAGCGGCGTGGCGGTGCCGCGAACCTGACGGCCCTGGTGGCAGATGCGATTGCTTTGCCGGCCCCTAGCCGGTATTTTCAGCGTGGCGATTGACATGACACCAAGCGACATTCTAACGATTTTGGCGTGGGGCGCGGCCGTGATGGTTTCGTGGTATGGCTTGGGGTGGGCCGTAGCACTGCTCTGCAAGGCGGATAACGACGATATCGTGCTGGGGCTGCGCTGTGCCTGGGGCATGGCGTTGGTGCTGGCCATTGGCGGGGTGCTGATGCTGTTGCACCATGCCACCGCCGGGGTGCTGATCGCCGTCACGCTGGTGGGGGATGCGCTGGCTTTGTGGGCACTGGTTCGCGGCTGGCGTGGGATGGTGGCGTTCGTGCGCGGGTGGTCAATCCAGGACCACTGGCCGCTATTGATCTATATCCTGCCGATGGCGGGATTGCTGCCGCGGTTGGTGGCGGGGGCGTTTTGGCCTTTCTATTGGGATTCCGGCGACGATGCCATGGCCTATTTGCCCATGGTGCAACGCATCCTGCAGACCGGAACGCTGCTGGAACCATTCAGCTTGCGCCGGCTGGCGACGTACGGCGGGCATTCGCTGCTCCAGGCACAAGTGCTGGCGGCGGTGCCTTATGATGCGCTGTTCCTGCTGGAAGTGGGTTTATGCCCGGTGCTGATTTTCCTGCTGGCGGTGGGATTGATCCGCCCGAAAACACCGGCCAGGCACGCGCTGGCGGCGCTGTTTGCGCTGGCGCTGCAAATGTTCGTCGTGCCGATGCTCAACTCGTTTTGCACGTTGACTGGGGCGGTGCTGTTCCTGGCGCTGGCGGCGACGTTGCGGCTGGTCAACCAGCGCCCCAAGCAACTGACCGGGGCGATCATGCTGGGCGTGGTGGCCGCAGCAACGATTTCGCTGCGTGCCAACCTGGCCCCGGTCTGTTTCCTGACGCTGGCCGGGGCGTATCTGATCACGTTGTTCGGATCCCAGCGCAAGGTGCATTTGTGCGCCTATGGCCTGACCGCCGTGGTGGCGACGTTGCTGGTGGTGCCGTGGGCGATGGTGCTGTACCAATCGTCGGCAACGCCTTATTACCCGCTGATTGCCGGTAATTACCGTGCCAACGATATGATGGGTCAGCATATCAGCGCGTTGGCGGCAACCGGGCGGATTGCCCGGGAAGTGTTGGTGCCGTTCGCTTGGCCACTGTTGCTGTCGGTGGTGCTGTGCTGGCGTCGGCCGGCGTGGGCGGAAGCCGCGCCGTTGTGGGCGGCAACCATCGTGACTTTCATCGTCATGACCATGTCGTTATCGGATGCCGACGGCCCCAATCTTTATCGCTACGCTTACCCCAGCCTGTTTGCCGCGGCGGTCTTTACCATGGCGCTGACGCTGCGTGACGCCAGCCTGGACGACTTGGGCGCCTCCGCCGCGGTGATTGTCGCGCTCATCGCCATGTGCGGCCAATGGAACGTGCCGGCCTTTGTTGATAGCCATGATCTGGACGAACTGGCCACCGTGGCCCAATTAGGCTTGGAAAAACCGCTGGCGCGCAACGTGGTGCTGAAGATGCGCTATGGCCGCTCGATTGGCAAGCCCGATTCGCTGATGGCTGTGGACAAAGCCGACGCCCAGCGCCAAGCCCAGCAACTGATTCCCCCCGGTGAAAAGGTGTTCGTCATTGACGATGGGCCTATCGGCTGGGACTACCAGCGCAATCCGCTGTATTTGCTGGACACGCCCGGTGAATGCAGCCCAGGCGACGGCATGCCCCTGTTCAAAGGGTCGGCAGCGCTCAAGCAGTATTTATTGCAACAGGCGATCCACTACGTAGCGGTGATCGATTTCCACAGCGCCGCCGGTGTTTATAACCGCGAATATTTCAACGGCCAGCATCTGTACTGGTCCAACGGCAAGAAGGCCGCGCCCTATTTCATTGATGCCATGACCAATTTCGACGCCTTGGTGCATGATGAGGAACTGCTAGGCACGGCCGGCAACCTGCGCGTGATTCATCTGCGGCCCTAACCGCCCGGCCGCCACTGGCCCTTTTCACCCATGAATAAAACCGATCCCCACCGCATCTTCCCCGAGTTCAAGCAGGAAGACCTGCTGCGTTTGCAATTGACCGGCCAGCATACGGAACTGTGCAATCGCCTGCTGCTGATCCTGCGCTATTTCCGCGACCACACGCTGATTAACGCCGAAGCCAGCCACCTGGGCTATTTCGATGAACTGGCCAAAACGCTGCTGTACATCTTTGCCAAGCCGACGTTTGCCATTCCGCCGGAATTGGCCAGTGAATTCATCAAGCTGAATCAGACCATCGCCAACCTGGTGGCGCTGTCCACCGTGGGGACGACTGACTCGTGCCTGCGCGAGCTGCGCCAGCAGCCGGGCAGCCTGCCCAAAATGCTCGCCCTGTTCAACGCTCGCTGCACCGAACGGCCCGATCGCAAGGCCTTCTTTGACACCGATCCGGACCTGGCTTCCATCTGGTATAGCGCCTACGGCGCGATCCATTACAGCGCCCTGGCCACGGCCATCGGCTGCGAAAACCTCGAGGCTCATTACAATTTCGATCATCCCAATCTCCGCCCGCTGTGGAATCTCCAGGAACTTTATTTTGGCGCAACCTACCTGGATGGCTACTGCGACCGTTTCGTTAAACGCGTGGTGAATCGCGCCGTGGCTGAGCGCGTCCGGCCCTATCAGCCGGCGCTGGGGAAACCCGATGCGCACAAGGTGGCGGTGGTCAGTGGCTTTTGGACTTCATTTCACTCGGTCTACCGCACGCTGCACGGCTATATCCGCGCGCTCAAGCCCGATTACCATCTGACCTTTTACCAATTGGGCGACAACACCCCGCCGGACGATGGCACGTTTGACCGCATCATCAAACTTTCGCCGGCCAAGCTGATGGAAGGCCTGGCGGTCTTCGCCGGCGCGGAATATGCCGCGATGGTTTACCCCGATATCGGCATGACCCCCGACAGCGTGTCGCTGGCCAACCTGCGCCTGGCACCCATCCAAATGATGGGTACCGGCCACCCGGTCAGCACCTTCGGCTCCAAGATCGATTATTTCGTCAGCGGTGCCGACGTGGACAATTACGACCACCCCGAAACCAACTATTCCGAACGCCTGGTGCTGTTGCCCGGCATGGGCGCGATCCACAACCGCCCGCTCTACAACCGCCATAACCGCGGCAAGCAAACCTACGACCTGATCATCAACTGCTCCTGGTTCGCCCAGAAAATCAATCACCCGCTTTTGCAAGTGGTTCAGCGGCTCATTGCCGGCCTCAAACGCCCCGCCAAATTTCGCTTCTACCTGGGCAATTCCACCAATCGCTGCAACGATCATCTGGTGCTGGTCGTCGAACTGCTCCGCATGTTAGGCCCGAAAAATATCGAGGTTTACACCGGCCTGGGTTATCAGGAATACATGGCCCGCATGGAAGAGGGCGACCTCACCATCGAATCCTACCCCTTTGGCGGCTCCAACACCCTCTCGGACAGTCTCTACTTAGGCATCCCCACCATCGCCTGGCAAAGCAACCGCTGGTATGGCCGGATTGGCTCGGCCATGCTGCGTGCCGTCGGCCTGGAAGACTGCATCGCCACCAGTGCCGATGATTACCTGGCGAAAATCTGGCATTTATGCCACGACGATGCCGCCCGCGAGCAAGTCCGCACCCGCCTGGCCAAAGTCGATCTCAATAAGACGATTTACGCCACCGCTGATGCGGCTTATTTCAAGAAGATGATGGATTATCTGATCGCCAACCACCAGGCGATCCAGCAAAGTGCCGAGCGCACACCGATCATCATCCCGCGTGACAGCCGTTAGTGCCGGCAACAAAATTTCTTCCCATGCGGCCGTTGGCATTGGCCTCCCCGACCGGCGAGGGTGTGACAACCCAAGTGACTTGTCATGTCGCTTGTCATGCGTAACGCGTGCGAAAGTGGCGCGGAGCTATAACCGAACCCGAATGACCATCGCCTGAACAAGGCGCTTAGCCATTTCACGTCTTGCGGCTAATGGGATAACATCAAGTCAGTTCCTACGAGCGAGGTTCTATGTTGCTTGCCGAGTTCAGCATTTGGCCGATGGATAAAGGCGAAAGCGTCAGCGCGTATGTGGCGCGCTGCCTGGATATCGTGGACCGCAGCGGCTTGCCGTACAAACTGGGGCCGCTGGGCACGTGCCTCGAAGGCGAATGGCCGGAAGTGATGGCGGTCATCCAAAAATGCCAGGAAGCGTTGGCCGTCGATTGCAACCGCATCACCTGCACGGTGAAACTGGATTGGCGCAAAGGCCAGAGCGGCAGATTGGATTCCAAAGTGGCGGCGGTGGAACGCAAGTTGGGAAGGAAATTGAAGACCTAACGATTTTCCCCCGGCCTGCCTATAATGCTCCACTCTTTTTTGAAGGTATACCCATGGCGCTAACGCGCGACACTGTAATGGCCGCCTTGCGGCTTGTTAACGACCCGGAACTGCACGAAGACCTCGTTTCGCTGAACATGGTGAAAGATGTGACTATCGACGGCGACAACGTTCGCGTGGTGGTTGAACTGACCACGCCGGCGTGCCCGTTGAAGGAACGCATCGAAGCCGATGTCACCAACGCCTTGACCGGCATCGGGGCCAGGTATGTGACAGTGGACATGACCGCCCGGACGCGCGGCCCAGCGGGTCCGCGTCCAAGCGGGTTGCCGCAGGTGAAGAACATTGTGGCCATCGGCGCCGGCAAGGGCGGCGTGGGCAAATCCACCATCGCGCTCAACGTCGCCATCGGTCTGCAACGCACCGGGGCCAAGGTCGGTTTGATGGATGCCGACGTTTATGGCCCGTCCATGCCCACCATGCTGGGCTTGCGCGGCGTACCGCACCAGGTGCGCGGCGGGAATCGCATCGTGCCGCATTTTGTGCATGGCATTCATGCCATCACCATCGGCTCGGTGGTCGAGGCGGATAAGCCGCTGATTTGGCGTGGGCCAATGGCGCAGAATGCGTTCAAGCAATTGATGGTGGACAATGCCGATTGGCCCGAACTGGATTATCTGATTGTCGATCTCCCGCCAGGCACGGGCGATGTGCCGCTGACGCTGTGCCAGATGCTGCCGCTGACGGGCGCGGTGGTGGTGGCGCAGCCGTCACAGGTGGCGCTGGATGATGCCATCCGTGCCGTGGGCATGTTCCAGCAGCTTGGCACGCCGGTATTGGGCATCGTGGAAAACATGAGTTATCTGATTCTGCCTGATGGCACCAAGCACGACATTTTCGGTTACGGCGGCGCCGAACAGGAAGCGCAGAAACTCGGCCTGCCATTCCTGGGCGGCGTGCCGATTTTCCCGGAGTTGCGGCAAAACTGCGACGCCGGCACGCCGCATAAGAATTTTGAAGGCAATCTGGTGCTGGCCGAATCGCTGAAAAAGATCGTGGAGAACCTGGCGGCACAGATCAGCATCCGCAATATGGAGCAGTCTACGCCGGAGTTGAATGTGATTTGAAATCTGCGATTTGAGATTTCAAATTTCAGATTTCAGATTCACCACGCATCGGTGCGGAACGGCGACGCCGGCAAAGCTTCCTTGTTATACAAGTTGCATTCGGGATTATCGGCCCAGGCATAACGCACCGCCACGGGGTTGGTGACCTTATCGCTGCTGACCACCACGGTTTCGCCATCAATTTTGGCGTCGGCCCAAACCCACTTCTTATCCGCGCCGCAAATCGCGAAGCCGACCAAATGGTCCAGCGGCGGCTGTGGCGGCGTATCGGGCCGGATGCTCGGGGCCGCGCCGATCATTAATCCGCCGCCGATGCTGGTGAAGCTGAGGCGAATCTGGTTGCCTTCGATTTTCATCTCTTTGTAAAGCGGGCCGGAACCGACGATATCTTTGCCGAACGCGACCTTTTGCGCCGCCAGCGCCAGGCGATGGCCCACGTCCACTTTGTCTTTCGGATGGATATCGCCGGCTTCACCAATGTCGATGATCACCGCCATGCCGGTGTTGGGCCGTGCCAGCGTCATGGTTTGCGCTTCGCGCAACCTGGTCCACCCGCTATCGGAAGGCTGAGGCTTGCGGTTGAGGAAATTGGCGAGTTGCACGTAAAGGAAGGGGAAATCGCCCTGCTGCCATTTTTCCCGCCAATCGGTGATCAGCCGTGGGAACAAGGTGCGGTATTCGGCTGGCGCACCGGTATTGGATTCGCCTTGATACCAGATGACGCCTTCGATGGCATACGGTATCAGCGGATTAATCATGGCGTTGAAAAGCAACGTCGGTGAGTTCTGGTCGCCGGTGGGCGGGGTCGGCACGCCCGGCCCCCATTTTTGCGGCGGCGCGGGGGGTTCCGGCTGGCCGGCGGCTTTGGCCTGGGCGGCCGCCGTTTTCCACTGGTCCACTTCGGCTTGATAGGCCTTGCTGCCCCGCTCGTCCCAAAGTTTCTTTTTCACCTGGTAATCAGCCTGCGCTAGATGATATTTCTCCACCAGTTCTGGCGTGGGCGCCGCCCGCTGTTGCGCCTCGGTGACATAGTGCTCCAGCACTTTGTCCTTTTCCAAGCCGGACAAACTCACCCACGCCTGTGCCGGCGTGCCGCCCCAATTGCTGGCAATCAGCCCCACCGGGGTATTGTTGGCCGCCATGATTTCCCGCGCGAAAAAATACCCCACGGCGGTAAACCATCCGGCGTTGTTCGGCGAACATTCCTGCCAGTTGCCTTTGCAATCTTCCAGCGGGGTATTCGCCACCGCCTGCATCACGTAGAACATCCGCAGCTTGGGATATTTCGCCTTGGCGATTTCGTCCTTGGCGTTGTTAGCCTGGTTCAACGGAAACTGCATGTTCGACTGTCCGCCGCAAATCCACACGCTGCCCACCAGCACGTTGTCCAGCGTCAGCGTGTTCTTCCCGGCCACGGTCATCTTCTGCGGCTCGCCGATTTGCAGCGGCTGAAGCGTAACCTTCCATTTGCCATCGGCATCGGCGACGGCGGATGGCGTTTGTCCGCCAAAGCTGACGGTCACTTTTTCCCCCGCATCGGCCCAGCCCCAAATCGGCACCGGTTTGCCGGACTGCAAAACCATGTTGCTGCCGATGATCGCCGGCAACTTCACATCGGCCAGCACGAAATCCGCATGCAGCGCCATCACGACGCCGACCAACGCCACCAGACATCGCTTGAACATAACTCACTCCACACAGGTGACCGCGAACATTTCCGGCATGACTGTTAATACACATCCGTTCGGAACGGCGACGCCGGTAAACCGTCTTTATTATATAAATTGCATTCGGGATTGTCAGCCCAGGCATAGCGCACCGCCACCGGATTGGCCACCTTAGGGCTGCTGACCACCACGGTATCGCCCTCAATCCTGGCATCCGCCCAGACAAACTTCTTATCGGCCCCACAAATCGTAAAGCCAATCAGATGATCCGCCGGCGGCGCTTGCGGCGTATCCAAACGGATGGGCGGGGCCGAACCGATCACCAACCCGCTGCCGACGCTGCTAAAGCTGAGGCGAATCTGGTTGGCCTCAATTTTCATCTCTTTATAGATCGGCCCGGAGTAGACGACATCCCTGCCGAAGGCGACTTTTTCCGCCGCCAGCGCCAGACGATGGCCCACATCGGATTTGTCTTTCGGGTGGATGTTGTCGCCTTCGCCGATATCAATGATGACCGCCATGCCGGTTTTAGCCACGGCCAGCGTCCGCAGTTGCGCTTCGCGCAAGGCAGCCCAACCCCAGGTGCTGGGCGAAGGATCCGGCAGCCGCGCGTTGATGTTTTCAAGCTGCACGAAAAGGAAGGGGAAATCACCTTGCCCCCATTTTTCCCGCCAATCGGTAATCAGCCGCGGGAACAGCGTGCGATATTCCGGCGCGCCGCCGACGTTGGATTCGCCCTGATACCAAATGACCCCTTCAATGGCGAAAGGCAGCAGCGGATTGATCATGCCATTGAAAAGTTCCGACGGCGCGCCTTCGCTGCCGGTAGGCGAAACCGGCGCTTTGGGCATGGGCCGGGCCGGCTCCGGTTTGGGTTGCCCATTGGCTTGCCCCTTCGCGGCCGCCGCATTCCATTTCGCCAACTCCGCCTTGTAAGCATCGCCCACTTCAGTATTCCAGGCTTTCAATTGCGCATCGTAATCAGCCTTGTCCTTTTTGTATTGCGCCACCGCTGCGGGAGTGTTATTCGCGATGCGCTTGTTTTCATCCTGCACATAATGCGCCAGTACCTTGTCCTGCTCCAGCCCGGACAAACTGGCCCACGCCTGCGCTGTGGTGCCGCCCCAATTGCTGCTGATCAGCCCCACGGGAATCTTCTCCATCAAGTGGATATCACGCCCAAAAAAATACCCCACGGCGATAAAATTCTGTGCCGTTTGCGGCGTGCATTCCACCCATTTGCCCGAGCAATCCGGCAGCGGTTTAATCGACGCCGTCCAGTGAACGGTAAACAAACGAATCTTGGGATAATTGGCCTTGGGGATTTCCACCTGGGCGTTATGCGCGCCGCCCAGGCCGAATCCCATGTTCGATTGCCCGCCACAAACCCACACGCTGCCCACCAGCACGTTATCCAGCGTCAGCGTATTCTTACCGGCCACGGTCATCTTCTGCGGCTCGCCGACTTGCAACGGCTGAAGCGTAACCTTCCATTTGCCATCGGCATCCGTCACCGCGTCTTGCGTTTGCCCGCCGAAGGTAACGGTCACTTTTTCCCCCACATCGGCCCAGCCCCAGATCGGCACCGGTTTATTGGCCTGCAAAACCATGTTGCTGCCAATAATCGCCGGCAGCTTCACTTCGGCCGATGCCAGGCCCGCGCACAGGGCTACAAAAAGTCCACTCAACACCATCAGGCGTTGCTTCAACATGATTCTCTCCATAAAGGTCAACACGAACACGTGCTGGGATTAGCTTGCCTTGGTCACCAGCTTCTTCAGCAGCCACATTTCGCCCTGATGCCCGGCTTCATCTTGCAGCCCATGCACGATCATCCACCGCAAGCTGCGGCCGCGCGTGGGGTCGGGGATGGATTGCAAACGATCCTCGCTGAGCGTGGGAATCAATGCCGCCAGCCGCGTTTGTTGCGCCTTCAGCGCCGCCACCACTTCGGCCAACTTCGGCCAGGATTTCACTTCCGCCGGTTTGCTGCCGCCGCAGAATTTCTCCGACCAATCCGCCGGATGCTGGTGCGGCTGGCCGGTGGGTACGCTGAACGCCATGCGTTCCACCACCCACAGCGAGTGGCCGGCGTGCCATAAAATGGAATTGACCATGCCGGGCGCGGCATACAGCGCTTGCGGTTCGGTCAAGCCATCGAGAATCTTCAACGTTTTCGCCCGCACGTCGGTCGCCAGAATCATCAAGGTTTCGTCCATATTGGTTCTCCATAAAAGTTAATGCCATTTTAGTATCGACAAAGCGCGCGAGAATCAACCCGGCGGCGATGGGATCAGAGCCGGGCCGTGTCGGCCCGGTTTGTGACAGGGCGGCAGAATTGGCTGGACAGCGGTTTTGCTGTTTGCTACGCTTTTGCAATATGGGTTTGTCTTGCAGCGGTAGAACCTGAACGACCAGGAGGCTTTATGCGATTTCCAAATGTGCGGGTCTTGCTCGTGGCGTCATTGGCGTTGCTTTGTGCGGGGGCGGCGGCGCTGTCCCCAGCACCGAGTCAACCCAAACCCAGTTTGGAGCAATTAAAGCGG
>Ga0316217_10002276_pt1 | contig 23375 bp, 21 predicted proteins | sample 1anoAmetaG_FD_203633 | JGI IMG/M metagenome (GOLD analysis project Ga0316217, IMG submission 203633) | Freshwater microbial communities from Trout Bog Lake, Wisconsin, USA - 1anoA | ecosystem: Environmental > Aquatic > Freshwater > Lake > Hypolimnion/Profundal zone | place: USA: Wisconsin...
ATCGGATTAGACTGGCCACTAGTAACAAAAACCGCGGCAATCATGAGGCACGCCTGGAAAAGGAGCACCAATGTAAGTGTATTACGTCTTCCGATCTTATCGGAAAGCAGACCGGCCACAACACGCCCGCCTGCATTGCCGATAGCCATGATCGCCACGGCGATGAAAGCATTTGCGCCCATGCTCTTTTTAGCCATGCCCGCGATACTGCCAATCACCATGAGACCGGCGCCTGAACCGATGAAAAACATCAACCAGAGGATATAAAACTCCAAGGTGGACAACAACTGTGAAGGTGTCTTATCAACGGCCGCCGTCTTTTTAACGGCAGAACCCGGTGCCGGGGCGCCCCCTGGGACATATCCCTGGGGAGGGTTCTGGAGCAAATTGGAAAGGCCGATCACTACCACGGTAAAGCCGATCCCTAAATAAAGCATCGACTGCTGTATGCCGAACTTTGCGAGAAGATAGCTGGCCAAGGGGGCGATATAAATGGGAGCAAGGCCAAAACCCGCAACGACTATACCGGCAATCATCCCGGTCTTTGCGGGAGGGAACCACTTGAGGGCCGGCGGGGTGGCAGAGGAATAGCCGAAGCCCATTCCCATGCCGAACAGCACGCCGAATCCGAGAATCCACAAGGCATAACTATTGGTTTGGGAACAGATCAAAAATCCGCCACCCACGAGTACGCCACCCATCATGGCCGTGTACCTGGGGCCGATCTTATCCTGCAGTTTGCCGGCAATGATCATGGCAAAGGCAAACATGAGGCAAGCCAATGCATAGGGATCGTTGACCTCTGCCTTACCCCAGGTGAATGCATCTGGTCCGCCCTTCTTGATGGAGGCTTCAATCGCTGCTTTGAAGATACTCCACGCATAGAGGATTCCCAGGGCAAGGTTGATGCCTGTCCCAGACAGTGTTACTATCCAGCCTTTGTTCGATTCTGATTGCGCCATTGTGCTTCCTCCTCTAAGTCCTTTAAACAACTCGGTAAGTAATAACTCCTATTAGGAGTTTGCCCCTGTCTTTTATAATTAAAAACACTTGGCCCAACTAAGCTAAATACATGATCTTACAACACACTAAGAGACAAAAGCAGATAATGCAGAGGCCAATGAATCAAAAACTGCCGCGTTGCCTGATAAAAACTTAGATGTTCCGTCCATCTGATCTGTTTTAACTGCTCTCCGTATACTAGCAACTAACATACCAATGTTATATAATTTCGTATTCGCAAAAATATAGCTATATTTCGGGCAATTACATACATCTGTACTAAAAACCCTGTGCCTGCCGGTTTTGCAGCATTGCAAAAACAATCTTCAGCGTTCTACTCATGGCAAGGGCAGATGAGGCTATAATCCCGTAGATTCAGCTATACGGCCGGCATGATGTGCGTTTCGCAAAAATGCAAATGGTGTTTGCAAATCTGACAAAAACAAAAAACATAGATTTTCCCGCTGATGGTAAGGACATGGCTGGGTCAGCACTTTATCAGCTGCGCCAGTTCATTTGGAAACCGGTCGGCCAGCTCCTGATATTTGGGGCATTCGCTATAACGGTCACTGCAATAACGGATGATCATGTTCACATCGTGTGGCGAGATATACCCGCAACCGACATCACAGTAATCGTCGTTTTTACCGTAAAATGGGCATATTTTTTTTGTTCCCATCGGTTCCCTCGATTTTCGTATTCATGTTATGTCACGCAAATGATATGCCAATTCGGAATAAATCTATTTTGTGTTTAATTACGGCGGTTTGGAGTGTCGTTACTTTACCGGACGCTGTTCGTTATTTGCATCGCTGCAAAACCGGCAACATGCTGCTGGTGGTGGAAAGTCCGGAGACGGTGGCCCTGAAGGCTTAGATGGTCATTTTTAAATCTTCATTGTTTCGATACGTTAGATGTAGCAGGGGTGGGATTGACAGCGTTTGCAAAAATACAAAAGAGTGAAGGTGGTTTTTGCAGTAATGCAAAAAATGATGCGGTATGGCGAGGCAGGGACCAGACCACAGCCTCTGACGCGACTGTAATCGGCGTTGTCCCGAAAGTAGCTTTTTCTCAAACTTTATATTTCACGCTCAATTACCCTTTTTATTATTCTGATTCGCGAGAGGACACCGGCTTGATACTCTTTATGTGGAAGGTGGTTACTTTGCAACCGTCTTGATAAACATGCAAATGAATAAGGCGAAGCCGCTGATGCGGGCTTCGCCTTATTCTTCATCTTCATGGTACCGGAATACCGGTATTATTCAGCCGGTGCGTCCTCTTTCGGGGCAGGCGTACCGTCGGGGTTGAGGCCTAAGGCTTCCTTGCGCGAGAGCTTGATCTTGCCGTTCTTGTCAATGCCGATGCATTTCACCAGCACCTTGTCCCCCTCGTTCAGCACCTCGGTGACTGTCTTGACGCGCTTGGTATCCAGTTCCGAGATATGCACCAGACCGTCCGTACCCGGCATGATCTCCACAAAGGCGCCGAAATCCATGATCTTCCGGACCGTGCCCATGTAGAGCTTGCCTTCTTCGGCCTCGTCGGTCAGGCCCCGGATCATCTGGATGGCCAGGTCGCACGCTTCCTTGTTGGTGCTGGCGATGTTGATGCGGCCGGTATCCTCGATATCCACGGTAACTCCGGTGGTCTCGGTGATGTTGCGGATGTTCTTGCCGCCGGTGCCGATGACGTCGCGGATGCGATCTGTCTTAATCCAGATGGTGGTGATGCGCGGGGCAAAGGGTGACATCTCGGCACGGTCCGCTGGCAGGGTCTCCGCCATCTTGCCCAGGATATGCAACCTGCCATCGCGGGCCTGTTTCAGCGCCTGCTGCATAATCTCCTTGGTCACACCGCCGATCTTGATGTCCATCTGCAGGGCGGTGACTCCTTCGGTCGTACCAGCCACCTTGAAGTCCATGTCGCCCAAGTGGTCTTCGTCGCCCAGGATGTCGGACAGGATCGCGACCTTGTCCCCTTCCTTGATCAGGCCCATGGCGATGCCCGCCACCGGTGCGGTAACAGGCACGCCGGCATCCATTAGAGACATGCTGCCGCCACAGACCGAGGCCATGGAGGAGGAGCCGTTGCTTTCCAGGATCTCGGATACGATGCGGATGGTATAGGGGAAGTCTTCGTGCTTGGGAAGAACGGCCGACAGCGCCCGCTCGGCCAGCATGCCGTGGCCGATCTCGCGGCGGCCCGGAGCCAGACGGAAGCTGGTCTCACCAACGGAGAACGGCGGGAAGTTGTAGTGGAGCAGGAAGCGCTTGCGTGATTCTCCGTACAGGGAATCGATGCGCTGCTCGTCGATTGAGGTGCCCAGGGTGGCGGCAACAAGTGCCTGGGTTTCGCCGCGGGTGAACAGTGCGGAACCGTGAGCGCGCGGCAAAAAGCCGGTCTCGGTGCTGATGGGACGGATGGTGACGGTATCGCGGCCGTCGATGCGGATGCCGGTGTCCAGGATGTCGGCGCGGACGCGCTCGTACTCGAAATCACCCAGGAATGCCTTGATCTGCTTCGTCTTGCCTTCGAACTCTTCTTTGAGAGCCTCCACGGTTTCGGCGGTGACCAGATCGATCTGGTTGTGGCGCTCCTGCTTGGTCTTGATCTTCACCGCCTCGGCGATGCGATCGTAGGCCAACTCGCGCACCCGCGCCAGGAGGGCCTCATCGATCACGGGCGGCGCGATGACGCGCTTGGCAACGCCGGCCTTTTTCTGCAGCTCTTCCTGGGCCTCGATCAACGGCAGCATCGCCTCTTTGGCAAAGAAGATGGCCTCCAGCATGTCGGCCTCTGATACGAACTTGGCCTCACCTTCCACCATGATGACCGCGTCGCGGCTGGCGGCGACGACGATCGAGAGGTCGCTCTGTTCCAGTTCCTCGGCGGTCGGGTTGCAGATAAGCGTACCATTGACCCGGCCGACCTTGGTGCCGGCAATGGGGCCGTGGAAGGGGGCATCGGACACCATCAGGGCCGCCGAGGCGCCCAGCATGGCGAGGATGGCTGGGTCGTTGTCCTTATCGGCCGAGACAACAGTGGCCATGATCTGAGTATCGTTGAGGAAATTCTCGGGGAAGAGCGGACGGATCGGACGGTCGATCAGCCGGCAGGTAAGGGTTTCGGCGTCCGACGGACGCGCTTCGCGTTTGAAGAAGCCGCCCGGGATCTTGCCGCCGGCATAGGCTTTTTCGGTATAGTTGACGGTGAGGGGGAAAAAGTCCTGCCCCTCCTTGGCCTGTTTAGTCGCCACAGCGGTCACAAGCACCATGGTGTCGCCGCAACTGACCACAACGGCGCCGCTGGCCTGCTTGGCCATCTTGCCGGTGGCGATGGTTACGATCCTGCCGCCGAACTCAACCTGAACTTTTTGTTCCATGTTTCATTCTCCTAGTTTGGTTGTGTTGGGGCCGTCGCTACAGGCTCCCTGAAAAAAAACATATCTGCCGCAGGGACGCCGAAACAAGCTGGATGCACGGATTAATTAAATATTCTCTGTGTCTCTTGCGTCTCTGGGGCGGACTTTTTTTCTACAGGGAGACTCTACCCACGTCCCCAACGAAAAAATAAAAGGGCTTAAAAGCCCTCTTCTAAAGTAAGCATACCATAAATGGAGCAGGCAATATACCCGAAAAGAATACGGGCATACTGCCTTCCATTACCTGCGTATGCCGAGTCGTTCGATGACCTTCTTGTACCTGTCCAGCTCTTTGCCTTTGAGGTAGTCCAGAAGGCGCCTCCTCTGGCCGACGAGCTTCAGAAGCCCGCGACGGCTGTGGTGGTCCTTTTTGTGGATCTTGAAATGCTCGGTCAGATAGGTGATCCGCTCGGTGAGAATGGCTATCTGCACCTCCGGAGAACCTGTGTCGCTGTCATGGGTTTTAAACGAGTTGATGATTTCCTGTTTCTTTTCGGTTGCCAACACTGTCAACACCTCCCTTCATTACGGTTTGTTATCTGTATGCCGCAGCATAGCTACTTTATCCAGGGTTTTGTTAAATAACACATAAGTACGTATTTGTAAAGCGGTAAACCGATTCCAAATCAAGGATGAAATCAAGGCGGCGAGGATTTACGTGACGGAGGCGCACAGGCAGTACGTTGAGGAGCCAAAGACGAGTCAACGAAGTGGTGCCTTGATTTTGAATTGGTATATCTCAGCAAAAGACACGTTTCAGCATAACATGAAACCCACCACCGTCAAGGGCCGCTAGTTCCGCCACCGCAACAAGCTTCCCTCCCGAGGACAAACGCACGAGGCGGGGGGAATCACATGCCGGCCACGCCGCGGCCAGCGTCTCCTCCTGTCCGGGTGCCCTGCCATGCCCGACCTTGGCGAGACCTGCATCGTTCAGGGGGATATCGTCCATATGGCCGAGCGCAGCGTAGGGCGTTTTAAAAAACTCATCGGCGCGTCCCTCCTTCACTGCTTTCTCCAGACTATCCAGGGTCACGCTTGAAGCTATGTCGAAAGGCCCGCTTGCCGTCCTGTTCAGCTCCTGGAGCGCGGCTCCGCACCCCAGGGCCTCCCCCATATCGTCAGCGAGGGAACGCACGTAGGTGCCGCGGGAGCAGGTCACGCGCAGTGTAACCAGCGGCAGGTTGACGGATAGGACCTCCAGGGTGTGGATCCGCACCAGGCGCGGCTGACGCTCCACTTCCAGTCCCTTGCGCGCCAGCTTGTACAGCGGCTGTCCGTCGCGCTTTATGGCCGAGAACATGGGCGGCACCTGGCTGATCTCCCCGACAAAGCTCGCGACTACAGCCTTCAGCCGTTCTGGGCTTACCGTTGTCAAGTCTGCCTCTTGCAGCACCTGGCCGGTCATGTCAAGGGTATCGGTCTTCACGCCGAGACGCATAAGAGCGACATACCCCTTAAGTCCTTCGTCGAGGAAAGGTATGGCCTTGGTCCCCTCGTTGACGGCTACGGGCAGGACACCGGTGGCAAAAGGGTCAAGGGTACCCGTATGACCAACCTTTCTGGTGCCGAGAATCCGGCGCACGCGGCTGACTACATCGTGGGAGGTGATGCCGGCGGGCTTGTCTATGACAACAAAACCGTTCATGAGGAGCGTTTACTGGAGTATGGCCGCCGCTCCAATGGAGCAGCGGGGATGTAGAGTGACCGGTGCCCGATTCGATGCGACCGGACAGGCGAAGACATGCGGAGATCTAGCAAAGAGCCGCATCCACGATGCCATAGACCTTAGCCTTCACTTCGTCCAACGTGCCGTCCACGGTACAGCCGGCTGCGTTGTGGTGGCCGCCGCCACCCAAGTTGGCGGCAAAACCAGCCACATTCACCTTTCCCTTGGAACGAAAGCCGACCTTGTACCTCTGGTCTGACATCTGACGGAAAAAGATCGCCACCTCTACGCCGCGTATGGAACGGGGATAATTGATAAAGCCGTCCGTCAGTTCGGAGTCCGTGGCGGTTGCGGCATACATATCGAGGGTTATGGTGACCGAAGCTGCAAGGCCGTTATTGAGCACCTCCAGTGTAGGCAGACACTTGGCCAACAGTTCCAGACGCTTGCGGGGCTGGTTCTCGTATAGCTTCTCAGCCACGTCCCAGGCATTGATTCCGTATCCGACCATCTCGCCGGCAATGGCGAAAGCCTCGGGATTGGAGTTTGAATAGCGAAAGGAACCGGTATCGGTCATGATGGAGACGTACAGGCAGAGCGCGGTCTCGCGGTCCATTGAATAGCCGAAGGCGCTTATGATGCGGTATACCAGCACGCCGGTCGCCGCGGCCTGGGGATCGATCAGGTTGAGGGCGCCGAAATTGGAGCAGCCCAGATGATGATCGAGATTGACCATGGTACCGATACGCTTGAAGGTGCAGAACTCTTCGCCAGCCCTTCTGAACTCGCCGATATCCAGGACAAAGGCCGCATCGAAGTCGCGGTCGGGGATTTGATGAACGATGCTGTCGGCGCCAGGCAGGAAGAGATACAACTCCGGGGCCGGGTCACGCAGATAGACAAAAACCTCTTTTCCTATCTTCCGGAGAAACGAGGCCAAGGTCAGAGAAGAACCTACAGCATCGCCATCCGGTCCTTCGTGACTGGTGATCAGGAAAGAGGAACTGGAACGGATTACCGAAACAATGTCCTTAATGATCTCATTCATGGCCGGATTCAATCTCCTTTAGGAGTGAGTCTATCCTGTTGCCGTATTCCCCTGAATGATCGTACTTGAACAGCAGGTCCGGGGTGTTGCGCATGGTCAGGCTCTTGCCCACCTCACGGCGCAGGAATCCTTTGGCGCTGTTCAGGCCCGCTTCGCTATCCTTCTTGGCCTGGTCATCGCCGATGACCGAGAAGAACACCCGCGCCAGACGGAGGTCGTCGGTGACCTCCACTGCGGTGATGGTGACAAATCCGATGCGCGGATCATTGAGTCCCCGTGAGAGGATCGATGAAATCAGCTCATGAATGGTCTCTGCAACCTTGTCGGAACGTTTGTGTGACATAACTGCGCAACCCTTTTATTCTGGGCACGATGGGTCGGCCTGTGCGGCAACCCCGTTTCCTCCCGCCTCTGGGGCGAATGTTTGTCTATAGTTGATTATCTGTTCTTCGCCACATGGGATAAAAGGCATCCCTCGAAGATCCCCCTTTGTTAGAGGGGGACTTGACCGATAGCGGAAAATCGACACTTGTACTTTAGCTTTATAGTTATAATTTTCCGGCGATTTTTTCCATCTCGAATGCCTCTATGATATCGCCGAGCTTGAGATCATTGTAATTTTCAAGGCCGATGCCGCATTCATAGCCGCTGGCGACCTCCTTGACATCGTCCTTGAAACGGCGCAGCGACGACATCTTCCCTTCGTAGATCACCATATTGTCGCGCAGCAGGCGAACCTGAGCGTTGCGCAACATCTTGCCGTCCTGGACGTGGCAACCGGCGACGGTGCCGATCTTGGGCACCGAGAACAGCTCGCGCACCTCGGAGCGTCCCAGGAATTTTTCCTTGAAGGTCGGGGAGAGGAGTCCCTCCATGGCCTTCTTCACATCCTCGACCGCATCGTAGATGATGTTGTAGAGACGGATATCGACCCCTTCCTTCTCTGCCAGGGCCTGAGCCTTCACTTCCGGGCGCACGTTGAAACCGATAATGATGGCGTTGGACGCAGCCGCAAGGTTGACGTCCGTCTCGGTAACGGCACCGACCGCTGAATGGATGACGTTGAGCCGCACCGCATCGGTGGAAAGCTTGCGAAGAGATTCTCCCACTGCTTCGACCGACCCCTGCACGTCGCCCTTGACAATGACGTTCAGGTCCTTGACCTCGCCGCTCTGGATCTTGCGATACAAGTCTTCCAGAGACAGCTTGGTGTGTTTGGCCATCTCAACCTCACGCAGCTTGATCTGGCGCAGTGTGGCGATCTCTTTGGCCTGTTTTTCGTCCTTCATGGCCACAAAGACGTCGCCGGCATCCGGCACTCCGGAGAGACCGACCAATTCCACCGGCTTTGAGGGGCCGGCTTCCAGCACCTTCTCGCCGCGCTCGTTCTGCATGGCACGCACACGGCCTGAATGGATGCCGACCACACAGTAGTCGCCGGCCTTGAGGGTACCCTCCTGCACCAGCACCGTGGCAACCGGGCCGCGGCCCTTGTCGAGCTTCGCCTCTACTACGGTCCCCTTGGCCAGCTTGTTGGGATTGGCCTTGAGTTCCATCACGTCGGCCTGCAACAGGACCATTTCCAGCAGTTCTTCAAGATTAAGCCGTTTCTTGGCCGATACCTCCACCATGGTGGCGTCGCCGCCCCACTCGGACGCAACCAGACCGAACTCCATCAACTCCTGCTTGACCCGTTCGGGTTTGGCATCGGGTTTGTCGATCTTGTTGATGGCCACAACAATCGGGACTTCGGCAGCCTTGGAGTGATTGATCGCCTCGCGGGTCTGGGGCATCACCCCATCGTCGGCAGCAACGACCAGGATGACGATGTCGGTCACCTTGGCGCCGCGGGCGCGCATGGCGGTAAAAGCTTCGTGGCCAGGCGTATCGAGGAAGGTGATCTTGCCCCCCTTCAACTCCACATCGTAGGCTCCGATATGCTGTGTTATGCCGCCAGCCTCGCCGGCAATGACGTTGGCCTCGCGGATCGCGTCCAAGAGAGATGTTTTGCCGTGGTCAACGTGCCCCATGATGGTTACAACCGGCGGCCGCTTCTCAAGGGTTTCAGGCGCATCAGGGACCGACTCCAGGATCTCGTCCAGGTCAACCGCCACGTTTTCCACCTCGTAGCCGTACTCGGAGGCCAGAATGACCGCTGTGTCGAAATCCAGTGGGTGGTTTATGGTGACCATCATCCCCATCTTCATCAGGGATTTGATCAGATCGTTGGCCTTGATGCCCATGCGTTTGGCCAACTCGCCGACGCTGATGCTCTCGGTGATCCTGATGATACGCTTGATGGCCTTGGGAACGGTGATCTCTGTCTTGCGGGTTTCAACCACCCGCTCCTTGCCTTTCTTCTTTGATCCTTTATAGACAGGATCAAAGGTGCGCTCCCGTTTTTCCAGGATCTCGTGTTTTTTTGGCTGTTCCTTCTTCTTGACGGCAGCCCCACCCTTCTTGCCGCCCTTTCCGGCGTCGGGGCCATGGCCGGGCCCATCTTTTTTCCCTCCCGGACGACGGCTGTCTCCGGCTGAAGGTGCCGCCGGCGCAAGCTGCACCTGCTTCATGCGGGAACGGTCCTGTTCCCCTGCGGGTGCCGCTGCGGGAGCGCCGCTTCTGGGCGCTGACTCGGAGGCCGGCCTGGCCGGTGCGGTGCGCGGCGTTGTCGGCGTGTCCTTGGTCACCACGCGGGTCGGACGCGTGGTAACGCCCGGTATCTCCATCCGGCCCAATATGCGGGCCTGATTGGGACCTGCCCTGACCGGCTCTGGCGGCGCCTTGGGTTTTTCCGGGACAACCGGTTCCACAGCGGCCGGTTTGGCCGTTGCCTGCGCCGGTGCCGGTGCCGTTGTCTGCGCCGGTTCCGGTGTCTGCGCCGGTGCCGTTGTCTGCGCCGGTGCCGGTGTCTGCACCGGTGCCGGTGTCTGCGCCGGTGCCGGTGTCTGCGCCTGTGCCGGTGTCGGCGCAGGTGCTGGTGTCGGCGCCTCCTGAGCAACAACCGGTTCAGTGGGTTTGACAGCAGGCGCCTTTGGAGCTAAAGCCGGCTCCGGCGTCTTTTCCGGCTCGACGGCAACCTGCGCCGCCTCAGACTCAGGAACAGACTTGGCGCGGCGCCTGATGATGTTGGTCGTAACCCGCACCTCGTCGGTGCTGGCGCTGCCTTCCTTGGGTTGGGGCGTCAACAGTTTTTTGACGGCATCCTCTTCGACCAGGGAGGCCGACGATTTGGCCTCAACCCCGATCTCTTTGAGCCTGGCCAGGGTGTCACGGATATCGATACCCAATTTTTCCGCCAGATTGCTCACGCGTATCTTGCTCATACTTACTGCACCTCCCCCAGGAAGTTTCTATGTCGTTCAATATTCTTAACTAGTTGCGCCACAAAACCGCTGGCTTTGACGGCAACAGCACTGCGCGGCGCCTTGCCAAGCAGGGCGCCGAAATCATCTTTGGTCAAAATCCGATGGCAGGCAACACCGTTACCCGCAGCCTGGGCCGCAATCTTTTCACCGATTGCCTCGGAAATATCCTGCGCCACCAGGACAAGCCCCGGCTTATTCTTCCCTTTCAGCGCATCGCCGACCAGGGATCCACCGGCAATGAGCTTGCCGGCCTTATTGGCCAGGGCGATAAACCCCATGACCCTTTCAAGCAAAAGCCTTGACACAAGCCCGGTCATCTGGTCCGGGGGCGGCACGGTTACCTCGCGCTTGAAGGCGCGGCTGAACTGGCGCTGCTTGACCGCCGCGGCAAGGCAGGCAGCATTGTTGCAGGTGTATGCCCCTCTACCGGGCAGTTTTGCGTCCAGGTCCGGCACGACCTCCCCCTGCGGGGAAAGTACAAAACGGATCAGGCGGTCCCTGTCCCTGGTTTCGCGACACGCAAGGCAACTACGCTGCGGTTTTTCCGCACCATTGTGGTGGGACATCCCGTACGTTACTCCGCCTGCTTTTCTTCGGTATCCGGGGCGGCGGCAGCATCGGCATTAGCGGCAGCATCGGAGTTCTCGGCTTCACCGGAGTTCTCGGCTTCACCGGCCGGTTGCTCTTCTTCCTCCAACTGGGTGCCGTCAAAGGAAGCGAACTGGCTAAGTTCGGCCTCAGCCGCCTTGGACTCGCTCTTGATGTCGATACGGCATCCGGTCAGACGGGCCGCAAGACTGACGTTCTGGCCACGCTTGCCGATGGCCAGGGAGAGTTGATCGTCGGCCACTACTATCTCCAGCACCCGGTGGTCCTCATCCACGAACACCTTGGAAACCTGGGCCGGGGAAAGGGCGTTGCAGGTGAAGCGGGCAATGTCCTCGGACCACGGAATGATGTCGATCTTTTCGCCGCGCAACTCCGAGACCACGTTCTGGACACGGGCGCCGCGCATGCCGACGCAGGCGCCGACCGGGTCCACATCCGAATCGTTGGAGGAGACGGCAATCTTGGCGCGGCTGCCCGGATCGCGTACGACCGCGTTGATCTCAACGATGCCTTCGGCAATCTCTGGAACCTCAAGCTCGAACAGCTTTGCCAGCATGCTGGGATGGGTACGGGAAAGGATTATCTGCGGCCCCTTGGTGGTCATGCGGATCTCGGTTATGATGGCTCGGATACGGTCGCCTGGGCGGTAGACCTCGCGCGGCATCTGCTCCTTGGTCGGCAAAACCGCCTCGGCGCGTCCCAGGTCAACCAGCAATTCGCCCTTCTCGAAGCGCCGCACCATGCCTGTGATGATCTCCCACTGGCGGTCACTGTACTCGTTGAAGATCGTTTCCCGTTCCGCCTCGCGCACCCTCTGGATGATGACCTGCTTGGCAGTCTGGGCGGCAATTCGGGTAAAACCGCTGGCATCCAGCTTTTCTCCGAGCGAATCGCCGACCTCCACATCCGGATCGATCTCCCGTGCCTCATCGAGGCTGATCTCCTTGTAGGAGTCCTGAACCTCCTCAACAACGGTCACGAACTCAAACAACTCCACCTCGCCCGAGTCGGGATTGTAATGGGCCTCCAGATCACGGGTGTTGCGGTACTTCTTGTTGGCCGCAGTCAACACCGCCTGCTCCATTGCCTCCATGACCACCTGCCGGTCGATGCCCTTTTCCTTCACGATCTGCTCGATGGCATGTTTGAGATTGATGTTGGATTCCACGATTGCTTCTCCTTACTGACGTATATGGGGAAATCAGGTCAAAATTCGAATTCCAGATTGGCCTTGGCGATCTTCTCAATTGGGATTGAGGCCGACTGGCCTTCGGAAAGTTTCATGACAACGTTTCCATCAACCAATCCCGCAAGCCGCCCGATGAAGGTCTTGCGCTTGTTACCGGCATCGTCGGGGAACGCTTCATAGGTGCGTACCTTCACCAAACAACCGACAAAACGTTCGTAATCGGCCGGCTTCTTAAGCGGCCGGTCCAGGCCGGGAGATGAGACCTCCAGCGAATAGTGACCCGGGATGACGTCTTCCACATCGAGGATGGCCGAGAGTTCACGACTGACATCGGCGCAGTCGTCGAGGGTAACGCCACCCTCCTTGTCGATGAAGAGCCGCAGCACGCCGTCACGCCCCGCTCTGGCGAACTCGATATCGACCAACTCCATACCGAGCGACTCCAGAATCGGCAGTGCGATGCCGGATACATGCTCACACACATCTGCCTTGATCATAGCCATACGCTGTCTCGCAAAATAAAAAAGTGAGCTTTGCGAGCTCACTTTTAGTGAACAATTTTTTTATTTTTATACCACATGAATCCCGGAATAAGCAACTCTTTTTTAGGGTTCGCCAGTAAAAACGCTACTTCGGCCGATTTCGTGACGCCGATGCAACGGGTTGGCCAAACCCACGTTCACGGTAGTATCCTTGCAGAAAACATGATAACGCGGATATCAAGGAGGGCAAGGGTCTCGTGGCCCGTGGTATTATTACAAAAATCCTAAAATAAAGGACTTATGAGTTTGTCATAAGTCCTTTTTAAACTGGAGCCACCTGCCGGAATCGAACCGGCGACCTATTGATTACGAATCAATTGCTCTACCAACTGAGCTAAGGTGGCTTTGGTATTTTTTCCTAGAGGCTTAGTGGCGGGGGTGCGGCTTGATCCGGCAGACTGCGACCTTCCCAAACCGTTACGTTTCAGCGGGGCTAACCTACCCTAAAACACGGGCAACTGTCAATCCCTACTTATCTGACACAGGGCTGAATATCAAGGAACGTCAGCGAAGCAGCCTGAAAGCCGAGGCCTTGATGGCCGCAAAGATCCTGCTCCCTCTCACGATGGCCAGTTCACGGGCAGCCTCCTGTACCACCTCCGCTACGAGCCGGCCGTCACCGCAGGCAAGCTCCACCCCGACCTTGTTGCCGGATTGGAAGGTGCCGGACACAGTACAGTCGAGCAGGTTTCTGGCGCTGATCGCGCCGGGATGCTGTTTGATCAGGATGATATCCTTCGAGGAAAGCTCGAACAGCGCTTCCGGCCGGTCGCTTGCGGCGGAGATCAAAAGCTCGCCCCCTCCCCAGGCATAGGCGGAGATGCCGTCAACCCTTCGCGGATGGGCCAGCCTCAAGAGGTTGATATAGCCGACCGGGCTCATCCCCATGCGGGACCGGGCCAAATCCTCGACCGTTGTCCGTGCCTCGATGCGTCCGTCGCTGGCCACGAGCACCTGATCGGCCATGATACGCATCTCCAGGAGCGAGTGGGAGATGAAGAGATAGGGGATCCGGAACGCCTCCCCCGCAGCCTTCAGGTAATCGATGATCTGGAACTTGAGGGTATCGTCGAGCGCCGAAAGCGGCTCATCCATCAGCAGCAGGCGGGGGCTCGAGAGGACCGCTCTGCCGATGGCCACGCGCTGTTTCTCACCGCCCGAGAGGTTATGCACGCCGCGGGACAGGAGATGCCCTATCTGCAACACCGCCACCAGGCTGTCGAAATCAATCCTGCGGTTGGCCTGGGCGCTCCGTTTGTAACCGTAGAGGAGATTTCCCCTGACGCTCATATGGGGAAACAGGTAGGGGCGCTGGAAGACGATGCCGATGCGGCGCTGTTCCGGTGGAACATTCGTAGCGCCGTGGCTGTCGTAGAGCAGTTCGCCGTCCAGCCGGATGATGCCGTTGTCCGGGTGCTGCAACCCGGCGATCAGGTTTACCAGCGTGGATTTTCCGCTTCCCGAAGGCCCGAATATGCCGATACGCTCTCCCTGGACCGTAAACGCCAGATCCAGGGAAAAATCGCCGAAGCTCTTTTGCAGGCTGACTTGCAGTTCCATGTCAGTCGGCCCCGGCGATGCGGCGATTGAAATATTCGTGGAGCAGGAGCACGACAACCGAGATAAGGGCCGATACGAGGCACAGGGCCAAGGCCATGCGGTCGCCGTCAGGCGAACTGGCGTACTCGTAGATCGCCAGGGGGATAGTCTGGGTTACGCCCGGAATATTGCCTGCCACCACAATGGTCGCACCGAATTCTCCCAGTCCTCGGGCGAACATGAGCGCCGACCCGGCGGCAATCCCGCGCAACGAGAGGGGTATAATCACGGTCAAGATGGTGTCGAACCATCCGGCGCCCAGGGTGCGGGCGGCCTGAATCAAACGTTCGTCAACGCTTTCCATGCCCAGGCGGATCGACCTGACCATGAGAGGAAAACCGACCACGGCTGTTGCAATGACCGCTGCCTTCCAGGTAAAGATCAGTCTTATACCGAGCGGCTGCAACAAATATCGGCCGATGAAACCATTCTGACCCAGCAGCAACAGAAGGAGATACCCTATCACCACTGGCGGCAGGGTCAGGGGAAGGTTGACCGCCACATCCAGCGCAAGCTTTCCCCGGAACTGCCGGTAGGTCATGAGATAGGCAACCCCGAACCCGAAGGGAAGCGACACCAGCGTTGCCACGATCGCCACCTTGAGCGACAGCAGGATGGCCAGGTATTCGGCTGAGGTAAAGGCTGGCATGGCGTACCCTATTTCACGCTGAAACCGTGCCTGGCAAGGATGCCCTTGGCGTCGGCGGACTCCAGAAACCGGTAGAAACCGGCGGCCTCGGCCTTTTTGCTGCCGACCAAGGTCAGGGCCATGGGATAGGTAACCCGCGAATAATACTCCTGGGGCACGGAAAAAAGGATCCGGGCGCTTCTGGCCACCTGCAGCGCATCGGTCTTGTAGACAAAGGCGCCGTCAACCTCTCCCCGGTCGGCGTACAACAGACACTCCCGTACATCCTTGGTCATGACCAGCTTTTTTTCGAGCTGCTTGTCGATCCCCGCCTTCCTGAAGGCCTCGACGGCGTATTCCCCGGCAGGAACGCTCTTGGGGCTGCCGATGGCTATCCTGTCCAACCTGACTACGTCGGACAGACCGGCGGCCTTCACCCCAGGCCGACCGGCGAACACCAGCGAGTTGTAGGCAAAGGTAGCGATGCTCCTGTCGTCGGCCAGTTTCTTGCTCTTCATATACTCCATCCACTCCAGGTTCGCCGAGATAAAGATGTCCGCCGGGGCACCGTTTTCGATCTGCTTGGCCAGAGTGCCGGATGCACCGTAATTTTTCTTGAAGATTATCCCGCTATGCTTTTTTGCATAGTTGTCGGAGAGCTCATTGACGACCTCCTTCATGCTGGCCGCGGCAAAGAGGTCGATCTCCCCTGCCGTTGCGGCGATTGGGAGCAAACAGGCCGCTGCGATAACCAATGCGGATGCTATGCGATTCATGGTGGTCTCCGTTCAACTCAAAGTAGATCTTCTACCCGCATGGGGTGACTTTAGGGCAAATCTTCACGCTCCACCGGGACGATTCGGGCGCCAATGTCCGCAGGCCTGCCAAAGTAGACCGACGAGAGGACAATGATATCAACACCGCTTGCGGCGTACAGCGCCACGTTCTCTTCGTTTATTCCCCCAGCCGCGGATATCTTTGTCCCCCGGTCCATTGTACGGACATCTGCCACCAATTGCCGCAACTCGGCTGGGGCCAGCTTGTCCACCTGGATCACATCCACCCCTGCAGCGGCGATACGAAGCGCCTCATCAGCGCTCTCCGCCTCGACGACGATCCTGTTTTCGGGCGCCCTGGCCCGCAGACCGGCGACCTCCTTCAAGAACGCCTCCAGTCCGCCCATAAACTCGGTATGCTGCCTGAATACCAGCACGGTTTCCGACAGCCCCAGGCGGTGTGGTACGGCCCCTCCTGCCATGATGGCCTTGATGGCGATCTTCTTGGTGCCGGGAAAGGATTTGCGGGTGGTCACCACAACAATGCCCGGATTCGCCTCCTTGGCGGCCCTGACAATCCTGGCGGTCCGTGTGGCGATGCCTGAGGCGCACTCCAGCAGGTTCAAGGCAACCTTCCAACCGGCATGCAGGGCCTGTGCCGTTCCCCTGGCATCCAGAAAAACCGTGCCGGGATCACAGCGCGTTCCGCTCGGCACAAGGGTCGAGATCCTGCAACCGCATTTTTCCAGAACCCGAGCCGCCTCCTCGCAACAACAGAGGGTAGTATCCTCACGAGTGGTAAAGGTGATGGCCCCGGGCTGATGACCAATGCCGAGCAGGTGAGTGGTCAGATCGCAATAGGGAATATCCTCATCGATGAACCGTTCGATCTCCCCGTCAGGCAGGCAGGCAAGCATGCGACCTCCTTCAAGCATTCGATATATCATCAAAAATATAACGCAATACACGAAAAAAGGGCAGCGCCATTGATGCCCTTTCCGTGTTCATCTGTATCGTTGCCTGCTCAGCTTACGCCGAGAATGACGCTGGAAGCCTTGAAGATGGCGCACGCGTGGCCGCCAACGGCCAATCCCAGATCTTTGCTGCTCTCATGGGTAATCACGGCGCTGATGGTGTTGCCTCCGCCCACTTCCACGTCCACCTCGGCACTTACCGGCCCCTCTACGACCTTGGCAATCGTACCGCACATCAGGTTCCGGGCGCTGAGTTTGGCATCGTGAAGATCTGTTCCGATTATGACCGAACTGGCCTTGATGATGGCATAGGCATCTTTTCCTACCGTCAATCCCAGGTTGTCGATTGCGCCATTGGTGACAACAGCCGCTATGGTGGTCCCACCCTTGAGGGTAAGGTCAACCTCCGCATTGACAGCTCCCTTGACGATCCTGGCCACTGTTCCGGCAAAAACGTTACGCGCACTGACTTTCATGGCAATCCTCCTCAGTAGTTGATACAGGCTGTCGGCATCGCCCAGTTTCTCGGCAATGGTGCCCAGAAACCTCCGATGCTCTTCCTGGATGATCTGAAACTCCTTAAGGACCTTCTTCCCTTCGGCGGTAAGGGTTGTCCCGCCCCCTCCCCTGCCCCCGGCCAAGCGGTCCACCAGCGGTTTGTCAGCCAGGTTGTTGATCATGTTGACAAGGTCCCAGGCGGTCTTATAGCTGATACCCACCGCTTTCGCGGCCTTGGTGATCGATCCGAGTTCGTCGATCTGCTCCAGCAGGCTGATCCGGTCGCCACCCAGGAACCTCTGGTCTTCCTTGTGCAGCCAGACAGCCCCGGACACCCCCAGTTTTGCTGATTCCTGAGAACGCTTCATTCCACGATCACATCCCTTTTGTGCGCACCGCGACAGTCTGCGGCAGACACTAAATTCTAACAATTTTAGAAATTATACAGGGATTATGTCACTCGTGTAAAGCACATTGCGGCATGCAACGGTCCCTGCTATCGACAAAGTCATGTCCTCCCGCGGCAGAAGGATCCCCAATCCGCGCCTTGCGCATCCATGGCGCCTGGGTTCCTCGCAGCATCTTCTTCAACCTGCCGATTATCTCCTCAACGGGTATGGTCACTCCGGTCTTCAGGGAATGGATGCTTCCGGCCGCCAGCTTGGCCGCTGCCGGACCGTTGATTTCCCGCGAGCACACGATGGAACAGTCGCTGAGCGCCTTGACGCGGGCAGCGATCCTGTCATCCTCGCACTCCGCATCGTCTGCGATCCGCACGGTGGTCACGTAGTACGCCTCGTCCGGACCCACATCCCAGATGGTAAAACTCATGGACTTGCGGAAATTCATATCAACTTCAATGCCGGTCGATGTCGTAAAAGCGACTTTCATACTGCCTCCTTTGTCTTGCCTGCCTTAATAGGTTGTTGAAAAACGTCGAGAGCGCCAGCAGCGCGGCCAAGTGTTATATATTCTATTACATAACCCATGCCAAAGGACCAGGGGTTGCCAGCCTTTTATATTCATATAGTTATGTGTAAAATAAAATCAAATTTGATATTTATCTGCTTAACGTGTAGTCAAGCCCGGCTCCGTTGCCCCATTATGCGGCAACCTCCATGCGCCCCCGATTGTACGGATATCTGTATAAAGCGCATCTCGGCCGACTTGTTGCATAAAAACCTGTCACAGGCAGTGATAATCTACTGCAAGGAGTATTGGAACATGGCACACGCACAAAAGGGCAGTACCGTATCGGTGCATTACATAGGGACTCTCGACAACGGACGCATCTTCCACAGCACCGCCGACGAAGAACCACTCGTCTTCACAATCGGCTGTAATCAGGTCTTTCCGGCCCTGGAACAGGCTGTGATGGGCATGGCCGTCGGAGAGACGGTTAATATCGTCATCCCGGCCGCAGAGGCCTATGGGCTCCGGTTGAAGGAAAACATCATCCGCCTGGGACTGACCAACTTTCCCGCTGAAAAAGAAATCAGAGTTGGGCAAAAACTCAGCATCGCCTTTAAAGGGGGTCAGGAACGGGTCATGCAGATCACAGAGATCACCGACACCGAGGTGACCCTGGACGGCAATCATCCCCTGGCCGGCCTGGACCTGACCTTTGCCATGCGGCTGGATAGAATCGAATGATTTGAAAGGCAGGTTTCATGGAGGCAACTACGGAAAAAACGGACCGCTACGTATCGTTCATCGGGATCAAGGGCGACGAAAACTCAAGGATGCTCATGGGGATGCTGCGGCGGCACATCGATGACCCCGGACGGACTAACCCCTTTTGGGAACGATTCAAGGACAAACTGGACCTCGTGGGATCCCCCGACAAGACCGGTGGACGGCGCATTGACGAACTGTTCCTGATTCACTCCTATATCAATGATATCAGGGAACTCTTCGAGACTTACGACGATCGGGTCGCCCTAAAGCTCTTGGAGCAGATCGAAGTGGAAAGCTGCTGAAATAAAAGCCGCATCCGTTAAGAATGCGGCCTTTTTGTTGAACTGTTCCCAATAACACCTGTTGTTAGGCCGCCTCTGCCTTGCCCACGTTGCTCTCGTCATCGGCCTCCATGATGCCGAACTCCATCAGTAAGTCTTCCAACTCTTCCATCTCTAACGGCGTGGGAATAACCAGCATCTTGTTGTCGAGGATCTTTTTGGCCAGGGTCAGGTATTCGTTGGCCTGCGGATGTTCCGGAGAAAATTCTATGACCGTCATGCGCCGCAGTTCGGCGCGCTGCACCTGATTATCCCTGGGCACGAAGTGGATCATCTGGGTGCCTAGTTTTTTGGCCAGGGCATCAATCAGCTCATACTCCTTGTCCGTTTTCCTGGCGTTGCAGATCAGCCCGGCCAGACGGACCTTCCCGGAGGTGGCATACTTGAGGATCCCCTTGGCGATGTTGTTTGCGGCATACATGGCCATCATCTCGCCCGAGCAGACGATATATATCTCTTCCGCCTTCCCTTCCCGGATGGGCATTGCAAACCCACCGCACACCACGTCGCCCAAGACGTCGTAGAAGACGAAATCCAGGTCAGGCTTGTAGGCCCCGTTTGCTTCCAGGAAGTTGATAGCGGTGATGACACCGCGCCCGGCACAGCCGACCCCGGGCTCCGGGCCTCCCGACTCGACGCATGCGATGCCGTTGTAACCGGTCTTCATGACATCATCCACCTCAAGGTCTTCGACCGTACCGCGCTCCCGCACCATGTCCATGACCGTTGACTGCGCCTTGGCGTGCAGGATGAGCCGGGTCGAGTCTGCCTTGGGATCACATCCTACGATCATGACCTTCTTGCCGAGCATGGCCAGACCGGCCACCGTGTTCTGGGTCGTGGTCGATTTGCCGATGCCGCCTTTGCCATAGATAGCAATCTGTCTCATCTGAAACTCCTTTCATCCACCTGAGCGATTTACCGCTTGTTTTCGAGGTAGCACATCAAGGCGCCCATGGTTTTTGCTATATCACCATGTCCCCGGCCTTTTGAGCGGTATGCTCCGTTCAGTTCATTCTCTCCAGCGTGATTCTTATTCAAAAAATAAAACGCCCCGCTTCTCATCTGCGAGAGCGGGGCGTTACGCCGGTTGCACGGAATCAGTTTTATAAATTTTGGTGACATGATCGGGCATGCCATGTCCATAAGAGTTACACAATGCGTGCCAAAAGAATAAAAATGGCGTTAAGCCCCTAAACAGCCTGCCTGCTCCTGATCAGAGCCATCTGCCGCAGCAAGGTAATCGCCAACAGATGATTAATTAACAGGCAGGTTGTGTGCTTTAGGTAGCAAAACCAGGCGTTAGTCAAACGCAATCGATCTGCTCCCCGTTGCGCAGGGCATTGCGGACAGCGGTCAGACGGGCGTCCATCTCCTCGAAGGCAGACATTGCGGCCCGCTCGGCAGGGGTGGTGGCGATGATCGCCCGCACGCCGCCGTTCCTGAAGACTAAACGCCGGTCACCCATCAAGGCCAAAATGGGATCGTGGGTGGCCATCAGCACGATCTTCTGCTCGTCAACCAGGATCCTCACCGCCTTCTTACGGTCGATACCGGCGTTTTCGATCTCGTCGATGAGCACGATAGGCGAGGTGCTGAGGCAGGATGTATCGGCGATCATCAGAGCCCGTGACTGGCCACCGGACAAGGCCGTGACCGGGGTTTGGGGCAAAAATCCTTCCCCTGCCAGTTCATTGGCCTTTTCGATGATGGTGCGCGTTATCCCGGCCACATCGGACACCATGCGGCTTTCGGCATGCATGGCAATGAACTCCTCCACGCTCAGGTCCATGACAAAGTTCATGTTCTGGGAGAGTTGGGCCACGAGCTTGTGTTCCAGGGAGAAACGACGGGCCGGGTCCGGCACGCCGCCATTTATCAGCACCCGCCGCCGGGTAGGTGTGTCCCCCTGGGCCATCCACTCGATATCGGCCAGAAAACGGCTCTTGCCGGAACCTGTCGGGCCGACAATGGAAACCACCTCGCCCGGAGCGATGGTCAGCACAAACCCCTCGGCAGCGCCACTTTTGTCCATGCCGCCCTGGATGGTGATGGAGTCGATGGCCGGCCCTGTCCGTTTATCTCCGAGCGAGACGAGGAGGGCCATAAAGGCGCTGAATCGTTCGCCCAGTTCCTGGCGTTCAACCCCCAGGTCCTCCAGAACCTCGGTCGGGATGCGTTCGAAATAGGCTCCGACAGACTCTCCGGCAGACGGCAGCGCCAGCCCCAAAGAGGCGAAGAAGTCTTCAGCGCAGGGATGTTTTCGCAATAACTCCCCGGCCGGCATGGTACTGTAAAATGCTGTATCTTGTCCCGTCGTCATGAAAAATCCATCTTTCTGACGTTGCCCATCTGGTAATCGCTGCCGATTTTCCGTTGACCGAGGCAATAGGAGCAGAGCGCCGCAGGCATGGAAAAACGGAGCAAACTGCCGGTCAGGGAAACGGTCTCTTGGGCGGCGGAGAGAAGACGCCCCAACTCGTAGCCCCCCTGGCCGGTCAGGCCGTTGACATTGATGATGACGGCGCCGGGATTGACCTGTCGCACCCGGTAGGCGAACACTTCCCGCTCGGCCTGGGAGACGATATCCCCTTTGGTGACCACCACGATGTCCGCCATCTTGAGCATCGGCCCGATCTTGCGCGGTGTCTCCACTCCACTCAGGTTGTCGATCACGCAGACCGCGCACACGTCCTTTATGTGGGGCGCGCAACGGTTGCACAACCCTGCGCTCTCGGAGACCAGCAGGTCGAAACCGCTCCGCTCCCCCCATTGCAGGCACTCCTGTATATTGCTGACAAAAAAATGGTCCGGGCAAAGGTTTCCGGACAGGCCCGTCTTTGCCGCGATCCCCCGGCGCTCGTACAGGGCTTGGTCGCCGGTGGAAAGGCAGTCGAACTTGATGACGCCGACCTTGACCCCATTGCCTTGCAATGCCTCGGCCGCCTTGATGATCACGGAGGTTTTGCCCGACGACGGCGGCCCGGCCACGGTGATGAGCCTCATGCCCCGCCACCATTGAACGCCCGGAGAAAGGTCGCGTTGATCTCCACCAGCATGGACTTGATATCGTTTTTTTTCACATATTCCCAGCCGATCCACTTGAAGGCGGCATCGTCGGGCAAGCAATTGTCAACACCGGGATGGAGCGCGGGAAAGCCGGCATCGGCGCAGATCCCGGCAACCTGGGCACCGGTCAGGAAGTCGAGCAGCGGTTGCAGTTCCGCGCTTTTTCCGGTCTTGACCAACATGGTCACCGGGCTGACCAGGGCGCCATCCTTGGGCCAGATGATGCTGACCCCCTCCCTGCTCCGAAGGTGCCTGGCAAAGAAGTAAGGCATGACGCTGATAGCCGGGGCGTCCGCACGGCTGCCGGTCGCGGCCTTGACCATCTGGGACGGGTGCCAGCCGTAGCGGACGTTTTCCCCCAGCCGGGACGCGCCGATCAGGCCGTGATCCTTGTGGATCGACAGCAGCAGGGTCTCGCAGAAGGAACCGTCGTGGTTGCCGCGTATGGCGACGCTTTTGCGGTACACCGGCTCCAGAAGGTCCTTCCAGGTCTCGGGGACCGGCCGGTCGCCGAGGCGGGCATGGTCGGCCACCATCACCAACAGGTTCATGGTAAGCATGGTGTATTGACCCTGTGGGTCGATCACCCCCAACTTTGCCAGGTGACGGTCCCCGCTAAAGGTGGAAACGCTGGTGAATAGGCCCTGCTTGATGAAACGCTCGACGAACGGCCGGTGAAAAAAACTGTTGAAGCCGGGGGTGATGATGATGTCCGGCAGGTCGTCAATGGACTCGAAATGATCCACGAGTGCATAGTAGTCCACATCGTGGTTGGCATTCCCCTCAAGGCAATAGGTGAATGAGGAGCGTTTGTCCGGTGAAAGAGTGTCCAGGTACGCCTCGAAGGCCTCCTCCAGAGGCACCTTGATCGGACAAGGCAGCAGTGCGAACAGATTGAGGGGGCTTCCAACCGCCTGTGGCTCCGAGTGTTTCCGCGCGGTCCGGGCGGCTTCGGCAATAACCTC
>Ga0316217_10002277_pt1 | contig 23373 bp, 22 predicted proteins | sample 1anoAmetaG_FD_203633 | JGI IMG/M metagenome (GOLD analysis project Ga0316217, IMG submission 203633) | Freshwater microbial communities from Trout Bog Lake, Wisconsin, USA - 1anoA | ecosystem: Environmental > Aquatic > Freshwater > Lake > Hypolimnion/Profundal zone | place: USA: Wisconsin...
AGGACAGTTTTGAGGAGCGTAGTGAGAGTGCTGCTCAGACACAACGTTTGAAAGCGGCTCTCTGACTCTTTGGCTGCTGAATTGGGGCATTTTGCGGAGTTGCTGCAAAGTCGTCTGTTCGGCAGGAGTGAGGACATTCATGTTTTCGAGGTACTAAAGCTTGCGTAAGTCTTCCTGAGTGAAGGTGGGCTGCTTTGAAGTGGTTTGGGGGGTGGAAGGGAGGGAGGGAGATTGTTCGCGGTAGAGTATGCTTTTGGCTTTGACTCTCTGGCCGTCGAAGACATAGGATTTGGCGATTTTGGAGATGTCTTCTTCTGTAACTTTGCGGTTGGGGTGCCTGTTTTCCTTCTCAGAGTTTGCAGTGTGTGTCTTCATTCAAATTATAACAGTCAGAATGTGCAATAATTATAACAATATTATTAATGAGTAAATTACCAGCCTTGGAGTAATTTTTGTGATAGGTAGTTCTTTGAAGCAGCAGCACAAGAAAATCTAAAGACTCTATTTTCCGAAGTATGGAGATCCCAGCCTCTATAACAACTGTGGCCGCAAGCATTATGCACAGAGCAGCATTTTCTCTCTGCCTTACGCCTCTTTCAATCAGTAAAGCCTTTTTTACTTAGGAACTAAGAGTACATTGATTTCTTGAGCAAAAAACTCAACACAGAAGACCACTATTAGCCAAAGTCTCTGCAATATCCTCAGCTAAAACAACCAAATTTTCAGCAGCACTAGCCCCAAAACTAAAGGAATAACAACTTTTTAGCCAAAGAACCTAATAAGTACCTTTCAAAGATCTCAGCTGGTTATTATCTTGATAATTACCAAAAAGACAATCTTTCTTCTTTAGGAAACTAACGACAGAAGAATACACTTTCACGTGAGAGGTAGTTTCCACTCTACACTCGAGTCAAAGAAGAAGACATGAGAACAAGTCGCTATGAAAAAGCCAAAATGAGGTCCAAAACTTAAGCCTAGAGCTAATCAGTTTAGACAAGACTACAACCGGTGTTGAATAGAAAGCGAACTAAAACCTAGTTGGCTGAACCAGGGCAGATCAAGAACGTCATTAAGTAACCCCGATTCAACCCAACCTTCTTGTCTTACATAAACTATTGATATCTTCTAACATTTCATTTTGCTTCACACAAAAATCAATTTCTGTTCTAAAGGTGCCTTATCTTCTTTAGGGCCTAATGGTACTTGCGCTTATAAAGTTTGTTTTCCTGCTAAAGCTCATCATTTTTAGCTCTGTATCTTTAAAGCACCGACTAGGACTTGAAAACTAAGACCTTTAGTTGTTCGTTGAGGTTGACTGCTTGGGGAGAAGCAAGTGCCTTGATGTAGCTTTGTTGTAACTAGGGTTTGGTGTTAGTAGACGAAAGATTGGATTGCTTCTTGTTATGAGTGCTCATAGCGGACTGCATCTAAAAGGTACTGTTGATGGCGTTAGAAATGGATGTGAACTCCTTTGATTTGTGAGTATGCAGGTATTTATCAGTGACTGAGCGTGAGCGCTTCCCCTTTCCCTTGACTAGGTGATAGCTCTGGATTGATTTAGGGATAGACTATTTGCTCTCTTTGCTCTACTTGCTCCTATCAAGAGGGTATCTATGCTTGTTGGCCTTGCTGATGAGCATTTCTTTCTGGGTCATCAGTATATTCTGTCTGCTTTTCTATTTGCTTTTGCGGGACTGTGAGGAGTTGCCTCTTTTGGCAGTTTGACCAAAAGTTAGCTTGACTGCTTCCCCTTGCCAATCGAATTTGACCTGTTCCAACTTTTCGATAAAATGCTTCCTATCCAATCTCTTCCTAGTCACTGACATAAAATTTAATAACAATAATTATAGAAGGCTGCAGCCAAGATCACTCTACCCTTTTCCAAAAAGGAAGGTAGTTGAAACTATTTCGGAAGCTATTATAATCGGCCATAGTGCATTGTAAATAAACCAAGGGATGAACGTAAGAAGCCAGATTGAATAGAACCTTCTCTTGAGGTCAGCCAAGATTAGCAGCAAAAACGAGCTATCTAGCTATTATAGTCGAAATAAGCAAAAGCTGCCTCCCATTCTGCAGTCCAAAAACCTATTTTTGGAGCACCTCATCAGTTGTGAAAAGGAAACCAACTAACTTTCCCAAAGGAACAAAACCAAATCTCTAGAAAGCGAAATACTACTCACTAACAATATCTTCTTGAGGCGGAAGCCTGAAACTTATCGTTCCATACAGCATCCCTCTAACTTCACCAAAAGCATAATAAGCATTTAGCCCAAAGCAGCAGTCAAAAACGAAGATAACTGCCCAAACTAAGAGCAAAAAGGACTGAAAACAAAGAAAAACATCTATTTGAGCGCAACAAAACTGAATCTTTAGTTGGCTTGTAGAAGTTCAAGAAGCTCACCCAAGAAAAAACAGCCAAACTAAATCTTTCATCCAAAACTCAAGGAACTAATGCCCCAAGTTTCGAAAAGGAACAAGCTATAGAATCGACTTTAGATACAAAAAGTAGCTTTGAGGAGTAGAATCGGATTTTTAGGCGAAGACTGTGTTCCCAAAAAGGTGGAAGATGCAATAAAGCCCAGTCCAACCAAGAAAGAAGAACACCTCATGTTACGAAAGCATCTAAAAACTTGCATAAATGACCAAGAGTATAAATACAATTGTTAAAATCGCAAAGTTATTGAGCAATTTTTCGCCAAAAAAGAGAAAAGCGAATTTGGAAACAAAAGTGTGACTGAGTTTGTAAGCAACTAAAGCAAAATAAGATAAAAATAGCTGACCTCATTAGACTAACAAAACTAGAGCTTTTTCCTCGAAGAAAAAGTTTAGCCTTGGTCTTACAATTCACCACATTAAGCAGAAATGATAGGAAGTTTAATGAATAATTGAAACCCTTAAGAAAATGAAGAAAACGGTTACTTGCTTTCTATTTTTGACCCTCATTTGCTCTACAAAGTGAGGTCATTTAAAAGCATTAAAAACCACTTATTGAGACATCAAAAGGTTAGTTTTAAGATTCTCTTTTGTCTCTTCTTTTATTTGTCTTTTTATCTCAAAAAAGTGAAAGAATTGTATCTAATTTGCTAGTTTTTTCCATAATTTTTGTTTCTGAATCCACTTAGCCCTAATGAGCTTATGTAACTAACCCCTTGAATAGATTTTTATTGAAAACATCTATAATGAGCTCAAAGCTTTCTGGTCATTCAAGATTATTGGATTGAGGCGGTATGCCTTTCGAAAATTACACAAAAAAGATAAGGACAGCTTAGCACTACATTTCTTTAAGGCCAAGAATGGTCTCTAGTGATAAGAATCGTGATGTTATGCATAAAAAGAAGATAGTTATTGCGTTTTCTATTCCTCAAAGGTAAAATGTTCAATGATTATTAATTCATAAAAGTCAGAACTTTGGATTGCTTTTGCCCTTTGATTCTAGCTGGCGAATGTTGATTGAACAAAAGTGTATTCTGTGATTTCTGCTAAATATATTTATAATAAAATGCCTAAAAAAGAGGCTTTTGGGCAGCGTTTGGAAGATGAGGAATATGAGTAAGGAGAGTCTCGGCGTTCTAAAAGAAAAGAAAATGCGCCTCGATTCACAAAGAACACAGTTGAAAATGTAGACCCCAATGAAATAGTGGTGAATTTGTCAAGTAATTCGCTCAATAACTAGAAACCCACTACGACATCATTTAGCTTGTGGTCGAGGAGCTCGGCTGGGTTGCTTAAACTTCCAAAAAGTCGCAGAAGTGGGACATCATGTGGACTGACTACCACATCGAAGCTCAGGATTTGTTCAAACTCAATGATTACCAAAAGATAAGCCATTTCCCAGCCATTTACGTTCTAGCTAAGAAGAACTTTCTAGGCAAAAGTCTGATGAAGATGAACAAGTTGTTTCCCCAGGAATACAACTTTTTCCCCTCCACATGGTCAGTCCCTTCTTAGCTGGGAGAACTCATGAGGTTCCAATCTCAACAAGGATAGCAGCACAAACAGATCTACATATTCAAGCCCTAAGCCTCTTCCCAGGGCAAGGGCATTCTGCTATTTTAGAATCTGCAGGACATTGAAGGCAAAACTGGTATAGTACAGACCTACATCGACAATCCCTATCTAGTTGAAGGACTAAAGTTCGATATGAGAATCTACGTTCTCATCTACGGATGTGATCCAATGCGGATCTACATCTATGAGTAAGGGTTGGCCCGTTTTGCCACTGAGAGCTATGAAAGGCCACGTAAGAAGAATCTCAAAGATACCTATGTTCACTTGACCAACTACGCAATAAACAAAGGAAACAAAAAGTTTGTGTTTAATACCAGTGAAAAGAACATGAACGTTGGACATAAAAGAAGCCTAACTTCTATCTACAATCTGCTGAAGACCAGAAACGTCGATATCTAAAAGGTCAAAAATAAGATTGACAGCTTGATAGTGAAGACCCTTCTCGTTGGCAAGCCCATGTTAATGCACATGTATGGACTCAGCCAAATGGACAATCTTGCCAATGACCACTGTTTTCATATCCTGGGGTTTGATGTGCTTTTGGACCAAAACAGTTAGCCCATTTTGCTGTAGGTCAACCATACTCCAAGTTTCACAACTGACACTCCCCTCGACAAAAACATCAAGAAGCAACTCATCAAAGAGACTTTGCTACTGCTGAACGTTAATGTTGAAACGAAGAAGGCCAAACTGTAAAAAATGAAGTAGTTCTAGGAAAAGAGAATGATGAGGAAACTCATTAAACTTACACCAGAGGAAAAGCTTTAGCTCAAAAATAACATCGAAAAAGAAAAAGACGAACACTAGGCGATCACTCTCAAGAAGTACAGAAAACTATACCCTTTGAAATAAAATACTTACCTTTAGATTGAGGCTAGTGCTCAAAAAGTCTTCAACTTACATATGGGTCTTAAGGTCAACTAAAGCAAATAGCCTAAATCAACTGAGTTAAGCAAATCTCCTTCAGGAAAAAGGAAATACAAACCCCCCAGACCCCACAGCTTTGAGCAGATTCAAAAATAGGAAAAAACAGTCGAAAATAGTAGTCAGCAAAAAGTAATAAGCAATAGTGTGATTAACGACTACGGTGGTGAAAGCTACGTCTCCAGATTTCCTGACATCCCTCAGAGAACAGCTTCAGTCAAAGAGTCCAACTTATCTCCTAAAAAACTAATGAAGACCTATTAGTTTAGTCCTGAGAAAGTATTTTCACAGTTTGAAGATAGAGTTAAGTTTCATAGGCCTTACCTCAGAAGCAGGTATGAAGAACTCTCACTTTCTTAGAGAATAAAAAACTCTGAACTCCCTCTGAGAATGTAAGAAAAAAGGATTTAGGACAAAAGCTCAGAAAATCGCTTTTAACCAAGACTCCTGAAACTCAGAGAAATCGCAGTCCAGAATCTGAACTTATTTTAGGAGTATATTCTAAAAGGGAGCATCAGAAGATAGAAGAAGCAGAGTTAGTAGTAAAAGGAACAGAAACAAAGTGACTAATAAAAGGAGTAGAGGCCAAAGCACAAAAATTTCGCAGCTTTTGTAATGGCAAACAGATAAAGGAGTCAATTCGACTACTTGATGATTGACTAATCAGCCCTGATTTAGAAAGGGATGAAAGAAAAGCAGCTAAGTGGAGGGATAATGAACAAAGAGTTTCTAGGTGAGGAAAAGAAGTTTGAGTATTTGAATGAGAAAGAGTATAAGCAGATGAAAACGAAGTATAAGTACAGGTCTAAGCAGTTTTGAGATAGTTACAACAAAATGATATTAATAAGGTTTGCTTAACACCTTCTGCTTCCCAAAAGATTATCAAGCAACTCAGCTCAACTTCAAATTTTTCTGATAAAGTGTATGGATTAGGTTATTAAATGCTATTCAAATCTGTTACTTGTCCTTTGCAGCATTTTCCTCCATTTTCATCTAGATTACCACTGGCTCCGAAGACACATCCTTCAGGCCCAATTGTGAACTTGCACTATCCTTGGGTACTTCGTATTCAGGCACTTTGTTCGGTTTAGAGAAAATCGCGAATTTGAGCTCTCCCATTTTCTATCTGAATGCTTTGGGAATTTACTCCAAAAATTTTGGTTTTTTGCTGTGTACCTTCTATTGCGGTTCTGGATTATTATAGTCAGGTTTTTATAGTTCAGCCTTGTATGGGTTTATGATTTGTTTGGGGTACTGGTATTCTCTTTTTTAGTGATAGATTTAGGGCTGGAAGAATTCATTTATTGAGGTAATCTGGGGCTATTTTTTTGGCTATTCTACCTTTTCCTTCTATTCTACCTTTTCTTTCAGCAAATTCTTGTTGGTTTTGGGCTAATCGAAGTTTTCCACTTTTTATCTCAATTCAGCTGCCATGGACATTTGATAAGACTATTTGATTGCCCGCAACATCTCTTCCTCCTACATCCTCAAAGCTTACTCCCTTTCCCTCATTTCCATCATTCTAACTCGTGCCAAATCTTTCTGCATCTACAGTTCGACTTAGTCTTCCTAAACTACCTGATGCCTTTGAAAGTGTTTGAAGGATGGGATTCTTCCTTTTTACTAAGAAGGCCTGTTTTGTGGCCAAGGCCTTGGAAAGACCTGTGGTCTCGAAAAGTAGGGTCTTGGGCCTACTGGATTGGGCTCTACTTTTGGAAGCAAGTTGACTGGAGCAACTGCTGGAACTGGCTCTAGCAGTTTGGGTTATTAGACTTAGTTGACGAAGCCTTTGCACTTGCAACGGTTGTACTTGCCTCCGCAAATGTAGCAGAACTAGTACTTGCATCTACAAGTCATGTGGTCACAGCCTTCGTTCTTCTCAACCCAGAACTTGCAGTTCGGACACTGCTTGTACTTGGCGCCCTTCACCAGAAACATGAACTGCTTGTCGTCTTCGCTGAGATTGGCCATCTTCTTGTACTACTCGCAGCTGAAGCCAGTGTGGAAGTCGCACTTGCAGGTCAGACAGTAATGCTTTTTGCAGGCTGGACACTTGTAGTTTGTGAGGGCTTAGTCAAAGGCGAAGACTGCGCTGCAGCCGGGAGTGGGGCACCAACTTGTGTCCTCCATGTGCTTCTCCACGTAGTTGTGAAAGGCGAACTCATCGTACTTTTATCTCAGCTAGTGCTCCAGGAACTGGGTTATTTCTTACTGCAGAAGCTAGATCCGGCAGTCTTAGTGCGGACAGGGGATGGGTATCACTTTGTTGGAGATCTGTTCTCTGCAGTGGCCGTTGAGGCACTCTCTGTGATACATGTGGCCACAGCTCAGGCAGCAAAGATGCAGGGAGTTGATGTTAGTGGAACAAATGGGGCACTAAACTCCCAGATCCTCCGACACTATCTTTTGATTCTGTAGGTCTCCCCCAAAGTACTTGTTGTGGAGATAAGTGTTGTCCAGTGCAAGTTCGTTCATAAAATGCTAGATGCTGGAACGCAGTTCTTTGAGGAGGTCTTTGGGGGCTTTGCTGAAAAGTTTGAGTTTGAGCAGGGTCAGAACCTACAGCACATTTTGGGCAGATATGAGGCCATCCTAGAACATCATGAGCAGTTGGGTGGCTATAGGTTTGACCTACTTGGCGTGCTCCAGAGGGAAGGGGAAGGCAAGGTAGCCGAGGGTGAAGGAGAGGTCGATGGGATGCGGAGCGATTTGCTTGAGTTTAAACAGCTCGTCTTGTAAGTGGTTTTAGTCTTTCATTGCAAAATATGATTTATACTTAATAGCTCACTCAAATAAGTAATTTCTAATCAATTACTAAGTGCTATCGTTTCTGGCAAATAAAGGCTCACAGACTAGCTTGGTATACTTGCGGAGAGCTACTGCTCTGCTCTTGAATATGCTGAGGATAGCTAAATGGTGAGTTTGTTGAGCAAGGGTTGGATTCTCTTGAAAGTTAGCTCGAAATAGATATGATATTGTAATGTCTGACATATGGATTGAGACAATTTAGAGATAATTGGTACAAATCACAACTACAAGATACTCAACAGAGTCAATAACTAATCAAGTAAACACATCAACCTTAGTTTCTCAAATCTAACAACTAAAACGCTTAGAAATAAGTAAAATAAGAGACAAATAATCTAGAAACTGATACAATAAAGCTTTTACAAGAGAACGCACAATATCTACAAAAGTATACTTAATCCTGAGTTCTTTTACTTTCAAAAGTAATCTTTTGTGCATACTTTTATAGGAACAGTGCTTTTACCCCACTGTCACAACTGTCACTACTCTCAATGCCCAGGAAGGAAACCTTCAAACCCGAGCCTCCCAAAAAGGCGATGTGTGCCTTCTTTCTCTACAGAATGGACATTTACCCCCAAATCAAGGACCGCTTCGCAGGCTACAGAGTCACGGAAGTCACCCGCGAAATAGGAGAAATGTGGAAAATGTTGGACCCCACAGTGAAGGAGCAGTACGAGCGCAAGGCTGCGAAGGAGAAAGAACGCGTGCAGCGAGAGCGCGAGCAGTACGAAGCTATGTACGGAAAGCCGGAGACCAAACGCAAAAGGAAGAAGAAACTCAAACGCGACTACGAAACAATTAAACGCTACCTCAACGAAAGGGACCCCGAATGATTTCCTCCGACTCTGAACCACTTTGCTTGTATTTCCTCTCTGTGCCTACTGCACTCTTATCAGCGATTGCATTATTCACAGCTTTCACTATCACTTTGCACCCTTCTCTCAGTAGCGCGGCTGCTTTGCGCAGTTTTGCTGATAGGGGAAGTAAGGCCTTTGTTGGAATCCCTCGCTTTGGTAGTCTGAGTGGCTTTGCTCGTAAGTCGGCTCGTATGAGCTTTGATACTCCTATTCCTCAAACTCATAGTCCGAAAGTGGTTGTTCCCAATGCTGGAAAGGAGGACAGTTTTGAGGAGCGTAGTGAGAGTGCTGCTCAGACACAACGTTTGAAAGCGGCTCTCTGACTCTTTGGCTGCTGAATTGGGGCATTTTGCGGAGCTGCTGCAAAGTCTTCTGTTCGGCCGGAGTGAGGACATTCATGTTTTAGAGGTACTAAAGCTTGCGTAAGTCTTCCTGAGTGAAGGTGGGCTGCTTTGAAGTGGTTTGGGGGGTGGAAGGGAGGGAGGGAGATTGTTCGCGGTAGAGTATGCTTTTGGCTTTGACTCTCTGGCCGTCGAAGACGTAGGATTTGGCGATTTTGGAGATGTCTTCTTCTGTGACTTTGCGGTTGGGGTGCCTGTTTTCCTTCTCAGAGTTTGCAGAGTGTGTCTTCATTCAAATTATAACAGTTGGCAATTATCTTTTTATAAATAGATCATAAAGCCACTTTAATTGCAGAGATGACTCTTTTGAGCATCTTCTTGTTGAACTGGTGATACTGCAGTCCTGTGAGGAAGTATCCTTCCCACTAGCTAACCAAGTACATCCTGTTGGTTTCGCGATTCATGATTCGTATTTAACGAGAGCGTCTTCTAGTCTACTTCATCAAGGCCCATTCCTGCTGCTATTTTACGAAGTCCACCACCTGAACAAGCCATTTATCAGTTACGAATGTGTAGAAAGGTCGGTATATTGCTTTTTCACGCTTTTTACTGCCTTCTTAGATTATCTAGGGAATTTATCGTCCTTAATGATACAATTGGCCTATTTCCTCAGTCAGTATGCTGGTCTTTCTCTCCAGGTTTAGGTCAATGGAGACTTCAGTGGAAATGACCTTTTCCTTGTGGTTCTTGATCTTGGTTTAGTAGAAGCTACTGCCTATGATCTTGAATTTGAAGGGATGTATTGAGTACTCCCTTTTGAGATAGTTGGGATCAACAAAGCTCTTGAGCTTCAGAAACAGGAAATCTAGGGTTTACTCGCAGTTTTCTACGATTTACTTTAATTTGACCTCAGCCTACTTGAAGATAAGGTATAGCTCTCGCAAGGATGTGACCTAAAATCTGCCTTTATCGTCAACTATGTTGATGATGTCCTTTACTGCGATTTGGTACTTGAAAAAAGCTATCCTTCCTGCAATGTAGACTCTTAACTCAATTAGCTATTCGTGGGTAACTCTCATCATTTCCATCTGATTGACGGGGAGGTATCTGAGTGTGAAGTAGCAGAACTAGCCCTTCTTCGTATGGCAGGTGTGTGATATTATTTCCTCGTAGATCAAGTTTTCCGACTCAGACCACTTCATAGTGGCAAGTCTTAGCATTTTCCTTCTTTTGTCCTCTTCTACCTTTCTTTTGGCCCTGAGGTTGTTAGGGTTTGCCTTGACTTGGTTTTTGAGAAAGTCCTACAAGGCATCTTTACGCCTTTTCTTGCTCTTTCTGGCTTCTTCATGCAGTAAACCTTTGAAGTAGACTGTTTTGAAGTAGTTGATGAGCGTGGCGATGGTTTACTTGAGGGTCTAGGGAGTAAATTAGGCGTTTTCTAGCCTTACGATGAAGTTTCTGCCGATTTTGAAGGTATGAACTTTGAATTCAAACAGATTGAAATCAACTAACTTGTAGAGGGAAACGTACACAAAGTGGGCTTCGAACTTGTGCAGTCCTTTGTAGTACATGACTATGTGCTATTTTTAGTTTTTGGCAAGTTTTGAGTAAATCTGGCCTGACCTTACCTTATAGCCAGCGATTTTGCGTTACAAGTAGCTGCTGAGGTCAGTAGCAGTCAGCTGCTTTATCCTTAGCGACTTCTACAAAGGCAGCGTCAGTTTGAAGCATTTGTTGTTGGTAATGGAGTTGAGGTATATCTGCAGATTTTACTTCACTCTGAGCTCAATTTTAAAGTTTTTCATGAGCATCTTGAACACAGCTTGTGTTTCGCTCTTGGCTTTGGATTCTCTATGGTTGAAGAAAGAAGTAACAACATGCCTTCGGATTTGTTTGTAGCCCATAGGGAGATGAGGAATCACTAAAGCCTACATTTGGATTTGTGAGGTTTTTAGTTGCTAGTAGTGGTGGGGATGTTTGTAGAGAGATATTGTACAAGACTGGTTCAAGCAGTAGTTATAGTCATCAACCCTGAAGTACTTTAGGGGCTTTGTGAAGAAGAGGTAGTCGTACTGAGAATGGAACTCGAAAAAGTTTTTGCTCTACCCTGATATCACGTATTTTTTGTTTATGTCCCACAACTTGCTCCACAACTCATCCACCTAAGTCCCACTCCACTTTTAGAGGTTTTGCACCAACACTTTGCCTACTTTAGCTGAACACATCTCTTGTGTGGCATCGGTGGTAGTCCCCCAATCTTATGTGACGTTGAGAATGAAGTCATCAGAAACCTTAGGAAGCAATCGATAAATTTTGGATGGAGTGAGAGAATAGTGAGAAATGGGGGTATGATGAGGGAAAACAAGCTGATCCCCGCTTGAAAGTGAGGTGAAATCAATAACTAAGGTAAACTAAGCTTTGAGATCTGCGTTTGAATCAGCCTTCACAAGGTAGTAGGTACCTCTGAGCTTCATCATGAAGTAGAAACTTTGTTTGCCTTTGAACAAGTAATCAAGCTTTTGCTGATTTATCAAGGCTAAGCTTACTTATTCGTAATCAGTGAACACCAGGCCAAGGTAGGTGTGCTCAAGGTTGAGACACTGCTAAATGAAGCTCAGCAAATCCTCACAGAAAGGCATCACCTCTTTGCTTTAGTCAGGCTTGGAAAAATGAAAGAAAATCTTTTACCTTAGCTTATCTTTGAGATTTTGTAGCTTTTTCAAGTGATTTTTCCGAGACCGGATGTCGAAGATCTTTTTTTACTGCACACAGGTAATCTTTTTGAATACAATCTTCCCGCAAAACTACAGGAAGATTGAGAGTTCATTGAGGTCCTTTGAGGAGAATTCTATTTTGATAACTTTGAAAAACCCACTGGATCTCACTAGCAGCTTAGAGGAAACCATGAATATCTGCAAAGAGGCTATCAAGCTGAGGAGCTTAGAGTCTTTGGAACTTGTAGTGATGATTAGTGATTCGCCTGAAACCTGTATTTTCCTATCCACTATCAGTGAGGTTTTCTTGAGAACGACCGAGTCGTGAATCACACTCCCGCCTTAGGAGTCTTCTTGAGAATAGCTGATTTAGACTTGGCTATGCGCTTGCTTTTAGACTTCAGAAGCTCTGATTATTTCCAACTCGGACTTCCCTACTTCTGAGTTCTGTACAGAGGCAGGCATTGGTTAGAATGCCTTTTAGCTTTGAAGGTCATGGGAGAGCTCCCCCTTGAGGTTGATCGAAATGGACCCAGGACGTGACTCTATGGTGCGATGCAGTTTGTAGAGATAAGGGGAAAGTCGTTCCATCTTGCAGCTTGAAAGTGAGCGTTGATTTGTTTACTTCTTGAGAATGGCCTCACACTCTTTCACCAGATTCTGTTCCATCCTGCTGTAGAAGATTTGGGCGATTTCGGCAGCTCTATTTTTGTTGCTTGAAATGTGAAGTTTGCTGGTTTACTTCGGCTTGGCTTTTTGCCTGATGAGAGAACTTTCATCCCCTCGTGAGAGGTTGTGCTGTCTGCTTTTGTAACTAAGTTGGGAATACGATCTTTTTATTTATATTTGTTGAGTAGTCTAGATCCTTTCCTTTGAGGAAGGAGCAACCATTTTGAGGTAATTATTGCTCAAGCAGATTTGTTCTTATTGCTTGCTTGTCTCCATAGGTCTTTGGTTGTCGAATGTTTGGTGTTGATGGTGTATATTGGAGGGCGTTTTCTGAAAGGTGGCAGGGAAGAAAATATCAGAGATCTTTGTTTTCTTTTTTAATTTACTTTTCATAACAATAGATAACAATCCATAGCATAGAGCAATACACAATCAATCCTCAATGGTCAAAGTCTGGTGCAGAGCCATCTTCTTGCTGAGGTTGTTCATGAAGCTCAGGTTTGAATGCATAAGTTTGTTGTAGAGGCTGATCTAGTCGTCAGTTAGTTTGTGGTAGTTTGAGTTCACCTTGTTTATGAGCTGCCCGTTGAAATCAATCAGTCTCTTGAACTTTTACTTCAACAAACAACGCATACTCTACTACTCACCCTCTTGCTCTTCATCACTTTTTTTTAATCTCGTTCGCAGGTTGCTGTATACTGAGTTGCTGGGGTCAAGTTAAAGTATGCTATGAGGCTCCTTGCGAGCAAGGCAGCAGTTTTTGCACCTACAAATCTTCTTACTGTATGGGCACCTCCAACAGTTGCTCTTTTGGAGTGTTTCTGAGATGTTCTCTTTGTAGATAAGAGTGAGACAATCAAAGCAGAACTTCTTCTCACAAGAAGTAGCTTGGTAAGCACGAAAGCATTGATAAACTATCCTTCCTTTGGCTTTGCACATGTGGCAAATCCCAAACTTGACGAAGGAAATAACAGTACTTTGGTTAAAAGGCAGGTGTTGTACTCGTTTTATAGTGGTTGCTTACTCACAATGTGTCTCTTTTCTGTCCTCTCCCACTCCCTGAGACAACTATTCCATTGGTTTATGATAGTCGGCAGAAGCGCCAAATAACAATAGTAATTTAGTGTGCGTAAATGCATCAACTTGGCACAATTTAACGACATCAGTTTTATCAGTGGGTAGCCACACTCCTTGAAAGGCCGGCAACGAAAGTTCCCAAAGCAGGAATCACATCCACGTACTTCTCAGATGAGCCATGTCTCCCTTTATTGTTTATAATCAACTAGGAAATACTGTCAATCTTGGCATCAATGTCTCCACTACGTATGTACCCCAGCAGCCATAGCTCCGCCTCTTCCGCTCCCAAGCCTGTGAAGCTGGCCACTTCACTCAAAGGAATCGTTTCGTAGACCTTGCAGGCAAGTTTGAAATAAAGAAAATTGAGTCCTTCGATCAACCTGCTTTCAAATGGCTTCAAAAAAGGATCAGACCTGATTAGAGATACGCAGTCTTGGATCTTAGCAATGGCACTTTCGAAATCGTATTCTATTTCAAGTAGGGAGACGAATCCTGTGAAGGCATCAGTGTATTTGACTATTTTTCGGTTGATGACTTCTACTAATTTGAAAAAATCAAAGCTGCGGCTTTCTTTGTTGTTTTGCAGAGTTTTGTTCATTATTAACGCCGCAATGATGTAGCGTAACAACTCAGGACAAGTGAGCTGAAGAATTGAGAAAAAGCCTTTATCAGTTGTGCAGTAATCCACCCACTTCTAAAGCTACTCGTCGTTTGCTTTTTTGAACACCACAAACAAGGCCAGCAGTAAAAACTCTTATCGCTGGGCGTACAGTCTCTTCATCAATGCAGAGCTCTTTATTACACAAAGATTACATTTTTCTTTTACTTTGCTACATGTGAAAGCTCCTCTGTTTCAATGTCGTCAATTTTTCGTTTCAGTGCCTCCAAAGTGCGCAAAGCATCTCCCCTTTGCAGAAGTATTTAGCAGTAGAGCCGTGCCCAGGTGCTCTTGAGCCACAGCTATTCTTTCAATTCTTGCTTTTCGAGCTAGACCAAAATCTTGAGACTCTCACTATAATTGCCCTCTTCGAACAAGATTTTAGCTAGGTCGAATATTTTGGAGTGCTCCTAGTCAATTACTTAGAAGTTGGGGTCCTCCTCCTGCGACATACCATCCAGTTGTTTGAGTTTTTAGAAGACTTCTTTAATCCCCAATTGCTATTTCTGCTGCTAAGACTCCTTCTTTGCGATCTATAGCTCTGAATAAGGGTTTAGTTACTTGCTTTCAGGGTTGGGAACTCCAGATTTTTTATGGCATCTGCAGCTTCAGCAATAGCCTAAAATCTGCGAGTGCGTGCCAGGAGGTTGAGTCTTTGGAGAGGAAGCTAAGGAGATTGGTTGTGTTGGTTGAGAGTGAGTAAGTGGAGCAGTAAATGAGGACTGAGGTTCTTCTCTAATAAAAAGCTCATAATTGTTGAACTAAAGATTATAATTAATGCAGTAAGTTTGTTTTTGGTTTACTATTTAAGAAAAGAAGGCGAATAAAGAAGGGATATGTTGAAATAGATCAAGTCTGAGAGCAGCTGTTCTGAGGATTAAGTGGGCTAAGAGTTATAAAAATGTTGTTTTGATGCGATAGCTTCTGAACTCCATGCGTTGTAGATTCCAGCACAAGCAGAAAGAATGGGAACAGGTTTATTTGGCCTATTTGTGTGCTAAATAGAGATCCAACAGCGACAAAAAGGATTACTTACCATATGATGCAGTTTCATAGTTATTGGCTTGTTTAGTAGCTAAAAGTTTTAGTTTTAGTCTAGCTGAGCTAAGTTGTAAAGTTAATGAATATCACAAATCATCAGCATTTGGACTTACTACAACACATCAAGACCACAGCTTGGCTGATTGCCAAAAGCGATGACTCTTTTGGTGCTGATTTACGATTGTTGTAGTTAGGTGCAGAGGTAAGCTGCTGTAGATCTTGACTCTTGGTGATTAGCTCTAAAACGCGCTGAGACACGATTTATTGTAATAATTCTATAAGTCTCATGAAATTGGTAAATTCGCTTCAAAAGGACTACCAGCAGCTGTGGAAGCACATCATTCGTCCTCCCAGAAGCCCCTATGCAGAATCCAAGCTCGGCGCCGCAGTATTCTAATACCAAGGAATGAATGTGCAGCGAAAGGACTTCTGCCTCACCAACAGCAGGGGCCACGAGTTCACTTGCTCGCTTTGGCTGCCGACCAACCTCGACCGCTCGCACTGCGTGATTTACTTGCACGGGAACAGCAGCAACAAGCTGGAGGGGTAACTTGTTCTCTATGCAGAATGTAATACCTGCTGAAGCTGGCTGCTGAGGGCCTCGGGCTTTGCACCTTTGATTTCAGTGGCTGCGGTAATGCCGAGGGGGAGTACATCTCCTTGGGGTTTTATTAGCAGCAGGATTTGCAGCTGGTTATTGACTTTTTGACGATATACCCCAGGATCGACAAAATAGCTGTTTGGGGGCGCTCTATGGGAGCAGTCACTGCATTCCTCTGTCTGCCCGAGAACAAAACGGTGGCCGCAGCTGTGTTTGATAGTCCGTTCAAGAGTTTCAAGGGGCTGGTTGAAGACATGGCGAATAAGGCTACTAAAGTGCCAGGGATTTTGCTGTCAGCAGCTCTGAGAATAGTGGACAAGACGATCCAAGAGAAGGCTGGTTTTAGTTTATACAGCTTAAACCCTCTGAAGAACAGTGCCCCTTACATTGAAATACCTGCGTTCTTCATTGTGGGCATAGAGGACGAAGTTATTCCTATCTAGCACACCAGTTAGCTTTTCTAGGCTTACGCAGGCGACGACAAAATCATAAAAATGGTCAATGGGTACACTGTTCTTAACCAAGAGGCCACAACGATAGCCGTCCAGAAATCATCGTCAAGCTGATAATAGAGTTCTTGAAATCCAGACTATAAGACTCGAGGAATGTCCCAGCCTCGCAACCAAAAAAGTAGAATTAAACTAGGCAAACACTCAAATCCCAATAGGGTCAAAAAGAAGAGGAAAAGGTTCAAGATCCCCTAAAAGAGGCTGAAGTATAGAAATTGGAGCAAGCAGTAAGCAAGGGATAGTTTTCTTGGTCCAACATTTTTTCAGGCTTTGCTAAACCACAGAAATAACAGACGCAGCCCATCTAGCCCACCAAAAAGGCCTAATAGACCGAAAAGTGCTTAAAGGCAGAAAAAAGCAACCAGGCAGAGCCATAAAACAACGATACGAAAAAGTTGAAAAAAAAGAAGGAAAAGTAGCAAATGCGTAAAAGTTAGTTTTAGGCTACTTTGTAGTAAAAGGTGAGGGAATATTCCTTTTGTTATTTATGAGGCAGATATTTTAGAAAATACACTATAAAATAGATGACTAATATAAAACTTTAAAGGCTGAAGGCCGAATAGTTACAGTCCCACCTCCACAGCCTGCAATCTTCTAGCTACAGCAACCACCTGCCTCCTCTGAACACAGCTGCATAACAGAAACGGCGTAGACCGATAATTGGTTTTTCGATAGGCTAGACTAAAAGTAATAGTAGGCTGAATGCCAAGCTCATTTAATAGCACTCAGAGTGCTGTCTTTACTAGCCAGAGTGCTGTCTTTACTAGCCAGAGTGCTGTCTTTACTAGCCAGTGAGGTTTGTGCCTCCGAAAAGCATATAGAGTAAATAGGCGTGTGGCTAGGTAAAAAAAAGATTACTGTCTGAAAATAAGTTTGCTGTCTGTAAATAAGTTTGAGTATAAATTGCCATACCAAGGCTAAAAGGATAAACACTAACACAACGACCAGCATAGCAATCAGTAGGCTGACAAAAAGGCAGCTTTTGGACCATTCAGGTGGCCTCCATGACCAAGAAAGAGAACCGAAACAAGTTCCAACAGCTAGTTTAGCTCCATCAGCAGAGTCAGTTAGAGAGGGAACAGCAGAGGCAGCTAGAAGGGCAAGATTACTGCGCGTGCATCTTACAAGTAAAAGGGTAAGTGCCTTCCTGGATTGAGTAGCGGTCTGTGAGGATGGGTAAATAAAAGAAATAAAAGAAGCCAGAATGAATGATTTCTTCAAGTTAGCTGATGTCGGCGAATGTCAATTTTGAGTGGCATAATATAACATACTGCATAATCATAACATAGCATGGGTTCCTCCATCAACTTTTACCGGGACGTTGCTTTCCACAACAACTACAAGCGCCTGCAGCTGGAGTTCACTAAAAACACCATACTCTACGACACCAGCTTGATCCGCTTCCCTCTCTCCACCAAGGGAATGGCAATCGTCGATGCCCTGGGCACGAGGGTGAAGATCGTGGGGGGCAGCTGGTCGGGAGGCCATGCGGCCAGGCACTGCCTGAGTGGGCTGGACCGCAGGCCCCTCCAAGACCTGATAGCCGACATCAAGTTCAAGTTCGTGATGAACTGCGTTCGCGTGACCTTCTCCTTGGAACTGTTCCGGAAGAGGGAGGGCAAGCACAAGTACGTCAACCCATAGTTCGTCAAGGCCAACAAGTGTTTGTACGGCAGGACCGCCAAAGAGATATTCGTGTACACTGTGGAGGAACTGACCCGCGCGGGACTGATGGTGATCCTGAACAACCACACCAGCAAGTCGCAGTGGTGCTGCAGCGACAGCGACGGGGACGGGCTGTGGTTCAACGAGGAGTACCCTGAAGCCGAGTTCTTCCAGTGTCTGGAAGACCTGGCCCAGGAGTTCAGCGGCAACCAGCTTGTCGTAGGGATGGACCTGAGGAACGAAATCAGGCCCTCCAAGACGGGCAAGCCCACCTGGGGAGATGGCTCCAAGTTCGACTGGAGGCTGGCCGCACAGACCATCGCCAACAGGATACACCGCCACGCCCCCCACATGCTCATCATCGTCGGCGGACTCAACTACCAGCTCGACCTCACCCCCATCCGTACCCACCCGCTCAAGCTCGACGCCCCCAACAAGCTGGTCTACAGCGGACACTTGTATGGGTTCTCGTGGGGGCCGGAGGCGCGGTGGAAGGCGGGGGGCGAGACCTGGTTCCGGGAGAAACTGTACAACGAGCAGCTGTTCGTGAGAGGGATGGACCAGGTGGGAGTGCCGTTCATCCTGGGGGAGTTCGGGGACAACTGCAGGAGCGAGCCTTGGAAGTACCTGATTCGGTACCTGAGGGAGTTGGACCTGGACTGGATCTACTGGTGCCTGGATGGCTACAAGTGTGACGACCAGCAGGACTAGACCTACGGACTCTGGAACTACGACTACACCGGTGTCAGGCACAAGGCAATACTGTAGGACCTGAGGAAAATAGGCAAGCCTTGATCCTGCTATGATCCACTCCTTGATTCTGCTATGACCCACTCCTTGATTCTGCTACGATCCATTGTGTCCATTATGTCAATTATGTGGATTATTAGGATATGGTAGCAATTGGCTTATAGCTATTTATTTTCCCATCTTGGTCACAAGGGTGTCAAGATGTCCTGCAATTTTTCGTTTTTCGAATTGCCCATTAACTAGTCAAATATCATTTTATTGCGCTGATTGAATGGGGGGAAAGCATTCGCAACATCAAGCCTACGCGCAGGTGGTCCGGACCCAGAGGGATGAGGACATCACCAAGTGGCACAAGCTCATGGCCCAGCGCAGGAAGGACCTCAACATCTCGCAGCAACTCGAACAGCAAATATACCTAAGCACTGCTCACGAGCTGGCTCAAATGCTCAACCAGGGCCAGGCCACTTCCAGGCAGATTCTCACCGTCTTCGCCTACCGAGCCACCACTGTAGCCAAACATTTCAACTACATCACCGAACTCGATTTCGAGGCCGCCGACACAGCCGCCATCGCCTGCGATGAACACAGGAAGAGGACTGGCAAAAAGAACATGGGACTCACTGACCCCTGGGACTCCTAGAGGTTCTTCCCTCCCCTGTATGGAGTGCCGACTTCAGTCAAGGACAACATCGACCAAAAGGGCAAACGAACGACCATCGGAGTCACCACGAGGGCCCACCAGATCAAGGAAAGAGACTCGGGAATAGTGGCCTGCTTGAGGTAAGCCGGGATGATCCCTTTCATCAGGACCAACTGTTCGCAGACCACGATGGCTACAGAGAGCAGCAACTTTCTCTACGGCAGGTCCCTCAACATTTGGAACAACTAGCGCAGTGTGGGGGGCAGTTCGGGGGGAGAGGCCGGCATGCTCGCCTCATTCTGCACCCCCATCGGAGTGGGCACTGACATCGGAGGCAGCGTCAGGGGTCCGGCGGCTTTCAACGGCCTCTGCTCCCTCAAGCCCTGCGAGCAGCGGCTCAGCACTTCGACCCGCTACTTCACGTAACTGCCACACTACCAAGTGAGTACCCGGATATGTTCTACGGCAAGACCTCGGTGATTTCAGTGATCGGCCCGATGGCCAGAAGCGTGCAGGACCTGGCGCTTTGGATGAAGACTGCCTGTCATCAGCAGCTGCACACCCAGTCTGACTACTTCCACCGCACCATTGACTTCGATGCTGACCTCTACAACAACCAGACCAAGAAGAAACTCAGGATTGGCTACGTTAAGTCATACTCCATCATTGAGGCGAGCCCAGCCTCCCAGAGAGCAGTCTAGGAGGTGGTAGCGCTGTTGAAGGGCCAGGGGCACTAGTTGGTTCCCGTTGAGATTCCCAACCTCCAGCAAACCGTCGAGTAGTACTTGATCTGGTTCAATGCAGAGGGGGGCTTCAAAGCGATGAAGTAGATCCTGCAGGGCGAGAAGGAAAGTCCCTACCTCAAAACCACCCGCCTCCTCTCAGAATCCAGAGTGCTCAGCTGCATCGCCCAGACCCTTCTCAAGTACATTGCTCCTCGAATGCACATTTTCCTCAAGCACATACGGGAGATCTCGACGGCAGAGTTCAGCCAGCACAACGCGAGAGTGCACCGGCTGCGCCACGAGTTCTGCGATTGGTTCAAGGCCCAAGGGTTGGACCACATTGTCACGCCTGACTTCGGACACCAGGCCAACCCCTTCTCCATGACCGAAGAGCTGGTTCCCTGCGCTTTCTACACCTGCATCTGGAACTTGCTCAACATGCCCGCCGGAGCCCTCCCAGTCACCCTCGTCAGGGAAGACGAGCAGCACTACGAAAGCTAGACCAACGACATGCTTACCAGCCTCCTGCGCCAGAGCGCCACTGGAAGCGCAGGCCTGCCCGTCGGGGTCCAGATAGTGGCACTGCCCTTTGAGGAAGAGAAAATACTAGCGGTGATGAGAAGTGTGGAGGAGCAGATTAACTTCCAACGGTTTAGGAAACCCCCTCAAGTGCCTTCTAACGCAGAATGATTCGCCTCACTACCCACACAATCATACCCTCTTTACTTCATTGCCCCCACTATCCGTATATCCTCAGTATCCTTCTATACCTTCACTATCTTAATCATCACGATAGTCTTCATAAAATTTGGAAACATGATTATTGTCAATTGATTTGTCCGGAAGATTGCCTCTCCAGAATGCTAAATATTTTGAGGTCATGTTTTGGTTATTATAAGTTGATGAATTGCGTGGTGTGCAGTTCTGCCAAGAAGTACAAGTGCAGCAAGTGTGCCCATCCCTACTGCTCCGTCCAATGCTACCGCCTCCATACTGCCGATTGCAAGGGCAAGCTCTTCAGAGAGGTAAAGAGAGAACACAATCTCGCACCTCTTGAAGACCCAGTGGTCAAAACCGACTATGTGTCAGACGAGGAGCTGAGGCTGAGTCAGGCCAAGCTGCAGAAGCTAGCCAAGAGCACCAGAGTGAAAACGTTGTTGAGAGACGTGAGCCTGCGGTAAAAGTTGGTAGCTATTGACAATAGCAAGCAGAGGATGACTGCAGTGCAGGAGGCCATGAACGAGTAGATGTTTTTTGAGCTATTCAAGGCAGTCATTGAAGTGCTGTAACCCGAAGGGCAGCAACCCTGAACCACCACCTAAACTAGCACCCACATCACCAACCCATGATCACCATCATAACATCTATCCTTTACAACTGCTACCTTCTCCATTAATCATCCTATCATAACAAACCCACGGCAGCCACTAGTCTGGAGTAGTGGCTACCGGTTCTTGAGGAAGGTAGTAATATACTTTTCAACTTTTGAAATGGGTAATGTTTGTCTACCCAAATAATGCTAACCCCTTGTCTGTCAACACCGTCTGCCTGCCAGTGCATCTCCCATGACTCCTATCAGCACTGACTTCAATCAGCCCAAAAACGGTAGCCCAATCATGACTTAGTTTGCCAGATTTGCAGCAGCCAACAAAAGTACAAAGTAAAGTGTGAGTAGGGAGTGGCAGGTGTGCAGGGGATGCCAGGGGATGCGGGAGTACGAGGGGAGAAGGGGGTTGTGGAGATATGTGGCCAGAAAATAGAAGGCATCTCAACTCAAAACAGGCAAAGATAGCTTGTGATATCCAAATCGCGAAAAACATCCATAAATGACTTTGAGGTACTACGAGGGCTGGGCAAGGGTGGCTTCGGCAAGGTATACCTCATCAAGTAGCGAACACACAACCGCCCACCTCTTCAGCTCGCTATCGTGGACATACATGACGAATAGTAGTCTACAGGGGAAAAGGATGAATAACCACAGTAACTTCAAGTTGAACAGGCTAGCTCCCAACAAGCATTTTAAGAAGACTAGTCAAAACATAGCTCAAATGAGCCATCTCGAACTAGCCAGAAAGAGGGAAGGAAGAGCCAGAAGGAAGCAAGAACTAGCCAGAAAGAAGCAAGAACTAGCCAGAAGGAGGCAACTAGAAAAAGGGCAGAGTAAAGGTTGTTCTAGCTGAAGGGCTAAGGGGTAAGGTATTATGCTTTGAAAATCATAAATAAAAGCAGGTTGAAGTCGAGTCGAGAGAGGTAGCAAGCTCTGGCCTAGCGGCTGATATTGGAATGCCTGGACCACCCATTCATAATAAAGCTGCACTACGCATTCCAGAGTGAGTCTAGGCTGTTCCTGATAGTGGACTTGCTGCAGGGGGTAAGAAGTGGGTAACGCAGGGGGAACTATTCTATCTGCTCCGCAAAGCGCAGCGCTTCTAGGAGGAAGTGGCCAAGTTTTATGCAGCTGAGATTCTGCTTGCCCTCGAGTACCTGCATCGCAACAATATCATCTACAGGGATCTCAAGCCAGAAAACGTTCTCTTGGATTCCTAGGCCCACATCAAAATCACTGATTTCGGACTCTCCAAAATGCTCTACAGCACTACCCAAAACACCTACAGCTTCTGTGGAACTCCAGAGTACTTAGCCCCTTAGATCATTTCTGGCAAAGGCTACAATAAGGCAGCTGATTGGTTCAGTTTCGTAAAAAAGTTTTAACTTAGGGCTGCCTACTGTACGATATGCTAACTGGAAGTCCCCCTTTCTAGTCCAAGCACAAAAGAGAGATCCTGAATAAATTGCCCACAAAGCCCATCTACTTGCCTCATTTTTTGTCGCCAAACGCAAAGTCTCTGTTGGGTGGGCTATTCAAGGTTTAACCTAGCTAGAGACTGGGCTTCAGCAAAGGTGCAACCGAAATAATGAGCCATTCATTTTTCTAAGGAGTAGATTTCGCCAAGATCTACAGGAAAGAAGTTACTCCTCCCTTTACATTCAATACTGATATGGTCAGCCATGACAAACACTAGCTTTTCATTAACAGCAATGGTTTTGAATCTTGGAACAGTTGGCAAATAAATGTAAATTCTCCAAAAAGGTCTAAAAAAAATGAATAAAACTAGATAAAATTCTAAGGGTTTACCTACGGAGCTGACTAATTTTAGCTAGAAGGGTTTATATTATAAAAAACTGAGGAATGAATGTCTACAGAAAAGGCAAGTAAATAGTTTGGGAATAAATGTTATTATAAATGTTTAAATGAAAAGATTAAACAAAATTATTAATACTGAACAATCAAATAAAAAAAAAAACGATCCATAAGAAGTTTGGATTGAGAGAGTTACAATTGAGAAAAAAAGGTCATTTTTGGAAAGAATATTTTTTGGCTATAT
>Ga0316217_10002278_pt1 | contig 23369 bp, 12 predicted proteins | sample 1anoAmetaG_FD_203633 | JGI IMG/M metagenome (GOLD analysis project Ga0316217, IMG submission 203633) | Freshwater microbial communities from Trout Bog Lake, Wisconsin, USA - 1anoA | ecosystem: Environmental > Aquatic > Freshwater > Lake > Hypolimnion/Profundal zone | place: USA: Wisconsin...
CATCAACTCAAGCAAAATATTGTAGAAATTCTCTAACAAGATGATAAATAATAATTCTCATACGAAAATGATGAAGTCAGTAATATTAGTTTAAAAAATAAAAAGTCAAGAATTAAGAAATTAAAGATTTTTGATGATAAAAATGGCTTCTCTTGCCATATTTGCTTTGGACTCACAGAAATTTTACTTATAACCATGAAGGTCTCATTATTTGCAAGATCGTATAACTTCTAGGCAAGCTGTTATTTTTTTATTATAATCTACAAACAGAAAACTTGTAAGTTATCTTCGCGAATGAAAGATATTAATATACGTGATATATGGTGGCGGTTAATTCGCGTCTATTACACTAAAGTCATTTGGATTTTGAAAAAAATAGAAGTTAATTATTGAATTATAATTATATGTAAAAAAGGCGTCTTGTCCTCATTCTCATAAGCTTTGTAGTGCTTTTTAGTCTGTTCCAGCTCTATAGCTTTGTACATAAGCATTCCTCCAAGATATAAAGTACCTCGCTTTCGAGATTTAAGTACCTAATGCTCGTACATGCCCTTTTTATTATTACCATCCTCTTACTGATGTATTTCGACTAATTCTACCAAAATACTATTGTTGTCTTCGTATCTACGCTTTTCGTGTCCTTTGTTCTATTGGTATGTGAATAACACATCAAAAGGATTCCTGGCCATAAAGAAGACGATGATTATCTAATATTCAGGGACAACAAATTCAAGCAAAGCTAAGAAAAGACTTTTTTAAGCATCTACTACCTTATCTATATGTACTCCATCTTGACTGCTATTCTGACAGGTCTATTCCTACTGATAAGGTTTCTAGTCATCTGCTACTATCAACGCCAGCTTCATAGGCAGCTTTAAACAGCAGTCACAACCATCAACTACTCTGATTAGCTAAAAGGAAAGGAGTGCGCCATCTGTATTTCGGAGTTTATGGAAAACATTGGCGAGAATCTTTATCAAATCAACAGTTGTCAGCATATCTTTCATGTAAGCTGTATCAAAGAATGGGTAAACTATAGTAAAACCTGCCCTATTTGCAGAGCAAAAATTTTTCCAAATAGGAGGAGCAACCACTAGCTCATATTTTGATTCTTTTATTGGCCTATTTCCCATTCTTTAAAGTAGTATAAGTCAAAATAAATATTAAGTCTCCTTAAATACTTACAACATATTTGAATATTGAGCTTGCCAGCTTATTAAATTGACCATCAAAGATAAAACTTTCTTACTGTTTCGAATCTTTTCATGATAGCACGCATTTCCACTCCAGCTAGACCTTTTTGATCAGGTTCAGCATCTCCGTAAGCTCCCTGGCCTGTTGCCAACATGTGTTTCAAAAGAAAAACCTTGATTATGCATCAAATACCTAGATAAAAGATGAATGAGTTTCTAAAAACTGACTGTACTTAGCTATTACACTATTATAGGCCTCTCTCAATGGCTTTGTGCATTTGCAATATTAGCGAACTAGGCTATTTTACTAATAGTAAGTAATAAAGGAGATGTGATTTTTTGTCATGCTAGAATGTAAGATCTTTTAGGTCTCACATTAGGCACCTTAATAGATTATTCCAAAGCCTCTCTAGAAGATTTGATAAGAAGGATCATTGCCTCCTGCTCCACCTGTGGAGCTCAACGATTTGTTTTAACCATTTTAAACTCCCTAGAAAATCAGATCATTGAATCCAGAAAACATTGGTCTTAGCTCATCCCAGAAAAAATCTTTTTCTAACTAGTTTAGAACCCTTAAGTTCGTTACATTTATTTTTTTCCAATGCTACTCTATTCTTTGCAGTCTTTCAATTACCAAATCGGTCTTCATTGGATCGATTTCAATGATTTTATTCATCTAAAAGATGAGTTTGATTATTTTGGCTAGGTAAAAGCTAGTCACAATCGCAACTCCTTGCACTAACATTTATCCTTTTAGATTGTTGGTCAAGTACACTCTGAACTTAAAGTCTTATAAGCTGAAGTTTTATGTAAGATAGTTATTGTTGAGTGGAATCCAGTTAGTTTGCTAGCCCATACACATTCCGTATTTCACTTTTAGTTAGTTGGCAGCAATATAGAGAGGCAAAGCTATATTTTTTGGTAGAATAGATTACTTAATCTATCTTCTGATGAGTCTGCAGTATAACAGAAAATATTGTAGCACAAAACTCAGCGAATCTCTTAGAATGATCAAGTCGACATTATTTCTTTACTATTTCAGCTAAATGTTTGGGAAAGTTTCAAAAAGTTCCTCAAGCTTATCAACAGATTGACAATTACTGAGATTTTAAAGGATGGGAAGTAGCTTCGAGTAATCAAATGAGGTAACTTGATGCGTTGGGTGAATGAGAAATCCAGTTTCTGGATGAAAATCGAACTGCTTGATAAATTCCGGCCACGAATTTAGTGCTTCTTAAAACATTCTACTTACAAATAGGATACAAAGGATTAAATTTATTTATTAATTTCCTAATAATTGGCTTAGAACACATAAATCATTTTTTCCATTGTAGTCTAGTCTTTCTGAGCATCTAAAAGCAAGAGATTCTATCTTTTGTTTTGAAAATCGAGGAATACTTTTGAGGCGACAAAAAAGGATTCATCATTTTTTACTCTAACATTGAAGTGAAGATTATTGAATTGTTAGCTTATGAACCTCCTGATTTGAATCTGTCTATCTTTTCATCTAAAATGGCATTTTTCTCCAATGCTTGAGAAAACTCAAGGTCCTAAACCTTAAGTTTTTGTTCGGGGAAAAGTAGAGTTTCGTTGGGAAAAAATTTCAATTTGTTGAGTGTGCTGCAATATTAACTTGCCTTTGTTTATCTTTCTAGGTCAATTGTGCTTGTTTATAGTATATTTACCAAAAAGAAAGCATTTTTCCAGTAAACAAAACAGCAAATTTCGTGGAAGAGGGAGAAATGTGAGTAACAGCAAGAAGATGATAGTCCGGTCTATAACCTGCTGCTTTAATGTAGCAAACAGAAAGCTAACCAAGTAAAAATGGCTTAAGTTAGCCTTGTTTACTGGGTGTTATGATTTACTCATTGAAGATTTTACTGTGAGTGCTACCTTCATCAAAGCTGGCAAATGAATGTGTAAGTTTGCAATTGAATTTACTTTAGATTTGCGAAATGTGATATTGCAGCTCGCTACGTTAAGATTCAGTGGGAAGCAAGATAAGTGAAGAAGTGGTCGGATCCCTTAAAAGAAAAGCTATATACTTCAAAGTTTACAAAATGAACGCGGATGAATGATAGTATAGAGAAGAGATAGGATTGTGTGTTTTGCAATTGAATAGGGTTGGTATGCCATGATTAATTATAAATATAAACTTAAGCTAGCTCTTAAATTTGGATGAAATTAAGACAAGTGAAATCTTTATGTCTTGTAATCGGATTCTCATATCATAGCAGCTAAAATTTAAATACTTAGTACGATAAATAAAGTAAATGGCTTAAGTTAATGATAGTTGTTAATTATCATAAGAATCTTTTATTTGGCGTCTTTTTGACAAAGGTACTCTCTTCAGCTTAGGATATCTCTTCAGTAAATGGTACTTTTTTCAGCAAATATGACAGATTCTCTAGAGGTATATCCAAAGCTTTTAAAAGATCTTCGTGGAAAGTTTCAATATATTTGCCTGTTTGTTCATCTTTATTCCAGTAGTATTCGTGAAAACAGAGTTGATCTTTTATCTTGAGGTTATAGCTGAGTGTTTCAGGTAGTATCTTTCTGCTTACAAATCTGTACAAGGCATGTTTGAAGTTTTAATATGATGGTAACCCTTAAGGTCTTTTTTACTTCTTCATTTTTTCTGTAATATTTTCAAGGGCTTGGCTATTTTTTGTGATACTATGCTTATAAGTTTAGTTTAAAAATTTATCAATGTTTTCAAAGTTTAGAGATTCTACGTATTAGTAAAGGTCAACTAAAATTTTCAGCTGAAGTTTCTTGAAAGGCTATTATTTCAATTCTTTAATTATTTGAGGGATTCGATTTTTTTCAATAAATTCCACTAAATTACAGTTAGAATCACATAAATTAGCATTTTTATAGTAAATAAGGATTATTTCTAAAGACTTTTGCATTTCATTTACAAACTTATGGAAAGTATCGCTTTCTCCTCGCTTTCTATCATTGAAATAGCCTTCAATGGAAGCAAATTTTTTGATATCCTTTAGCGTTAGATTATCAACTCTTTGCTTTATATCTCTCAAAAAATGGCTCTTATCTCCAATAAACTGAGTATACCTGAAGTCGCTTTTATTTTATTTGAGCAGACAAAAAGGTCTCATGTTTTTGATTAGCGCGAATTGAATTTCTTAAAAGAAGAACTCCAAGTTACAAACACCATATTACACTGAATAACTCGAGAAAACAGACACAACACTTTTTAAGTACTATTAATATGGCAATTATAGAAGCTTACTTTAGCTGTTTATCTCAGTTGGGTCAAGAGTTTCTTACCTATCTTGGGCTAGTATTGAGTTAGGGCATACTCTTTTAACGATCATTTTCAGATTATTGGCAACCTGGTTGTAGATATTGGCAAAAGAAGAAATGAGTGCTGTTAATGATTATGCGTCGGTATTGTTGTATTCCTTTTGATCTTCAATCGGTAGAAAGAGATTGAGGCAATCTCCATCGTTTATTTCAGGAATGTTGGAGTAAATGTGACAATCAAATTGTAAGTTGTAGAGTTCTTTGTTTTTTCTAAGGTTGTTCCATAACTTTATGTATTATTTAAATTATGTTAGCAATTTCTAGCTTTATTCTCTACTAAGCTGCCTTTTTACAAAGTCCCTCAATTTCACACTCTTCTTTTCGTGTCTTTTGATTTTCAAATTACAAAGCTTCTTTATTTTGGTCAAAAAACACAATATGTATTTAATATTCCTTATGAGCTAAAGTGCATTTATGGTTTTCTCTTTGTCGTAAACCTCCAAAAAGTAATTTAGCAAGGGATACTCATTTTTAATGCAAATCGAGTATGATTACTTCATGTATCTATAGATTGCTTCATCAAACTCAGATGTTTCTCTACTAAAGTCTGACATATTTTTGAATAGTCTGATGTACTGGTAGTCATCTTCTATTTTAGAGTAATCAACTCTTTATTTTAGTACTTAAGCAAAACTGATTTACTCTATTAGAATTTTCTTTTTAATAGCTTTTTGCTTTTAGACCGCATTATAGGAAATCACTATTAATGCCTTTTTGACTTGCTACTAAAATAAATCTCTTATATGACTGCTACTTAAACCTTTGTAGTTATTAGGGTCAACTGAATTTGAGAAAGCAATTATTCTACTAAATATTTGTTCTCCTGCTGCAATGCTCCAAAAAGGCAGGTCATAATGAGTTATTTTCAATTCTTTTTCAAGCTATTTTTAGCAATATGTAATAAAATCAGGGAAAAGTCTTAAGCAGTCTTTTTTGGTGAGGCCAAAAAATCTTTAGATTTCATTTTCAGAGATTAGTTAGCTTTAAAGCAAAAATAAATAAGTAAAATAGATGCTACTTTGCAAGATGTACTAGTGGACAAAAGAAGTTTGTTCGAATCCTTAGTTTATTGAATCGATGATATTTGCTTTTCTTTTAAAATGTTGTTCTAAACTACTGAGATTTTAGCATTTAACCAACCCTGTTAACTAGAGCCTTACTTTTTTGTCTTCTTAGAAGATATATGAGTAAGATATGCTTGAAAGTTTGTTTATTTATTCTTCCAGTTTCTATGGCTCAAAGTGAATGTTGTTTGGCCTTAGCTATACTTTATAATGACTAGAGCCGCCTATTTAGCTTTTACAGTAAGGGCATCTCCTAATATCAATAGGATTTCGACAATTATCGTTGACTCCATAAAAATTACCACCGACGGGCACAAAAAAGTCGCAATCTTTAGAACATTTAATATAAGATCGTGCCTTGAAATTATTTTGATGTCTTTTCAAAATGAAATCTAACTTGGCAACTCCCAAATGAGGTAAGTTTCCTATGCAAAATCTATTTTTAAAATACTTTGAAAGAGATTATTGAACTTTTGAACCCTGAAAGAACATTTATGCTAAGGGATTTCTTTCTCTTTGAGTTGAAACAATCATATTCAGGTAATTGCACAAATGTATCTAGCTTAGGTAGCATTAATAAGGTGACTTCTTTCCATTTCGCAGCTGATTTACAATTTTTCCTTTTGCATAACATACTAAAAGGGTTTTAACCACCTTTACATCTTAATGGGATAGTTCCTAACTCTTATTGATCAGTTTTATAAGACTTTTTCGCTGTTATTATGGGAATTTATAACAAATTTGATGTAGGAAATAACTCAAAAGTTCGAAAACAGTCTCACTATTTCGAAGACCTTTGGAGATTAGACTTTTAAATTCTTTTTCGGTCATTTAACTTTACTAAAACCGTTTAATTTGTTACTTTAATGCTTTGAACTTTGTGATATTGACTTTTCTAATTGATTTTTTCTCTTAAAAGATATATTTCTAATACTTTATCCATTCACAACGATTACAATCGAAAAAGTTGCTCTTTATTTCTTCAGGTGATAGGTTATTTAAAATATTTTTCGTCAAAAATAGTCTAGAATGAGCTGGAATAGTACCATCTTCCTGAAGAATGCTATCTATACTTTGAGTTATTTCTCGAGCTTAGCCATTCAAAAGTTGTATAAGATATTCATTGAGATAAACTTTCAAAAAAGCTATGTTAAAATTGTTTTAGGTATTAACAAATGCAAACTCCAATTGAGCTATTCTTTAGAAATCTTTGTAGTATTACTAGAGCACAACGTTTCGCTTATTTCTTATTTTTCTCGCCTAATGGAATATTTATATGACTTTTTTACAAAAATAGTTATTCAAAGCAAGCTAGAAAACCAGGTTCTAAGGAAGTAAATCATCTATGATAGCACATGTTTTTGATTTTTTGATAGCCTTTGAAATCTATGTAATTTTTATTTCTTGAGCTTACAGAGGAAGTACTTCAGATAAAAATTTTTCAGATTTATTTGCGAAAACCACGCTTTTGTTGCTCCACTCAACAAAGTTCTCAATGCAATTCCTTATTTAGCTTGAGTAATTATGCACTTTTGTACAATCTGATGCCCATTTTTCAAAAAAGTTGCAGCTTAAAAAACTTTCATATCTTTATTTAAGTTACTAGTGCTCAACCATACCATTTGTAACAAAATGTAGAATTCTTTAGTATATTGATGATTCAGATTCGAAATTAGTGAACTAATTTAAAGTTTTTTCTTTGGATTAGTTTGCACTTGCTTCTAAAAGTTAGTAAAAGCCTTTTAACAAAAAGTATTAAGAAGGTACTTCGTAGAATTCACTTATTATATCCCATGATTTTGTTAATTTATCGTTTATTTACTTAAAGTGGAGATAAAAGCTGTTTGCTCCTTCAAACATTTCAACATTTTAACGATTCACCTTTACAGTTTACATTGTTAGCTTCATGATGATTTCTAGAAAATACTTTCCTTGGTCTGAAAGTGAGGATTATTCTCTCAATAGTTTGGGTTATTATATGAGCCTGAAAAGTTGCTAGTATTTCTGACAATATCTTAAAGAGATGAATAGTATGTCAAAAGCTACCTCTATAAATCGGTTTTTTTCTCCAACTAGACAAAATATTTTCATGAGCTAGCTGGCCTTTACCTTTCGGTCGAAAAAATCAATCATAAAACCTATTTAATGGGCTGGTTTATCGATTAGTTTAAGAGTTATTATGTCTTTCATTACAAGCTACTTTAATTCTTCATTTTTAAAATTCTCTTGAATTCTTGAAAACGATCTCAATTACTGAGTAAAACAATCTTTGAATATTTAGTACTTAACCTAAATGGCTCCTTCAATATCAATCCAAACATATTTGTTGATCCTCTATTTTATACTTTAGATGAACTTTCTAGTCTCTTTGAATAAAAGCTGATTGGAGCTAAAAATGACTTCATTTGACTCCTTTTAAAGGGTTATTTACTGCAATTTTTATCTTCTCTAAGCTATTTCCTTAACTTTTTACTTTAGTTCATCGCTAAATTACTTCATCTTGAGGTCTTTTTCTTTATATTTTTTTCTTGAGATTTCTTCTGTTTACATATTTGTTTACTCAGAAAACTATTTGAAATAGTTTCCTGAAGTAAGAGTAGAGATAAATATGAATATATACTTTGTTGCGATCTTAGAAGTCAGTCTTTCTAGAGCTTCATAGGTATTTGAGCACAAATTAAGCAGTTATTTATCTTTGTGTAGTAAATACACATCAAAAGTATGTTACCTGAGACAATCTTATAAGAATTGATTGATTAATCTCATTAATTCTTCATTTTTATCCAAATTTATAACTGAATGAAAGATATTCTTTGGATCTATAGAAGCATCATTAACTTTTATTTTCATTGATAATGCTGCACGATTATACAAGGCTTTTATGTTTTCTTAGAGTTCCAACTTGTAGAATAAATCATAAAAAGTGCTCAAGTTATGAATGATTTGATAGGGATCTGTGTCAAATTTTTCAATGAACTTTTGCTAAAACTGATGAAGATAACTAATATTAATCTTGAACTATTAATGCTTGAAAAAAGTTGATCTTTGTAGCTGGATAATGATAATTATTTGATTTCTAGAGTTTAGTTAGTTTTTTATCTTTTTGGACAAGAATAAGATTTGCTGGATAAGTAGCAAATGTCTTTTTTACTATTTGAGAGATTTGCTTATATTTTGCTACCTTTGTCTTTTTAAATTATCCTAAATCAGCTTGGAGCATTCAATTTATACGATGCATTTGGAAGTATAATTCTCAGCCAAATGTTTAGACAGTTGTTATTTTAGTTGCTTTTCTGACTTCATTTCTGATATTCTTATTTTTTTGCTTTAACCGAATATTTGCATATATCTTTATTACGTTAAATCAATGTACTGATCATAGGTGTAGATTATTAGGTCTTGCTCTGGCTACTATTACTGCATTTGTTGAAGCTACTAAATAATGTGCCTGTTTTCTTAATTTTTTTGGTTATAAAGGAGCAGGAAGTCTAAGGTTCTATTATTCATTATACTTTACTTTATCTTTCTTTACTTTTCCTAGTAGTTTTTGGTGGATCGATATCTTAGTACCAATGTCATAATTGATTCTTAAGAAGTGTTGAACAGATAATTCTACTTTAGTAAAACGCTGCCCTTTAAAATGTTTTAGTTTAAAAGCTATTCGTTTACCCATTTCTGAACTTTTTTAGCTAGATTTTTCTCATGATCGTTTAGAATACTTTATGTCTAAAGATAATGCTTTTAAAATCTGTTTAAAAATGGTAAATCTAAGTTCCTAGCTTTGTTCTCCTCCATAAATACTATGGCATTGAACCTTTAGTGGACTGGGCATTGAGGATTTGAATTAGCCCCTACAGCTATTCTACAGTAGGTCTTTTTTCCGAAGGTATTATAGGATTTGTTAAAGAGATCGTAGAGTGAGCTTTGAATAGAGTTGTTTATATCCTTGAATGCTGCGATCTCACCTTTGTTCATCAGAGAGATGACTTTTTGAGTGACTTATAAGTTATATTCTTCGCTGTTTTCATCATCAGAGAATACACTGCCACAAATCATAGTAAGCTTTATCTTCTCCTGACTCAAACTCTACTCAATAATAGGAAGAAGTGCCTCACCTTTCACAATAAGCAATAAGCATCTTGAATTATTATCCTTCAAATTTTCTGAAACTAGCTCGACTGGATTAATCTGTTTTTGAAAGTAATCTGAATTGTGATATTTTTCTCTTTTGTAAATCTCAACAAAACATTAATTAAATAGTCGAAGGCTATCTCTTTGACCGTCAAAATTTACTTTTATAGACTTTTATATTAGCTATCGAAGATCGTAGGAATCTTCCTTTAGATTCTTGCATACATGCTTGACATAATTATAAAAATCTCTTAACCCAAAGAAACCTTTTCTATTATTGTGGCCTTCTTACCATTTTTGTATGAATTTGGAATAAGTATCACCCATCTGCTCAATAATGTGACTCAACTTACTATTCTTCTTTCTGTCCGCATAACTCTCATAAATATATCTCGCAGTTTATCTTAGTTCCTCTATTGAAGGTGGCGACCTATTGAGAATCAAAAATCTTGACATTTTTGCTGCATCTAGCTCATAGTTGCTTATACCAATAAAGGCAACTAGTCTCTGTCCGTGAATTTACAATTTGCTGTGCAAAACCTTCAAAGGATTATGAGCTGATTTCTCTGCTAGACCGATTTAATCAAAGTATATGCAGTTTTTCTGAGTATTGGCAAATTTTTAAGCCCTGCTGAACACCTATTAGACTCCTTTTGAGGTTGAAGACTCTGATCCTTGAAAGTAAATCATGTTAATTTATGGATATTTCTTACAAATTTATGTTTTGGAACCAGTTCCCAGCAAGTTCGATGCCAAAATGTTTACAGATAGAGATTTAGAACTACCAGGATTTCCAATTATTAAGATTGGAATTTTATTCATAATACAAACGAAAGTAGTAAAAATATTTTCTTTTAGAGCCGAGTTTTCTGCTATATTCCTGGATTTTTAAACAAGATTTGCGGTAAAGGATGACTGCTACTACTTCACAATTCTCGATATAAATCCATCTTTCCATTCTAATATAGCTTATATTTTATGTACGTACTACTTTCTTTATTATTAAGAAGGGAATCGTAAACAGTAGCAAAAATAAAGAGCCATAGCTGCTGATTTTTATTGATCAGATGCCTATGTACGAGTTCTAATGTTAGGACCTGTGTAAGCTATTGATTTTTTTTCCAAGTAATCGATAAGCCAGACGTAGAGTTAGCTGAACCGCTCAACATCTCTTAAGCTAACAGCACTTATCTCTATCTTATCCTTGATTTCTTCATGCATTATAAGCATAACTTCAATTAAGGCACTTTTCTTGGGATATTAGATTCTGTTTAAAATCTTTTAAATGTAGAGTTTGTTTTATTCCTTCGTGAGCTGTTGGTAGTCCCACATCAGCTGTACCATTGAAAGAGGAGGAGGGATTACAGTGAAAGCCATTTGGTTCGGTTTTGAAATGCTGTTTTTCTGCAAGCCATTCGTTTTGAACTCTTTTGCAACTTTTTTGAACCTGTAGGGATTACAAGCAGCAATAAAGTAAACATTACTAGGCAGACTTTTTCCTAGATATTTATGTTCGATTATTATCTCTTTGAGATAGGCAACTTCATCGGTTGTGTTGAACTAATCAAAGAAGACAAAGACCTTCTTATATTGGGCAGAACTTTAGTCTATCATAGCCAATTAATATAGCTGATTGGACTCTTCGATTATTTTGTTGACCATTTGCGTGATCTATTTTTAGTGTATTCCTGCATGAATGTTGAAGATAAGTGGCTTTATTTTGTAAAAGTTCTCAGATAGATAATTAATAAGGGCAGTTTTGCCTACTCCTGATTCGCCTTCTATGATGCTCGGTATATTCGACCGTTCTCTTTGTATAATCATACACATTTTGAAGAAGTTATCTCTTGTTAGAGCGTAGTTTGAGAGAAACTAGTTGTTCATTTAGCTTTTGAACTGTAAAGTACTATACCTTTCATCGCAGGTAGTCGCTTTAAGGATTTCATGCATCATGGTGTTGATTTCTTAATCTTTTTTTTTGTTAATTGAGCAATGCTAAGCGAAAACCTTGTTAAACTATTCTTTTGAAGTTCCATAACGAATAAGCTTCAAGGTTTGTGTGTTTTGAATGATGTTGAAAACTTTGATAGTAAATGGCACGGATTAGTCCTTGAAGTAGACAAATCTATAGGTTTATTTCATGTAATCCGGCATGATCAGCATTTAGTACTCTTTGGACATCTCTCTGAATGTCTTTTACTTGGACTATTTCTAGTGGAACCTGTTTTCGTTAAAGGTTTATTAGAGAAGTTTGAAACTGTTCTTAATGCAGGCATCAAGAAAATTATAGCGGTACTACTTATAATTGAAAGAAGACAGAGGAGCATGGTTGTTCTGAGATTCAAGTAGCTCAGGAGTGAAAAACGGGCTCTTTGTAAAAGTATCGAACATGTTGAACAAAAGTTTGATTGCATGAGTGTAGAGCAGATAGCTTGGCTCTTGCTTGTTATTTCTTACGCTTTTGGCAAAATATTTCTAGACCAGCTCGACTTTCAGGTGAGGTGGCAAGTAGTCTTAAGGCTTGAGCTATTGCAGCAATATATTTGTGTTATTGATCTATTTGCTTTAGAATAGCTGTAGGCATTTGAACACAAATTCTTATTACTTGGAGCTATTCTAAAAGTCGACATCTGCAGATTAAAACCTTTAAATTTTGTGGTAAAAGTTGTTCTTAAAGAGAATGTTCAAAATGTAGTACCTTTAGTCAATATGGAGATTCTACTTCTTCTTGCCTTCCTTCAGGTCCGAAGGTTCGAATATGTTTTACAGCTCAATATATATCTGGGTATTTATGTGGAGGTAGATGTATTATTCGGAAAAGAAGCATCTGAGGATGATCAGGGAGGCTAAAAAGATCTAGAGCTTTTATTTCTGTTGGATAGCCCCTATTTTTAGGAGTAGAACTTATTTCCCTATGAACTCTAATTATTTTAATCTCTTTCCCAAGCTATTGAAGTTTATGTTCCCACCAATAGGGAAATGATGCACTTTGAGATTTTTAGACCTAGCGTATCTTTCGACATGATGTGTCTTTCCAAGCCCCGGCTTAATGGAGCTGATAATCTGAGTCTAAGATATGAGGCGAACCAACTTTTGATTGCATAGTTCCAATTCCTCATGCAGAGAATTCTAGTAATTGAGCTTTTTAGCGATTCTGAATGCTTTTGGCTTGCAGAGATACAAATAGACAGTGTTAGTATCATCATTATCGATGAAAAATAGACGTGCATAGTTGAATTAGGCTGCTTTTTCATTCTTCAAAGCTTTCAGCAGAGTGCAGAACTGATGCTTGACCTTCTAGGATAGCTTGTGCACTCCGATAATGAAGTGATTGTTGTTGTTGATGAGAGCTCTGTATAAAAAGAACTCCAGCTATTGAGAAACGGTGTGTTCGTGGCAGAAAAAGACCTGGTTGGGCAAAGGAATCTACTTGTTGTTTTCTCTGAGGATATGGCTGTAGAAATATTCCTTCTTGGACGTGATCAGGTTGATGTTGGCATCCAACCGTCTTTAATCAATCATGTCTGGCCTGTCATAGCTCTGAAACAGCTTCCTGACGAACTTGACCTTCTCGATAGGCTAGACATTCCCTTGAGCCAGCGTTGTGAGAATACTCTAGTTCTCCTCCGTTTATTTGGCTAGCTGGAACTACTAGGTGCTAAACAGGATTGAATTCACAATTTTGGGGAGTTCTCCATGGATGATGGTACTGACGAAGATGGCCAGGTTGGGCCCGATGAAATGGGTCAGGATGAAAGACTAGGAACATATCTGCCTGACCTACTTTACCCACTACTATTTCAACTAGAGCAGGTGTTGCCTCCGATAGCCTATTTATCGGTATTATACTCTGACTATTTTGTCGTTTGCTTTTTCGGAGTAGATGGGGATCTCGGTGACGAGGAGTTTGGGGTCGTAGCCGTAGCTCTGCAGGTCGGTGCACTCCTGCTTGATTGTCTAGATCTCGTTGACCAATTTGCAGAATTCCTGGAACTACTCTATTTTTTAGACTGCTTCCGTATTCTAATTGCTCTAGAATAGGAGCATGGACTTCTCCTTGTATAGGCTGAGCTTGCTGAAACTAAACTCGGACCTGTCTTCGCCGTTGTAGAGTACTATTTTGAAGTCGAGTTCGTTCTCGGCCTAGCTGATCACGAAGTGGGAAGAGGTGAGTATCTTGAGCACTTCGAATTTGAATGAATTTGACAAATCCGAGGATTACTATAGCTTCTGCAGCAGCATGGGCTTGCTGCTGTCGCAGTTCTCAATAAATCTCACGATATCCCCGTAGTTGCCATTCTTATCTTTCATCAGCCTATCGATCAGCTAGAGCAGGGTGCCCTCGCTGGTAGGTTTCTCTTTGAGGATGGTCCAGAACTGGAACACCTGTTTGAACTAGTTGATGATATCGGCCTTGGCGAAGCTGTTCTGGATTTAGTTGTTGTACTCCCGCAGATTCTTGAATTTCTCCTGGCTCAGGTCCAGGTTCTCCATGGCTTGGAATAACGCCTTATGCTTCTATATGGCTCGGATGACTCTGAACTTCGATTCCTCTTACCAGCCGCCGTATTTCTTATCCATGATCTTCTTGATACCGTTGATTTCGTTGAAGAGGTCCTTGATATTAGCCTATGTCTAGGATTAGTTCGCGACTATGGCCAGCGCTACTCCCACCTTCTACTTCATCTCTGATTCTGCTGGAGTCAAGGTCTTGGGAATCAGAATGGTCTTTATGTACAGCAGGGAGGACAGAGTGTCATGCATCATCCTCAATTTATCCTAAGTGAATAGACTGCTGATTCTCTTGACTTCCAGCAAGATGTCTTGTAGCTAAGAATGGTGTTCGAATATTTGGAAGATGGTGGGGGATGTGAAAGTCTGCAGGAACTCGGTGACTGACAGTCGCTCAGCCCCTCTAATTTTGTCGGCCAGCAGTTGCTTGGCTCTTTGATATTAGGTGATGAGGGAGGCATAGTCGGTGACGTTGTGTTGGTGGAACTAGCTGGTCTGCATGACCACGCGGATGTACTGGCTTTCCTCATGGAAGTCTCTGTACCTGTGCATGAATTCCTACAGGGAGTTGATTGGCTGGACATTTGATTGGGAGATGATGTCGTTTATTTATTTAGACTCTTGTGACAGCTGCTACCAGGTCTAGAACACACCGCCCAGATTCTTCATGGCCGCTATCAGCTTTTAGATATGCTTGCAGGACTGGCTGATTTGTGCGTAGGGCAGGGCGGTCTGGATTTATTCAGGGTACCGATCATGGTTGACTTTTACCTTTTGAATCTCCTCATAGGAAAACTGCTTGCAGGCTAATTTATTGGCTAGAGTGGCAAGAATAGCTACTTCTCGGTCCTTGAACTGCATGAGCACGTAGTTGAGCAAGTGCGGCTTGTCGAGCATATACTTCCAGAAGTGCTCAAATATTTGCTACTCGCTCTGCATCTTTTCTTCCCGCCTGCAGTAGATGTCCACGAACATCTGCTTGATGTGCTGCTTTGCTTCCTTCTCCTTGACGTTTTTGAAGACCTCTTCCAGCTTGTCGTAGAAAAGGTCGTAGTGTTCGGGCTACGAGTGGTTCTGGCGGTAGAACTGGTCGCATATTTGGGTGACGAATATCTACTTGATGTGCCTATCATGAAGTAAAATAGTATTGCGCATGTAGTCGGAAAAGGCGCTATCCTTGATGATGATGAAGGACGTGATCTATTTGAAAAGGTTAATGAGTTCCTGATATATCGGCTATTAATTTATCTACTTGGTCAGGGTTTATAGTTTTTTCAGAAAGATTTCGTAGCAAAAATAGGCTTTTTCAGGGTTTCTTTTGATCAGTTTGATGGCTATGGTCCTGATGTAGTCTTTGGCTTGAGAAACCCCCTTTTCGTCTTATGAAAACTCCTAAGCTTGCTTGCTATGGTTTTTACAGCACTACACGAAATTATACAATAAGCCATATAATTTCAGAGCACTAAAGCTTTTCTCTTCGATGAAGTTTTCGATTATGAGCTCTTACTCAGGCTTCAGATGGTTGGAGAGCAGCATTTTGATCGTTTCTGCAAACTAGTTGTCACTTTTCAAGTAGTTGGCTATTAAGGCGTTGACTTATTTCTTAATGAGGTCGTAAATGGAGTCGAAGATGGAGGTATCTGCTATCTTTTTCATGGCAGTGTAGAAGGGGATAAACTATCTGCCATTTTTGAAGACAAAAGGACGCCGTCCTGCTTATTCCTCATTATTTTCTCCATGGTGTAGCTGGTGGGTGGGGGTCAAAAGTTCAAGCAAATTTTAAAGCATCGCATTTTCCTCTAAGGGCAAATCGACAGCATACATATTCTTGTTATGTTTCTTCTTCTTGTCTCCGAGTAGTTAGAACAGAGCAACAAAATATAGCTTTGTCCTGGTAGTTTCATTGTGAGAGCCTGCTTTCGGCTGTGACTATTTCGCGTAAAAGCATTTTATCAGGAAGAGTTCTTTTAATGAGATTATTGGTTTGCTTTTGCAGTAGTTGGTTAATGCTTGATCACCTTCAGCAAAAATTTTGGGGAGCTAGCATGCAATCACGTCGCAAATCAGCTACTTTCCCAGCAATTCCTTCTTGTATTCCAAACCCTTTCTGAAAAATTCAGCAATGGTCTTTAATGATAAGGATATTTGCCCATTCAATCCTTTTAAGAACTTTAGCATGCATTTAAAAATGGTTCTAAATGTAGCTAACTCTGCAATTTCTTCTTTGGGATTGGCTATTCCGAAACTTAGGTTGTAGTCCTTTAATTTCAAATATATAAATTTCTTACTAATGTCGCAATTTTATAAAATTTTTTATGGAGATTAGTCGGAGAATAGTTCGTTAGTAATGCAGACAAAGGCGTAGTAAAAGCATAGATTGATTGTAGATTTTTATTGCTGAGCTACAAACTTATTGGCTTACTAGGTAAAAGTCTTTGCATTTGGCTTCGGCATCTTCTTTTTGAGAAAATTCATCCAATTGCGCATAAGCTATAGATCAGTCTACTTTTAGAAATTTGTAGACAGGAAATAAATCAATGAGAACTGAAGGGAAGTGAGCTAGCTAACCCTGGTATCTGGGTATTCCATCCAATAAAGCCCATACTTCTCACCACAATCCAAATACTTTGTCGCTAGTTTTAGCTCTTATTTGTCAGCAATGGCAGTTACTTTTTATTCTTGGAGTGTTTTTAACTCGATATCTTAGCAATAAAAGCATGAAAGAGTTGTATCTTCATACTTCTTTACTAGATTTTTAGCTTCGACTCTCCTGCCGTGTCTAGCATCTTTATTATCAAGAATATTATAAGCTTTATCTGAAAAAATGGCCACCAGCAGGTTTATAGACGTTCTGTTTTAAGCTTTCCGAATCGGACGCTACAAAATTTAGCGAATAACTCCCGGTTAGGAGAGTGTTTTGTCTTTATTGACTTATTATAGCTTTAACTATGGTTTCTTTCTACTGAACATCATATCTTGCAAAGTGTTAGTCGAACTTTGTTTTTTGTCCAGATAAAGATCTATCTTTTTTAGAGTTGGTGCATTGTCTTGCTTTTGAGTCTCCTTACTGCTGTCTAACATACAAGCTTCTTCTTTAATTGGTCTTGTATTCCCTTTCTATTTTGTATTAGTTGTTTGCCTTTGTTAGGGGGCTACAAAATCCAGCAGCTAAATCATCTTGTCGAGCTAACGCTATTTTTTAGTTTTGTTAAGTTGCTAAATGGTATTTCTGATGTCCTTTCTAAAAGGCTAAAAGAATTTGTGCTTCTGACAGTACTCAAGAAAGAATATGACAAGTGCAGAGATTTCTTATTGATTTTGATTCATGATAAATGATCTAATGTTATCTCGCATTTTAATACCATTGAACAGACACTCAACGAATATTTCGTTTATCTATTTGTTGTTCATTCCGATGATGTGCAGCAAGATTGGCTTGAAGTTGGCCTATATCGCGAAAATGAGCTTCTTTTGTTCCATGTAGAATGCTTTCACAATATCTTTGGCAAGCTCAGGAAACAATTTGTTTATATTGGTTATTGCTTCAAATACTTCAGGCCAAAATAATGCTTTTGAAGAGTCCAGCTTTTATTACTAATATACTAGCTTGAAAAATAGCTGGTTACATTTTTGAGATTAATCGAAGTCGAACTTTTAATTGAGAAAACTCTATTGCTTCTTAAGACATTTCTTAAACAGCAACTGAAAGCATTTGACCACAATTTCTCTTTTTTTGATAGATTTTTACTCACTTTTCAAGCAGCCTATTGAGTCGATCATAACACTAAAGTAAAAATCGATGAACTCCGATATTTTTATGGCATTATTCTAGACTATCTTTTCTTCAACCAGTTTTAGTAGTTTCTCAACAAATTTAGGCTATAGATTGAGGATCAGCTCTTTCTGAAACTTTTAGCCTTGATGCATCAGGTTGAATTTGACAACATCTACATTTTTAAAGGTGGAAAACAAGAAGCATTTAAGGTACCCTTCTTCAAGTTTTTTTTATTACTAGTCATCCCATTCAGGGTATATGTAATTTGGATTTATTTTTAACCTTTGAAAAAAAGGACTCTACATAAGTCTTTAAAACTCAGTCTAATGAATTGCTAATAGCAGCCAAATATAGTAACGAAGAAAGTTGTATTAATTATTGCTTGTTGTAATGCAACTAAAAAGTTGCTTTTGAGTATCAAAGTCTAGCTCAATTTCAGTATAAATCTTTTTGAACAAATACCACCATGGCTTAAGTTCCGCCCACTTATTCTTCTAATTTTGGGAAGTTGAGTTGCCAAATATATGCTTGAACACGATTTCTGTTAACTTTAGAATAAATTTCAACTTAAATTCGTTCAAATTTTGCCTTTTGCCAACCTCTTCAACTAAAACAACTCCTTTAGCGAGATGATAAGTCACTTTTTTGTCTAGTTCATTACATTTTTTCACTGATTTGGAATTTGAGAATAAAGAATTCGATTTTAGGATCAGAGCTAATTAATAATTCTCTAAGGGCAGATTTCCGAAGTTTATGGTCACAAACAAAGCAGATCCATAGATATTTTTTTCAGTAAAGGCATACTATTAACCCCTGAGATCTCCGTTAAGCTACTTACTTTCTAACTTAAGTTTTTCAATGTTTTGATCAGATAAGGCGATGAAAAGCACATTTTTGGAAACATTTACAGAGTCATACCAGAAAAATCCTTTCTCAATGTCTTCTTATTTGAGGGGTATTCTTTCAAGCTATCTTTTTTTAATGTGCATGCCTTCATCTTGATTGCTATTACTAGCCTCATTATTGATGAAATTCGATTACAGATTGATGATTTAGAGTGTTTACTGAGTATATCTTTTGAAGTTTGCGATATCTTGCTTCATAATAAAGTTAGGTATGGCTGCCTCTAAAGATTATGTAATTGCTTTCTAGTCTATTATCTTCAGCCAAAATGATCGGAAAAGTTATTAACTGGTGACTTTTATGTTTTAAAGCAAAAGCTAATTGAGAATTTTCCGTATCATAGCATGTTTAGTTTAGGCGCTTTACATCTTCCTTTGATAAATATCTAATTATAAAAATAGGAGTCTTATTCGATAGTTTTTAGAAACTGAAAAACACTAACGAATCTAGTGTCCACTTTATTGACTCTAAACAAGCTAAATAAAGAACTAGTGCTTCATAATAAAATCATGATTATTATACTTTTTAGATGAGAGCTCTTTGATTTTTTGACTGAAGGTAATTTAGCCTCTTTAATAAGTTCAGATGAATTGATGAGATGATAAAGTTTTTATTTAACGTCCTAAGAGAATCATTCTCAATTAGAGCCTTGAACTTTACCCTTTTTGATGCCACCTTGAAGCCTCAGGAAAAGAAACTACGCAGAATGACTAAAGAACTGAAATTTTGAATTTTCAAACGCATTTCATTAGTAGTATGAAAAAGTTCTAAACATTTTAAAAGCTATGGGGATTGGCGTGATTGGTAGCTTTATAAACAAACTCATCACAGCTTCATCTGATTCTCAAACAAAGTAATTATTTGAGCTTTAGTAGGGATAGGCTTCAACATGAACAGCCTTCAGGGATTCAGGGCTCTACTAATTCACTAGATAACAATACTAAAATCAGCTTAGTAGCTTTATTTCAGTCCTACAAACCTAAATACTTCAAATTTGCTTGTGAGGAGGAATGATGATGCTTTATAACTAGTCTAATTTGTGACCAATAAGTGAATGAGTGGAAAATCGAAATAAGAAACAGTCTCATAGAGGATCCTACTCTCTCAAAAATTAGTAACTGTTTTGGATTAGTTGTAAAAGGTAAGCGTATGACTCTTATTAGAGATTATCAACAAAAAGTCTTTGTATAGGTTGCAAAAATTGGTGAAGAAAACTATTCATATGAAATTTGTAGGAAAATGATGCATTTTGAATGCTCCTAGAGGATGCAAGCCATGAGTGAGGGAGGGAACACTGGGGTCTTTTTCCTGATAGAATTGGGCTGATAAATGGGTTGTTAATCAATTCTTATATAATAATTAGTTTGTAATAGGTTTATCGATGAAGACTGTCCAATCGAACCAATCTTCCCAAAACAGTAGTTAGAGTTCCCCCACTCAAAAAGAAAAGTGGAAAAAGCTTTTCATCAAGAGAATTATTCGTAAAAATTCGAAACCTTTAACTTTCTTAGAACCATCACACTATGGCTGGAGTTAATTCACAGTATTCAATAAGGCGGAAGAATAAACTCAAGCAAGGCTTGACTATTTGGATTTCTCTTACGTCTGTGAGTGACTCCTTTTATTTAATGATTTTTTTAGCTAATTCATTTGGACCATTTTATCATCGCATTTCCCGGTCAAAATAACAATTCAACTGCCAATGGACCCCATACTGCAGCAGTACTCGTGAGGCCGAATCGGCATATTCCTCAAAAAATAAAGTTCAAGAACCTGCGATAGAACCACCAGTCAAAGTTTAAGAAAACCATATTAACTATAAATGGTCTATTTACCAGTATAAAAAATTGGAGGTAAATTAGGCTGACTCATTGTTAAGCAAACTGCTTTTTGGACAAGACCTTTTACTAATCATCCTTCATGCCACCAGAATTATATTAAAAGTATTAATTCGTGTTCTTTCTCGTTATTAATAAAATTGACGTTTTATGTTTAGAATTTCAAGGCAAAAGTTTCAAATGCTATTTTGCTTCGTTTATTTAATGATTAGGTGAGGATATTCGATCGGCCTGCTTAAGCTTAAAAAATGGGGGTTGGAACTTAAGAGAATATAGGTTGAAAACTAAGCAAAATGCTCACGAAAACACTTAGAAGCTCTCGAAATTGCCAAAGATAGATCTAGAGGCACCTTTGGACTCGTTTTATATGAAAAAGTGTTAGAAATAGTTGATTGCGAGGATGAAAAATAGCAGAAAGCCATAAAGCTGATGCTATAATTCAGCAAAAGTGGCCAAACTCATCCCAACCTGATAACAAATGACACACAGGAAAACTGTTGATTTTAAGCTTATTTTTATTCGGAATAATTCGAATTCTTTGCTAAAGTTGCTAATCTATAATCATTTCAATTTAAAAATAAATTTTGATATTTAGCCGAGAAGCACAAAGAGATATTTATCTTTTTAATGAATAAATGTGAAGTCAAATGTCTTTTGCTTGGAAGAAAGAGTTTGATTTAAGCATCCTTATTAATGTCTGTACTTTAATTAACTTGAAATGTTGGGAATTAAGGTGTAAGTTATCATTCATTTTTTCTTGGCTTCAATTCCCATAAGTCTTTTCAAATGCTCAATAGAATCAACAATAGTCCTGCCTGTCTATTAAATCAGCATTTTCGTACTTAAGTAGCCATGAGATAAACCTTCATACAAGATGCATTCACACTAGATGTTTGATTCAACCATTTTTTGCATTAGCATTAGAGAATCATCTAAAAGAGGGTCTTTAGAGCCTACAGTTACTATCGTTTTGGGCCATTTCAGAGGGAACCTTTTATCTCCAGCAGTTCCATTCACATATTCTTCTGTCAATAACAGTGGACTAGCCACTGGACTTTCAGCTTGACTAAAATCTTTGCTTAAATATGAATTAAGGCAAAGTAAAAGCATTGGAGGCCAGAGCAAAATATCAGTTAAGGAATAAATCCTCGATAAAGTAAACATCATCCTAAGATCAACTGCTGGATATGCTACATAGAGCCCTCGAGGAATAGGTAGCTTATCTTTTAAAATCAGGCCAGTCAAAGAACAGGTCAGATTGCCACCAGCTGAATCGCCTGAAATGTAAATATTCTTAGGGCTAATATTCATGAATTTATCTACATGATTGAGAAGAAATTTGTAAACAATAAGGCAGTCTTGAGGTGCTGTAGGAAAAGGGTGATTTGGAGGCATCCTATAATCAATCGAAAAAATAGGCACATTTAGTGCATTAGCCCATTTTCTAGTATAAGCTTGCATACTTCTACTAGACAAAGCAACAAAACCTCCACCATGCATATGAATCAGCACTGTGTCTATCATTTCGATCTCTTTCTTTTTTGGAATACAGCAAGATCCAGCTTGTTCAAAAATATGCAGTTTTTTGCTGTAAAGTATTCTTACTTGAATGTGTTATGAATTTTCAGTGAAGATATCTGTTTGACTCGTAATTTCTCCTTTAGGAGGCAGATATATTTTCTTATTAGTTTTAATGCCTTAGTAAGTTATTTTAGCGAACTATTTCGTAGCACCTTACTCAGGAAGATTCCAAAACTTTTGAGCAATCTAAATAGTAGGAGTCCTGTAGAATTTGAAACTTCGTAACTTCGCAGAGTCATTCATTATCATGTATCTTGGAAAGGAGAGCCCAAAGCTTATGATTTTTGTCAAGTAAAAGTCATGAGAATGTTCGTTGATCACTGCAGATGCTGCTACATGTAACATTTTTTTAGTTTTCTTGGTGTCTTTTAGCAGAGAAGCAGTATCATTTGGCTGTATTATAGTTATTCTTTGCCAAACCTCTGCAAAATTTTATTTGGGAGAGTTGGTTATATCTTAAAAGGCTTTCATATCATGCATTAAGTCAACAGAACAGCCTAGTTTAGTTTCAACCTAAAGAAGCCAAACAGTTTTTCCTTTTGTGTCAAGACTTTACAGATTTTTTGCCTTTAAAAAAGTTTACAAGTGTTACCATATAAATTTGGTAGTATAGTAGGTAGTTTTATTCTTTCGAGATTTCATATTTAGTTCTTTAAACGACGCGATTATTTTCTAAAAGTTCTAAATTAGTTCATTAGGAGTAATGGAAATTTAATCCAAATAAGAATCCATTTCTGGATTATCTTTGATGACTTTTATGTAGCCTTCCAAAATGCCAACAACATCTTTAAATATAGCTTAGTGGGTCTCTTCTTCTGGTACCGTTGTGTCAATTTTCTCTAAGTTATTCTAGTCTTACGTTAAATGCTGACCCTTATTTCTTCTTGCATGATAATTTATCTACAAATGAATATATTTTGTACTAATTAGTTTTATATTCTGGAACTAAGTTATATAATGGACCTTTCTCGGGGTTGGGGTTGGGGTTGGGGTTGGGGTTGGGGTTGGGGTTGGGGTTGGGGTTGGGGTTGGGGTTGGGGTTGGG
>Ga0316217_10002280_pt1 | contig 23359 bp, 15 predicted proteins | sample 1anoAmetaG_FD_203633 | JGI IMG/M metagenome (GOLD analysis project Ga0316217, IMG submission 203633) | Freshwater microbial communities from Trout Bog Lake, Wisconsin, USA - 1anoA | ecosystem: Environmental > Aquatic > Freshwater > Lake > Hypolimnion/Profundal zone | place: USA: Wisconsin...
CATTTACTGTTTATATAGCTATATTAATTTGACATTTTTGAGCTCAATGACTAAAGAAAATTCATTGAAAATCAAAACTAATGCAAATATTGGAACCCTTAGAGTGTTACTGAAATAAAGTTACACCTATTAGATGCTATCAATGTCTGAAATCAAATTACTTCAACAAATATTTGCCCAAATACTGAAATAAATCAGATAGAAAAGGCCAAAATTTTGTGTTTTAATAACGAATATCTGCCTCTTTGTGGAGCTTATGTAGATTTTTTGAAGACTTTTCCTTCAAATATCACTTAAGAGTGGTATTGATAGGAATCAAGTGATTACATCACTTACATCGAAGTGACATTATTACTGATAATTAGATCTATTTCTGCTTCAAACATCGTATTAAATCGGAGAAGCACTTTTATTTTATCAAATGCTACATGTTAACTAATTTTATCGATCTTTTGCTCAATTTCCCTATTCTTAAAAATTAGAAAGCATCAATAAAACTACTCTTATTAGATAGGTTTAGTTGGATGCTACGCTTTTTCTTTATTTTTTGAGCTTTTGACTTTTTCTAAAAGAAAAAATTCCTTGATTTGGTTGTAAGTTAAGTTTATTATATAAAAATTATCGTAAGAAATAGTAATTTATGAAGATTGACCTATTTAAGTAAATTTAATTAAATAATTGGTTTTTGTGAATCATCCGAATCCAATCATGGAAGATCGGGCTTTGTATTTCAAGGGAGAAACTGAAGCCATATTTGCATAAAGGTAAGCTTAGATATTTGAATCTCTAAGCATTTTTCCCAGCAAGCTCATAGGGTTATTCATCAAAGTAACTTTATGCCCTTGCTCTTTTAGCTTCAAGTTCTACATCAACACAACTCTATCCATATCGAAAGAAACTTCAATTTTGTTGGAAATTTTGATAATTGTGCAATCTGTGATGTGGTTTTCAATGATCTGGACAATGCTTCTTTATCCGATGAAGGAAGGAGTATCTTTAATAATGATTATTTTGGGCTTTTGGCATAAGATCCTTAGAAGTGCGATTTTTTTATTGAGTTCGCTATTTATAGTGCCTTAAACGCTCTCAATTCTTGACTTGAGTCCATTTTCCTTGTAGTTTTCCAAATCTTCTTATATTTGAAGCTATTTTGCAAATAAATCTGCTTGGAATTCATCAAAATGCCGAACACTCCAAGAAATATTTTACTTTAGGGTTCCATTGAAGAAGAAATTATCTTAAGATATGACCCCAATTATGCTTTTCAAATCTACATAGAAAAAAAGTTACCTTCACTTTTAATGTCGTTCAGTTTTTTGCCTCCAATTTCAATGGAGCCGTAGTTAGGAGTCCATTATTTTCTGAGCTGTGGCAGGTTTCTGGTAAAGGCGTACACTAAATACTCTCTTGCAATATCATTTTTTTCCAGTAAAAGGATTTTTTCACCCTAAGGAATCTCAAGTGAAAGAGGATTTTTTTAAATCTAATTAATCTTTCCAAGACTAAGATGGTAGTTAAAGATCAGATTACGAAAAACAATGTCATACTTTATTGTTTATAGCTGAGAATGTGTGATGGCTTTTTAAGTTTCATAACTTATTGGATCTAAGTTAGAAGACTAAGGATCAGCGAATTCCATAAAAGGTTCCTAGGTTAGGTTAAAATTACCATATTTAAGGAGAAAAACGTCTCAAGATTTACAGTCAGCTTGACAATAGTCTTCAAAACTTCAGAAAGATTCATAAGGAGGAAGATACTGGTGGCAATCACTGCAGTACTTCTTCCATGAGTCTTGAGACTAAATCCATATTAAAATGAAACAGCTTGCAGCAGAATACTAATGATATCACAGAGAATCTCTTAACCATAGGCTGTGTAACTTTCTGCTAGCTTATATGCAGCTAAATAGCGATACTTTGCCTTGGCATTTTCCAAAAACTAAAGCTTGACGTCATAAATTCTGATAATTTAAGAGGAAGTGATGCTTTCTTCAAAAACTCTCACGAATTCATACTTATACTAGTAATAATGACTTATAACTTTCGTCTCCACTGAGCGCAAGAATAAAAGGACTGAAATATAGATGACTCCAATGAAAAGAGTGATGATGATGACATTCTGCTTATTATTTGTCACGAAAAAGATGGTGGCGATGAGAATGATGACATTTTTGTAAATCGCAAGGATATTGTGCCAAGCAATAAACACTTATTAATAATCCTACATAAACAATAAGATACGTGATTAAATTTATCTGCTAATTTCACTGGAAACTGCTCACTCTGCCATGTCAAACTCTGTTCAGCAAGCCTTTTCAATGAAGTTGAATAAAGTTTGTTTCCTTTTATGACTGCCAGTTTGGAACTTACTTCTCCTTCGAGGTAGAGAATACCTGCTAGTCCGATAGTTAGCACCAGTTCAGTTAACATCAAATTTCTGAAGGAAGATAAGTCATTTTACTGATGCTATTCGTATTCATGACCGATGAAGAAATGAATAAAAATATGCAGAAGCTCAGCAGCAATTATGATTAGATCTAAATAAAGGATTTTTTACAGATAAGAATCGACTCTTTTGGGGCAGCTGCAGTTAAAAACATGTATAAGTATTTTAAAAACACAAAATTGTCTTCTTTTTTCGCTTTTTTGACTGTTTCTAACTTTTTTTGGAATATTTTCATGGTTTACTGAGCTCTAACCATGCTTCGAACACTCTATCTGGCAGTATCGATTTCTTATTTGCTTTAGCTACTCGCTAACTTCTACAAAACGCGATTAAAGCTAATGTTTCGATGTACTCTATTCTGGAATTTACTTATTACACTTTTCCTTTTCTCCTTCTTCTTTTAGTCATCATTTTAAAACTCCTTTGCCCTGAAAAACTTTAGAACACGAGAATTAGAATTTTTGCAGAGCTCTTTGAATTTGCCGTACTCAACAGAAACACCTTAATCCAAGATTAAAATATAATCTTCATTTTAAATGTGTTCAATGTTTTTAATGGCAGCTATGACCATAACTCCTTGCTATTGCTTCTCCCTCAGAATACTTTATACTATTGAACAACACTAAGCAGATAAGTAGTTGAAAGGATTGTCCAAGATGTAAATATCAGCATTGGAGCAGAAAACTCTTGCTAAAGATATTCTTTGGAGCTGACTTTTTGTAAACCCAGATTACTTTGACATCATGAGACCCAGGCCATCAGCATATTTGATATCATCCTTAAGTCCTAATCTATTGTAGGTCTAGCGGATCTCTTTGTCCGATACCGAATTGTAGAAAGCAATGTTTTCATAAACTGTTGCTGAAGCAAAGTGAAATTTTTCAGGTAAATAGGCTATCTTCCCGCTTAAAAAGATGTTTCCCTTTATTTTTTTCATAGAGCCTAGTAACGAGTGAACGAAACTACTGATTCCTTGACCTTTTTTACCTATAACTTATAAACGGTCACCACCCTTTATTTCAATCGCTGTGTTTATGATTAGCCAAAAATCATAAGAAGAATGAGGGTAAGCACTAATCGTATTCTTTTTGATTTGTAGTTCGGGTGGTCCTGCTTTTCTATTCAATAAGGCTGACTTGACCTCCTCAGGAAGTAAAAAGTAAGTTGTTAGTCTACCTAATGAATGAAGTCCATCATGAAAGTTAATCACAATCGTTCTTATCGATTTCATTGGGTTGTAGCAAATTTGCAGAAGTGAAAGCATCACATAGACCTCCTAGACAGTGATTGGGTTAGTTTCTCCTATGTCGTACATAGCAATCGTGACAACTACCATGATGGGGAGGAGAAGCAAGGTAATGTCATAAAGTGTCGAATAAAAGTAGTAGAGCTAATGATCATGATTTTCCTCCATGAATAAGTCATTGTTCTTCTAGATGAGTAAATTTTAGTAACCTGCGATTTTTGCAGCTTTCATTTTACGTAAAATTTCATAGTTCACTTGGGACCTTTTGTCAATCAACTTTAGCTTAGTTTGGTTACAATGCGACATTCTCCCATCTAGCTCTCTTTGTAAGAAAAACGCGATGATAAACCAATAAATGGCTATCATACCATATTTAGGACTTTCAAGAAAGAGCAGAAACAGAGCCCCGACGACTGTTATTGGTGCTTCGAAGCAAAGATATAAGTTTTTGAAAAGATTGAAGATTAACCTTAGATCTACATTTTAAAGTTGATAGATTTCAGATTGAGGAATTCTATCAGTGCACTCTTTAGCCATTTTCAACGATTTTTCAATCAATCTCTTCGATAGGGTGCTTTAAACCTTTATTGCTAACTAGTTAAATAGCCGTTTCGAGTGTTAACCAAAAATTAACCTCAATATTTGGAGCAAAGCAAACTGTTAGACAAAATAAGAGTTAGTAGAGACCCTAACTTTCTTAAGCCCATAGCCCTGCATATCTGCAAGGAAAGATTTTATAAGTTGCGGCACTAACAGATTGAGGCAGGCGAAGATAAGTGTGACAACGAACCCTACAATAATCTCTTCTTTGTAAGTAAAGATGAGATTTTTAAAAAGACTATGTTCTGTATCTTTTTAATTGAAGAGCCTTCTGATTTGTTTAAACAATTGGAAGCGGGGCTATGAAAAAACTAGATCTAGATAAGTGGCAAAGTACCTTTTTCTTTGCAACGAGCTGCTCGAATCATATGAATAATCGAGTGCAAGTGAAGCCATCGAATCAGGAAATTCTAGTCGACAGGTTTATCCAATTTCATTTAAGATTTCGAAAAGATAATAAGTAATAAAAATTTTTATGTAGAGAAAAATAAGATGGCGCTCTAAGGAATTAAGCAAAAATTTATTTTGCAACCAAAAAGAGTGATTATTTATAGTAATGAATATTAGTTTTTTATAAAGAGTAGAGCGAATTCAAATTATAATTATAAGTTAGCAGGATGACTTCAACCAGAGACTAGTTCTAAACCGCCTACGGCCGCACAACTGCATCCGGAAGAACCTACACCCTCAAATAGCTGGTAACTCATATCATATCAAGAAATAGAAATCATTCATTCAAAAAGTCGCAAGCTATCTCTACCTTATCTTCATCATTTTTCTGGTAACTGCTTCTCTTTACTATGTCTACAAGATTGACATAAAAAAGTAAAGTCAAGACATCAGAAATGCCACCGTACAGCTTACCAATTTCACTCTAGATTAGATTTATAATAACACTGTTCAGATTGGCTCCACTATCAAGACTAAAATACTCAGTCAAGTGAATGTCGTTTCTTAGAAGTTGAGTGTGCTGGGTCTAGGTCAAAAAATGATAAAATAGTTGGAGAGCAATATTTCAGATCTGAATATAGAAGGCTAGTAAAAAGTGGCAAATCAAATTGAGAACATAAAGAATGAACATTCTTAAACAGGAAATGAGCATTCTTAAGCTGAAAATGAGTATTCTTAAACAAAAACTGAGAATTCTTAAACAAAAACTGAGAATTCTTAAACAAAAACTGAGAATTCTTAAACAAAAACTGAGAATTCTTAAACAGAAAATGAGTAGTCCACAACCTCGCCAGCAACTTAGCCTGAGAATCTAGCAGAAAAAGTGTAAGAAGTGAATAAATAATTATGATTTGAAGTAAAACTATTATCTTACCTTTTATATTTAATCCAAATCATTTTGCATTTTGCTACCTCAGCTTTCTGAAAAGTCTCTCTTAGTTTTAAATTCTTTCTTTTTCCTACTGAGACTGCTAAATTTGCTTTTATTTCAGAAGCTAAATATCTTTTCTATTTCTGCTATCCGATTTCAGCATTTCTTCGCCTTAAGGCTGTTATATTTCATAGGGAAAAAGGTTGGGGTCGTTTAGATTTTGGTATATTTTATTGTCGAATGCCACCCATTGAGTATACTTTGCAGTAAAACGGCTTACCACTTTATTGTATTGTTATTGAGAATAACCCTTAAACTTTAAAAAACGATCTTTATCTTTGAGCGTTTCCTAAAATCTTTTTGAAGTCTCGTAATTCAAGAAACCTAGAAATCCCTCAAAGATGTTATTTTTTCCAAGGTTATACGTCAGCACCAAATTCCTAGAATCATAAATATAGGAACCTCCAAAAGTTTGAAATGTGGTGGTTCCGAACAAAACTCCAGTCAGCTCTCCATTGGGAAGCTTTCCTTTTATCCAATACTTATCATCGTATTCAATGGTTATATCTCCGATAAATCTTCCCTCTCCACTGTTCATTCCTATGGAGGCAGAAAGCTACAATGCGCCGTGTATTTTATAGTTGTCCTTTTAGTAATAAAATGCTGAGATTGGCGGGTGATGGCAAACTTGTTAAGCAGAGTACTTGCCTCCAGAAATGTCAGCCTGAAAAGTTTCTCCAATAACAGGGTTGAAAGGTTTAACTATTGCCACTTGCAGCAAACTAAACGCCCACAAAAGAGAAGTGAATTGCTTGAATCTTTATAGTTGGTCTCGAGTATTGGTGATGATATTTGGTGCTGAAGCTAGAGATTTAGCATATGTTTACAATATGCTCTAAGGTTTCATCGCAAAGACTGGAAAACTAATGCCCATGAAGGTACCTGTTGTAACGAATTTTTTCAATACGAAGGCAAAAATTTTCAGAGTATTGCTTTTCCACTCTTAGTTCATCAGAATAAGGCTTCCTTCTTCGGGATCGATTCTCCAGTCGGCAGGATTAATAAAAAACGGCATCTTTTTGTTTTACCTCAACTTTTTTATCTAACTTTTCTTTTATCTCTAAGGCCACTTGAGCTAGACGCTAGGAGGAGGTACATAGGATCTAAATGGAATATGGACAGTTTTTGGATGCTAGGGTTTAGACGGAGCCGAGTTATTGAGATTGATTGCTGTAGCATAATTGATTATTTTTGGGGTAACATTTATAGTTTGCTAAACAAACTTTTTACACAACTGAACGTTTTTTGTGTGTCTAAGGGCATTAGTGATGCGTTATGGCTGACGTGCTTCAATTTCATAGACTCTGCCATTGTCAAAGGTGAGAGTGATCCTATTGCTGCGAACTTAATGTTGCTTAAGTTGATCAATGTGAAATTATTTATAGTTGGCAGGCTTTCCTGACTGCGAAATGGCAATTCTTGCAAGTTAAGGATTGATCGCAAGTCTCCTTGCCTAGTTATTGCTGAGGTACCTACTCTTGATATTGACTTCCTAAACAAGCTACTTTCCTTTGTGTTTTGCCAACATAATTAATAATACGTGATTTATTATTCCCCTGAACAATTCACTATCATATTAGGTTTTTTCTGTTAGATTTAAGGGAAAACAATAGATGGAGATCAACGATAAGAAGAAATAGTTTCTATTTTCTATTGCTATTTCTAGATTTATAGAATATTAATCGTTAATTCAAGACCGTCTCGACAAATGATATCTATGAAAAATAAATTTGATTTACAGCGAGATTGCCGTTCGTGACAGCCAAGCCTCATTATTTCATTATCATACACTATCTTTGCTTTTTTATTTGATATCTAAGTTTAATCAATTACCCGCCTTTTCCACAAAGTAATATTTCGCAACGAAATACTCAAACAATGCAGCACTCGTTTTTTAAGTCTACCAGCAGAATCATAATATTTTACATTATTATTTTTATTGATAGTAGAGCTTTACTTAAAGAATGTTTAATTTTGGTTAGCTATAGATTAATCATACTATTTTGGAGTCAATTTATAAAATTTATGTTCAGAGAACTTGGGGAAAAAAGATAAAAGCTTAAAAGCTTTAGAGCATAGACATAAGCCTATGAAGATCCATAAAATTCGAGGCCTAAGGGAAAGTGGGCTAAATAGGAGAGGCCTAAAGTTGTTTTTGAACGAAGAAAGAAATAATGGGTGTCTGTACCTGAGTATGAAGAAATCAGTAGAGACTCAGGCTTGAATAATGTCATAAAGGAGCTAAAAAAACTATTCCTATAAAAGAAATAAAATTGGGGATAGATCGTATCTCAAACTTACTTGTACGATAAGATCAGACCCATGATCGCACTCAAGTTTACCTACAAAGATTCTTCACTCACAAGACAGCCCCAGAAATAGAAAGTCCTAAACCTTTCAGAACTTGCTCGTTTTGTGCCCAAACTCAAACATAAATACGAGGGGATTAGGAAGATTTTCGACTAATTGTATGTTGCGGTTGATCCCGCCTATAACAAGTTGGCAAAATTTGGAACCTACAAATTGAAAGATACTTCAAAATAAAATCGGTAAAAGTATTTACAAAACATTTAAAAAGACTAATTTTTGTTTTACTACAAATAAGACAACAAAAGAATATACTTTGTGGTTATCGATAAATAGCTGAATGTTGTTGAATTCGTGAGCTCTTTTGTCTAAAGCTGCAAATAAAAGCTCAAAGAAGAATATAAGCTATTTGAGTATTTCAATAAAGTCTCACTTAAAGTTGAAGCAAACTAGGAAACCACAAACAGCATATTTAACAAGTAGGAGGCCTAAAGTGACTAAGAAACACATAACTACGGTAAAAATAGAAATACTTTGTAAAACTTGAGATTTAAGTTGGAATAAGCCTTGGAAAACACAGAATATGATATGTTTGAAAGATAGATAGAGAGCAGCGAGGTTAAATAACCCTAATGCAAATAAGAAAAGAAGGTGTCTGTAAATGAAAAACGCAAAGCTTTGAAAGCTGTGAAAGCATTAAAAACCGCCATCAAGTTAAAGCTATAAGCTCTCAAGAATGCCAAATAGGATACTTTCTAATTTTATCAAAAAAACCTAATCAAGCTCCTTATTGCATAAAGACAGTCAACTTCTTTGCTTCCCATTCTAAAAAACAAAGGCCTGATACTGGAAAAGATTACGAATTAAAGTTTGGTCATAATCGAAGGTTAAACAGGGTCAGGAAAGTCAACTCAGCTCCCACAGCTTCTCCTCTAATATTTCAATCTCTTGGATGATTACAAAGGCAAACCTATTCTGGTAACTCAACCCAGAAGACTATCAACACGTAGCTTGGCTGAGAGACCAAAAAGTGGAGTCAAGCAATGCCCCAATTGCCATATGGGAATATACAAAACTGAAGGCTGCAACCACATGACTTGCAGTCGGTGCAAATCACACATTTGCTGGATATGCTTATAACTGTTCCAAACAGCCAAAAAATGCTATGACCATTTGTTTGACATACACGGAGGAATAAATGATTGAACAATTTATTGGATTAGCTATTAAGATGTAATATCGATTCGAATGAAGAATCAGCTAGTCTAACTAGTAGGGCTAGGATCTCTGGTGCTTGCCATCATTTATTAGATGTTAAAAAATATCATATATACAGTACATCAAGATCCAACGTCAGCTAGTTCTTCGAGGATAAGTGATATAGTAATTTGTTATAATTAAAAGACGAATCCTTCATTACTGTCAAACATTTTCAAGCTCTTAATACCCATCGCTTTGGTCTATAATTGTCTCCTCCAAATGATGATAGGCAGTATCAATTATAAATACAGATTCAACGTAGTCATTTATTTCGATAATCAGATGTTATTGCCTTGATCTCTGCTCAATGGTCCTGAAATGTATTCGTTTGGCGGGCTGAAGCTTGGTCCGTACCACCCTTTCTCTTTGTAAACCATTTCCAATTGCTTTACTATGAACCAAATCAGCAAAATACCCACAGCTCCCAGCAGAGCTGAGTAACTTTCTTTCATCCTCTCTCCTACGACTGCGATTGCGATGAATAGGAGTGCGACCAACGTGATAGAAATCGAGACTATCCACCCCTACAGTCCATATTGCTCTCTATTCCCTCCCGAAAAGATGATGGTTTCCCCCGTTTTAGGGTCCCTTCCAGTTAGAGGCACGTCATGGATGATATCATAGATGATGCCGGAGCAGCAAGTGATATAAATGACCTAAATGGATTACAAATTACGAGTGAGCCGACCAGCCAGAAGATCCAGTTGTTCCACAAAGCCTGCAACTTGGTGTAGACAGTGACTCCAGCCAGAGCGACAATGATAAAGCCAAAGAACATCTGGATCATGGTGAAAAAGGGAGGCTTGTAGAAGATTTACTTGCCGGTTCGTTTATTCACGAATTCCAGCATCTTGTGGGTCGTCACGTGGCCGTCCGTGTGGCTGATCCCCCACTTGAATTGCTGAAAGTAGGTTTTCTTTTAAATCTCGCTCACCACTGCCATGTGAGGCTTGGACACCACCAAGTTGGGAGCACCCTTGAACCCGAATTGTTAGTAAAGAGGCATCGTCTCCATACTGTGAGTGATTTGGGCGAAGAACACGGGATAGGTATCAACATCGATGGCCCCGGTATTCTCATACAAATCAACCAGATACTAGTACTCCGGATACAGCTCACTAAATAGAGAGTGGGTTACTCACAAAATTTGCAAGTCCTGGCGGTGAAGTAGATGACGACATCGTAGGGTCTTGGATACTTCATGACGTATTAGCTATGTAGTGAGACACTAACTCAAAATCTGCCTTGCCGAAGCTGATGATGCGATTGCTGGATTGCAGTGAGCGCTCCCTAAGTCTGCGCAGGCGGACAGCCCCCTGGTCTTGCTCGTCGATGGCGCTTGCCAGAATCAGCAAGGCTGCGAATAAGATAAATCCTAACTTCATTTATCAATTATAGCAACAATATTCCAGTAGTTCACTAAATCAAGTCGTATTTTTCCTAGTAGTTGTAGACATCGTTGCGCAAATGTCGAGGGCAGACTGGCATATCATTCCCCTAGCAGTTGGTCTAGACTAAATAGCAGGTCACCAGTCCTTAGGCTGCGTTTGAGTGGATGTCTACAAAGTGGGTACTCATCAAATAGCATGTGCAAACGACCACTGCTAGGACAAACACATTGACATAGCTTGTTTTGGCTCGAAAGATGATGAAACTCAGGAGGACAGACAAAGTCACCACAAATATTTGAGCGGCTATTCTATAGAGTCTGATGCAAGTTTGGTTGTTGGAGAAGAGGTGCGTCTGCTCACAGACTGCCTGGCATTGTCTAGCAGCATTGCAATAAGGTACTCCTGTTAGATGGATGTAAGCATATGTATCGGCTCTTGAGAGATCTAGGAAAGTAGTGCAGCAGCAACATACTGATCTGCAATTTTGGTGGGATTTTCCGAAACTGCCCTTCGAATCGCACTGCATTGCAACAGAATTACCCGTACTATGTCGAAGAAGATGCCGAAGAGGTTCAGGAAAGCGTTTAAGAAGGCACCGGCAGCAATACTTCCAAAATTTTTGCAGAGGAGTCTATTCACAGGCCTTGAACATTGTGTAGACCCATTGTCGTTGTAAGTGAAATACCATTCGACCGCATTTCCTGAAATAATGTAATTGACTAAATTAGAGTACTATTACAGGAATCTCTGATAAATTGTATGCCCCAAACAAACTCTATGAAGTTGAGAACCTGCAGGAAGATCTGCTGCTGAATGCTCATGAAGACATCAGAAGAGTTCCAAGTTGGAGAGTTGATGCTGGAGTAGGAAACGTATTGCCACACCACCAAAACTACCAGTCCGAAGCTGAACACGCAGAACAGAGGAATATAGAAGAAGAGAATCCAATTTTACTTGAGGAACTAGTTGGCGTAAATGAGGAAGATGGAGGCAAGTTCTAGCTAGCGCTGATGGCAGAACAAAAAGACGACGAAGATAATGCCGAGAATGATAAAAATGATCCCTAAGATGATGTCCCAGGTATTGTTGTCAGAGGCCAGCAACTTGATGGGCTGAACTAAAAGGACAATACCAGCAGCCAAGACCGTAATTGAGCAGAACGTAAAGACCAAGTAGGTAGTGATTTTTGGAATTATTACAAACAGGATCAGATAAATGAGGCCTGTGCAAAACGCAATCGCAAGCGAGATTAGCACGATATCGAAAGAATCGACGTTGTCCAATTTTGAAGTAATTGCAGGGTCAGACCAAAAAGATTGTTATATCGAAGAATCCGTTGGACCACAAATACCTCCCAATTTATGCATGATTTCTTTTGTATCATACGTACTGACCACTCCTGAACAGTTAGTGGTCGGAGAACACTGAATCTGCTCGTCATTTTTAGGACATACTGACACGCAATATCTTTACTTTGAAAAATCTTGGACATACCTAAAATAGATGAAAGGAGTTGTATTGAGATCGAGATAACATTCTTTGCCACTGCTTTCTACAGGGTAGTTGGCTTGGAGAAAGTGCTCTAAATTAGCAACAGATTACGCCTATTGAATGCGGCGCAGGCGATGATAAAGAGAGTTAATGCAAAAATCGCGCCTACTATCGTACAGAAGCAATCCGTCCATCTTCGTTGCTTTTATTCGACAGGTAGAGTTTTAAAGGAGTACACGTTTTTTGCGAACATTGGTTTTATAATGAGTAATAAAGTTTATTTTTAAATAAAATTTAGCAAAAATCTTGCAGCAACTCAGTTTGCTTTATCTTTCAAATTTGCTACATTACTGGGAGGAAATATCAAACAATTTAAGACGAAATATATAGTAGAAATCTATTTAAGAGTAATAAAAATGATCAAAACTTGGGATGATATTGGCGAATAAAAGTTTCCTCACCTTATTCAATCTTTCCCACAGGTTTTTTCTCCTTATAGTATATCTAGGCTATTCTTTTGTCTTAATCTACCTCATTCAGCCTATTCAACATTATTCTTCTAGTTTAGTCTACACTTTCTTATCTCTTCAAAAGACTGCTTTCTCTTGCTTCTCTCTAGATAACTATCGGTTTTCTAATTGACTCGTCCCCTTTCATCCCCATTTACTCACAGATATGACATTTGCTTATGCCAATTATATAACCACACTCATTCTCAGTTTTGGCTATTAAGTAGGACATGTTAATCTAATTCTCATCATAGGGATGATAGATATTTTTGATTGAAAGAGAAGTTTTTCTCTTCTTGCTAAGACAATCGTAGAGGATTTATAGTAAAACTTCTCCTCTGATCTTAATGAAACGTTTTCTCTTCAATTTGCCTTTTAAAATGTTACAGTTAAAGCAGTTGTCTTCCTTGAGAAGCAATTTGTTCTATTTTCTGTATTTGCCATTCTCCAATGTTCTCAAATAGATCCCTCCTTCCCATATTTCAAGCCAAACTTACTCTTCCTCAATGTCTATACTTAGATCTTTTAACTCCTCTTGAGCGAGCTCGGCCAATTTGATGATTTAGTAGTTTGTTTGATCATTAGACTCTGGATTTTCTGGCCATTTTTGATTGATCTATTCACTTTCAATCTTAATCTTGCAGGCCATTTGGCAATTCTCAGTTTAGAAAGTTACTGTTACTCTTTATTACTAAAACTATAGCTAAATCATTATAATTTTTGCCTAGTTCTTTTTCAAAGCCTTCATCAGCTTATAGCAATTTATTCGATAAATCTCAACTTAGTTTTTCATTTAATGGTTCAAGAGAGAATATGCTTCAGATCTAATAACAACAAGGCATAATTTCGTAACGTTACGCGTATGTAAATCTTAGATTGAGGAGGCTAGCTTGAGTTACTCTGAGTTTACTGTAAGATAAACTGGAAATTATTGTTCTTGGCGGCTGAGGTCTTGAAACTACTTTATCGCTTTTATGAAATATTGGCAATATTTGCGATCTCTTTTGTTTGTAAAATTTAGCTTCATTATCTGACAATTCAATCCATCTCCTCTAATAACCTGTGCATTTATAAAAGCAATCATCTTGGAATTCATCAATAGTGATTTTTCTATTATAATGAGGCATATGTCATCAAATTTCATTTCAATGCATGAATAGTGGCATTTAATAGATCTGAAAGTCCTCTTCGGAAGACTTGCACATTCTATTCAATGATATAGGGACGATCGAAGTTGGCTTCTTTGATAACAAATACAAGAGCCAAGTACTTTTCCATCACTCGTAACGCAAAATATTCGCTTTCTTACTCATAGTTTATCTTCACGTTGGCCACTGAGTGAGAATCATCTTGATGTCTATCCTTGTCGTACAAGTATGAGATATCAATGAAGACGTCGAGCATATCTGAACAGATATCGTATTTCAGCTGGTCAGAGAGCTTTTAGTCGTTATGAGCGATGTAGAGTTTTGTGATGAGGTCGAAGAGATAAACCTTTTCTATTTTGCAATAGTTGGCGAAATGGTTGAGGAGTTTGCAGATGTTGGGAGAACAAGGTATCAGCCTTTGCACTACCCTGCTGAAAGCCTAGAAAATTGAGGAGTCATTGATTGAGGTGAAATAAAACTAAATCTATTTCACGTCGACATCATCTTCTCCGATCTTTTTCTTCAACTTGATCTGATACTAGTTTCGGGCATCATGCTGAGTAAGGTCAATGTCAGCCTTGTTGATGAAGATGAACATACTGCAGTTATTAGTGTTTTTTAAGCGCAGGTATTTGTAGATATTGTGGAAAGCATCGCCAGCCTTGTTCAGGTCTGAGGAAGCACTCAACACATATATTAAAGCTGAGGCATTCTTGAGTATCATTTGTTCGTTGGGTGGCGGCTCATTCATATCATACTTGGCAGGAAAGTCATAAAGTTTGAACTAGATCTTCTGTATCTTGAAGTCATAGCTTTCTATTTTGCAGGTTTAGCCCAGCAGCTTTGTGGACTTTGACACCATCTTTTGAAAAACCACTTTGGCGATACTGCTACGGCCCGCCTTGGAGTCGCCCATTAGTAGGATATCCATGGTATAAAAGAAATTATCCAGATTATAGCATTACTCAATCATATATATTTCATGATGTTTCAACAATGATGATAAACAAACTCAGTGAAGCGGATCGCTTTGTGCGTTGAACCCATCGCATCAGCCCCGCTTATGAAATAATGCTGCACCAGATCTGAGCTTACACTCTTTCTGTTGTTTCATCCTTATTAAACATGAGCTTCTATACCTTGTCGTTGAAGTCTTTAGTAGCACCTAATATCAAGGAGATTATAGATATAAAGGTGGAATAAAATTAATCTTACCCATCCTATAAAAATAATGAGGATTTTCCCATTATTTTGTAATTAGTTTTTGTCAAGACTTATCTATTATATAAGATAACGGATGTATAAGTACGAGCATTATTTGGACTTCCCTTTGCAACCCAGCCATTCTCGATAAAACCCCTTAAATTCTTACATCCCAGACAATAAGCAAAAAATATTCTAGCTTCCAAGACAGCTATCTACTTCACCCTTTATGCCCAATAATCATCATAAAGCAAAGCTTCCAACTCAGAGTAATCACAGTATAAGCAAATTTGCGTTTACCTAAACCTCAACCCAAGACCCGAAATAAGACGATTAAATTTTACCCTTTTGCCAAAACTTTTTCAACGAAAAGCAAATAATTTTTGATAGTTAAGGTACTGCTCAGTAAGTCACCGAAGCTACTTTTAAACCAAATTAGCTAAAAAAGTAGCTGCAGCAAATAAAAGATAGTAAAAACTATCTGAGAAGGCTCCTTTCTGAAAATTTACTCAGAAAATAAGATAAAAATACTAAAGTAAGAAATATAACCACAGTAAGATGTAATTCTAAAACTAAAACAAAGTATTAAAAGATTTTGGAGTAATTCTTTTGCAAAAAAGATAACAAAGAGTCAGTTAAAAGAAAAGTAAGTGTCTAGAAAGTTTAAAATTATAAACTAAAGTTTAGAGATGATGAAAAACTCCCTCAAAAGAATAGAAATTATCCTGACTTCGACTTGTAGAGGCCATAGAATAGAAATTTTAAGGAGATAATATCAAGCCTAAATATAAAATAGCCATAAGTTATCATCAATCTTGAAGAGAAAAATAACAAATTATTGAGGAAAACTTTTAGTACACAAGAGCTAGCTCAAGACAGTAATAGATTGAATAGACAGATTTCAGTAAAAAGCATACTTGAAAAGAGAAAAGAGATCGAAGAGAAAGCAGATAATTAAAAAAGAGAGCGAAAAGAGAGCAAACAAGCAGAAAGTTGGTTAAGATTAACATTTCATCAGAGACAAGCGAGATCACTATAGAAAAGAAAATAGAAATAAAATCTTGGGAAGTAGCTAAATCTGAAAAAAGAAGTTGAGAATTGCACTTTTAAGCCAATTAAAACTGATTTCAGAATAAAAAAACAGTAAAATACAGCAACTTCATATGCCAAGCGCTACTACTAAAAACTAAAAAGATTATGATTTGAGAAATTTTGCATTTCTAAAAAGAAAAATCTAAGAAATCCTTAGTAAATGCTTTAGTAATCTATTTTTGAATGCCTGTGCAATACAGCCTGCTTTTTGTTCAATATATTTTATTTATAAGATTATTGTCAATTATAGACTAGTTGCCTAAGTCAATTGAAGTGACTATCGTTAGAATATAAGAATTATATGTCCTCAGAGCGCAACCTTCTTCTTGCTGATCGCTACCTCCCTTGCAGAAAAGGCACATCAAATGAATCTTTTTCAATTTACAAAACCGAAAGTACATAAGCATCAAGTAGTGACTCTACTTACGCAACTTTTATTTAAGCATCAATTAAGAGATGCCTTTCATTCAGGCATAGACCCATAGACTCTTCCAAAGCCAGCACTGTTGTCAAAACCTACACAGAATTTGAAAATAAGCTGTAAAAAAACAAAAACGAAAGGAAAGTTCAGATTCTGGGTGAAGAGAAAATATTGAGAGTTGCAGATGTCCTAGATGACTTTTACTTGAATCTGTTCGACGGAACCAAAAACGGAGTACTTGCAATTGGATTAGAGGAGCTATATTTCGTATGGCCTGACCAGAAGGTGATTTCTTTTTATACCACTTATGATTGGTATAAAATGTCGTGTCTTAAGTTTAATAAAAGCAATAGTCTCCTACACGTTGGCTATTGCTAAGGTGGAATTTCAGTCATAGACTTTGAAAAGTTAAAAAAGGTTAGGACTTTTCAAAGCCATGTTTCAAGAATAGGACGCATAGTTCCTACATAGTAGTGGGGATTCTTAAGTGGATCAAGAGATAACTCTATGATTTATCATGATTTGAGATTGAAAAAGCCTTGGGTGCTGAAAGTCTTGCTTCATCGTAACTAAGTTTGTGGACTTACAGTAAAAGACCAAATTGTAGCTTCAGGTGGAAATGATGGTAGAGTAAATATCTGGGATTTAAGAGATGCAGGAAAGAATGTAATCAACAACCATAATTTACATAAAAGTGCAGTAAAGGCACTGAGTTGGTGCCCTTGGAAGTATGACTTGTTAGCCTCAGGTGGAGGCAGTTTGGATCATAAAGTAATCTTATGGGATATAAAAAAGTCTTCTAACTAAGTGGAAAAAGTGCTAGTAGGCAATAGCCAAGTAACAGGTCTCGAATGGAGGAAGGAATTCAACGACCTATTGACAGTCCACTCAGGTTGCAAAAGAAATGGAGTTGAACTCGGAGGATACGGCCTGATCTGGAATATATAGTCAGGAAAATATGAAAAACTTATGAAAGGTCATGAGAAACGCATTTTGGGCTCATCTTTTGGAACAAGTGAGGAAGAAATTTGGACTTTGAGTGCTGACGAAACTTTGAGGCTATGGCGCACCAAATAGAATGAGTTTAAGAAAAAATAGAAAGATATTAGCAATCTAAGTAACGTGGGATTAAGTGTTGCGGATTACCATCTTAAATGATCGAAGAGTAAGATTTATTAACTCAAACATATCCTATTAAATCCTAGCAAATTATAGCTAGATCCAAGCCTAAGATTACTTATATTTCTACTTTTAGTAACTATTATGGAGTTTTATTCATTCAAACGTATTTCCTAGAAAATATGGAGTAAAAAGGTGGCCGAATATTTTAACTTTTAGTCCTAATCTTAATGGGCAATCAATCGTTTTAGAGTTATTTAAGAGCCTATCTTTAGATTAGGTGAAATTGGGTATATTTCCTGCTACCTGTATACTTAGCTCTATTGAGATAGAGCGACAATTATATTTATTTTTTATGCAAGAATTCCGATCAATGATTTAATGATTCTCTGCAAATGAAGATATTCAACTTTAAAGAGGCTAATTTATCCAAATTTTTAAAATTAAAGGAATTTAGCGTAAAATATTTTACTCTGTAATATCTTTGACTTTGGTAAAGATATTCAAACTAGCTGAATTCTTCAGAGCTAGAAATACGTATTTGAATCAGAAACAAATCACTATTTAAAGTCCTTTTTCTAGACTTTTCTGAGGCTGAAATGGCAGCTTCATTTTTTCTTAACTTCAATCTAAATGTTTTAATCTTTTTTATTCAAACGAAACCAAAATTCTGACTATTCCTCCTTTGAAGAGAGCCGAATTCGAATGCATTATATTTTGAATTCAAAAAATTCAAAAAATATGAAAAATGCTGAAACTGCAAAAAGTTTTTCTCTTGAGACTTAAAGAGTGTAAATGAAGTAAAACTATAGATTTTTTCAATTTTTTGAAGTTGGCTCAGCAAATTGGTAACTTCGTTTATTAACAGTCGATTATAAATAACTGCCAATCAATCTTGCGCCTATAATTAAACTTACCATTTCAAATCACAATGAGCGTAGAATTCGCAGAAGCCCTAAAGTTCGTGATCTAAAAATTCAAAATCTTCATCGATGTTGCTGCTATTTATAGACGGGATTACAACATACCAGCCGCCCAAGAGTTCTTCATGACTTTAAAATTTTGGTAAGATAAGAAAGGAATGAGAGACCTTTTTAGACTCGTAGCATCGTAGTACCAACTTTAACATCTCTTGCCAGAGGACTCAGAAACGCAGAATAAATAACCCATCCCTGCGAGTCCTGGTTGCTTGAAGATATAGGAAATTAGGCAGAGCTACATAACTCCCTAAAAGGCTAAACTAGATGATAAGAGACAGTCCTCCTCAAGAAAGAAAAGTGATTTGCTTGTTAAAAAAGAATCTGAACCAATTTTTGAAGAAGAAGATGCCTAGAATAAGATGTAAGATGAAAGCTCCTCTTCTTCGTACTAATCCGATGGAAAACCTTATAAAAGAGGCCCTTATAAAAGCTATTCTCTGAAGGAGAAAATTTAAGCAGTGTAACTTTTCACTTCACAGCAACTTTCTATCAGTGAAATCAGCAAAAAACTTGGCATACCTTGCAAGAATATCAAAAGATGGGCGACGTAGGGAGTTTCAAGAAAAAGAGGAGGAGGCAGAAGAAGGACCAATCCCGATTTGGAGGAAGAAGTATATTCATGGCTAATCAAATAATATTCCTATGGACAAACCATTTCAATAGAAGAAATACAAGAGTATGCTTTAAGCAGGTCAAAAGATGACAACTTCAAAGCCAGCCGAGGATGGGCTAGTAAGTTTCTTTAACGTTACAACATCAAAAATAACTATAAAATCATGTGATAGACCCCTTGATCTTCCTACTATTAGATTATTTTTTATTAACTCTAATAATAGATAATAGACGAATGAATTTGTAGTACCCTCTCAATGATGGCTATTTCGCGTTCAAACACATACAAATAATCAAATGCAAGGATCACGTACTCTATCTTCTCCTCAGAAAATCATAATTATCGGCTGGAATTCAAGCGAAACAGAGTATAGTGCTATGGTGATGCCTAAAATTCGCACCAATTAGTAGCTTCGTCCTCTCAAGAAAATGATTCAATAGTTCGGTCCCTTCAAGACAATGTAAGAAGTTAAGAAGGACATCTAAATAAAGCTGGGCCACTATACTGAGAAAGAAACCATTTTCGCCCGAGGAATCATAGGTTTCCACAAATTTTTCCAAGGCTACTACATGACCTACATTAAATAAAGCGAGTCAATAGCTAAAATAGGGAGTACATTCTGCTCACGTAGGACATAAAATACACGAAATAAAGTCGACCGAGATCTTACAACTATTCGACTTACGCTCTGATGATACCCAATAAAACGAAAAATAATACAGAAGGCTTTTAGGAGAGTACAAAATATAAAACTACTATTACTCCTGCACCTATGACCTCAGTAATACCATGGCAAGGAACATGGTCATTAGTTCCCTTCCCCTCTTCAGCATCAAATCCGAAGAAAAAACCTATAGAGCAAGCATATACTCAGATGAATGCGAGTTTATGGGTATTTGCGAAACTTTTCAATATAATCACTCAATCACTGAGGAATTCTATGAGGCACTTAGCTGCAAAAAGTGGATTTTGTCTGTTATTCACGGATTCGCAAAGCACATCAGTAAGTTATTCGTAAGCTAGATTTGAAATTTAAGGGTACCATCTTCAATCTCATTGTGATTGCTAGAAGAAGTAGACATCATGCAGGTACAAGGTACATCAAAAGAGGAATCGATGGTGAGGGATTTGCTGCTAATTTTGTTTAAGTTTAGCAAATCGTCATAAACTACAATTCCTCACAAGATAATCGCCCAGTTTGCTCATCATATGTGCAAGTAAGAGGATCAGTACCAACCTTTTGGATGCAAAAGCCAAGTTTTGCTATTCCCAAACCTCCAATTTAGCGTAAAAACAAGATGATTTAGTTCGTACAAATGTAGATTATATGTGTGTTTGTACCCGCAAGCATTTTCATGATATGGTGGCCCGATATGGTAGAATCATATTTTGTGTGAATCTCATGAAACAGAAGGAAAAAACACCTAGATAAAGTGAGCTTTCTTAAGAGTACAATGATGCAATCACATTGATCAATAAAAACGATCTTCGAGAAGAAAACGCTATTCATTATAGCTAAATCGATATGAAGTTTGAGCTGAAAAGAGACAAGAAGGCTTTTGTGCAACAAATCAAAACTTTCGCTTACTATGCTGTGCAAAGAACTGGGATGTTTGTGTGTACAAACCCCTCCACTTCTTCACATCAACAGCTTATAGAATTCCAAAATGGTGTTATAAGGGCTAACTGTGTTGATTGTCTTGATAGAACTAACTCCTTCCAGCAAGTCGTAGGAGAGGCAGTTTTGGTCATACAGCTGAATAGACTTATTGGAGAGGATACACGTTACGGACGCCTCTAGCTAGATTAACAGTAAAATTATGTTTATGAAGGATCATGGGAGTTTATTCTCAGTTGTATGAAGAAATGGGTGATCTCATCTCTATACAATACGGAAGCAGTCTTGCTCACAAACAAAAGATTCAAAAAACAACCTAAAGCAGGTTTTAATTCTTTACTTCCATCCAAAGGCATTTCAACAATAACTTCAAAGACTAAAACAGACAAACTCAAATCGACGTGTTTTTGGGGTACAAACCTGACCGCTAAGGACCTCAACTCTGGCAAATGAAACCTGTAATCGAACATTATCCAAGCTAATATTGCAACAGCTTTTAGAAGATGAAGAAAGGATAATGGTTTGACAAGGCTTATGCCTACTTTGTGAATTACTACTACTTCAAAGAATATGATAGAATCGGAAGAAGAGACTATCATTAGTTGAATATTCCGAAAATGGACAAGTTGGCCAAAGAACAGTTGATTCATAGATTCAGAGGAGAAATCGTTAGCAGTATGATTAACGAAAAAGAAGAACCTGCCAGTTGTGGATGGTTAGTTTAGCCTAAAATGATTCTCCAACAAAGAGTGTGGAAAGAAATGAACCCTCGCTCTGCTATTATTCGCACACTCCAATAGTAGCTAAGCATGTGCTACAACAAAATGGATTTTTTGAAAGAGGAAGAGATGCCTGGAGGACATATGCCGCCAATAAAGATAGATAAGTAAGTGAGGTAGCCACGCAAAACAGGCAAAAACCCAAAATATATGCGCCCTGGATAAGATCTAGAATTTATGAAAGACATTTAGAAATACATAACAAAAGAGGTAATGGACACATAGTAGCTCAAGCTGATCTAAAGATTTTGGCAAGGAGAGGCTATGATGGACTAGGAAATTGAGAAAAATGTGCAAGACTTATACACCCTAGTAAACTAAGATATCATGAGCGACCATTTCTTAGTTTAGAACTCAATTACAGAAGTAGATATAGCCAACTAGCTTAAGAGGATAGAAAATAACCTAGCTGCTCAAAACTTCATTGGAAATGGAGAGGAACTTAGCAACGATGTGGTATTTTACAAGAGAGATATCCAACCTTAAATAAAGACCCAAAAGAGCCAATAGCCAAAAAGGAGATAAGTAGTAAAGGAAAACAGAGTAAAAATGCTTGAGCAGGTCATGAACAAGACATTCACTCACGGCGGGATAACTTAAATCACTGAAATTTGATCAATTTGACTGTTGCTTAATTAAGCTGCTTATTTAGATCATTCAATTTGAAGATAGAGCTCAGATTCAGGGAAGAGACTCAAAGGTACTTTGATCGTGAAGCCCAGTGGATAATCGTTGGTATCAAATGCAGTAACTACGTTAGAGTATCCAACGGGAATAGCCTAGAATCCTTGCGTACAGTTTACCAAAACTGATTGTCCTGATGAATAAGTGCCCGGGCTAGTAGTACATTGGGATGTAGAAGGATTGATTGGGAGCCTAGGACTACTTGTATCAGCTAGGACGTTACTGTATTAAGCATCATTCCAAGTATAAGCTGCTGAGAAATTTATTTGCGCTCCCCATGTTAACGTGAGAGCATCTACTCTTGTAATAGAGCAATCAGAGGCTGTTCCGAGTTTGGAGGATTGGTATGCGTTGCAGGGTACACTTGCTGAGAAAGCTGCAATCAATAACAGAGAAGCGACTAACACCTTGTTGAACATCTTGACTGGATATGATTATAAGAGATTAATTATCGCTTCTCAAAATCTTTTTCATTACTTAACCACAGCTGAAATCCTTTGAAACCAAAATAAAGATATAGTGAGGATGCTAGTAAAGAATCAACAGAAAGCTAAATCAAGGTTTAGAATCGCTTTTAGGATAATTAATAAGCTTTTTTTACTTTACTTAGTAAAAATAGTTCAATAACTCTTTAATCGAGATAAAAGGAATCGAGAAATCTTAAAATGTGACAAATTAATGAGCTACTTACCTTTACAGCATAAAGCAGTATTATTTAAATTTGATGCTGTTAATAAGATTTCTTTCAACGCGATTTTTATTTTTTAAGGAATCCCTCCTCCCATTTTTCAAGAGTCGTTCATATAAATTATAATAGGATTTGAGGTCATAATTGTATTGAAGCAGCCTAAATGAAATCTTATTCAAGTTTGAAAGGTCTAAATGAACTGTGAGAAAGTCTAAATTAAGTAATTTTGAATAAAACTTATAAAATGACTTAAAAATTTATTTTATCAGCATAGAAAACTGCTAAGAAACCAGCTTTCTTCGAATAAGACAAGCCTAAAAAATTTACAAGAAAACGCTCTGACAGGGACCGCTCTTTTGATTCTAGAAAATCAAAGGAGGATTC
>Ga0316217_10002281_pt1 | contig 23350 bp, 20 predicted proteins | sample 1anoAmetaG_FD_203633 | JGI IMG/M metagenome (GOLD analysis project Ga0316217, IMG submission 203633) | Freshwater microbial communities from Trout Bog Lake, Wisconsin, USA - 1anoA | ecosystem: Environmental > Aquatic > Freshwater > Lake > Hypolimnion/Profundal zone | place: USA: Wisconsin...
CCGCCGAATCCGTTCGATGGCTGGTGTGCATTGCATGTATCCAATATCGGATTGCCAGCATCGAGTCTATCAATATTTGTTCAGTTTATTTATTTGCAGGCCCTTAGTGCGTCTGCTGATTGGCGCCAGTTCACGGTAGTGGAATATTCTCCAAGCGGAACGGAATGGTTAGCGCCTTAACCTCGGTGACCACCTCGATCGCCACCTTCAGCGGTGCGCCTGCGGCCTTGCCTGGAGGAGGGGAAAAGTTCTGGTTCCCATCGAATTGGGTCGCATTGGGTCTACCGGTCCCACCGCCGTTCTGCAGCCACGTCACGCCCCCGGTATCCACCACCTTTACTTTCAGGCCGTCCATCTGGCTGCTCCACATCTGGCGTTGTCCTTGGGATAATTCCACCGGAACGTGGAAGGAATAGGCAACCACGCAGGTGGTGGCGTTGGTCATCGAGGCGGCAAAAGTGGCCTTGACGCCCCCGTCGTAATCGCGACTTTCCTTGCTCCCAACCGCCAAATCCAGCGTAGCGGTTTTGACCACGGCGGCCCCAGGTATCACGCCCTCGATAGACTGCACCGTCTTGCCGAATTCCACGCCGGGACCCGGTGGCTTGAGCACCACCGCCACCATTTCCTCCACGACGCCGGCATGGGAAATGGCATCCGGCTGCATGTCCGCCGGCAGCGGGCCGTCCAGCACCAGCGCCTGGCCCTTGTCATCCACGGCCTGGTCCGCACGCACCATCTTTTGTAAATACGCCACATGCAACAACGGGTCCGGCCGCACGCGCAGCGTGACCACCAGCCGCTCCGGCTCCGCCCGGCGATAGTCGGTGTCATGAATGACCTGCCAAAGGATAATGCCGGAAACCGGACGCGATAGCGCGGTGGTGGGGACGGTCGTACCAACCATCTGCGCCGGTGACCGCGACCATGCCGCCATGGCCATCATCGCTGCCGACAGAATTAGACCAACGTTTTTCATCGGATACTCCATCATGGCAGGATGACGTCTTTGAAGACGAACGGCACGCGCACTTCCGTTGCGCCCATCGGCAAATCCAGCGTTGCCTTGCCCGTGGGACCGGCACCCTTGGCGATCGTCACCGCATATTGGATTGTCAGTTGGTCACCTGCCGGCGTGTCATCACCCAGCCGCGGCGGTGACGATCGCGCGCTGACCTGGCCGTGACCACTGCCGTTGATCGTTAATTTCGCCGCCGGCAAAAGCGGGGCCACGTGCGCCCAGCGTTCCGGCGGCATCGTGCCACGCGAATACTTCACTGGCAGCGTAAAAAAAATCGCCGAACCATTCCGCGGCACCAGCGGCCCCACCTCGATGGTCATCCCTTCCACCGGCGGTGGCGTCTGCTTTTGCGTGACATTCGCCAAGTCCACGTGCAGCATCTGGCCAACCTTGGCGTCGATTGTCCCCTTCAGCAGCGGCATCCACCGGCCCGGCGATTCCGGCAAGATCAACGTGAGTTCCACCGGATGCTCGGAAGTAATGCCGCGCTGCCGCCGCGGTCCGATGCCGATCGCTTGATGTTTGTCATCCGCCAGTCCCGCACACTGCACATCCCGCATGGACTGGATCACCTCCATGCCCGGCTCGGCCAACAAATCCATCCGCAGAAAGGCCTGTTGGCTTGGCCCGCCGGGTTCGGGCTGGCCCGTGCGATAATCGTAATGGTATTGCACTTCGCGTGCGATACCGTAGTAAAGCACCACAAACGGCCCGGCCAGGCACCACGGCGGGATCTCTTCATCCGGTTGGTATGTCAGCGTCACTTTGACGCCATTGGCATCCTTAATCCGCGCACGTAGTTGCTGGCGAATTTCCATCAACCCTTCCATATACGGCACGTCGTGCAGATGCAGCGTCACCACCTGATCATCCCAGTCCAGGTATGGCCCGGGATTGATCGCCAGCGACAACCCACCCGCGGCCATGGCCCTGGCCGCGTCCTGGGCAGGCTGCTTGTCAATATCAACGGTCAGGCGTTTGGCGGGCAACTTGGCCAGAACCGGATCGGCACTGACATCGAGGATTTGTCCCTGCCGTGGCGCGGGCTGGGCGGGGACCTCCTGCGCCCATAGCCCTGCCGGCGGCATAGTCAGCACGACCACTCCCAATAAACCAAGCACAGTTCTCATTGCCGGCGGCATCATGCCCAAAGTGTACCGGGGAACGAACCCGGTCGATAGAACCTTGCACTGGCAGCCTCACTTCAGTGCGTCTGCGAGTGCGTCTGCGAATTGGCAAATCCCCGTGGGCCTGTTACCTTCCCCGGCGGAAAGGAATCACCATGAATATCCAGCACATCGTCACCACCGAACTGCAACCTTGGCAAGCGCGCACGCTGGCATCGCCAGCCGCGGCATCGATCCCCAATCTCGAAACCACCGGCATCCGCCACCAAACCGTCAAAGGGTTTGGCGGCTGCTTCAATGAACTGGGCTATACCGCCCTGCAAAGCGCCACCGCCGAACAACGCCGGCAGGTTATTGAAGCGCTCTTTGGCGAGGATGGCTGCCGGTTCAACTTCTGCCGGCTGCCGATCGGCGCCAGCGATTACGCCCTGGAATGGTACAGTTGCAATGAAACCGATGGCGATCTGGCCATGCAGCATTTCTCCGTCGCCCGCGATGAACAATATCTCATCCCCTTCGTCCAGCTTGCCCAGAAGGTTCGCAAGGGCATCGAGTATTTTGCCTCACCGTGGAGCCCGCCGACGTGGATGAAAACCCACCGCGTTTGCAATTTCGGCACGCTGCGCTGGGAAAAACCGATCCTTGAGGCTTATGCCCTTTACTTCCACAAGTTCGTCGCGGCGTACCAAGCCCGCGGCATCAACGTCACGCAGATTCACGTGCAAAATGAGCCGATGAGCGATCAGAAATTCCCCTCCTGCGTTTGGCAGGGCGAGCAAATGCGGGAATTTATCGCCGATTACATCGGGCCGCACTTTGAGAAACACAAGGTTCCCGCCGAAGTCTGGCTGGGCACCATCAATGGGCCGGAGAGCTTTGATCGCTGGGCGTGGACGCGCTTCGACCAGTTTGCCAACAATGTTTTGTCCTGCCCCAAGGCCAGCAAATACACCAAGGGCGTGGCCTATCAGTGGGCCGGGAAATTTGCCGTCCAACAGACTCACAACGCCTACCCGCATGTGCCGATGATCCAGAGCGAAAACGAGTGCGGCGACGGCACCAACAACTGGCGCTACGCCCACTATATATGGGAGCTGATGCAGCACTACTTTACCAACAACGTGGTCGCCTACGTTTATTGGAACATGGTGCTGGCCACCAGCGGCAAGAGTTCCTGGGGCTGGAAGCAAAACTCCATGGTCACCATCGACCCGCGGAACGGTGCGGTCAAGTACGAACACGAGTTCTATCTGATGAAGCACCTGGCCCGATTCGTTCTGCCGGGCGCGGTGCGGCTAGGCTTGAAAGGTCCGTGGACCAGCAACGCATTGTGCTTCCAGAACCCCGATGGTTCGACCGTGCTGACAATGGCCAATCCATTCGTCAACGCCCGCCGGCTTAGTTTCAAGCTCGCTAACAAGTCGTTTGCGGTCGAGTTGGAACCCTCATCGTTTCATACGTTTGTGTTACCATGAACTATACCATACCAGAGGATTCGGCAGGCTCCGCCCGGCAATTTGACGCGGCGGTGGTCATTCCCACCGTCTTGCGCCCATCACTTTTGCAAGCGGTGCGTTCCGTTTTCGCCCAGCAAGGCATCGCCAGCGTGCAAGTGCTGATCGGTATCGACAAGCCATTGGGCGACGCAACAATCATCGACCAAATCAAGTCCGAAACGCCGGCCAATTGTCTGGTATCGGTGCTGGATTTGGGTTATTCAACCTCGGTTCGCCACGGTGGCATTCATCTGGCCCGCGACGGCGGCTCGCTGCGCACCATTCTCAGTTATGCCGCCAACAGCCGCTATATCGCTTATCTCGACGATGATAACTGGTGGGCCGCCGACCATCTGGCCACGTTGAAAGAAAGTATTCGCGGTGTCGAGTGGGCTTTTTCCAAGCGCTGGTTTTTCGATCCCGATACTTTGCAACCGCTGTGTGTCGATGAATGGGAATCGGTCGGCCCCGGCGCCGGCGGCTACGCCGCCAAGTTTGGCGGCTTTGTCGATCCCAACACGCTGATGATCGACAAAGTGACTTGTGAGCCGATGCTGCGGCTATGGTGTTTTCCCATGCCCGGCGAGGAAAAAGGCATGAGCGCCGATCGCGTCGTCTTCCAATACCTGCGACAGCAGGCCAAGTGGCGCGGCACCGGAAAAGCCACCTGCTTTTACCGGCTTGATCCGGCCGAGCGACATCCGGCATGCCTGCAAGCCATTCGTGCGGCAGTCCGTCAAGGTGCCGCTACAGGAATTTCGTAAGCGAAACCGACCTCGCCATCGGGATGCGGCGCGGTTGCATCTTCCGGTAGATAAGTACGGACATACTCCACACGCACTTTGTCCGGCGATACGCTTACGCGCACATGCCCGGAATTGCCGAGAAACGTCCCCCGCTTATAACCATACGCTGCCAAATCACGCATACGATCGGTCCCGGCAAAACTGGGCTGCGGGATCATCTGATAGACAACTCCGTCCAGTTCCTGCCGGGCGAAGAAATTGTCATGCGCCTTAAACACCACCGCCACGTGATTACGCACTAATAACTGATGAACCGGCATGTCCCATCCGGGCCGGTGCTGCGCAAAACCATCACTACCGTCGGCATTCTTGCCGCCCCACTCGTTTAGCATGGCCACTTCCACGCCGCCGCGGGCCGCCGGATCACCCATGAGCAGATTGTGGATGAAGACGAATTTGCATTTCGCGTGGCTGTGCGCCAGCGTTTGTTCCAGCCATTTATACTGCTCCTGTCCCAGCGACCATGCCCAACCATCGCGGCCGCCGCGCTGTTGAACCGAATTGCCAAAAGGATCGAGCACCACGAACAGCGCATCGCCCCATTCCCAGGCATAGTAGTTTTGCAGCACGCCGCAGTGTGGCTTGGGCGTATCATTGCCCGAATAGAAGTCGTCGGGAACCGGATTGGGAAAGTAGCGTTTGCGCATCAGGTTCGACCACACCGCCAGACAGTCGGCCGTGCCATCATCATATCTGCTGCTCTCACCATCATGGGTGCCCAACGCCAGGAAGAGCGGCGTGCCGATCTGCCCCAGATACCAGCGCTGGGCCAGATATTGCGCGGCCGCCTCATCACGGCCGGCGTGCTTGTCGGTCATAAACAGGTTACCCAGATCAATATGAAAGTCGGGCTTGTCGGCCCGAATGTGCGCCAGCGTTTGACAATACACCGCGGCGCTGGTGTGTTCGTCCAAATGCGCATCCGCCGTCAGGGTAAAGACAAACTTGCTGCCCGCCGCCCGCGCGGTATGAAAACTATATTCCGCACTGTTCGTCAGCAGGGCATCCCCGCCAGACCGCGAACACCATTGATAGTAGTAACCGGTATCCGGTTGCAGCGAGGTTATCGCCACTTCGACAGGCACGCCTTTCTTCAACGCCTGCACCGGGGTTTGCCCGGTGTAGTTCCCCGGCTGGGTTCCATAGGCTACGAAACCCGCCGTATCCTGGTACGCCAACACGCTCACGGTGATCGAGTTCTTTTCGGGACGGGCCAGAATCAAATCAACCGCATGGGCGGGAACGGTCACATTAAACGTGCTCGCCGCCATCGCCAGCCGGCAGAAACCGCCGGCCAAAGCAACCGCCAAGCAATTAACCAGTTTCTTAGCCATGCTTCGCTTTCGCCGCAATCGTATAGCTATGGGCAATTTCGCCCGTTTTCCGCAGTTCGGTTTCGTCCTTCGGCAAATAGCAGCGCACATAATCGACTTTCACTTGCTCGGGCGAAACGGCGATACGAAGATATCCCGAGTTCGGCAGTTTTACGGCCGATTGATAGCGATCCTGGTTATTCGTCGCGTAGCCCTGGTCGGCGGGCATCGGCACTTCTTGATAGAACACGCCATCGCGTTCCTGCCAGGCATACAGATGATCGTGCCCCTGGAAGAAGATCGTCACGCCATGCTTGACCATCAATTGGTGAACCGGCAACTCCCAGCCCGGCCGCTTCTGCGCAAACTCCCTGTCGCCGCGCCTGTTGTTCCCGCCCCACTCAAACAAGTCAGCCTCATCAACCCCGCCCCGCCCAGTGCCAAGCACATGATGGGCGAAAACGAATTTGAATGTCGCCTTGCTCGCTTCCAGTGTGCGTTTGAACCACTCGTATTGCGCGTCGCCCAGTCCGATGTCCCACCAATTCGGATTCTTTTGCCCGCCCTGGGCACTGCCCTGTAGTGGATTGTCCACCAAACCCGTCGAATGCCAATAGTTATCCAGAATCACAAACAGCGCATCGCCCCACGTCCACGCATAATAATCCCGCAGCGCTCCAATGGCTTTCAGCGGCTGGGTGTCGCCCGTATAAAAACCATCGGGGGCCGGCATGGGGAAGAAGCGGTTGCGGGCAGTTTGTGCCCACACCGCCGCATCGTGCGACCAGCCGGGCTGGTTATAATTAAACAACGACGCCTGCTCGTGGTTGCCGTTGACCAAAAACAGTGGCGCGGATTGCGCGACCAAGCCAAGGAACGGCCGTTGAATAGTGTAACGTTGGGTAACCGCATCTGCCGTGTAGTTCCGCAGCGTATCAATACTGAAATCATCGCCCATGCAGATATAGAAATCGGGTTGGCTATCCGCGGCGCAGAGCAGCGTGCGGGCGTATAACTCCGGATCATTCATCTGCGGGCGTTCGGGATGCGAATCGCCTTGCACGGCAAACGTGAAACTGCCGCCGGCGGCACGCTGGGTGTGAAACCGCCCCTCGGATCGCGAGCCGAAATCCGCCTCTCCCGGTTTGCGATAACGTAAACGGTAGAAATATTGCGTATCAACTTGCAGATCACTTAAGACGACTTCAGCCGGTTCACCGGCAGCCATGGTAAGTACGCTCGTTTTATGGGCATATTGACCTGCCACTGTGCCATACTCACAATAGCCCTCGGTAGCTTCACTTGCCAGGCTACTAACGGTTACCGATTTATCAGTGATGCGCCCCAGCACCACTGACAGCAGCCCAAAAGCTTTTAGGTCCGGCGGCAGCGCATAATCATCGTCGCGCCCGCGTCGGCCAATAGGCCGAACTGGACGACTGGTGGACTGCCCCATCGCCGGCAGGGCGAACCACGCCAGCGTGGAGGCGATCATGCCAAGAAACGTCCGTCGATTGGTGAACAATGCCATAATCGCTACCTCGTTTCCTGAGGATTGGTGGATCGAATCCATTCCACCACTGAAAGTTCGCCGCCATCGGTCTGCCTGGGAGCCTTGAATCCAGGACGCGGCGGCGGCATTTGGGCGGCAATCAGTGCGGGGATTGTCACCACGACGCGCAACTGGTCCGGTGCCGGCAGCAATCGCCGCATCACGGTCAGACTGCCTATCCAGTATATCTTGTCATCGCCACGCCAGGTATCCAGATCCTCCAACATTCGCCCACCCAATCTGATGCTTTGCCGATCAGCGTATCTCGTCAGAATTTGCCGGCGTTCCTGCTCATGCACGGCGCGCGGCCCCCCGCCACCACCACCGGGCGGCGGCCGGTTGCCGCGAGCATGATTTCGATCCAGTGGTGGGCCGGCAGGATCAGGATCAATGCCGGTCAACAGCGATTCATCCACCAGTTTCCATTGCCCGGCGTAGTCCAATTGCTGCTGAATGCGCGGATCGGCAATGACAATGCTGCCAGGCAAAACGTAGTCGCTGGCAATCCGCGCGATTTGCGCCAGCGCGCCGTTTTCGCGCGCCAATCGCCGGCATTGAGCCAACGACCGCGGCAGGCCCCACCCCACCACGCCACCAAGCAGTCCGGCGGCAACAATCAATGCCACGCCCGGCCAACAGGCGGTCAAAAGCTTAATTCCCCAGGCGGCGGCCAACGCGTACAAAAAGAATACGGGAATCAAAAAACGCAGCGACATTTCCGGCAGCCCGTAAGCCATGTAAACTAGCGTAATCGGCATAACCAGTGAAACGATCAGCAAACCTTCGCGGCGGGTTCGGCGATTTCCGCATAGCGCGGGCATGGCAATCAGACCAACCGCCGCCACCAAGCCCGTGCCCTCTCCAACAACCCTGCCAAGATAGGGTAAAGCCTTGCGCAACAGGGAATCGAAAGCGAAGGCCGTTTGCTCATGGCTGAGCGTGTAACCGGTCTTCCAGAACGCGCCGAAAGCCAGTTGATTACGCACCAGCAGGCAGGCAATCGGAATCATTGCCCCAATAACAAAAGCGAACAGCGAGCGCCACGATTGCCTGTCCCGCCAGATCAACGCCAGCATGAAACTTCCACCCGCTACAAGAAACAACGATTCCGGATAGCGAACAGTGGGAACGATGCCCAATGCCATCCCCGCCAATGCCGCCAATCCAAGCGTTCGTTTTTGCGACCATCGCGCCAACCCATAAATCCCCCACACCAGCAGAAACGCGACGGCTGTATGCGAATCGCAGGAAAGCGCGTGCTCGTTGGTAATGGGGTTAACAGCCATTAGCGCCGCCGCCAGCAATCCCCAACCGGCGCCGATCCACAATCGGCCCAGCAGAAACAACCCCAGCAGGGTTAACGACGCCAACACCGGATTGACCAGCAGTGCCGCCGCCTGCCCCGCCAGGCGATATACGACGGCACAGGCCACCGCCAATCCCGGTGGATATTGGCTGAAATAACGCCCGCCACCGGGACTCAGCCAATGATGATTGATGTATTGAAGAGGCGATTGCCGGTCAAACCAAGTTTGCCCTTGAGTGGCAATCAAGCGCGCCTGCACAAAATAGCCGCTGGCATCCGGCGTGCCGATCGCGGGGGCAAAGTAGCACATCACCATGCAGAAATGCCCGCTGACCAGAACCAGGATGGCGGCCATTGATAGCCGACGCCAGCACGCTCGATTTGTGTCGGCATCAATACGTTCGGCCAGCAATTCTGTCACGTTTGACTCCATTGCCCCGCGGGTTCACTTGCCGGGCGCTCGGAACAGGAAATCTGTGTCGGGGATACTCGGCGTCCCGATCGGGTCCGAATACAGAAACGGACCCTTGGGGTCGGCAGGATTGGTGGTGCGCAGCTTGGCCAGTTGCTCTTTCTGCTGCGCGGTCAGCGTTTTCCCGACCTCCGCAAAAGCCGTGGCGTAGAAGTACGACATCTCGCCATCCATTTCCCCATACCGTTTTGACAAGGCCAGCACCTTGTCCTTGTCAGCCTCTTCACCCTTCTGGAAATGCCGCAACTCACTGGCGATGGCCCGGCGTGTGGTGACGATCTCGGCTAAATCCCGTCGCTGAAGGTCTAGCAACCCCGTAACGCGTTGGCGCTGCTGGTCACTCAGCATAGCCAGAAACGCTTCGCCGCTATTACCCGTGAGTGCCGTGCTAATCGAATAATTCTGCTTGCCCATGGCCGGGGCGGTTTTCATGCCGAAACCACCGAAGTACATGCCGTGCCGCTCGGGACAGAAATAGGTATCGGCGTCCAGCGAGCCGGCGTACCACGCGAACATCTCGCTGGCGTAAGTCATCACTGCCACGTTGACCTCATGGGACATACTCTGTTTATCGAGTTGCTCAGGAACATCCGGCCAGGTGCGCGAATCGCCGAACTTGAGCTTAGCCAGCGCGGCTTTCTGCTGGTCATTCAAACCGTGGATGATATCGCCCATTACCTTGGCCCGTTGGTAGGCCAACCGTCCATCAAGCGTGTACAAGTCGGCGGAGTATTCCATCACCGCCTCCTTGTTCAGCCCCTTGCTGCCGGCGGGAATATCGCCGGCCAGATTGCGGCAAAACGCCTTAATCAATGGCAGCCGCTTCTCGGCAAACTGCCGGATATCGTTCTCCTGTGCTTTGCCCAACGCCAACAATTGTCCTTTCTGATCATCGTTAAGAATGGCCAACATGTTCTGGGCAATCTCCGTGAGGAACGAGGTGTTATGCCCGCCCTCTTTGGCATCGATGTCCCGCATGTACTGGAAGCCAAAGTAATCGGAAACCTTCCCCGGCGGCAGAAAAGTGTCCATGCCAAAGTCGCCGGTCAGAAATGCCAGACCATCAAAAGCGATCGTGTTAAGCTGGGCCCGATCGGAAGTGGCTTGTTCGATGGAGTAGCGATGATCTTGCGCCATCGCCACACAGGCCGACAAACCGATTACCAACGCCACGATAGTTATACTCGTTTTCATCGTTCGCCTTTCATCCTCTATTTCGCCGCATCGCGCACGCAACGGACGTAATTATCAATGCGGATCACATCCCCCTGCGGCCCGCGGCCATGCGGATAATCGGCCGGATCGCCGGCCTTGGGGTCGCTGCGCTGCGCCCCGGCGCCATGAACATCCAGCAGCCGATATTCGCCCCGGCCCGGGGGAAATTGCATCCACCCCAGCGCCCGGCCAAAAGCCACGTAAATTGCGGCTCCCCCCTGCCGATCCGGCGGGCCATCCAGATGCGTGGTGCTGGACCAGAAATAGGGATACTCGCCGTCATTCAGTTTGCTGATGGCAAAGATCGGATCGCACGCCGGCACACGCGTGTAGTCGGCGATGCTCTGTAATTCCTTGGCGTTAGGCAGCCGCCAATCGGCATGACCGGCCAACTTGAACTTCGCCGCGAAAGCCAACGCCTCTTCCCAAATCATTCCCTTGCCGCTGTCGGCCTTGGACCACATCAAACCGGTGGCGCGATCGGTGATGGTGCCGTCGCCGTTGTCCAGAAAATCGTTTTTGCCGTAAGCCGGATTGCCGCGCACACAGATCACAAAAAACGTTTTGTCCCCCCGGCCCGGCATGGTCAGCCCATAACCCTTGATGCGGCCATCGGCAAAATTCACGCCGAACATCTGTTCCGCATTGTTGACATACACCGTGCTGGTGGCCCATTGCGAATCAATGGTGCGTTCACCGGCCCGCACGTCGCCATAGGCGAACTTGAAATATTTCGTGTCGATGAAAGGCCTAGCCTGGTCGTTCTCTCCGCCGGGACCGCTATCCACGCCGCTGAAAAGGATCAGCGAATAAAGTTCCTTGACGGTCGGCAACCGCCAGTCGTCGAACCCGGCGAACTTGGCGGCATTGAGTTTGGCCGCCAAAGCCTTGGCCTGACTGAACGTCAACTTATCACTGCTGCTCGGCACGCCGTTCTTTTTGGTGTCCGGGCTGCGCTGCCAAGTCAACCCGGTGTTGCGGTCGTAAACAGTCAGGCCATCGGCACTGATGGCATAGCTGGCGGGATGCCGTGGAAACTGTGCATCCTGGCCGTAAAACGCCTGCCCCGGCTTAGGCGGCGCAATATCGCCCTGATCGTCGTAGCAGGTCGTCTGCCCGGTGCCGACGATGCAATACGGCAACGCCGGCTTGTCATTTGGCTTGGTTTGGGCTGGGCTGAAGCTGGCCACGGTTAAAAGCACAAGGGCCGTCGGGAGAATGATTAGTCGCATTGGCTTGGTTCCTTCCGCATATTCTGCTTCGGGTCATCATAATCGATCTATTGGTAGGGTTGCGCTGATGGGCGGATTTCCGCCGGGTGAATTGGCGGCAAGCCCTCGCGCTCCGCTGCGCGTCGCGGCTAACCGCGGAAAATACCGGTAATCTTCGTGACAAAATCCGCCACGCCTGCGATGATTTGTCCGGAGACGCACATGATGAATCGCCCCCTGTTCACCATCCTCGCCACCCTGTCGTTGCTGCTGGCCATCGTGCTCGCCTGGGCGGACTTTTGCAGCTACGCCATCGGCGACCGCTGGGTGGATATCGCCACCAACGGCTACAAAACCACCACCGCCTCCGAGGCCGGCAAATTGATCTATTGGACCATCCACATCGGCCCCGTTTCCCATGCAACCCAATGGCACCAGCGAACCCCCGGTCCTCTGCCCACGCAAACCCAAGCCTTCCGCGATGCCGGCGCGGATGTCTGGGAAATTCAATATGCGGTGCTGATCGGCGCGACCTTAATGTTGCCGGCGTTGTGGCTCGTATCGCTGGATTGGCCGGTCATTCGCCGCCGCTTTGGTAAACCGCAAACCACCTGATCAAGACCCGCTGGAGGATATACGCATGGCCAAAGTCACCCGCTTCGCGGTTTCGCTGGAAGAACCGCTGTTTCGCAGTTTGGAAGAACTGGTCCGCAAGCATCGCTATACCAACCGCTCGGAATACATCCGCGATTTGCTCCGGGCCAAACTGGTGGAAGATCAATGGGCGGATGAACACGCCCATGTCGTCGGCACGCTCACGCTGATCTATGACCATCACGCTTACCAGCTCAGTAAGAAGTTGACCGATTTACAGCATCATCACCATCACACCGTGATGGCCGCGACGCACGTGCATCTGGACGAGCATTTGTGTGCCGAGATGATCATGATGAAGGGCCATCCGCGGGAACTGAAGGAAATCGCCGACCGCGCCGGCCAACAAAAAGGCGTGCTGCACTCGGTGTTGTCGATTAGTTCGGCCGGCCAGGGTCTGCATTGACCGGCGGCGGTATGCCCTACATTCCGTTGCGCATTGCGCGCACGTTGTTTTGCCATAAGTCTTTATTCTCAAAGGACTTACCAACGAAAGTGTATTTTTCAGTGAATTTTTCGGATCGGGCCATGTTGCTCAATTTAATTGACAAAACAGCATTGGCGCGATAATTTCACTTGCTGAGTACGCTATAAAACCCCGAGATTGGCACGAGTTTTAGGGTACGTTAAGCGACTTTCATGGGAGGTTCCGCGAGGTTCCCCGGAGGTTCCCCGAGGTTCAGGGCAGGTTGACTGGCCTTAACTTCATCTGGAGGCCTCTCGACCCCCTCTCGACCGCCCCAAGAGGCCTCGAAAACGCCCCAAGGTGCCCCCAAACCGCCCCAAGGCCCGCCCAAAGTGGCCCAAGTTTTGGTCGCAAATAACGTTGGTTAACATTGCGGCGATAAAGTGCAAAAACATCCGCCAGTTGCGCCAGTCGGCGATTTTGCGTGGAAATGCTATCCGCCGGTAAAGGACGCACCCGAGGCCCACGCATTGAATCCTTGCCCCGCGCGGTTATCATTTGGCCATGGCGAAGAAGGCGAAACCTGACGGGCAGTCACCGGCCACGCCGCACGCCGTGGTTCCATCGGGCCGGCCGTCGTCGCTGCTCGACACCCACGTGGTCTATTGCGGCGACAATCTGGAACAGTTGGCCAAGCTGCCCGATGCCTGCGTCGATCTGATCTACATCGATCCACCGTTCAATTCCAACCGCAATTACGAAGTCTTCTGGGGCGAAACCAAGGAAAAGCGGGCGTTTGAAGACCGCCACGCCAGCACCCAAGCGTACATCGACTACATGCGGCCGCGCTGCGTGCAACTGGCTCGCGTCCTCAAGAAAACTGGCAGTTTCTACTACCACTGCGACTGGCACGCCTCGCATTACGTCAAGGTCATGCTGGATGCGCTCTTCTCGGAGAACAACTTCCAAAGCGAAATCATTTGGAAACGGACCTCAGCGCACAGCAACGCGACGGAGAACTACGCCGCCGTGCATGACGTCATTTTCTTTTATTCCAATGGGGAAGAACTGACTTGGAACCGCGCTTACGAACCATACGAGCCGGATTATATCGCGGAGCATTTCGTTCACCAAGATCCCGACGGGCGGCTGTTTCGCCGGGTTGATTTGGTGAATCCCGCCTACAGGCCCAATCTTGTCTATAATTACAAGGGCTACAAGCCACATCCTAACGGCTGGAAGGTTTCCAAGAAAAAAATGGAGCAACTCGACAGGGAGGGTCGGCTCTTCTTCCCGAAAAAAGGCACGGAAGGAAGAATTCGGCGGAAGCTCTATCTTGACGAAAGTCTCGGAACGCCAATAACGGACGTTTGGACAGACATTAAGCCAATCCATGCATCGGCAGCCGAACGCCTCGGCTATCCCACGCAAAAACCGCTTGCCCTTCTCGAACGCATCATCAACGCTTCCAGCAACCCCAATGACATCGTCCTCGACGCCTTCTGCGGCTGCGGCACGGCGCTGGTGGCGGCGCAGAATCTTGGGCGGCAGTGGATCGGCATCGACATTTCGCCCACCGCTTGCCGGGTGATGGCCAAGCGGCTGCGCGACGTTTGCAACATGAAAGAAAGCGAGCCACGCTGGAAGGCCCATCAGACCGAGGCCTTCGTGGTGCGCGACCTGCCGTGGACGGTCGAAAAGCTGCGTGCCTTGCCGCCCTTTGAGTTTGAGAACTGGGCAGTCATCGCGCTGGGCGGCATCCCCAACAAGGTGCAGGTTGGCGACATGGGCGTGGATGGCCGCATCTTTCCCGTCGGCACCAAGCCCACGGACACCGCCAGCATGTTCGCCGATGATTGGTTCCCGATTCAGGTCAAGCAGATGGACAAGGTCGGCCGCCCGGACATCGACGCCTTCGAGGCGGTGATGGAGCGTGAAGGCGAGCATGGCCGCCAGCGCGGCTTCTTCGTCGCCTTCGGCTACACCAAAGACGCCGAACAAGAGTGCGCCGCGTTCCACAAGCGAACCGGCAGAATCATCAAGTTGCTTACGGTGCAGGAGATTTTGGACGAGGCGCATGTGCAGAAGATGTGAGTAAGGTATGGAGCGGTAACAGGGATGCCCAGAATAAACGCCCAGCCCCCGAAAAAAAAGAAAAGATCGCGCCCGACGGCTTTTTTTGACTCTTTGGGTTTTGGTAAGATTTCCCTGAATGTTGGGCGAAAACCGCGATGACTCGCCGCCCGGAAACGTGGAATTTATGGTTCTGAAACCCGAGGAATGGAATCAGTTTGCAAAGGGCGTCTTGAGGCTTCATTGCCCCGAAATGGAAATAGCCAAGTCGGATGGCACCGAATCATTCCGCGGTAGCGGCTACATCGAACAAACTGCCGGTGATGATTTTTCCATCACGCTTTTCCAAACCGGTCCGCTAACCCTGGCTACAAAATTGGGTGAGCTATTTTCACTAAAACTGCCTCCTGGGGCGATAGTCCAGCGTCGTGACTACTACTCCCTTTGTGCCAAGGACATAGGCGGACGCGAGTGGAGGTCGAATGGTATTATTTGGCCGACCAGGCTCGGAACGGATTCGGCACCAGGGCATATCATTCGCGCGGAATGCGCCCATATCAGTGGAAGCAAGGCCGTTTCATCCAAAGGCAACTGGGTACAGCTCGACTGCCTCACAGAATTCCCGGTGCCGGCGAACGTGCCCACCAGTTCCGTCAAAACCGTTGGCAACCGCACAATCCAAGAGTCATACAGTCTAAAGGCCGCGAAATTCGACCATAGCGGCTACGTTTTCGAGCTTTACGAGGATGATAACGGCCACATGGTTTTGACGGCCAGCCCCCATGATCAATCTGTAACCCTGCATCCACAACTGGAATCTCGTATCGCGGAGGCAATTATTTTTGCTTTAGGGATTCGGGCGCCATGGCAAACGACTCGGATCGAAAGCCAGTTGGCCACAACTGTGCTTCGTGGGAAATACTGGCCACCAATTGTGCGGCCGTCCCTTTGCCCTCTGGCTTATTCGCCCCCGGACGGTGGAGGAAGCGTTTGGGCGCTATTTGGGAAATATTTCGATTATATTATGATGGACACTTCTACCGAGATTCACCCACTTTCACGTAGCGTAATCAATGTGGTGGCGTCATCGGACGGGTACGTGAATGATCAGGTTTTTTCAATTGCATTTGCTGTCGAATCGGTGTTAGGAGCATTCTTCAAGGACGCTGTAGTGCGAACCGATGAATTCTCCTCTGAGATTGATAACGCAATAAAGCATATGGAGACGTGGGGAGGAAACGAATCCATCCGACGAAGAGCCATCGGATCCATAAAAATGATCGGAACCTCACGGCAGCAGGATCGACTGTCTGTGCTGGTCGAAAAGGGCCTCGTGTCGGTAGAAAACTGCAAGGCGTGGATTGCGCTTCGCAATCCGGTGGCGCACGGCGACTGGTCCGGGCTGGACGATGTCCAACATTTCGTGGATAAAATTGATGCCGCCCGCGTACTCTTTTACCAATTGATATTTCATTTGATCGGTTATTCGGGCAAGCATACGAATTGGGGTGCGCGTGGATATCCGTTGATTGATTATCCACCCATTCCAGTCAAATAGAGTTGATGGCGTCGGATCGCGATAGACCAGAATTGCGGTCAACGCGATACACATGGAATTCTGGGGACACAATACCTAACTCATAACGCTGGGGGAGTGACCGCGAGTACGCGGTCGGGTGGACGCGCCGACGCGGAAGTTGGGGGAGCGACCGGGAGCGGACTTCCTCGTTTTTCGCCGCGGCTTGGCGCCTCGGGGGGAGAGAGGTCCCGGCAGGTTTCTTCTTGCAGGCCCTGGGCATCTTTTGGCACGGGCAGCCCATGCGGCCTTCGATGGCCGCGCTCCGGCAGGCACCGGGGAGCAAGGCGTAAGCAATAAGCAGATAATGTTACGTTGGGCTACTTCTTCCAAAACGTAACAAAACGTAACATCGTTGAGACGAAAAACCGACCGGATTGGCCCGAAAATGCGGTTTTTGGCCGTTTTGCATGTTACGTCGCGTTTAGGCCAACGTAACAGGAACGGCAATGGCGTCAACGCGATATGCGCAACCGCCACGGGAGATTTAGCACATGTCCGCCGTTGCGGCGAAAAGGCTGCGGCCCGGCACTTCAGACGTGATTCCGCTGAACCAAGCCGACATTGCCGGGCAGCAGAAAGGCGTGCCGCACTCGGTGTTGGCGATTAGTTCGGCTGGCCATGGTCTGCATTGACCGAAACGACGGCTGCTTCCAGTTGCCGATAGCCCAGCCACCGGTAAGCCGCGATGGAGGCGAGCCAACTGCTAATGAAGATGGCGATGATCAGCACGCCGACCCAGAAGAAATCCAGGGAATTGATGCGATCCCAGAACCAGCCATGCAGGTCGAAGCGATCGCACATGACGGAAATCACCTCAATGCCGCCCACCACCAGGGCGATCAAAACCGAGACGGCGGTAATGGTCATGTTGTAATAGAGCTTGCGCACCGGATGGACAAAGGCCCAGCCATACGCGCCCAGCATCAGGATGCCATCGGCGGTATCGACCAGGCACATACCGGCGGTAAACAGCAGCGGGAAAAGCAGGATCGACCAGATGGGTACGCCCTGCGTGGCCGTGGCGGCGGCGATGCCCAGCATCCCGACTTGCGTGGCGGTATCAAATCCCAAGCCGAAGAGAAATCCCACGAAATACATCTTCCAACTGCTATCCACCAGGCGCAACGCCGGGCGGACCATGCGGCCGATCGCGCCCATGCCGGAGAGCATATCGTGCAGGTTCTGCTCCACATAAGGTTCGCCGCGTTTGACCAGCCGGAACGATTGCACCACGCCGCGCAGCACCAGGATATTGATCAGGGCGATGCCGAACAGGAACAGTGCCGAAATGCTCGTGCCCAAAACGTCACCGACATGTTGCAAGCCCGCGAAGCGTGCTTTAATGTCGGCGGCACTGATGGCCGCGGCCACCATGGCGACCACCCCCGACAGCAGGATGACGATGGTCGAATGCCCGACGGAAAAAAAGAAGCCGACCAGCATCGGACGTTTGCCTTCCTGCATCAGCTTGCGGGTGACATTATCGATGGCGGAAATATGGTCGGCGTCCAGGGCATGGGCCAGGCCCAGCACGAAGGCATCGGCCCCGCAGAGCAGCAGAAGCGGGAAACGGTGAAACACCAGCAGCGCCGCCGCCCAAATGGCCAAGTTGATCCCCAGCAGCAAGAGCGCCACCCAGCCGAGTTTGCGATAATGTTTTGCGGGCATCAAACCATACCTTCAAGTATTACGACTACGGCGGGGATAATACTGGTGGCGATGGATGAAATCAAGATCAATCCGCGGCATTTCATCGGCGTTGCTGTTGGCCGGCAGAGGGATTGCGGACATAATGCCCGCATCATTTACGGAGCATGACGATGACATGGCGAAGGTTGGCGATTATCGGGTGCGTGTTGATGCTGTCTGCCGGCAGGGCTTGGGCCGGTGTGATTGAGGTGGACGGACAAAATCCCGCGGCGGTGGATACCAATGCCGGGACCATCGATAAGCCGCTCAAGACCATCGCCGCGGCGGCGCGGCGGGCGGTGACGGCGCGGCAGGCGGGGGAATCCAGCGAAATCATCGTGCATCCGGGCATCTACCGCGAAACCGTGGAGATTTCCGATTCGCCACGCGACACCGCCGCCAGCATTACGCTTAGCGGCTTGGGCGACCGGACGGTGGTTATCAGCGGTTCGGATGTGCTGGAAGGATGGCAAAGCGATGCCCAGGCGGATGTTTATAGCCATGCCTGGACGCAGAAATTCGGCCAACCGGAATTGCCGCCGGGGTTTGAACCGGTGGCTAAGGATTTGCATAACAATCCTGTCGTCATGCGCGGCGAGATGGTGTTTGTCGGCGGCGCGCTGATGCGGCAGGTGATGACGCTTGACGAGCTGCGCAGCCGCGTTAGTGCGTTTTTTGTCGATGAAGCGGCGGCGACCATTTGGCTGCACACTTCGCCCGGACTTGACCCGGCCAAGGTGACCATCGAAGCCGCGGTGCGGCCACGCCTGCTGGAAACGTCTAACGTCAACCATGTCACGCTGCGGCATCTGAGCTTTATTCACGCGGCCTGCCACCTGCAAGAGCCGGGCGTGCAGATTAGCGGCGAAGGCAACGTGCTTATCGAAGATTGCGCTTTCAACTGGAACAGTTGGACGGGCCTGGGACTGGCCGAATCGCATGATGTCACGCTGAAAAACATCAGGGCCGATCACAATGGCGGCTGCGGTTTTGGCGGCTGGCGGGTGAAGAACCTCACCGCCGACACGCTGGAGGCCTCCTATAACAACTGGCGCGGCGATTGGGGCGGGTTCCACAGTTGGTGTGTCGGGCAGAAGTTTATGAGCCTGCACGGCGGGAAGTTCACCAATTATGTCGCCCACGACAATCTCGGCCCGGCCTTGTGGTTTGATACGGATGATATAGACATCACGGTTGACCATGCCGTGCTGGATAACAATTACAATCAGGGCTTGTTCATGGAAGCCAGTCCGGGGCCGGAGACGTTTCGCCAGTGTACCATCACGCGCAACGGTGAAACCGGCATTCTGGCCACCAACACCGCCAACGTCACCATCGATCATTGCACCATTGCCGGCAACCGCCAGCGGCAAGTGTTTGTGCCCTGGCAGGCGACGGCGCACAGCGTCCTGCCCGCCGTGACCAATTACGAAACCAAGCAGGCCGCGGACATGCGCAGCGAGCACTGGACGCTGACCAATAACGTCATCGCCGGCCAAGGGCCGCAGCAGTTGATGGTCATCAGCAAATGGCCGTGGTTTCTCAGCACGGTGAAGTTGTCAGGCAATGCCTGGCACCAGACCGACCGCGAGGATGTGTTTGCGATTTTCAACGCCTCGCTGACGGAGCCGATCAAGACCGCTTATGCCAATTGGTGTAATTGGACTGGCGAAGATGCTTCGTCCACTTTCGATCATAATCCGCTGCCGGTGGAACTGAAGAACTAGCCGTGACGGGGGGCGAAGCTTGGCGCTGATATTTAGCCCCATCACCGCATTGACGATCCTGCCGGAACGCGGCGGCAGGTTTGCAGACGGCAATACGTCCATTTATAATCGCCGTCTTAGCGCAATCCAAGCGCTTTCCTAACGTCTTACTAAAGTACGCAATGTTCAACCTGCTGCCCCGCGACACGCTTTTCTTCGACCTGTTTGAAGGCCTGTCCCGCCATTGTGTCAACTCGGCCGAGTTGCTGCGCAAACTGGCGCGCAACTTTCCTGTGATCGACGCCGACATTCTCGCCATCCGTAGCGAAGAACACGCCGCCGATGAATTGACCCATGCCGCCCTGCAGCGACTGGATCAGACGTTTATCACCCCGTTTGACCGCGAAGACATCCACACCCTGACCGACGGCATGGATGATATCGTTGATACCATTGACGCCCTGGCCAAACGTTTCACGCTCTATCACGTCAAGGAAATGGAACTGGCCTTTATCAAACAAACCGAAACGCTGGTGTCGGCCACCATCGCCTTGTCCGAGGCGGTGCATCGCCTGCGCAAAACACGCAAGTTGTCGGAATTGGCCGACAAACTGATTGAAATCCACCGTCTGGAAAACGTGGGCGACGAACAAAACCACGCCGCGGTCAGCGCCATGTTCCAGAACAACAACAAAAGCGCCGTGGAGATCTTCAAGTGGAAGGAACTGTACGATCTGGTGGAGGAATCCATCGACCATTGCGAAGATGTCAGCCACACCCTGGAACGCATCGTGCTGAAAAATGGCTGATCCTGCCACTTCCCGGGCGATTCATCTACCGAGTTATCATGCTCTATCTGATCTTCTCCATCATTGCCGTGGCCCTGGTGTTCGACTTTTTCAACGGCTTTCACGATGCCGCCAATTCCATCGCCACCGTCGTCTCCACCCGCGTGCTCACCCCCATGCAGGCGGTGGTGTGGGCCGCCGCGTTTAATTTCATCGCCGCGTTTGCCTTCGGCACACCCGTCGCCAAAACCATTTCCTCGGGCATCATCGCCGCGCACGATCTGACCAACACCGTGATCCTGGCGGGGCTGATCGGCGCCATCGCCTGGAACATCCTGACCTGGCTGATGGCTTTGCCGACCAGTTCCTCGCACGCGCTGCTCAGCGGCCTGGCCGGGGCGGCGGTGGCGCACTACGGATTCTCTGGAACGCTCATCGCTTCCGGCTGGATCAAAATCCTCGCCTTCCTGGTGCTCTCGCCAATCATTGGCTTTATTCTGGGCGCGTTCAATATGATCGTCGTGTCGTGGATCTTCCGCTACTCCACGCCCTATCGCGTGGATAAGTTGTTTCGCCACTTGCAACTGGTATCGGCGGGCATCTACAGCCTGGGCCACGGCACCAATGACGCCCAGAAAACCATGGGCGTCATCGTCGCTTTGCTGGCGCTGTCGCACCCGCAATGGGCCTTTCGCGCCAGCGGTGCCGCCGGGCACCATCCCATTGCCGTCTGGATCATTTTGTCTTGTCATGCCGCCATCGCCCTGGGCACGGTCTTCGGCGGCTGGCGCATTGTCAAAACCATGGGCACCGGCATTACCCGCCTCCAACCCGTCGGCGGTTTCTGCGCCGAAACCGCCGGCGCCGCCACCATCATCGGCACCGCCATCATGGGCATCCCGATTTCCACCACCCACGCCATCACCGGCGCCATCCTGGGTGTCGGCACCACCAAAGGCGTGCGCGCGGTACGCTGGATCTGGGGCGAACGCATTGTCTTGGCTTGGATTTTGACGCTGCCCTGCTCGGCCGTGATGGCCGCCGCGGCTTTTATGATCATCGAAAGCGTGCGCCATCTGCTGGGACACTGAGCGTGTTGCCGCCCTTACGACTCCGCATGTAAATGCCGGATGATTCGGCCCGTGTGAATGTAAATCACATCCTCGGCGATGTTGGTGCAGTGATCGGCGATCCGCTCCAAATCCTTGGCGATCATGATGTTATTCAGATCGGTGTTGGCCTTGTGGCTGTCGGCTTCCATCAGCGCGATCATGTCCTGCACAATCTGGTGGTAAAGGGCGTCCACCACATCGTCGCTGCGCATCACGTGCTGCGCCAAGGATTCATCGCGCAGGTTGCAGGCCTTGGCGGTGTCACGCAACGTCGCCAGCACGGTGTTGGCCATCAGCCGCAGATCGGCGGGAACCTTATAGCCTTCGGATTGTGCCAGCGACGCCACGCGCTGGGCTATGTTCACCGCATTGTCGGCGATGCGCTCAAAATCGGCGTTCACCTTGATCGTGGTGGTAATCGTGCGCAGATCGACCGCCGCCGGCTGCTGTAACGCCAGCAGCGCAATGGCCGATTGCTCCACCTTCACCTCTTCCTCGTCGATGCGCTCGTCCATCACCACGACTTTTTGTGCCAGGACGACATCCAGATTGAAAACGCTTTCGCACGCCTGTTGCACGGAATCCACCACCATGGTGGTCATCCGCGCCAACTGGCTGCGAAGGTCTTCCATTAAATCGGCTAGATGATGCGACATTATCCTCTCGACAAAAAATCGACTAAACCATAGTTTAACCACAAACCGCCGGAATTAACAAACCGCCTTCAACCAAAACGCCCGGTAATGTAATCTTCCGTCTGCTTCTTCGACGGATTGGTGAACATGATATCCGTCTGGCTAAACTCAATTAAATTACCCATGTAGAAAAACCCGGTGAAATCGCTCACCCGCGCCGCCTGCTGCATGTTATGCGTCACGATCACAATGGTGTAATGATTCCGCAACTGGGTGATCAGGTCTTCGATTTTGGTGGTGGCGATGGGATCCAAGGCACTGCACGGCTCATCCATCAGCAGCACCGTGGGCTTGGTCGCCAGCGCCCGCGCGATGCACAACCGCTGCTGTTGCCCGCCGGACATGCCCAAAGCACTGGTATGTAGTCGGTCCTTCACCTCATCCCACAAGGCGGCTTTGCGCAAACAGTCTTCCACCGTCTCATTCAACCGCTGCCGACCGCTGATCCCCTGCAAACGCGGGCCATAGGCAATGTTGTCGAAAATACTCTTGGGGAACGGATTGGGCTTCTGAAACACCAGCCCCACCTGCCGCCGCAGGCTCACCAAATCAACCTTGGGGTCGTAAACGTTATACCCGCCGATGCACAGTTCGCCGGTGACCCGGCAACCGGGAATCAGATCGTTCAAACGGTTAATCGACCGCAAGAACGTGCTTTTGCCGCAACCGCTGGGGCCGATCAAAGCCGTCACCCGGTTCTTGGGCATTTGCAGGGAAACTTTTTTGATGGCTTCGTGCTTGGTGTAGAAAACGCTGACCGCCCGCGCTTCGATCAATACGTCCTGGAGGGGAAAAAGAGCCTGTCCGGCCTTGGCCGGCGCAGCCGGAACCGTGCTCTGACCACCGATGTCGGCGACACCGGTGGGATTTCCGTTGGCAGCAGGCGCGGTTACTTGGTTCATCGAATTCTATCCCTAAACGCCAATGGGTTCACTTTAGACGCTAACCCGCATGGCTGGCAAGGGCATGAATAAAACTTAATGTCACGTTAACAATTGAAGTATTGCCAATTGAGACTTTTGATTAACTCTCCATGTCGTGATGACAGGGGTTAAAATTCTCCTGCCAACGCTGCCGCGGATGGTTTTTCGCGTATTTTCGGCCATTTGCGGCGGCTTGGTGTCCGTTT
>Ga0316217_10002282_pt1 | contig 23347 bp, 16 predicted proteins | sample 1anoAmetaG_FD_203633 | JGI IMG/M metagenome (GOLD analysis project Ga0316217, IMG submission 203633) | Freshwater microbial communities from Trout Bog Lake, Wisconsin, USA - 1anoA | ecosystem: Environmental > Aquatic > Freshwater > Lake > Hypolimnion/Profundal zone | place: USA: Wisconsin...
CACCCGATGGTCAGCTCCCTCCCCGGGAAACCTACGCAGCTGCCTAATTCTCCACCACTATCCAGGCGGAGCTGTCCCCGGAGGTCTGAATCAGCGCGCCCCGTGCTCCCTATTCGCCTTCCCATGGCTATCGATACGGCACCGCGAGCAGCACCCTGCTGCGAGCGGAATGGTGGGTCGGCACTACAAACCGGAACCCAAGTGGGTCGCAGTCAAACCCGCGGGACAAGGGCGAACCACTCGGGAGCCACCGGCAGGGAAAGCTGGGAAGGGACGAAACGTCCAAACTGCAGACTTGGGCAACTTGATGTTGCCCCAAGTGATGACTGGATCTGGGCGAAGCCCAGCCACCGCGTCTGACATCTCGTTCGGAGCCTCTCCGCCAGCCCACGGGTCGTGGGGCAGGGATGGCCCGGTCCACGGGTTGACTCGTTTATTAAATTATTTATATTGGATTCAGGACAACCCCGCCGAGCCTCAGACCTCGGCCGCTCCTCCCATCCTCATCGCTCGGAGTGATTCCGTGACGAAGTCCCGCGTCCGCGCCCAGGCCCCCATGTTCGCTCGTCTGTTCCCCGACGGTGCCGGGTCATGACGAAGCGCGCCTCGGACCTCCAGCGCTGGTGTGATGCAGGCCTCCTGGATGCAACCCAGATGGAGGCCATCCTCCGCTTCGAGACGGAGCGGGCAACGGCCGCGCCGGCGCGGTTGAACGCGCCGGCGCTCCTGTTCATCGGGTTCGGCGCGCTCCTGACCGGGGCCGGCGTGCTGCTCCTCGTGGGGGTGCACTGGGCGGGCATGAGCCCGGCCCTGCGCTTCCTGGCCATGGTCGCCCTGGTGGTGGCTTTCCATCTGGCGGGGGCCGGGTTCGCGGCGCGGGAGCCGAGGCTGGCCACCGCCTTCCATGGGCTTGGCACCGTGACCCTGGGGGCGGGGATCTACCTTGCGGGGCAGATCTTCAACCTCGAGGAGAACTGGGCGGGGGGCGCCCTGCTCTGGGCCCTGGGGGCCTGGTGCGGCGTGGCCGTGCTCCGGGACTGGGTCCAGGCAACCCTGGCCGCCGCCTTGACGCCCCTGTGGCTGGCCTGCCAGTGGGCCGCAACCCCCGGAGGGGGGCAGAACCAGATCCTGGCCGTGGGGCTGCTCGGGCTGAGTTTCGCGTATCTCGGCGCCCTTCCTGGCCGGAGCGCCCCAGGCGCCCGGGCGGCCCTGGTCAGGCTCGGCGGGCTGGGGGTCCTCCCCGCGGCCGTGGCGGTGGTCTGCTTGCGTCCTGAGCCCTGGCCGTTCGGGGGCCAGGGCTGGCCCGTCCTCCTGGGCTGGACCGTGGCCCTGGGCGGGCCGGTGCTGCTGGCCGGGTTCCTGCGGGGTGCCCGGGCCTGGCCGGTGGCGTTGGCGGTGGGTTGGAGCCTCGTGCTGTCGATCCTCCCCCACGAGACCGGCCTTTATCTGTGGAGCGGCCTGGGCTTCATGGGGCTGGCGGCCTGGGGGCTCCGGGATGAGAGCCGGGAACGGGTCAACCGGGGGGTGGCGGGCTTCGCCCTCACGGTGCTGGGCTACTACTTCCAGCAGCTGGGCCGGAGGCTCGACATGAGCCTATCGCTCCTGGGCCTCGGCCTTCTCCTGCTGGGGGGCGGATGGGCCCTGGAACGGCTGCGGCGCCGGCTCAACGCCCGGATTGGCGGGGGTGCGCGATGAAGGCGCTCCATGCCTCCCTCCTCCTGGCCGGGCTCCATACAATCCTGGTGCTCAGCCTCGGCGGCAGGATGCTGCTGGACCGCGCCACTTCGCCCCGCTGCTGGGCGCGCACGGGGCCGGTGGACCCGGCCTTGCCCATTCGGGGCCGCTACGTCCGCCTCAATCTGGTCGTTCCCGTCCGGGATCTGGAACGGGACCCGGAAGCGGAAGGCGGAGAGCACCGTCAGTACCTCCGGGTCCTCCTCGAACCGGATCCAGCGGGCCTGAAGGCCCGGGCCCTCCCGAAGTGGCGGGGGTGGCAGGCCGACACGCGGGGTTTCAGGGCCTGGGTGCTGGAGCGGCCCGGCCAGCAGGCCCCCTCCATTGCGACGCTCGACGTGCCGCTGGCCTACTTCATTCCCGAGGACGCTCCGGACCCCTCGCGCCTCACGCCCGGAGAGGAGCTCTGGGTGGAGGTGACCCTGCCGCGCAAGGGCCCCCCCCGCCCGATCCGGCTGGCGGTCCGGAAGGATGGGGAATTCAAGGTGATTACGCACTGACCGGGGCCGGGGCCTTCACGGAGCAGATTTCAAGCTAACGGTAACTTGAAGGGAATGCCAAGTGAGCTAACCTGGGGGACCGGCCCCGCGGGCCGTGCTTCCATGAAAGGACCCCCATGATCACGACCCCCAGCGGCCTCGCCTATGTAGATGCCATCGAGGGCGAAGGCCCCTGCCCCCTGCGCGGGCAGACCTGCGTCATGCACTACACCGGCTGGCTCTCGGACGCCGGCACGCCCGGCAAGAAGTTCGACAGCTCCGTGGACCGCGGCCAGCCCTTCGCCTTCACCCTGGCCGTGGGCCAGGTTATCAAGGGCTGGGACGAGGGCGTGGCCACCATGAAGAAGGGCGGCCGCCGCACCCTCCACATCCCTTCGGCCCTGGGCTACGGCACTCGCGGCGCCGGCGGCGTCATCCCCCCGGGGGCGGATCTCATTTTCGAAGTGGAGCTCCTGGAAATCCGGTAGGCTGCTCGTCCGGCCCAGGCTGTTCGTCAGGATTCTTGTCCCCTCGGGGGCTCTGCAACGTGGCATAGAGGTGGAAGGCGCAGTCAGGCCCCACCAGCCTCTTGGCCGCCTCCAGGGGCAAACGCGCGTTCCCGCGCAGGATGACCCTGCGATAGAGGTAACGAAGGCGGATTTCATCGGGTGAGGCGGCCATGGGCATATTCCCTCAGGCGAGATTGTAATACCAAGGGCCTGTCCCTTGGACTGCCCGGGATAGGGACGGACGGCCACCGGGCATCCGACGGGGTCCTGCCCTTGGCATGGAACCATGGTTCCCGTGGGGGCATCCTGCCAGGGATCGGCCCCATCCAGGGCATAACCCTGAGCCCGTGAAGGAGGGAAAAAAATGAAACGGTCCGCGGCCTTCCGTCATTCCATTCCTGTTGGTTCCCTGGCCATGACCTTGCTTCCGCTGGCCGGAAACGCCCCCCCCATCCTGATGGCCGCCCAGGCCTCCCTGGCCCCGGCTCCAGAGCCCCCTGCCTTGCCTCCCCTACCCAGCTTCCCCGTCATCTATCCGCTGGTGATGGGCGCCCCGGCCGTCGAGCAGGCATGGCAAACCCTCGTCCAGCTCCGGCAGGAGGGTGAGGCCGCAGGGGTGGTCTGGGAGGAGGCGAACCAGGCTACCGAGGCGGCATCGGTCCTCGTGAACACGGCCATCCTGGCCCAAACCGCCTTGTTTGAAGCCATGGTGGCAGCCCTGGAAGCACTTCGCCTGGAATGGCTCGCTCAAGGTTACGCCCCTGCCGATGTGGCCGCCCACGCCATCCAGATGGGGCAGCTCCTGACGGTGTTCATGGCCAACGGGATACAGCTGCTGTTCTCGCCTGCCGGAGCGGCGTGAGCCCCCGTTGGCTCGGAAACGATTACAACCGTGCCATCACGTGGCTGACCTGGACCCCCAATAGGTGGGCTTCCGGTGGGAATGCATGATGGCCAGGATGAAAATTGATTTTCCGTCAAAATGGTACAGGATTCCGTATGGAAACACCTTCACCCGTCGGCGACGGATGTTGCCCTCGAGCAGTGGCCACCGGGTTGGAGACATCTCAATGCCTTGAATCGCTGCTTCGATTGCCTCGACCAGCCTTTCTCCAAGGCCAGGCTGCTGTTCTTCGTAGAAGCCCACTGCCTCCTCAAACTCTGTGAGGGCTTCGGGGTGAATATTGACCTTCATCCCTTCAAGCTCTTCCGGATTCTGGCCAGTGCCTTATCCATTGGGATGGGCCTGACCTTTTTCGAACGGAGTTCTTCGAGTCGCCGAGCGGCTTCGGCTGCCCACAAGCCTTGATATTCGTTTTCAAGCAATGGCTCAAGGCTTTCACAAAGACGATCCGCAAGCATAGCCCGCGCGTCAGCCGGAAGGGCCAGCGCCTGCTCCGTGAGCTTCTCGACCGTAATCCTCATCGGGCCAAGATACCCTCGTTGCCCTGGGGAGGCAAGAGCCTGCTCTGCGCGGGAGGCTAGCTGAAGTGCTTCCTCAGGATCCCCCCCAGCAGCCGCGGGAAGAAGCTCGTGGCGGTCGCGCCCAGGACGTAGACGCTGGTGGCCTTCACCTCGTTGCCCAGCTCGAACAGGGCGCCGCTCTCCACATCGGTGGCCAGGAGGACGAAGGGGACCCTGCCGGACAGGGTCTCCAGGAGGATCTTCATGCGCTTGCGCTCGTCCATGGACATCCCCACCACGTGGTAGAGGGCCAGGGTGCGGCCGGCGGCGGCCAGATCCTTCATGGCCTGGGTGGTGGCGGGCACCCGGTGCAGGGTGGCGAGGTCCTTGAGCAGGTCCCTCAGGCGGGATTCCAGGCCGCCGTCGCCGCCCACCAGGACCAGGCCCGGGGCTTCGGGGCGGGCGACGCCGGGCTCGGCCTTCTCCCGGGCCTCCACCTCGCCCCTGGTGGCCTGGAAGACCACCTCCTCCTCCTGCTTCTGGAACACCCACCGGGCGAAGACGTCCAGCAGGTCGCCGTCGGGGCGGGGACGGAACTCCAGGCCCAGGATGCGGTCCTTGACGAACCGGACCTTGGCCTTGCAGTTGAGGTTGAGCTCCGGGGTGATGGAGATGGCGATGTGGATGAGGTCGTCCACCAGGACCTCGTTGTACTCGAACTCCCGGTGGGAGAAGATCCGCACCCCGCTGGTGCTGATGTTCACCACGTTGGCCATGAGGAGCTCGAACTTCCGGGAGCTGAAGGTCGCCGTCAGGCGCCCCACCCGCTCCACCCGGTACGAGGCCCGGTAGTCGTCCACGTTCATGACCTTGGGCAGGCTCAGGGACAGGGATTGCCGGCCCCCGGCGAGACCGATCCCCAGGAGCCGGGTGGGCGCCTCGAAGAACTGGTGGCCGAAGGGGAACCGGATGCGCAGGTCCGGGGAGCGCAGGCCGAACATGGCGTCCTCCCGGCTCATGAGGGCCGAGACGTGCACCGCGTCCTGCTCCAGGCGGAGGAAGTTGCTTTCGAAGCGGATGTACGGCGTGACCAGGAGCAGCAGCTCGCCGCGCTCGCACACGTGCCGCAGGGCCTCCCGGATGGCGATGGGGTTGCGGATGGAGGATTCGGTGAGGATGCTCATGCAGCTCGGGGAAGGCGAAGGATTGGGGCGAAAAGGGCCCTCAGAAGTTTACAGAAAATCTCAACTATAGCCACCCATCTGGCGGCGGATGATGGGGCTCACGACGAACCACAGCAGCATGGAGGCCACCACCGCCACCGTGGCGCAGAACCCGAAGAGCTCCCAGAGGGGCACCTGCCCCATGAGGCCCGCGGCCTTGCCCGCCAGGTACGAACCCAGCCCCGTCGCGAAGAACCACGCCCCCATGAGCTGGCTGCTCATGTGCTTCGGGGCCAGCTTGGACACGTAGCTCAGACCCACCGGTGACAGGCAGAGCTCGCCGATGGTATGCATCAGGTAGACCCCGCCCAGCCAGCCCATGCCGACCTTGGTCACGTGGCCCGGCACGGCCTGGGCCAGCAGGGAGGCGGGCACCAGCAGGTAGAAGCCCAGGGCCGCGAACAGCAGGGCCAGGGCGAACTTCACGGGACTGCTGGGCCATTTGCCGGCCCTGCGGGTCCAGATCCAGGCGAAGACCGACCCCAGGAGGACGATTCCGGTGGCGTTCACGGACTGGAACCAGGAGGCCGGGATCTCGAAGCCGAACACCACCCGCTGGGTGAACTCCTTGGCGAACAGGTTGAGACTCGAGCCGGCCTGCTGGAACACCGCCCAGAAGGTCATGCTGAACACCAGCATCATGCCCACGACGCCCAGGCGCGAGATGTCCTCAGGGGTGAGCACGGGCGTGGCGGCGGCCTCGCCCGCGGCGGTGGCGGCAGCAGCCCTGCCCTGCACGATACCCTTTCCCAGTAGCCAGGACACGGCACCCATGATTCCCACCGAGGCCGCGGCGCCGCCCAGGAGCTGGACGGGCCAGGAGCGCCCGCCGATGACCATCCAGGCCGCGGCCAGGAGCACCCCCAGCAGGACGGCCAGGAAGCCCAGGCCCCGGGGGTCGGGTTCACGCTGGCCCGCGGCCAGGTTCACATCGGTGATCAGGTTGCGGCGCAGGACGAAGTTCACCAGGCCCAGGAGCATGCCGAAGCCCGACAGGCCGAAGGCCCAGGCCCAGCCCGAGGGGCTGTGCAGCCCCAGGCGCGTGAGGAAGGCGATGAAGGTGGGCTGCTCGGCCATGTAGCCGCAGAAGACCGGCGCGATCATGGCGCCCAGGTTGATGCCCATGTACTCGTAGGTGAAGGCGCCGTCCCGGCGCGGGTCCTCCTTGGTGTAGAGCCGGCCCACGGAGGCGCTGACGTTGGGCTTCAGGAGGCAGGTGCCGATGGAGATGAGCACGAGGCTGGCCACCAGGCCGTTGAGGCTGCGCACCTGGAGGAGGAGCTGTCCGGCCGCGATGAGGAGGCCCCCCAGGACGATGGTCCGTTTGGCTCCAAGGAAGCGGTCCGCGATCTGGCCGCCAGACAGGGCGAAGAGGTAGATGGCCAGGAGGTAGCCTCCGAAGATGCCTGCGGCCCTCGGCTTGTCCAGCCCCATGCCGCCCAGGGCCAGGGGGGCCGTGAGGTAGAGGATGAGGATGGCGCGCATGCCGTAGTGGCTCCACCGCTCCCAGGTCTCGGTGAAGATCAGCACCCAGAGCCCCGCGGGCTGGCCCCTGGGAGGCGGAGGGACATCCTTCGTTTCGTTCATCATCGGCTCCATGATTTGTCATCCTCAAGCATACGCTGTTTTATCCTAAGTTCTTAGACAACCGGGGCGTTGCGGGTTCGGCTATGCTTCCTCCAGCCATCCGGAACCTCGCGAGGTAAGAAGTTGCCAAGCACCCTATTCGATCACCTGCGGGACATGCATGACCACATGGCCTGGGCGGACGCGGTGTGGTTCCACACCTGGGACGCTTCGGGCTTCCAGGACGACGAGGATCTGCGCCAGCGGGTGCAGCACATGGCCTACACCCAGTCCGCCTTCCTCATGGTCCTGCGGGACGAGTCCGTCGCCTACGACCCCGGGGCGCCCCTGCCCGGCTTTGCGGAGCTGCGTGCCCGCACACGGGACAACCATGCCGCTTTCCAGGCGTTCTTCGCCGAGACCCCGCCCGAGGGCCTGGGCCGGGACCTCGTCATCCCCTGGTTCCCCGGCCCCCCCTGCCACGTCACCGTGGACGAGGCCCTCACCCAGGTGGCCATGCACAACCAGCACCACCGGGGCCAGCTCATGACCCGGCTGAAAGTCCTGGGGGGGCGGCCGCAGAACGTGGACTACATCATCTGGGCCTGGAAAAAGCGGCCGGAGGGGCGGTGGGACTAGGCACCCCCTTCCCAGGTCCGGAGCCCCGCCCCAGACTGGGGGAGGAGGCCGCCATGGCTCTGCCCCAGCCTGAGCACCACGTGCATACCGTCGAGGAATGGGCCACCTGGGAGGGCAGCTGGGAGCTCCTCCGGGGCGAGGCCGTGGCCATGGCGCCGCCAAACCTCGAGCACCAGCGGGTGTCATTCCGCCTGGCCCGCGCCCTGGCCAGCGCCCTGGACGCGGCGCGGCACCGGGCCGGAGGGGGGGACTGCGAAGTCTTCCCGGCCCCCTGCGGGCTGTTCCTCGGGGAGGAGACCGCCCTGCAGCCCGATCTGATGGTGGTGTGCGATCCGGCCCTCAAGTCCGCCCGGGGCATCGAGGGCGCCCCCGACCTGGTCGTGGAGGTCCTTAGTCCCTCCACGGCCCGCATCGATCTTCTGGACAAGCGCCGGCTCTACGCCAGGGCCGGCGTGCCGGAGTACCTCGTCGTGGATCCGGACCGGCGGGAGGCGATCCTCCTGCGCCTGGAGGGCGCCCACTACGCGGAGGCCGGCCGCATTCCCTGGGGAGGGCTCCTGGAACTCATGGGTGGAAGGCTTCTGGTTCCCCTGCCAGCCGACGAGCCTCCCGAGGGCTGAACCTCCACCCAGGCGCGGAGGGACTCCCCCGGGGCTCAGGTCCCCTGGAACGGCCAGTGGGCCTTGAGCCTGCCGAAGGCACCGGCGAGGCCCCGGGTGGCCGGATCCGCCTGGCCCGATGGGGACTCTGCCGTGGAGGTCCGGCCCTGGTGCCGCTTAAGGTGGCCGTGGGCCTCCTCGTGGCCGCGCTCGGCGGCGGTGCGCAGCATGGCCAGGCCTTCGGGCCGCTCCTCGGGGGAGCCTGAGGCCAGCAGGGCGCCCAGGTGGAAAAGAGCGGGCAGGAACTGCGCCTCCGCGGCCTTGCGCAGCCAGGGGAAGGCGGCAGGGTCCCGGGGCGCGGCGCCCGAGCGGGACAGCAGTTCCCACTGGGCGTGCATGGCGGCCGGAACGCCTGCGTGCGCGGCGCGCAGAATGCGTTCCCGCGCCTCCCGGGGATTGACCTTGCCCACCCTGCCCTTCAGCATCAGGTCGCCGAGCACGAACTCGGCCTCGGGCAGGCCGGCTTCGGCGGCCCTGCGGATCAGGGCCAGGGCCTCCTCCTCGTGGCCGGGATGGTCCAGCAGGTGCGAGCCCCGGGCGAGGAGGGCGGGCGGATGGCCCTGGCGCGCGGCCTGGCGGATCAGGTCCGCCACCTCCGCGGCGGCGCTGCCGTCCCGGTCGCTTCGCAGGAGCAGGTCGGCCCGCAGGAACATGGCCTCGAGGTCCCCCGCGGAGGCGGGCTCGCGGAGGATCCGCGCCGCTTCCCGCTCCGCCGTGGGGCCTCCGGTCTCGAGGACGATCCGGGCCAGTTCCAGGGCCGCCCCGGGATGGTTCCGCCAGATGGCCTTGGCCACCCATTCCTGGGCTTCGGGGAGCTGCCCCAGCTCGCGGTGGAAGGTCCCGCGCTCGAAGGCCGCCTCGTGGAGGCCCAGGTTGTAGGCCCGTTCGAAGAGGGCCAGGGCCTCCACGTCCAGCGCGGCCTTGCGGAGGTGGCGGGCCTTCAGGAGGAAGGCCTCGGGCAGGCCCCAGGTGAGCCCCGCGTCCAGCCAGGCCGGATAGGCGGGATCCGTTTCCAGGGTCCCCGGTTCCCGGAAGGCGAGGGAAACCAGGCAGGCCGCGGCCTCCGGGAACCCTTCCCGGGCCGAGCGCCGGAGAAGCGCCAGGGCCTCCTCCCTCAGGGCGGGATCCCCCAGTTCCATGAGCAGCACGCCCAGCCGGGCCCGGGCCTCGGCATTGTCCAGGTCCGCGGCGCGGCGCAGCCAGGTCTGGGCCTCGGACCGGGCCGCCACCTGGACCTGGCGCAGGAGCAGGGTGGCCAGGTTCACCATCGCCTCGGGCAGGCCCTGAGCCGCCGCCCCCCGGAGGTAGGTGTCGGCCGCCCGGAAATTCTGGAAGACGCCGTCCCCCACCAGATATCTCAACCCGAGGTTGTTCTGGGCCTCGGCCTCCCCGGCCTCCGCGCGCTGGTGGAGCCGGGCGATCTCGGGCAGCTTGGCCGGGGCGTCCTCCCCCGACTCGGAGGGCAGCTGGACGGGGGAGGACCGGCCCGATACGGCTTGGGCATCCTGCGTCCGACCCAGGGCCTCGTCCACGGACTGGGTGGGCAGCAGGCCGCCCTGCGACTCCTGAAGGGGTCTCGGCACCCATGGCATGGCGGGCAGCCCCTCGGGTGGCAGGTTCAGCACCTCGCGCAGGGCCCGGGCCATCTCCCCGGCCGAGGCGAAGCGCTGGTCCGGGTCCTTCTGCAGGGCCCGCTCCAGGATGGGCCGGAACGCGGCGTGTTCGGCGGGCAGCTGGTCCAGGACCAGCTCCCGGGTCTCGAAGACGATCTTGAAATAGACCCCGGCGGGGGTGGGCGCCTCGAAGGGACGATGGCCCAGCAGGCACTGCAGGAGCACCACCGCCACCGACCACAGGTCGGTCCGGGCCTCGGGGTGGCCGCCCTTGAGGAGCTCCGGGGCCATGTAGTAGGGGGTGCCCACCAGCGCGCTGGAGTGGGTGAGGGACCCCTCCGGGAAGACCTTGGCGAGGCCGAAATCCAGGAGCTTGGCCGAGAGCCGGCCCCGGTCGGAGAAGATCCGGATGTTGGCGGGCTTCACGTCCCGGTGGAGTATTTCCTTTCGGTGGGCCTCCTCGAGGCCATCGAGCACCATGGCGAGGACCGCGCCCGCCTGCTGGACCGTGATGGCACCGTGGGCGAGCAGCTCCTCCAGGTCGAAGCCGTCCACGAACTCCATGGCCAGGTAGCAGACCTCGTCCACTTCCCCGAACTCGTAGAGGGTCACCAGATTGGGGTGCTGGAGCTGGGCCACGGCCCGCGCCTCCTGGCGGAAGCGCCGCAGGGCGCCCTCGAGCTGGCTCATCTCCGGCAGGAGGGTCTTGAGGGCGACCTTGCGGCCTAGGACCGTGTCCAGGGCCAGGGACACCGAGCCCATGCCGCCGTGGCCCAGCTTCCGGATGATCTCGAACTTGCCGAAGATCCGGGCACCCGCCTCCATGGCTGCTCCTGTCCGCTGGTGAATGTAACTGTTATATACCGAATCATGGACCCGGGAAGGTGGTGGCGGTGATGAAGTCGGCGAAGTCCTTCTTCATCTTCACCAGGCCGGCTTCCCGGAGATACACCATGTGGCCGGATTCGTAGGTCGCGTAGGAGATGTTCCCGCGGTAGTCCGGGGGCAGGTTCAGATGGTCCATGGTGTAGGTGGCGCCGAAGTAGGGGGTGGCCAGGTCGTAGTAGGCCTCCATGACCAATACCTTCAGCCACTTGTTGCCCACCAGGGCCTCGCGCAGGAGGGAGCCGGTCTCGGCGCCGCCCCGCGGGTCCTTGGGCAGCTCCCAGTCCCAGCCGGGCAGCCCCCGGGCGGAGGCGAGGTACTCCATGTCGCCCCGGTAGTGGAGTTCCCGGCGCAGGTAGTCGTTGAGCACCGTGGTGAAGGGGGGCGCCGTGTTGGAGGAGGTGGGGTCGTAGAAGGGGGTGTCCAGGAAGCCGCGAGGATCGGGGTCCTTGTAGCGCCCATCCAGCCGTCCTACTCGTAACTTTTGGTCGGCCAGGAGGTTGTGGGTGAACTTGGGCACGTCGATGCGCAATTCGGCCTGGTCGATGAGCTCGGGCTTGAGGCCCGTGTACCGGGCCAGCTTGTCGATGACCGCCTGACGCTCGGCCGGCGGCAGGGCGTCCCCCTTGCCCAGGGCCACGGTGTAGTCCGTGGCGGCCCAGTGCTCCACTTCCGCGCGGGTCCGGGCCAGGTCCTCGAGAAGGTCCGGGGCCAGGCGCTTGTGGTAGGCGGCGATCATGGTATAGGACGGGAGGATGAGGGGGTAGGCCACGTCGAGGCCCGGGCCGAAGCCCGCGGTGCCGTAGTTGAGGATGGTGGAGAGCAGGACGATGCCGTTGAAGGTGATGCCCTTGCCGGCCAGGTGGCCCGCGATGCCGGCGGCGCGCAGGGTGCCGTAGCTCTCGCCGAACAGGTACAGCGGCGAGGACCAGCGGTCGAAACGGTTCAGGTACATCCGGATGAATTCGCCGAAGGCCTCGATGTCGCCCTTCTGGCCCCAGAACTTCTTCGCCTTGGTCAGGTCCGCGGGCCGGCTGAAACCGGCGCCCACGGCGTCCACGATCACCAGATCCGTGCGGTCCAGGGGCGTGTAGGCGTTGTCCTGGAGGCGGTAGGGGGGCGGCGGCAGGACCCCGTCGGGTCCCAGGAACACCTTGCGGGGGCCCAGGGCGCCCATGTGCAGCCACATGGAGGCCGAGCCGGGGCCGCCGTTGAAGGCGAAGGTCACCGGCCGTTTGCCCGGCTCCGACCCATCCAGGGTATAAGCCACATAGAACATCTGGGCCGACGTGGTGCCGTCCAGGTCCCGGATGGGCAAGCGGCCGGCGGTGGCGGTGTACTTGAGCAGCTTCCCGTCAGCCAGCCGCACCTCGTGGCGGGTGACCACCGGATCCATATCCTTCATGTCGAAATGGACGACCTTCGGGTCGGCCCCCTTGAGGTCGGCGGCCGTCGTTTCGACTTGCCGCTCGACCACCGTCCTGGACAGGGACGACGCGGAGGGCGAAGTGGCCTGGGCGCCAAGCAGGGCGCCCAGAAGGAAGGGGAAAAGCGGAATGAGCCGGGATCTGGCCATGCGGAGCTCCCTTGAAGAATGCCTGGTTTTTATGATTCAACTATCCGGGGAAGTTCACTTCAATGCCAGCTCGAAGCGCGCCTCGTTCCGGAAGCCCTTGGCCGCGGTGTCCGCGCCGCGGTAGAGCGCCCATTCCGGCAGGCCCCGCTGGAAGGCGTGGGTCATGTGCCAGAGCTCCAGGCGGCTGTTGGCCGTGAAGAGGTACAGGGTTCGCTTCGGGTTCCAGGGATTGGGCAGGGCCAGGGCCAGGCCATCGTCGCCGCGGCCGTAGGTGGTGCCCCGGAAGGCGAACCAGCCCCGGCCGAAGGTCACGGGCAGGGTGCCCTCCTCGGCCATGCGGGCCAGGAGGCAGTTCTCCTCGGGGCCGCCGAAGACGATGAGGTCCCGGGAGGCCAGTTCCGCGTCGGTCACCTCCGCGTCGGGCTTGACGGGGGGCAGGATGTCGGTGAAGGCGTCGGCGAGCATCTCCCGGTAGTTGATGGCCAGGGAGCGGTTGGCCTCCACCTCCCGGGAGGTGCCGTGCACGAAGAGCAGGTGGTCGAAATCGTCGAGCACGTTGGGCAGGGTGTAGGGGTTGTCCTGGCGCACCGGCAGGTCGCGGCCGGCGTTGAAGACCACCTTCAGGGGCTTGTCGGCGGTGTGGAAGGTGAAGGTGCCGGCGCCGTCCTTGAGTTCCACCCGCTCCAGGCGGGAGCCTTTGGCCGTGCGCAGCTCCACCTGGGCCAGGGCGTGATAGGGCGTGCCAGGCTGGGCCACCTTCAGGGTCACGTCGAAGCCCTCGCCGGCGGGGGCGCTCGAGGCTGTGACGGACGGTTCGGGCAGGTCCTCCCGCTCCACCCACTGCAGCACGAAGGGCCGCAGGTCCCGGCCCGCGGCGCGGGAGGCGGTGACGATGAAATCCTCGGTGCTCATGGGCCGGGAATGGAAGGTGTCGTGCACCGCGGCCAGGGTCCGGGCGAAGGCGTCGTTGCCCAGGAGGAGGCGCAGCTGGTGCAGGAGGAAGGTGCCCTTGATGCGGGGGATCTGGTAGGCGCCATAGCGGTCGTAGGCGGTGCGGGCGGCGCGGGGGGCCAGGGGGGCCTCGTGGGCCGAGACGTAGCTGTAGCGCGCGTTGAGTTCGGCCAGGGCGTCCCGCAGGGTCGAGGCGGCCTCCTGGGGATCCTCGGGCAGGCGCTTGAGGAGGGCGTGGTAGGCGGCGGAACCGCTCACGAACCAGTTCTCGCCGTCGGTGGCCGGGAAGACCGTGTTGGCCCAGAGGAGGCGCTTGGGGTAGGCCGGGATCTCCTTCACGGCGGCCAGGTCGGCTTTGGCCTCAGGCACGGCGGCGGGGACGGCCTCCTTCGCGTGGGCCTCCTTCAGCTTGTCGGCCACGTAGACCGGATTGAAGGTGGTGTAGCCCAGGGTCAGGTGGGGCGTGGCCCCGGGCAGGTCGGCCATGTAGCGGGTGCCCACCCACTTCTCCCGCAGGGTGGACTTGCCGAAGTGGGCGATGAACATGAGCTTTTCTCCCATCTCGGAGGTGGTGAGCTTGCCGTCGCAGGCATGGGGGCGGGTGATGGGGCTGGAGGCGTGGAGCGCCACGCCCGCGGCCAGGTCGAACTTCCCCTGTCCGTACTGCTTGAACCAGTCCTGGAAGGCGATGTCCCGGTTCCAGGTGCTGAAGGCCAGGTCCACGGGGTTGTTCTCGGCGTTGGGGACCATCTCCTCCCGCACGGTGAGGTCGCGGTTGTTGTTGTCGGCCCAGAGGAAGTCCTTGAGGCCGCCCGGGGTGTCGGCGGGGTGGCCCTTGCTGCCGGTGCGCCACAGGCGGGTCTGCTTGGTGCCCAGGAGGAAGACGGCGCCCTCGTCGGTCTTGAGGTCGGCGATGGTCCAGTCGTTGGTGTAGAGGCCGTTGTTCCGGGTCTTGAGGATCTCGGCCACCTGGTCGATGCTGGTGCCGTACTGGGCGGCCTTGCGGATGCGGTTGGCCTCGGGGGTGCCGTCGGGCTCGAAGGGCGTCTGGGCCACGGTGGTCTCGCCGATGACGATGCCGGCGTCGTTGAGGTACCAGTCGGCGCCCGAGCTGATGCCCCCCGGGAAGGTCTGCATGATGAAGCGGTGGCCCTGGGCGGGCTGCACGTCGATCATGACGTTCCAGTCCACGCCGGTGTAGCCCGGCGGCCACATGAAGATCTGCCCCATGACCACCCGCCCGTCGGCGGTGGCGGATTTGGTGGCGATGAAGGAGGAGCAGCGGTCCCCCTCCCCCTTGCGCGCCGCCTCGTCCTCGGCCTTGAGGAAGCTGCGGCCCGTGAGGGGGGAGGCTGTGACCCGGGTGGCGGCGGCCATCTCCCCCAGGTCGATGTCGGAGTTGATGGCCACCACGTCCAGCACGTCCAGGTCACGGCCGCGGAACTTCGCGCCGGCCTTGGCGGCGCCGTCGGCGATGCCCTTCATCTCCTCCAGGAATTCCGGCTCGTACTTGCGCAGCATGATGGCGTCGGCCAGGGCCCGGAAGCGGTCCCAGCCGCGCACGGGTTCGACCTTGTCCTGGAGGATGGCCAGCTTGTCCACGAAGCGGGCCAGCTCCGGGGCCACCAGCTCGCCGTACTGGCGTCCGCGCTCGTAGGGCGCGCCTTCGATGTGCACGGTGATCCAGCCGCCGTCGTCGTAGCGGAAGCCCTTGCCGGCCCAGCGCACGGTGGCCATGGGGATGATGGAGGCGAGCTCGTCCACCTTGTCCAGGCGCACCTCGTCGAACCAGGCCGTGCCCGTGGCCGCGCCGTTGCGGCCCAGGTGCAGCTGGATGCGGTCCTTCGCCGTCGTGGCGAAGAAGGTCACGGACACCCGCCGGGAACCGTCTCCGGCCACGGTGCTGGAGGCGTTGGTGAAGGGGAAGCTGGCCATGGACAGGCAGGCCCCCAGGGCCGTGGGGTACCGGGCGGCGGGATCGGCGTGGACCCCCTTGGCGCGGACCCAGGCGCTGAGCCGGTAGAGCTGCCCCACCTCCAGCTTCAGGGGCTCGGACACGACCGTGGTCTGGGCCCCCGCGGGGGGGTTCTCCACCCGCAGGCTCCGGATGCCGTGGGTATGCCCCACCTCGATGGAGAGGGTCGCGTCGCCCGGGCGCAGGAAGGTCCAGCCCACGGGCCTGGCGTCCCGCTCCTCCTCGAAGGCCCCATTGGCTACGGGGACGGCCATGGCTCGGGGTAGGACAGGCATGCGAGCGGAGGGCGGCAGGGCGCCCGCCACAGCGGCGCAGCAGCACAGGCCCAGGAACAGCCGGGATCGACGCATCTTGGATTCTCCAAGAACATCAAACCACGAGGCACGTGCCTTTGTCCCGGCAAACGACCCGCCGCCAATTCATGGGCTTCAGAATGTGATGCTGAACGCCAGGGTCAGGGCGTTGCCCGTGAAGCGGGGGTCGGTGAAGCCTCTGGGGACGGTGCCGTCCAGACGACCCATGTCCATGCCCAGGAACCGGAGCTCCACCCCCATGCTGGGGCTGATGGCATAGCCCAGGCCGACGTTGTAGGCGAAGCCCGTCGTCCGGCCATCGCCCCTGGCCGGTTGGCCGGCAAGGAGCGAGGAGAAGTCCCGGCGGGTGGTGTGCAGGCCGGCGCCGCCGAGAAGGTAGATGCCCTCCTTCTCCCCCGTGAGGTAGTAGAGGTAGTCGGCCATGAGCACCCAGGAGTCGGTGCGGTAGGTGAGGTCGTCGCTGTTCCTTCGGAAGGTCAGGAAGTCGAGCTTGGGGCGGAGCATGTGCCCTTCGCCCAGGTCGATGGGCACCTGGAGGCCCAGGCCGAGCCCCGGCCGGCGGTCCAGGTGGGCGGAGTCGCCGAAGGTCCCCAGGGGGAGGGCTCCGTAGGCCTGGAAACCGAAATCCACCTCCACGGCGCGGACGGGAAGGGCCGCCAGGGGCAGGAGGCCGAGCAGGAGCGAGCGTCTGAAGCTGAGCATGGGTTCTCCGAGTGACGGGCCTGGGCGGTACGACGGGTGTGCCCCTCCCTGCCCTGTCCAGATGTGCCCGTACGCCCGCAAGGGTTCCTGCTTCATCGGGTGTGCAATCTGCAACATACTTGTCGCGAGGTAGCCGATGCTCCGTACCCTGCTTGCCACCCTGGTGGTTCTCCCCGGCCTGTTCCTGGGCTCCCAGACGCCCGCCCCCCATCCCGTCACCCACGAGGACGTGTGGCTGATGAAGCGCGTGGGGGGCCCCATCCCCAGCCCCGATGGGCGCTGGGTGGTCTTCTCCGTCACCGCCCCGGCCTACGACAGCAAGGACCAGAGCTCCGACCTCTGGCTGAAGGCCCTGGGTGACGAGACCCCGCCCCGGCAGATCACCTTCACCAAGGGCGCCGAGGGGGACGTGGCCTGGTCCCCGGACAGCCGCCGCCTCGCCTTCACCGCCAAGCGGGAGGGTGACGAGGTGAACCAGATCTATGTCCTGGACCTGGCGGCGGGCGGGGAGGCCCAGCGGGTGACCACCCTGACCCTTGGGGCCTCCGCTCCCCGCTGGAGTCCGGACGGCCAGCGCCTGCTGTTCGTGAGCGAGACCTACCCGGGGGCGGCCACCGAGGCCGACAACGCCAGGGCCGCCAAGGAGCGCAAGGACCGCACCTACAACATGCGGGCCTACGACGCCTATCCCGTGCGCTTCTGGGACCATTGGCTGGACGAGCGGCGCGCCCACCTGTTTGTCCAGGAGGCCCGCGCTGGGGCCGTCGCCAAGGACCTGCTGGCCGGCACGGCCCTGGCCGCGTCCCCGGGCTTCTCGGCCTCGCCCCAGACCGACGGCGGCCAGACCCTGGATGCGGCCTGGGCCCCGGACGGCGGCGAGATCGTCTTCACGGCCACGGTCAACGAGGACCAGTCCGCCTGGAGCTTCGGCCAGACCCCCATCTTCCTTGTCCCGGCCGCGGGCGGGGAGCCCCGTCGCCTCACCCTCGACGGCGCGGGCTACGGGCAGCTGAAGTTCACCCCGGACGGCAGGAGCCTCCTGTGCGCCCGGGACGCCCGCACCCGGGGCAAGGTCTACGACGTCAACCGGCTGGTGCGCTACCCCTGGCCCTTCCAGGACACGCCAAAGGTGCTCACCGAGGACGTGGACCAGAGCGTGGACCGCTTCGCCCTGCCCACGGGCACGGACCGGGTCTACTTCACCTGGGAGCACGCGGGCCTGGTGCGCCTCCATTCCGTGGCCCTGGACGGGGGCAAGGTGCGCGACGAGCCCGGCCCGGCCCAGGGGTGCATCGCCGGCCTGGCCGCGGGCGGCCCCGCCCTGGTGGGCACCTGGGACAGCGCCACCAGCCCGGCCGAGGTCCAGCAGTTCGGCCCCGGCGGCGCCAAGGCCCTCACCCGCTTCAACGAGGCGCGCAAGGCCGCCCTCCAGTGGGGCGGCGTGGAGCACTTCTGGATCACCGGCGCCAAGGGCCGCCGGATCCACAGCATGCTGGTGCGGCCCGGGGACTTCGATCCCGCGAGGAAGTACCCCCTGCTGCTGGTCATCCACGGCGGCGCGGCCAGCATGTGGAAGGACTCCTTCGGCACGCGCTGGAACTACCATCTCCTGGCCCGGCCGGGCTACGTACTGCTGCTGACGGACTACGTGGGCTCATCCGGCTACGGAGAGGAGTTCGCCCGGGGCATCCAGTTCGACCCCCTGCGCGGCCCCGCCCGGGACCTGCTGGATGCCGCCGACGCGGCCCTGGCGAAGTACCCCTTCCTGGACGCCTCCCGGCAGGCCGCGCTGGGCGCCAGCTATGGCGGCCACCTGGCCAACTGGCTCCAGGCCACCACCACCCGCTTCAAGTGCATCGTCTCCCACGCCGGCGAGATGGACCTGGGCATGCAGTGGGGCACCAGCGACGGCGGCTTCCACCGGGAGGTGACCAACGGCGGTCCGCTGTGGGGCCCCTCCAAGGTCTGGCGCGACCAGAGTCCCGTCCTTCTGGCCGGCAACCACGACAAGGGCACGGGCTACCTCACCCCGATACTCATCTCCGTGGGCGAGAAGGACTTCCGGGTGCCCCTGAACAACGCCCTCATGAACTTCACCACCCAGCAGCGCCTGCAGGTGCCCTCGCGGCTCCTGGTGTTCCCCGAGGCGAACCACTGGATCAGCAAGGGCGGGGACAGCAGGGCCTGGTTCAAGGAAGTGCACGCGTGGCTGGAGAAATGGCTGAATTAGTAATTTTATTTTCTTTTTTCTCCGCGTCCTCCGCTCCTCCGCGTTCTCCAGGATTGGCTATTTCTCAGTTGCTTCGGCGGGCTTGTAACAGTTGCGCCGAAGCATTCGAGAAAAAGCCAATCCTGGAGAACGCGGAGGAGCGGAGGACGCGGAGAAAGGAAAAAATATATATTTCTAATTGGTTTTCACGGGATCGGCGGGGCGGGATGGAAGTTTCATTGGCTTGGCCTCCATGGCCTTCAGCACTTCCTGGACGCCCCGCTCCAGCTGCAGGTCGTGACCTTCGGCGATGGACCTGGGGTCGTTCTCCACTTCGATGTCCGGGGTCACGCCCTCCCCTTCGATGATCCACTCGCCCGTGGGGGCGTTGGAGGCGAAGGTCGGGACGAAGACGGTGCCGCCGTCCAGGAGGGGGCCGGTGTCGTTGATGCCCACCACGCCGCCCCAGGTGCGCTTGCCGATGAGGGGGCCCAGGCCGGCGAAGCGGAAGTGGTAGGGGAAGATGTCCCCGTCCGAGGCGCTGGTTTCGCTCACGAGGCAGGCCATGGGGCCGTTGAAGACCGTGTCGGGGTACGTCCCGGGGAACTCCGAGCCCCGGGCGAAGCGGGTGCCGAGGAGCTTTTTCCCGAGACGCTCCAGGAGCATCTGGCTCACGTTGCCCCCGCCGTTGGCGCGGTCGTCGATGAGGAGGCCCTCCTTGCGGATCTGGGGGTAGAACCACTTGATGAACTCCGCCAGGCCCGGCGCGCCCATGTCCGGGACGTGGATGTAGCCCACCTTGCCGCCGGAGAGCTTGTCCACGCGAGCTTTGGCGTCCAGCACGAAGTCCAGGTAGAGGAGGGCGTCCTCGCTGGCGATGGGGTTGTAGACCACCTTGCGGGCGCCTTCCAGGACCGGCCTTGCATTCAGGGTGAGGGTGACGGGATCGGCGTGGTTGCGCAGGAGGACGTAGGGATCGTCGCCGGCTCCCAGCTCATGGCCGTCGATGGCCAGGACGTAGTCGCCCTCCCGGGCGTCCACGCCCACCTCGGTCAGGGGCGAGCGGTACTTGGGCTCCTCGTTCTGGCCCTTGAAGATCTTCTCGAGGCGGAACCGCCCCGCCTTGGCGTCCAGGCCGAAGCGGGCCCCGGGCAGGCCGTAGCGGGCCCGGTCGGGCACCAGGAAGTCGCCGCCCTCGAGGTAGGTATGGCCCGTGTTCAGCTCCGAGACCAGCTCGGTGAGGAGGTAGGTGAGGTCGGTGCGGTGGGTCACGTAGGGGAGCAGGGACCGGTACCTGTCGCCCAGGGCCTTCCAGTCGTAGCCGTGCATGTTCTTCACGTAGAAGAAGTCCCGGTACCGGCGCCAGACCTCGTCGAAGATCCCGGCCCATTCCTCGGCGGGCACCACGTCGGCCTGGAGGTTCCGGGTGGCGACGGTCTTCCTCTCCTTGGCCTCGGGCTTGAGGTCCAGGAGGGTGAATTCCTTCTCCGTGCGCACCAGCGCCTTCTCCCCGTTGAAGCTGAACGCGGCGCCCCGGACCCCGGTGGCCAGCTCGGACTCCTTGCGCTTTTTCAGGTCGAAGAGCCAGAGACTCCCTCCCGCCGGAGGCTCGGAGCCGTAGACCCTGCCCTGGCGCTTGAGGTAGACCAGGCAGCCCTGGGTGGCGCGCAGGCCGGACAGGTTGTCCGCGGGCACCGGCACCCGCGCGCAGCGCTGTTCCAGGCCGTCGAGATCGATGGCGACCTTGGGCACCGGGCGGGGCCCCCTGGCGGGCTCATCTTTCTTCTCGGGCTCGAACTGGACCTCGTCGCTCTCGGGAGGGAAGGGATGGGGCGCGTCCTTCCTCAGGGCGTAGGCGAAGATCCCGGTGTTGCGGTTGCCGGCGTAGTCCATCTCGAGGTCCGACATCTGGGGGGCGTAGTCCCGTCGCGAAAGGACGTACAGATACTTCCCGTCCGGATCCCAGGCCGGCGACCCCACGGGAGCCTGCTCCCCGGTGACCCGGTGCAGCTGGCCGTCCCAGAGGTAGAGCGACTTCATGTCGTTGGTGTTGGCCAGGGTTAGGGCCAGCCACTGGCTGTCGGGTGACCATGCGTAGTCGGGGCGGCCCCGGTAGGTCTCCCGGGCCACTTCCACCAGCTTGTGGTCGGCCAGGCTCACGACGTACAGGGTTCCGTTCTTGTCCGTGAAGGCGATGCGCTTGCTGTCGGGGGACCAGCCCAGGGAGGTGAGGTACACCGCCAGGCCCGAGGTGACGGCCACGGGCTTGCCCGAGCCGTCCTGGTCCATGACGTACACCTGCTCCTCTCCACTCATGTCGGAGATGAAGGCGATGCTCCGGCCGTCGGGGGACCACTGGGCGTGCTTGTCGTGGTACCGGGAGCTGTGCGTGAGGTTGCGGGTCGGCCCCTTCTCGATGGGCGCGGTGAACACGTCGCCCCGGGCCACGAACAGGGCCCGCTCCCCCTTGGGGGAGAGCTCCCAGCTCTCGATGTGCTTGTCCACGGCCATGCGGGTGGGCCGGGAGGCCCCGCCGTCGCTGGGCACGGTGATGGAGAGCTTCGTGTCCGCCCCGCTGCGCACGTCCAGGAGGTGCAGCTCGCCCTCCTGCTCGAAGACGATGCGGGAGGCGTGGTCCGTGGAGGGCCAGCGCACGTCCCAGGTCCTGCTGAAGGTGAGCTGCTTCACCTGGTCCGTGGCGGGGTCGGCGCTGTAGAGGTTGAGGGTGCCGTCCCGGTCCGAGGCGAAGCAGATGCGGTCGCCGATCCACATGGGGTCGCGCTCCGTGCGCTTCGTGTGGGCGAGGGGCCTGCGCTCCAGGGTCGCGGGATCGAAGACGTACAGGTGCTCGGCCCAGCCCCCCTGGTAGCGCTTCCAGTGGCGGAAGTCCCGGAACTGGGGGGAGTAGACCAGCTTCCTGCCGTCGGGGGAGAAGCTGCCCGCGCCGGACTCCTGCATGGGCAGCTTGACGGGGAGCCCCCCGGCCAGGGGCACCGTGAAGAGGTTCCCGTGCACCGTCACGCCGTTGGCGTCCCGCATGGAATGGAAGAGGATGCTCTTCCCGTCCGGCGTCCAGCCCATCACCTGGTTGTCGTAGCCGCCTCGGGGCTTCAGGGGCCCCCGGGCCGGGTAGAAGGTCAGCTGCCGGGGCACCCCGCCCTCGGCCGGAATGACATACACCTGCTCGTCCCCGTCGTACTGGCCCGTGAAGGCGATCCACTTCCCGTCAGGGCTGAACTTCGCGAAGAGCTCCAGCCCCGGATGGGCCGTGAGCCGCGAGGCCGTGCCCCCCGTCGCGGGGGCCGTCCAGAGGTCCCCGCCATAGGTGAAGGCCACCTTGTCCCCGCACACGTCGGGAAAGCGCAGGAGCCGGGTCTGGGCCTCCAGGCCTCCGGCGGCGGCGACGAGGGTGAAACCCAGGGCGGTGGACAACAACCGGTGAGCGGTTCGGAACATGGGGCCTCCACGGGGTGATGGAGGAATTGTATTACGATGCATCCCCTGATGTGGTTTCCTAACCCAAAGACTTCGACACATGACTTCAGAGGTGCTCAAAACGCCTTTCCGGTTCCCCGGCGGCCCCACGAAAGGTCGTGAAACCATCGGAACACTGCCGGCATTCATTGCGAGGGGGTCACTCAACACCTCAACCCCGGTGACCTCAACCAGATGAAGGTGTCAAATGCCAGCTTGGCGTCAATCGAATTGCAAAATCGGGCCCCTCGCGGGACTCGCGTTGGCGGCCCTGTTGACCGCCTGTGGTTCCTCGGGCTCCGGTGGCTCCGGCAACCAGCCTGCCCAGCCGTCCCAGCCTGTCCAGCCGGGCCCCACCAGGAAGCACCCGGACGTGGTGCCCTTCGATTCCGCGCGGGCGGGCTCCTGGCCGGGGCTGCCCAATGTGGGCATGTCCTGCTTCATGAACACCAGTATCAAGCTGCTGGCGGCCATGCCGGAGCTTGACCCCTTCCTGACCGTCCACCCGGGGGACGATCAGCTCCAGCTCGCGGTGCGCTCCAGCCTGCGGGCGACGATCAACTTCATCCGGTCGGGGGGCGCCCCGGTTCCCGGAGAGACGGGGGATGCCCGGACCCGGGTCGAGGCCGTCCTCGCCGCCTTCCGGGCGCATCCCCAGCTCCAGGCCTATGTCGCCGGGGTCGGGGGCCTTGGGGGCGACCCGGGGGGCCTCGTCCGGAGCGTCTTCAAGGTCCTGGGCGTGAAGGGCCAGTTCGACCTGCAGGGGTCGGAGCGGACGGTCCATGCGGCCAGCCCGGCCCCTCCGAGGTATCAGGCCGCGACCCGGACCGAGCTGTTCATCACCACCGCCACGGCCGTCGGCGGCCATGACCTCGCCCGCATCCAGACGCTGGGGGAATTCACCCGCATGGCCTTTTCGGAACCCGGGAGCTTCGCAGGGTCCGGCGCCCCTGCCCAGAGGCGGTTCCTGGCCACAGCCGTCCCGGCCAATCTGCTGCTCGATGTGATCCATCACGCCCCCACCAAGGCCCTCCAGTTCAGCGAGGACACCCGGATCCCCGTCTTCAGGGTCGACCCGGCACGGCATGCGCATTCAAAGCAGGGAGAGGTCGTCCTGCAGGCGGCGGCGCTTTCGGTCTTCCGGGGAGGCCACCTGTGGGCGGCCATCCGGGGGCACGATGGCTGGTACGCCAACGATGACGGGCAGCCCGCACGGCGGATCCTGCAGCCCAACGCGGAACTGGATGAACAGGGGAGTGGCCAGGGCGACCTGCACCGCTCCATCACCATGATCCTGTACCGTCCGGTGCCCTAGTAGAAAGATTCCAAAATAACATTGCTAAATGTCTCCGATGTCCTACGCTTATAGGTAGGTCATCGGAGGATTTATGGGGCGTATACCCATACGGGCCAAGCTTGTGCTCGATGCAGAAGC